>Ga0116202_10001853_pt1 | contig 12467 bp, 13 predicted proteins | sample LakKivw325mmetaG_FD_94479 | JGI IMG/M metagenome (GOLD analysis project Ga0116202, IMG submission 94479) | Anoxic lake water microbial communities from Lake Kivu, Rwanda to study Microbial Dark Matter (Phase II) - Lake Kivu water 325m metaG | ecosystem: Environmental > Aquatic > Freshwater >...
CCTCGAACGATATGCAGCTCCTCCACTTTGTCCTCGAAGCGTCGTATTCTGACAAGAGTCTCAAGCATCTGCAGAAGTTTTTTATTAGAAAGCCCGAATTTTTGAAACTCAGCTGGTTCGATGCCTTCTACTTCTGTCACCCTATCATTAATTGGCATGGTTCTTCCCTGCGGTTGGACAAATCGCTGGTTTAATATTGCTATGATCTTTAAATACATTTTCTAACCAGATACCGAGAAAAGAAGCATCAGATGCTGTGTGCTTTGGACCATTTTTCGTCAAAAGCCTTTTCTAAGGCCTCCTTCTCCTTACGGTCTTTGACTCGAACAAGGGTGTGCCACCCTTTCTTTTCAGCACGCCACGCTCCCTTTCTTGTGATGACGACCCTATTGTTTAGGTTGTCGAGGTCGCATGATGAAATGCTGATGTTACCTGCCGTTTTTTCTTCTACTGTCTTCCAAGTCGTTTGGAAGCGCTTGTTTTTGCCTATCTCGTCCGGAATGAGAGCTTTGATCTTCACTTTAGGGTTGACTTTGAAGAGGGCTTCTAAGGCCTCCTTCTCAGTCGCCCAAGGATCAACGACCTTAATGTAATGCTTTGCTTTAGAAACCAGCGCACCGACAATAGAGGGAATAGCAGTGTAGTATTCCGACCCAATAAGTCCTGGCTTTCCTACGACAGTAATCCCCTGATAATCTGGGTCACTCAGCTCTATTCTAAATTTCTTAGGATCCTTTCCCTGCATCCTTATTTTCTCACAGAGACAGAAAATCAGATCTTGTATTACGCCCCTTACTTTCTGCAACTCTCTGGCGTATGTTCCACTTTTTTCCTTGACCCCCCTCGTTGCTTTATACCTCAAGATTGGATGTACAAGTAGCGCGGCCAAAATAGCTATCAAAAACACAGGACTGAAGATCAGCATCTTAAGTATCAAAATGTCAAAAAGCATAGCTACAACATAGGTTCCAAAATAGGCAAACAGGATCGCGTCAGAGATCCTCTTAAATATTCCTAAAGCCCCTAATGGGCGACCTTGCTGAGCATAAATCATCTCCACATCCTCACGGACGCTTTTCCAGCATCTACTCAAGTATTCCAGATCGGCCACTTTGACAGCTTTATCGATCTTTGCCGGATCTTTGAAATCGTGTCCTACATATCCATTAAGCCAAGAGATTACTGAAACAATCTTACCTAGGTCAGCCTTAGAAGCCATCTGATCAAAAACCTCTCTGTCCAATCTGCCTTTATTTCTTTTTACACCTTATTTCATGCCAGCTACAAACTATAAATATACCTCAACACGCCCGCCGTTAACTATAAAAGTGCTATAATTGAAAGAGTACGAGATTGCATGTGAGTATTGTCATTTAGAGAAGGTAAATATGCCAGAGATCGAGTTTGAAGGTGAAAAGTATAGGACAGATGAGGCAGGTTTCATACAGGATCCAGAAAAATGGTCTCCTGAATTGGCTAAATTTCTTGCAAAGCAAGAAGGCATAGGTGAGCTTACACCGGACCACTGGAAGGTGGTCAATTGCATCAGGGATCACTACCTCAAGTTTGGAGTTGCACCCATAATAGGGAAACTGCGCAAGGAAACGGGCTTTGCGCTCAGAAAGATACATGAACTCTTTCCGCAAGGACCAGCAAAGAGCGCTTGCAAAATAGCAGGGCTCACATATGAGCGCTGCACTGCAGCCTGTACATAGTGATCTTGTAGCCTATCGGTAACACCCGTAATTGTCAGAGTTGCGATGCGTCCTGACATCGAATGCGCCTGATGACGGAAAACGCCTTTGTCCAATCTGAACTCATATATTTTATATCTCATTGCATAATTATTACAAACTGTGAACATACGCCAATTTAGAGGAGGATGAAGGATTGTATGTAGTTAATGTTGAAGACGTTACGGAATTTGATTTGGATAAGCTCGATAAGGGCTCACACCAGCTCAAGGTGAAGTACCTGTTGCATGCAGGCGTGGGAGCATTAAGAATAGAATTCAGGCTCTTTACAATAGGCGTTGGAGGGTACAGCCCTTTGGAGGAGCATGGCCATGAGCATGAGATCTACATGCTCAGAGGTAAAGCCCTCTTCAAGGGCGGAGACAAGGAGGTCGTATGTGGCCCAGGGGATATCGTATTCATACCATCCAACGAGGTTCATCAGATAAAGAACGTGGGTGACGAACCGGTCCAGTTCCTCTGCACAAAAGAGACCCACGAACCGCCCGAACTCCTAAGACAACTAGAAAAGCAAAAATAGATAGACGCGCCCCTGAGCGTACCTATTCGTGGTCATTGAGGCGCGGGCACATATCCATAGTTATGCGTAGCTCGGGCTGCAGATAACTGACATTTTTACACATCAGGTTTTTGCCCGCACTGTATTCAATCGATATATAACTATGACTGCGACTACGCCATACGGATCGGAGACTTTTTCTTTCCAAGGATTCATTGAGCCGTTAAAGAGTAGCGCTACTTAGAATACCCTTACAACCAGCTGGAGACAAGAACAGCCTTTTCCGACATCGATCGCATGTGCGGTTTTCTCTCTAGGCACTTTCTTCAAAGCCTCTCGGAGTAGATTCCTCTCAGCTTCACTTATAGGGAGAAGGGGCGGCCGAACGTAAGCGTTTTCAAGAACACCAAGCATCACCTTTGTAACTGATGCTGATGTTTGAATAATAGCCAAGAAATTATCAGTTAATACTAAAAGTTAAGATTTTTGAGCTGGAACCATTAATTGACTTTTCAAAAAAAGAGGGGAGGTTAGACTCATTTCTCCTTATGACCGGGTGGAGCTGGTTTTCTAAGATATTTTGACGCCGCTGCTCCGACAAATGTTAAGGCGAGCAGTACAATGCCGCCAGCGAGGCCTGCATACTTGACGATCTGGAATATTACCCATGTCAGGGGATTGGCGCCGTCACAGATGCTTGAAATCAACGTCACCCCGGCTGGAATCGGGAATCCAGCGGAGATCGCCGCCTGAGTGATGGGCACACTTAGGTTAGTTCCTATGAGTAGCCCTACAGCTATAACCAGAGTTCCTATGATGACCGTGTGGATGACGTTTCCACCGACCACGGGCACAACCATGCACACCATGAAGGGCAGAACAGCCAAGTCGGTGAAGGGCAGCATCCTATTGCCTGGAACAATAATCGCGAGTATCAAGGTAATAGGTATCAGTATGAGCGAGGCGGCAATCGCTGTTTCATGGCCTATCGCTATGGCTGAGTCCAGACCAAGATAAAGCTCCCTTCCAGGGAAGTGTTTTACAAACCACTCGCGCACGCCTTCGGATATTGGTAACAGCCCCTCCATCAATATCTTCACCATTCTTGGCAACAGAACCATCACGGCTGCCATAGTCATTCCTGATGTTGCGATTCCAGCAACGCCTTGTCCAGCGAGGATCGCCAGCACGAGACCTATAATTAGTCCTATGATGGCTGGCTCTCCCAATATTCCGAGGCGCTTTCGAATCGTTTCGGGATCAGCCTTTAGGTCTCTTAACGGCGGGATGAAGTCAATAGCCTTCTTGATTGGAACGGCTATAGGAACATATGCAGCAGAGAAGCCATGGGGCAGCGAAATGCCAGGAATGTCCATGAGCTTTTGAGTGTCTTTTGCTGTCCAGTCGCCCAATTTATATACGATGGCGGAGTCGGCTGCCGCAGCCACAATGCCCATTGTAAGGTCGCCTGTTATAGCGTGAACCAACGCGCCCGTGAATGCGAAATGCCAATAGTTCCATAAGTCGATATCTATGGTTTTTGTTAATCCTAGGACAAGCATAGCGAGATTAACAGCAAAGCACACGGGGATAACTAGCGTTCCTACAAGCGAAGCAAAGGCTATCGCGGCTGCAGAGGGCCATCCTACATCCAGCACCTCGAGTTTTATGCCTAAACGACCCACCATTGCCTGCGCGATGGGTCCTAAGTTGCCGAGAAATAGGCCGATAACTAAGTTGATGCCTATGAATCCTATGCCAATCATTATCCCGGCTCTGACTGCTTCACTGGCTTTGACTCTAAATGCCAAGCTGAGCAGTATTAGGACTATTGGTATGAAGACCGATACGCCCAGACTCAGGATGAATGAAATTATCCCTGCTATCTCCATGTCGTTTCCTTCTCCCTATTTTTTGATCGATCGACTGATCGACCAAGACAAAGGGACTGTCGCCGCTATTTAAATATTTACCTGTGTTCGAGGCTTAAGACGCAAATCCTATTTAGGGACGCCTCCACCTTTCAAAAGGTTTGCGATCTTCTCTAGTGTTTCTTCCTCCTCCCTTCCGGTAAGGAAGCAGATGCCCCAAATCACGGGTGTTCCTAAATCCTTGCGGACGAAGGTTGTTGCTACAATGAGGTCGGGTTTAGCGATTTTATGGTGGAAGGCAACCTCCGCTGCTTTACACTGGATCGTATACGCGTCTATTCCATATTTTCTTAGCCCCATACGTAATTTCTCGGCAACAACAGTTGCTGTAGCTATTGCAGTTCCACAGGCGACTAGAATGGTTTTTTTTACTAACCCCTCACTCATGGCTTTTCTACCTAGATACTATTCATTTATGTTTGTTAGAAAATCTTGGCTTTCCTAGTTAATAAGTTCTACATGCGGCTAGTCAGCTTTTTCCTCAAATACTCTTCTACTTCATTGGGTTTCGCATTTTTTATTCTTTCGATTGCTTCAGGATCTTTAAATATGAAGGTCAATTTCTGCAGAATCCCAATGTAATCTTTTGGATTTTTTATAGCCGGCATAAAAACAAGCTTCACGCGTATAGATTCTTCGGGGTTGTCCATTTTCTTAAACTCGACCTCTTTATCTAACCTCGCCACAGCGAGCGCGGGTTCATTTACGTGTTCAATGTCAGCATGAGGCAATGAGACATTTGTACTACCCAAAAGTTCTAAGCCCGTGGGGTATTTCATCTCACGTGTTAGGGTTGCATCAACATACGTATCCTTAACATATCCCCTTTCGTATAAGATGCCTCCGAGTATTTTGATGATGTCCTCCCGTGTCTTAGCCTCAACATTTGGCAACACTATAATATCCATAATCATCAATTCCATAATCTAAAAACCAATAAAAAAATATTTTGTTCAAATTTAACTTTAATGAATCTGTTTCTATTCCATTTACAGAGTATATTAAGCGGGACGATTAAGAAGACACGCGGGTATGCGGTATCGCTCATACGCGATATTGTAATTCATAACCAACTGAGGAAGAACTTTTCAAAGTAAGGGGCCACTAAAGCCAATTGAGCTATGCTGAGGCCAAAGATCTTAAGCGAAGCCCTAAAATTTAGGCAAGTAAAAAGAAAATGTGAAAACTGAATATTTTTATCTAAAAAGGGAAAACCGAAGAATAACCAACTCTGAAAACTTCACGACGTGGCAAGGTTAAGAGGTAACTTCAATGTAACATACAAGGAAAGTGGTTAAGATTGAAAGAAAGGAGAGCCACCGCTTCACTTTTTTACGCAATCACCATTTTGGACCAATTCAGAGATCAGCCTCTTCCTTTTTCTAAACTCTACAAAGTTGTAGGGAAAAGAATGACGGGCGGTCCAGCAAAATTACAGGAAAGTTTCCTCAACTACGTTTTGGTCAACATAGGGCAAACGGACTCACGTATTGAAGATTGTTGGAAGAAATTTAAGAAGGAAATCGAAAACTTTCAGCCATACCACGATCAATTCAAAAAAATGCGCACATATCTCATCTTCACCATGTTTATTGGAATTTTTTCTATTGCAATTCTATCAAAACATATCATTGACACCCTTGCTTTTCCCGACTGGACCGCCCTGCTATTCATAATTATTGCCATCGTTCCGTTTTATCACTTATACAATATCAAGGAGAAAGGAATGGTTGAGAAGCTGCGAAACCAGTGGAAAGCAGGATTTATAGCAAAAAACCTCGTTGAATACCTAGCACCTCACATAGTAAAAAAGGCGCAAGAGGAAGGTATAGATGTCCGAAGGATACGTTTTACATCCAACCATAAAGATTATAGAAACTTTAAGGTTATAGAGAAACGAAAGACCAAGTATGTTCTGTCACCAAAATGATCGAGGAAACTCAATTTAACTTTAGATTACCTACTAATGAAGAACTGTACCGTTGTCACCGCTCTAGCAACAGTCACCTTATAATGTGGCACCAGGGGAAGATAGGTCTACATTCCAGATGGTTCTGCGTGTAAAGGTATGACTTGCCCGTAACAGAAACTATTTCTTTACAATCTCGCGTCTTTGCTGTGTCTTCCTCCAAAGATTTGGGAAGCTCATAGGTCGCACGCGCGGTATCTACGGGGACTGGAGTGGCGTCATCAATATGGTGTGAACAATTGTTGCTCCAACGTACTCTTTCACGTGCGGACCTTATTACGATATTCCAACCGCCTTCACGGTTCCAGAGACAGGCGAACCCTTCGAGTGGTATTATTCCGGGCTCGGAGGTTTCACTTGGGTCGGGCAAGGCAATGTCAAAGAAAACATTATGAATACATCGATGCTACGAACAATGGAATGAAAAATCTTGGATCGATCAACCATTATTCTTTTTTCTCAATTTTAAGTCGTTTCTCTCAATGGCAGCGAAGTCTTCAAGAAAGCTTTTGAGAGTTTTGGTTCTCCTTTTGATGTCATCTTGCTTAATTCTATCTGATGTTATTTTTCTTTGGCTTTATTCAATGACGTTTCTAAATCTACTATGGGAAGGAGAGCTGAAGCAATGTAATAGAAGCTTTTGGACTTGCCATCGTCAAACTCTTTCAGCATTATCTCAATGAGTCCAATTCGCTTTCTCTGTTCTTCTATGAATTTCTCAATCCCATGTTTTCTTATAGAAATCAAGTTCGGATAGGCTTTTTTATGTGACAAAAATGAGTCGTACTCGCCACCACCAACTAGCCAAGACTCAAACTTTGAGCACGGAAATTCTTCGCATTGTGCACAAACTTCAAGACTCTTTTTCTTTACGCAGCAGGTTATGTAAGAGCAGGATGGGTGCTTATTGTGGAAATCAGGGCCACAACACCCAGGACACCTTGAAGTGCCCACCGTGTAGTATCTTGGGCACAATCCGCAATCAAGACTGCAGCAACCAACAGTTGGATAAATCTTGATTGGATAACCACTCATTTCACCACTCTCCTTTGCAGTCAGGCCCACTCCGATTTCGTGCACGTGATTTGATTCGTCAATTGATTGGATATATGCCCCACTTCTTCGCTGCATCATATCGCACAAAACAGTCTCTGACTTGAAACCAAGGTATCTCTTCAGGCCCTCATAAGACCCTTTATGGATGCCAGCGACAGTGCCTCCTAAATCGACCGGAACCCTGTTCGGCTCCTCATGCTCAACAGCGGCTAAAACCCTTTCTCTATGATTCATGCTCAGCTCTCGGCACCTACTAGAATTTTTGCTTTTCTCACAGCGTCCATAGCGTCTTTACCATAAGCATCGGCGCCTATCCTTTCAGCAAATCCCTCATCGATCGGCGCTCCTCCGATCAATATCTTCAAACCTTTTCTCAAGCCCTCTTTTTCAAGTTCATCAGCAACTTCCTTCATTCCATCCATCGTGCTAGTTAAGAGGGCAGACATAGCAACTATGTTCGGATCCTCATTTCTAACGCTTTCAACAAACCTTTTCGCCGAAACGTCAGCTCCCAAGTCAACAACCTCAAACCCAGCACTGGTCAAAATGGTTTCAACAACATTCTTTCCTATATCATGTAGGTCTCCTTCAACAGTGCCCAAAACCACTTTTCCCATCCGCTGAACATTTGACCTCTTTAAATAAGGGGTGATTATTGCCATCGCCTTTTTCATAATCTCACCAGCCACCATCAGTTCTGGCAGGAAAAAATCTCCCGCCTCGTATCTCTCACCTACCATTCTCATACCATCGGCTAAAGAGTTCACTATTTTAAGAGGCTCTATCCCGCTCCCAAGAGCAAAATTCACAGTTTCCTTGACTTTTTCAGAATCCAGGCTCACTAAAGAGTCCCGAAGCCCACATATTCTCTCATCCACATTCCATCACCATTTCTACTTCTATGATCTTTGGCCTCAACAATGATTTATAGTGTCAATTATATACTAAAAACAGACCTTTCAATGGTGACTCATTTTGAAGCTAATCGTTGGTGTAAGCGGAGCCAGCGGGGCCGTGTACGGTGTCAGACTACTAGAGGAACTAGAAGAGAGGAAGATCGAAACTCACTTAATTGTTTCCCCTGCTGCTGAGCAAACAATCAAGATTGAGGTTGGGATGACAATCAACCAGCTCAAGGATTTAGCAACGGTCCGCTACGATATCAACGATCTACAGGCCCCAATCGCGAGCGGTGACTTCAAGGCAGATGGAATGGTCATTATCCCGTGCTCCATGAAAACCCTCGCTGGAATAGCCAATGGATATTCTGAAAACCTCTTGTTGAGGGCTGCTGACGTAACATTGAAGGAAGGCCGAAAACTGGTTCTAGTTCCTAGGGAGACGCCTCTAAGTCCAGTTCACCTCGAGAACATGCTTAAGCTCTCCAAAATCGGCGTCATGATACTGGTGGCGGCTCCCGCCTTCTATCACAAGCCAAGGGACGTGAATGATCTAGTCGACTACATCGTAGGAAAAGTTCTAGACACATTCAACATTGCACACAAACTGTACGACAAGTGGAGATCCTAATTCAAAGTCGATTTCGTGCGCGAAAGACATTTTAGGTCTTCGAGGCTATTTGGGTTCAAAATAGGAGAGCAGAGATATAATCTTATTCTGGCTCACGAACAAACAGTCCAATTAAAGTCAGTGTTATGGTCACCCCGATCGCTCCCGCCAAGATTGGGGTTTTAAACCCCGTGGCCTCAAACAGCAAACCTCCGATGAGTGGAGCTGGAAAACCAATCATACTTCTAAAGGCGGAGAGCTTGCCTATCGCTTCAGCCCTCTCTTCCTTGCCTACACTGTTTGAGAGAAGAGTACTTGAGGCTGGTACCCATGTTGAAGCAACCAGGCCATAGAGGATCGCTGCGACCGCAAACGCCTCAAAGCTGGTGAACGTTAGCCAGCAAGCCATCGTCACAATTCCAATGATCTCTGAAATCATCAACCACTTCTTACACCCGTACTTCTCTATGAGCTTTCCGATAGGTAACTGAGAAGCAACCCACATCAAGGAGGTAACGCTCGACAAAATTCCTAGTTGAAAATTGGAGAAATTGTATGTCCTCCTTAAAAGACCAAACAAAATTGCTGCCCCGAGGCCCCACGAAAAGGCATCCGCAGCCATGCTAATATAAAATCCTCTCAATTCACTCGGAGGAATAAAAGTCGTTTTTAAGGAGGTCCTTCTCGCCCTTTTCTTCTCATTCCTCCGATGTAATGTCTCCCTGAGAAAAAATGCCGATAAGCTCAGGCCTAAGCCCTCAAGAACCAAGCTCGCAAGGAACAATATCTCGTAACCAAAGAGGTCAGCGATCCACCCCCCAACGGCGCGCGTCAAGACGCTCGGAAGCATAAAGGAAAATATTGTGACGCTATATGCTATCCCTCTCTTCCCAACTTCTACGGACTCGGCCGTCAGGGCTGATGAGGCCGGAGTGCCGAGCGCCGTCAGGCCGAGAATAAGTGTTGCCGGAACTAGAAATCGCCAGTCAGAAGTATAACCCGCTAACGCATAGAACGCTAGGGTCGTTAATGTTAGGATTCTACCGAGAACTATAAACAGCTTTCTGCCAATTCTATCTGAGAGCCTTCCGGAAAATAGTTGAATGAACCCGGCGATGAGGCCGTCCCTTCCTCCAAGACCTTCGAGAAACCCTAAAAGAACCATCGAGACCCCCAGGCTCAGGGTGAAAGGTTGCCAAATTACTTGTATCATGCCCCAGTATGCTCCGCCAATCGCGGAAGTTATGGACAAGACCCAAATATTGTTCTTCGTGGTTGAACCTCTTCCGGCTTTACTCAAAGGCCCCGCCTCTTCTTTATGAAATTTATTAGATTTACTTCGTGCCTGCGCTTCTTAATAGAACAAAGCATTAAAAAACATTAGCCTTATGTCATATGGGATAGTCAAATGATCGATTCCTACAGTTTTGGAAAGATATCCATAGACGGAAAGGAGTATAGAACCGACGTAATCGTCCTCCAAGACCGCGTTAAAGACGGATGGTGGAGGAAAGAGGGGCATCAGTTGCACATCGAAGACGTTGAGTCCATTCCTCAAGAAAGGCTCGATGTCCTAGTGATCGGGACCGGAGCCCATGGCATGATGAAGGTTCGACCTGAAACAAAAAGATTCTTTGAATCAAGAGGCGTCGAAGTGATCATAGAAAAGACCGCTGAAGCTTGTAAAATCTATAATAAGCTGAGCAAGTCTAAGAGTGTTGTCGCAGCCCTCCACTTGACCTGTTAGACCACATCTTCGATCACTTTAAATCTCTCTTAATGCGTTGGGTTATCGATGTTAAAATATATCTAACATCGAAAGGGTGAAGAGAAAGGATGTTAATGAGTGGTAAAGATGAATGGAAAAGCTTCGGATATCTCAGGATTCCGACTTGGCTTAAACTCACTGTCCTCGCATCTATACTATTCCTAAGCGTGCTTTTCATCATCAATTGGTGGGTACAAATAGACATCGCCCAGACGACGTACTTGCATAAAGCAGGAGTAGACTGGTGGAACGACATCTTCCTTCTTAAAGGAGACTTCATTTTTCTCTGTCTTCTCATCCCAATTCTCGCTATCGATCCAAGAATTAGGCACAGTAAGATCTTGGGTTTAATGAGGCAGCTCACCTGGACCTTTGCCTGGGCAAGGTTGCGCGAGCGTTGGCATAAGGTTACTGAGGGACCAATATTTGACGACAGATTTTCATGGAGAACCGGACTTGCCTGGCAGGCCATTACGTATCTTTTCTTTTTCCTCCTATGCTGGATCACAGGGGCCTTTAACCTAGCTTTCTTATTTCACATGGCAAAAAGCGGAGTTGGAAATCTTGACCCAACCACTCTCCTAAGAATCTTCCTATTTCCAGTGAATCCTCCCAGCTCAAATGAACTCGTCGCCTTAACCCCTACTATTGAAACTTGGTATCAAATCATCATAACATGTCTATCAATCATAATCTTCGTCTGGACTATTCGGCTGGTTCTAGGCGGGATAGGCAACCTAGTCGCAGGAGGCGTTGGAAGAGGGATGAGAAACTTCGTTGTTGCGGCATCCTTATTCGTCTCCTGGCTTCTTTTGAGGGCCCCATTCTCGGAGTTTGATATTACCTCACCGCATAGCTGGTATATTCTCCTAGCCTTAGAACTAACGGGAATTACAGCAACCATAATCCTGCATTTACATCGCGAGGAACTAGTGTTTAACAGGAAACAGGTCATCACGTATTCGATTGTGTTCGGTATAGCTCTAATCGTTCTAGTAGCTAACATAGGGGCCATCTTGATTTACCGATTGCAATGGGATCGGTCTTGGCTTCAGTACGAGTGGTATCCAAAAACAGTAAAGGAGATCGAGTACACTAGGTGGGCGGCAGGCATAACGCAATGGCAACGCAAGTCTCTCTCAGAAGTTGGCGCAGAAAACAACACAGCCATACTATCGCTGGTTCGTCAGTGGGACTACGACGCTAGTCTAACGAAGATGCAAAGTCAGATCGGAGTAAACTGGCTGACTCTAGCAGACAGCGACATCATATACCTAAACAATCGAGAATACTGGGTCTGCCCGACCACGATAAACTATGAGATTGCAAGAGACTGGATCAGTCGGCATTTTACCTATACTCACGCACCCCGCGTTGTCGTAATCGACAGCCACAATGGAAGTTTTATTCAGCCTGAAGCCGCGTTCAGCCTCTCTGAAATGCCCAAAATCTACTATGGGGAAGGACTTGACTTAGCCTATGTTCGAGTACCAGGCTTCACAGAGATCGGAAACACAACCTATCAAGGCGACTCAGACTACGTCCTAAGAGGCTGGATTCGAGCCTGGTGGTTCTCACTACAGGGACAGTTCGGCTTCGTTTTCAACCCTCCGACAGATGAGGTCCAGATGCTTTGGAACAGGGACGTCATAAGCAGGGTTGAAAAAATGCTGATCAAAAACCTAAGAGTTGACGATGATGTTTACCTCGTAACAGACGGCGAAAGACTCTACTATTGCGTGCAAGTACTTGTTGACTATCCGCTTTCGAGCCAATTCGCCTTTGGCGATTACCTCAGATTCTTGGGCGTGGTCCTCGTTGATGTTGAAAACGGCCAAATGAAAGGATACTCAGTCGAGGGGTCCGACGGCTTTCTACTAGACTTCTACAAAAGTTTCTATGGCTGGCAGCCTATGCCATCATGGTTGAAATCTCAGATGAGAGTGCCAGAGAGCCTTTATGAGAGACAGATGGAGATAGA
>Ga0116202_10001854_pt1 | contig 12463 bp, 10 predicted proteins | sample LakKivw325mmetaG_FD_94479 | JGI IMG/M metagenome (GOLD analysis project Ga0116202, IMG submission 94479) | Anoxic lake water microbial communities from Lake Kivu, Rwanda to study Microbial Dark Matter (Phase II) - Lake Kivu water 325m metaG | ecosystem: Environmental > Aquatic > Freshwater >...
ATATAATACTGGGATGCGACGAAACAAAAAATGGATACAGAAATGCCGGGCGCTGGTTGTAGCCTTTAATTCGGGCTATATCCGCCTGGTGGCACAAACAATGCGCGCCTGCCGTCGGACCATCTCGCTCTTGAAAAGCTGAATCTGACGACGTCAAGGAGAGTTTAACGAAGCTTCGAAGAGCAGATCAGGTTGTATGGCAGAATGAAGAAAATCTCAACGTAGTTTGGCTCAGTTAAAAGGCTAATGAGGTAGATCGGATGAGAATCGCGTTTATGCCTTGCAGATCGGCCCAAAAAGGGCTGAAGGTCCTCTTAGGGTGCCTGATATTATCTCTTTTGGCGTGCATCTCGGCTTCGGCCCAGGAAGATACGGCCCTGGCCGATAACTTAACGGTTACGGGCGCTGATTTATACGACTACGCCGAGGTCAGGTTCGTAATCCCGTCAGAGGTCACCTCTGAGGGCGAATCGAGGTTCAAGGATAATTATAGCGTTGGGAGATATGTGGCGGCTTCCATCCTGCTCAACGAGAGCAGGATCAACGAGAGCAGGATCTATATGTTCCTCCTCTATCCCTGCGAGGCCCCCGAGACGTGGCTGGACGCCCTCGGGGTGAAATCAGCCATCGAAAGCTTCAACGCCGGGCTGAATCAGACGATCTACAGCCCCACCCCCCTGAACATCAGCGGCCAACCCGCCATCTGGGGCCAGTTCGGAAATCAGATCCTGGTAGCATACCAGCCGTCGGTTGAGACCGTCTCGATGACCTTCATCGACCAGAACATCACCGAGGCCGTCCTGGAGTATCTCCTCGAATCTCTGCAGATAAGCGTCAATGAAAGCGCCTTGTCCCTCTGGCCCGGCAACTGCGCCGGCGGCGAGGAGGAAGGGGCCGCAGAGGCTGAAGTCCAGCCAGAGCAGACCGCAGAGCCAGAGGTGACCAATGTAACAGAAAAGGCCGGAGAGCCAGAGGTGACCAATGTGACAGAAAAGGCCAGTGAGCCAGAGGTGACCAATGTAACAGAAAAGGCCGGGGAGCCAGAGGTGATAGAGGAGACGAATCAAACCGAAGGAACGAGGCCCGAGTTCAGCAAGGAACAGATGGAGGCCGACTTGAAGGCCATCGAAGAAAAGTTGGAGGACCTAAAGCGGTGGTGATCGTCGAGAGTTTTGAAGGGCCGTATCTGCGGCCCTTCAATCCAAAGGACTATTTTTGGCTGCTTTAGACCCCGAGACCGTGATCAAACCTCGGCGGTGAAGGGAGAAGAGGCTGAGCTTATAGATGCCGCGACGATGAGGACGGCTCTGAGAGCTTGAGAGGGCGGCCCGTCTCGCAAAGCTCCTCCATCCCGACCTCTTTGCTCTGACAGCAATCAGTTCACCTCCATCCGGAGCGCCTCGCCGGGGGAGAGTATACATATATCCGGAGAGACTGGTGTCACCAATTAGACTTAAATTAGATCAAGTTTATGACTTAAGCTGAGACGATGTCACCAGAATTCGCAGTCGAAGATTCAGAGCTGAAGGAGGGGTACGCCTCCTTCGTGGGCAGAAAGGTCCTCTTCATCCTCCTCTCCCTGGCCTGCATCGCGCTTTTGGCAGGGGTCGCGACAACCCTGGGGTCCGCCAACATCACCCCTCTGGAGGTCTACTCTGCGATCCTCGCTCGGCTCTTTCCCGGGACCTTCGAGACCACCGACTTCATAGACACCATCGTCTGGCAGCTCCGCCTCCACAGAGTTCTGATGGGGATCTTCGCCGGGATGGGGCTGGCCGTGGCGGGGGCCGCCATGCAGGGGATTTTAAAAAACCCCCTCGCCAGCCCCTTCACCCTGGGGATCGCCTCCGCCGCCACCTTCGGGGCGTCGCTGGCCATCATCCTCGGAGCGGGCTTTGTCAGCGGCCAGTGGCTGATCGTCGGAAACGCCTTCGTCTTCACCATGCTCGCCTCCCTCACCGTCTACGGCCTCGCCAAGTACAAGGGGATCACCTCCGAGACGATGATCCTGGCGGGGATCGCCATCATGTACCTCTTCTCCGCCATGACGTCATTTCTCCAGTACGTCGGCGAGTCGGAGGAGGTCCAGGAGGTCGTATTCTGGATGATGGGGAGCCTCGGCCGGTCCTCCTGGGACAAGGTCGGGATTGTAGCTCTCGTGACCGTCGCATGCACCCTCGCCCTCATGACCTTCTCCTGGGACATCAACGCCCTGGGGGCCGGAGACGAGACCGCGAAAAGCCTCGGCGTGAACGTCGAGCTGGTGAGGATCCTCTGCATGATGTTCGCCTCCCTCATCACCGCGAGCATCATCTGCTTCACCGGCACCATCGGGTTCATAGGCCTCGTGGCGCCCCACATCACCCGGATGGTGGTGGGGGGCGACCACCGTTTCCTTCTTCCGGCCTCGGGGCTGGTGGGGGCCCTCCTCCTCCTCGCGGCCGACACCGTCGCCCGGACGATCCTGGCCCCGGTGATCTTGCCGGTGGGGATCATGACCGCCTTTCTCGGAGTTCCGTTCTTCATCTACCTGTTTTTGAGAAGGGGGAAGGAGTATTGGTAAAGATCACCATCAAGGACCTCAGCTTCAGCTACGGCAGCCGCAGGATTCTTGAAGGGTTGAACCTGGTTGTCGGCGACTCTGAGATCCTTAGCCTCGTCGGCCCCAACGGCTCTGGCAAGACGACCCTCATCAAGTGCATCGACCGGATCCTCAAGCCGAAGGGGACGATCCTCCTGGACGACGGCCGGGACCTCCAGAGCCTCCGCCGCCAGGAGGTGGCAAAGTACATCGGGTACGTCCCCCAGTCCGCCACCGGCGTCCTCACCACCACCGTCTTCGACACCATCCTCATGGGAAGAAAGCCCCATTTGGGGTGGCGGGTCGCCGACGAGGATATCGACCGGGTAGTCGAAACGATGAAGCTCCTCCACGTGGAGGAGTTCGCCCTCAAGGACTTTTCAGAGCTTTCCGGAGGCCAGAAGCAGAAGGTTCTGATCGCAAGGGCCCTATGTCAGGAGCCTGAGGTTCTGCTGCTGGACGAGCCGACGTCGAACCTGGACGTGAAGCACCAGCTGGAGGTGATGGAGACGGTCCGGTCCCTGGTGAAGAAGACGAAGATCTCGGCGGTGATGGCGATTCACGACCTGAACCTGGCGGCACGGTACTCCGACAGCCTGGTGATGTTGAAGGAGGGAAAGGTCCACGCCGTCGGCGATCCCCTCTCCCTCCTCACTGAGGAGAACATCAGGGCGATCTTCGGCGTCGAGGCGGTGGTGATGAAGGACCTGGACCGGCCTTACGTCGTCCCCCTCAGGTCTCTAGACGGCGAGGAGAGGGATGAATGAGGGCTTGTCAGAGGTCAGGATCAAATAGCGGTTGGTTTTGAGGCGATTTTTCCTCTTCCTCCTCACATGAAGTCGGCAAGCCCCATCTGCTTCGACTTCTCGTTCTGGAAAAGGGAGTCGATGTCCATCTTGATGATCTCCAGCCTCTGCCGGGTGTAGTCGTCGACCCCGAACTCCTCGGCCACCTTCATCGAGACCTCCAGGTACTTCCGGACGGACCCCTCGTGGACTGTGAGGATCACCCTCCCGCCGCACTTCGGGCAGACGTCGGAGAGGGGCGGCCTCCTGAACTTCGCCCCGCACTTGACGCACCGGACCTTCTGGCGGGAGAAGGCCCGGAGGTTTCCGATGAGGTCGGGAAGGAAGTGGGAGTTGATCACCCTCGTCGCGACGTCCCTCTCGTCGACGGCCCTGATGGACCTCGCGAGGCGGAGCTGGGCGTCCATCTTATCGATCATCGTCTCCAGGGTCTTGTAGGCGCTGTTCTTCGGCCCGGCGGCGATGTCGTCGGTGTCGTGGGTGAACTTGAACCCTCCATACTGGGCCTCTGTCCCCAGCCTCTTTGATACGATGTCTATCAGCCCCTCCACCTCCTTCGGCGACGCCCCGGTCAAAGTCGCCCGGTAGAACTCCAGGGGGTACCTCTCCGGCAGGTCCAGGTTGTGGGCCTCCCCGTCCACCTCCTTCGGGTCGAGCCTGGTGGTCATGACGAGGGGCGCGTCCATCTTGCCCCCGCGCTTTTCGGGGAGGTACGACATCGAGAAGTTGAGGAGGGCGTCCAGAAGGAGCATCACGCAGTCCTCGTCGCCGTCGCAGTTCCTCCTCTTGGCGGCGTGGAAGAAGGGGTGGCCGTACCCTGCCGAGGCGGTGGTGTAGCCGATGAGCCTGCATAAGACCCCGGCGGAGGTGTGGGGAGCGAGGCCGACGAGGAGGGCGCCGATCAGGTCCTGGGGGCCTGAGGCTTTGTAAAAGGCCTCAAGGCCGTAGAACTTCAAAAGCTCCTCGTCGACGAACTTCGCCACCTTTAGGAGGTACTCGCCGCCGTCGAAGGAGAGGATGACGTCCTGGACCAGAAGCTCCAGGATCTGGTCTGGGCTCGTCAGGGGCGAGCCATAAATGTCCTCGGAATAGCCGAGATCCCGGAGACGGTTCACGTCGGTGTGGATCTCCCGCGGCCGGAAATGGGTGAGGGGCAGGTCTGTCAGGTCGTACCTGACCGTCCCGTCCTTGAAGATGAAGACGCCGTGTTTCGCCCGAAGGACCCCCTTCTCCAGGCTCTCCGGGGTCTTGTCCCGGGAGGTGAGGCCGAGGACGCCCCGGACCAGATCCGGCTCCCTCTCGTTAAGGTGCGCGAGCGCCCGGGAGTAGAGCTCCTTGACGTCGAGCCTCATGGCCGCGGCGGCGGTGGTGGCCTTTCCGCATCGAGGGCACTTCTCTTCTCCCGGCAGGTGGCAGGTGGGGCAGAGCCTCTGAGGGAGGGTGTGGCTGCCGCATTTGCACAAGAACTCGTGGGTCTCGGCTCCGCAGCTGGTGCAGACCCTCTTTCCGATTGCGGTCTCGATGATGCCGGCCCTCCCGTTTCCGACGTGGTTTTTCGCGCACTCTCCAACAGACCGGCTCTTTCCTCCCGCCTCGCCCGTCGGGAAGAGGACGTGGGGCGGGGGCCTCATCTCCCGTTTATCCGACTTCTCGGGCCGCCCCATCCTGGCCCCGACTCGAGTGGGGGCCCTCGCCATCACCCTGATCCCGGCGACGCGATTGACGAGATCAAGGGCCGTCTTTTTTTCCGACGCCGAGACCTTCGACGCCGTATCCATCTCGGTCCCGGTTGCGCCTTCATCTTTCGCGCCGCATACCGGCTCATCTTCGAGCTCCTTCAGCTTCAGCCCTCCGGGCTCGATCCCGAGGCAGAGGAGGAGGGGCCGGGGATCGTCGACCTCCATCCTCTGGCTCCTCACCCTGTGCAAGACGAGGAGGGTCTCCAGGGACTCCATAGTCGAGAGCGGCAGGAGAAGGACGCCGCCTTCAAGCACCCCCTCCGACGAGACCGTCCCTCTCAGCTCCCTATACTTTTCGATGGACAAGTCGTGCCAGAGGTAGGTGAACCTCGGGTGGAGAGGGACCTTCCACCTCTTCGATATCTCGATCGCCTCCTCGGCCCCGACCTTCTCGCGGCCCGAGGGGTCGCCTCCCGCCTCCGCCAGCTCCGCCGCCCACCACTCAAAGCAGTAGGACGCGGGGGCAAGGGTCCTGTTGTTCTCGAGAAAGTCGCCGAAGCTGATCAAAATCTCGCCGACGTCCACGATCCTGACGACTTCGTTTTTGAGAACTTCCGCCTCCTCCTGGGTGTCGATCCGCACCAGGTCTCCGTTTAGAAGCCTCACCGTCGGCCCCTCGATGCTGCTGACGGGCGAGACCGCCGCCGCCTTTCCCGGCTGCTCCACCTTCACCTGGGTCCCGGCGGCGAGAAACTCCTTAAGAAGGACCATCGTTGCGGGGCTGAACCCGGCTGCCGCCAGGCCCGTGTTCCGGGACCTTCCGTACCGAAGCCGAAACCCTCCGGGACGGTGGGGGTGGCTGAAGACCGGCCTTCCGGCGATGATGTCCCGGAGGAACTTCTCGCTGGAGGCAGAGCCGTCCTTCTTTCCGCCGCTGGCCAGCTCGTCGAGCCAGTCCCACCCCTCGATCGCGAGCTTCGAGACGTGCTTTTTCAGCTTCGGCGTTTTGAGGGCGATCCCTTCGGCTGAGACGAGGGCGACCCCGCCCCTGATCCTGTTGGTCTCGATCCTCTCCAGGTCTCGATGCCCCGAGACCTCCTCCTCCTCCGTCGGCTCCCCCTCGATGCAGATGGGGCAGTTTCGAACGAGGGTTCTTATCTCCTGGTCGGATGGAACGTACTGGAGCCCCGCCACCCGCCGGTAGAGGCCGATCTCCTCGACGTACCTTTCCACCTCCTCAGGCCTTGGCTTGTACCGATCGATCCCCACCCCGCGCCGGACGTAGTCGGCGACGAGGACGGAGAGGGCCTGGGCTGTCCCCCCGGCGCTCCGAATGGGCCCGGCATAGTAGACCTTGAGGTACTCGGTCCCGTCGTCGTTTTTGCCCAGTTCAACCTTGGCGATCCCCTCGATGGGGGCAGCCACCACCCCCTCCGTCAGGAGGGCGACAGAGGTCCGGATGGCGCTCTCGATCGCCTCGATCTTCGACGAGAAGCTCCCGATCCTCCCCTCGGCGAAGTCGAGGCCTATGGCGAGGGCCGCCTCCTCCCGGCTCATCCCCTCAGCCTCCAGCTCCCGGACCCTTGCGGCGATCCCCTCGATCCCGATCAGCTTCTCGACCCTCTCGGCCAGGTCCACCGCGGTCGGGACCTCCACCGAGAGGCTGGGGTCTTTGCCCTGACCTCGGGCTTCGCCCGCGATCTTCATCGCCTCGGCCAGCCCCGATTCGAGAACCTCGAAGTACTCGGCGGTCTTCAATCGGCGTCACTCCAGAGGAAGAGGTCCGTCGCAGGATCGTGTCTTCTGGTCGGCGGCGGCCCGAGAAGCTCCCGGAGATAGACCTCGGCGGCGAAGACCGTCCCCCTCGATAGGTGGCCGCCCACTACGTTTCCCTCCGAGTCCGCCAGGGTTGCGTGGGCGTGGAGGAAGGGCTTCCCGTCCCTGATGGAGATGTTTCCGGAGAGGCTTGATATCTCCACGGGACCGTCGATCTCCATCGGTCTGTACTCGTGGGTCACCTGGTCGTAGTAGCCGATCTCGGCCCTCTTCAGCGCCCCTATGGCGGCGACGGCGCCGGCCTCGATCCCCAGCGACTCGGCGAGGTTCGTGATGGAGGCGACGATCTCAGAGTCGTGATCGAGGCTCGCGAGAAAGAGCCTTCCGGACCTGAGTTCACAAACCAAAGACAATTGCGATCCCACCTATATGTTCCGAAATGTACTATCTGTTGAAAAAGGAAACGGTGAAATTGCGGGATCGCTGGATGAATCGTTGATCGTGAGCAATCTTTTCCAAAGTTCTTTATATAAATTTTTGAGTTGGGCGTTGACATCTAAAATTTAAATCATAGTTTTTTCGAGTAACCCAGCGGCTACAAAGATGAGCATATAATCGATAAACTATTATTATCTTACATTGTATATTTTGCTCAGTTAAAGGGATCAATTCTACATGATGAAAGAGGCTGACCTATAAATCAATAGAGTAAGGCTGCGGGGCATCCCGCTAGCAAGCCGCGGGGTGCGCCGCCGCCACTTTAACTGCTTGAGTTACTGGGGGGTCAAATAGCATTTTTTGCAGCATGCTCCATCGTAAACACAGGCAAAATTTGGGAATGTTTTCCACGAAGTCGAACAACAACTGTTTGAGCAATGATCAGCACACTGTGCTGGTGCCCACAGACACGGGCAGTCATCTATTACCAATAGGACTGCACCAAACGTTTCTGGAATTGACGTGTCTGCTAGTGGGGCCATCTCTTGCAACCGCTCTGATCTCGCTTGGTATTCCGACAGAACTTTACAGGTGTAAACGAGAGACTGGTTTGTTTCATCATAATATGGAGCGGTAAGCTGTGCGAATATGACATCTTCTTCTTCATCCCCTTCCCGAATAATTATAGCTGCGTTGGGTGGGTTTTCAGGACCCCAGTTAAAACCAGCGATGAATTTGTCGAGGGGGACAAAGCCCGAATCTTTCACAGGCCTATCTGAGAAATAGATGGTATGCGGAATTACATTTGATATAGTTAGAGTATAATTTCCGGACCCATCCCGGATGAAAGTACCTGATGCGCCCTCCTGTAAAAAGATGTCCGAAGAGGATTCCTCATCATCTGAAGTCGTTTCTGACGCAATCCCTTCGGAGGCATCCTCTGCCCAAGCAGCCCCAGAAGAAAAGGCGATACACAATATGGCTAAAATTATATGCAATCTCATATACTGCACCTCCGACCTTATCTATTTTAGTTTATTCTTGATTCGAATATATAAATATTTTGCCTCAACCTTATCAACGTTCCCGCCGCATCTTGAGAGTACTATCTACATATGCGCAACCATGAATTCTTTCGCCCAGGCCCAAGGGAGTATTTGGACTTCACCATGGTACCCTCGACATTGTGTGGAGGGAATACGTGTTAAGCTTGCTCAATCATAATATATAATTATCTATCTTCATCCACTCTTGTACTCCCTTGTACCCCCTCCTCCTCGCAAGCCTCTTCATCTCCCGCATTACCCCCGACCCGTACTGCATCGCCTTCTTCTCGCGATGGGCGAAGTCAATTGGCATGTGCCGCGCCGCAACCTCCCGGAGCGGCCTTTTTCGAACGCCCTCTTTGACCTTCTCCTCTGGAGGTATCGCCATGGCCGTCCTCACCACCCGGACGTCCAGGTAGGGAAGAGAAAAGTAGGCGCCGAAGAGGCCGGCCACCGCCTGGTCCCGGGCCAGCTGGAGGGGGAGGCCCCGAAAGTCCCGCTCCAGATCCGCGGCGAGGGTCGTCGTATCCAGGTACCGGGCGTACCCGCCGAAGAGCTCATCGGCCCCCTGGCCCGCGAGGATCCTCTCGGTGCCGTGAAGAGCGGCCCATTCCGCCACGAAGTAGAGGGTGGCGGCGACGGAGGCGTCGACGGGGTTGGGGCTGGGTATGACGGGGAGAACGGCGGCCAGGGCCTCCTCGATCCTTCCCGGGTCGATCAATGCCACCTCCAGCTCCAGGTCGAGGGCGTCGGCGAACGACCTGGCCCTCTTCAGGTCGCTGGAACCCTCGACCCCCACCACGATGCATTCCCTTCTGGCTATGGCCGCCACCAGGGCCGAGTCCACGCCGCCGGAGAGGGCGACGACCCCCTCGTCGCTCCGGAGCCGAACGGCGGTTTCGATGGCCTGAGCGAGGCCCAGCTCCGGCGGGCGCGGGTCGACGACGCCCACCACATTGTCATCGCAGACGATGGCTCCTGCAGGACAGTCGCCGGGGATGATCCCGAAGCGGTCGCGGGCGGCCCAGCCGTCCCAGCGGAGGAGGAACTCGCCCCCGAAGCTCGATAACGAGGCGGGGCTCGTTTCGAGGAGTTCATCGAGCTGGGCCTTGCTGAGTCTTCTTCCATCAACCTCGACCCAGCCCAACAGCTTTAAGCCGGGGGCCATGGACATCTCCTTTCTCAGGCCAGCTAGTTATAAGATGTGCTTTCAGGGCGATACAATTTCTGAATATACTTTAAAAGATAGAGGACTGGCGGGCGGCAAAAGGTCGGCAGCCGCTTCCAATCCCCATTATATTGAGAGCCTGTAGGTGTAGCCTGTTAGGAACGTCCCCTCCTCGGAGTATGTCTCGCCGCCGGAGGAGATCTCCAGAGTGTGGAGCTGGTTTCCTGCGACGTTCAGGCTGAAGGTCCCGTCGAGGGGGTCGCCGCCCTGGCCGTCGCCTCCGACGTAAGAGCCGTCGACGAAGACGCTGTAGCCTGTGAGCCAACCCGAGCTGAAGATAACCCTCGCAGATCCCGCCGATGGCCACGGCCCAGGACCGGGCCCAGGTCCCGGCGAGGGGGGCCAGCCGCCGCCCGCAACGTCCACGATGACGACGTTGCTCGGCTGGTTCTTCGATACGAAGAATAAGATGTATCGCCCGACCTCGTCGGCCTCGAAGATTATCCTATTGTAGCCCGGATATAAGGTGTAAGACCTGGAGTCGAGCGTCTCGTCGGGGCATATCCTGTAGAAGTCGGCCCACCCGCCGCTGGAGGAGTACGCCAGCAGCGAGAGGTATGCCCCCAGGGGACAGACGATTCGCTGGGCCCAGCTCGAAGAGCCCATGATCCAGAGGGAGCTTGCTCCCGAATAGGTGGACTGGTAGGCGCCGTAGGATGTGGACCGTTCTCCGAAGTAGACCGATGACGGCTCCCGCCCGGCCGGGTTGAAGCTCTCCACCTCGCCGCTCGCGACCGGAGCTTCCATCGAGAAGAAGTCGGTGAACTCTGCCGCATCCTCAGATCCGTATTCAAAATCTTCAAGGGGATCGATGGAGCCCGCGATGGGGACTCCGAAGATGATGGCCGACAAAAGACAGACCGCAAATCCAAAGGGTATCAAGATGAACACCTCGCCGGATTATATGTGTCTGATGATACAAAAATTTTGGCTCGGGTGCAGTCGAGGTTTTGCCCATCGGCATCCATCTGATCCAAGTCAAATCCCTTTCGAGTTCCTACCATCCTCTGAAAAGTTTGATCAAGGGCGAGGGCGGAAATATGTAGCTACTATGATATCGAGTCTTCAAACCTCGAGGTGCTCTCCTTGATCGTGACAGAACACGTCGACTTTCAGACCAAAGGAAACGCCGAGATGACGGACATGACCGCCAAGGTGGCCGCAGCCGTCGAGAGGTCGGGTCTTGAGACCGGGATAGCCGTCATCTTCGTCTCCGGCGCCACCGGAGCCGTCACCACCATGGAGTACGAGCCGGGGCTGGTGGAGGACATGTTGGGTGCCCTGGAGAGGATAGCTCCAAAGGAGATCGATTACGCCCACAACCAGAGGTGGGGCGACGGCAACGGCCACTCCCACGTCCGGGCCTCGGTGATCGGCCCGAGCCTCACCGTCCCTTTCTCCGAAGGAAAGCTCTTGCTCGGCACCTGGCAGCAGATCGTCTTTCTCGACCTGGACAACAGGCCCCGGTATCGGAGGGTCGTAGTCCAGATCATGGGCGAGTGAAATCGTCGTCATCCAACGCCTGGGATCGCTAGAAGACAGAGGGTCGCCTTCACCGACCGAAGGCCAGCAGGACCAGGAGGATCACAAACCTTACGAGTACGCTCATCCCCGTCGAGAAGACGACGATCCCGACCCCCAGCCTCGGGCCGAAGAGCCCGACGTAGCGGGGGAGGAGGCTTCTCGCGGCGAAGAGGGGGAGCATGAACATGCTTCCCAGCATCAGGACGATCATCGCCTGAAGATGGGTGATCCCGTTATTCGCGATCATCGGGCCGAGGAGGGATATCCCCACGATGGGGCTCGCGACGTAGGTCGTCAGAGGGACGATGCTCTCCGGCGGGATGCCGAAGATCTCCGCCAGGGGGAGGACGCTGAAGGCCTCGAAAGCCCCCCGGTCCCCGAGGGCGAAGACGACCATAGTCATGCTGATGTAGATGACGGCGATCTTGAAGAAGAGCCTCCTCTCCCGCCGAAAAGATCTCATCACAGCCTCCTTCAGGGACGCCCTCACCTCTCGGCCTCCCTCTGGAACCCGGCAGGTCCCCTTCTTTATGAAGAGCCTGCTCAGGATAACCACCACCGATATCTTGACCAGGGCCGTGATGATGAAAACGAGGGCGTAAAATCCCCCCACCACAAGGCCGAGGGCCGGAAGGACGATGGGGATCTGGTAGGTGAACAGCTCCCTGAAGTAGACGGGTATGCTGTTCATGATGGCGCATAAGACCACTTCGTTCTCATCGAGACGGCCCTCGTCTCTGAACCTCGCCACCATCCCGTTGGCCGCCACCGCCGATCCCAGGGATACGACGAAGGCCGAGGCGCAGGCGTCCGGAAGCCTCGAGAAGGAGAAGATCGGCCTCGCGATCCGGGCGAGCCCCTCCATCAGCCCCATCTCCGTCAGGACGCCGGCGCCGAAGAGGCCGATGCCGATCATCGCCAGGATCGGAGCTGCAAAATCCAGCGCCCTGAAGGCGAGGTCGATCATAGGATGAAGGTTCTGCCTCCCGATAGATTAACCTATTCCGGGACGGCGTCCAAACCGTGCGCAGATATCTATGGGGGTATAGTTTCAATTCAAAGCCCGTGGGGGTGAAATCTCAAGCCTATCATTTTAGCAATATTTATATGTGATATCGGAGAAAGATAGGTCCAACAATTAAGGGGAGTACACGAATTGATGTGGGGTGAATCATGATGAGATATCTTCCTTTCGGCAGGCTGGCTCTATTGATGCTGGTTTTGTCCCTGGTCGCCATCTCGGCCTCCTGGGCCCAACAAGATATGCAGTACGGATCAAAGGTGAACTGGACCGATGTAGACGAGTCGAGTGCTCTGAGTCCGTTCTACATGGGTCCGGAGTTCGCCTTCTGGGACGGTGGGATTCATGACGTCTTTGACTCTGA
>Ga0116202_10001855_pt1 | contig 12460 bp, 8 predicted proteins | sample LakKivw325mmetaG_FD_94479 | JGI IMG/M metagenome (GOLD analysis project Ga0116202, IMG submission 94479) | Anoxic lake water microbial communities from Lake Kivu, Rwanda to study Microbial Dark Matter (Phase II) - Lake Kivu water 325m metaG | ecosystem: Environmental > Aquatic > Freshwater >...
ATTGGCCTCAGCCAAGACCCCTTGGTAGAGGAAGTCGAGGAGGTTGTCGTACTCCCTCTCAGCAACCTCCACCCACCCGAACTTGCCCTCCGCGTAGAGCACCTTCGCCCTCTCGAACAACTCGTCGGCCGCGGCGAAGTCGTAGCGGAGTTTCCCGGAGCGCCGGTCGGTACTGCGCGCCTTGATGCTGTTGAATATGCCCAGCACCCTCTCCAGATGCTGCTCAACAGTTCGCTGATTGGGCGTCCACCTTCGCTTGCGCTTACCGCCCTGCTTCAGGCCCCTCTGGGCCTCAAAGCAGTCAGGGTGGAGCGTCCAGTGCGCCTTGGCGTCGGCCGGCAGTGGCTTGCCGCAACCGCAGGCGCAGAGCCTGGCGGTCGCGGCAGCAGGCGCGGCGGGCGCGGCGGGCTTCGGCTCGGCCGACCGCTTCTCGAGCAACGGGGCGATGGTGGCCAAGATCTTTGCGGCCTTCTGGTCCCCAATTCCCTCCACGCTCTTCAAGGCTTTCAAAGGATCAGAGTCGGCCTTGGCGATCGCAACCCACTCATCGTAGGTCTTGCCGTACATCTTGTCAGACACTGTCTCATCCTCCTTTTCAGGTTTCTTTGAACACCCCCTTGTGTCAACCTCGCAGTGAGGCCGATACACAGAGAGCGTCTTTCGTTTGTCCACCTCCTATTCTACCACCATAAATCCTGTAGTCAAGACGTTGGGGATATAAGTAATTTGTAACTAGTAACCGGGAATTAGGAAGGGGAACACTGGAAATGAAACCCTGATACTCTCCCACTAATCACTAGTCACTGGCTTCCAAGCCAAGGACTTGACGGCGAGGGTTAAAAACCGATACTCTCCTCTGATACCCTCGTAACCAAGTCCCTGGCCCTAAAGGACGTAAACCCACTGAAAGCAAGTAAACCTCCTTTAGGGTTTCCAGGAAACGACGCTCCTCCGCCCAAAACGGCGCGCCGCGGCGGATCTCTCTTCCAAGGGCAGAATTCAAACGAGGACGGATTAAGCGCCGGCACCCGCCCCGCCCGAACGGGACCAAGACCGAAGCTTAACCCCGACTTTAGTTAAACACAAAACGGTATCCAAGTCAAGAACTATGAGCTTTGAACAATGGTGATCTCGCGGAGGGGAACAGCACTGCGATACCGGGCCGAGACTTTTCCGCGCTGACGGAAAAACTCCACCACCGCCCCGCTTTTGGGCAGGAGAGTCTGACGCTGCCTGTAATTCAACCCCCTCGCCAGGCGGACATAGGCTTGGGTTGACTCCGGCGTCCCTCCAACGGGAAGAAGATACTGGGCCTTCGCCAAGAGAATAATCCGCTTTAAGTCTTCAGCGTACCCGTGGCCGGAAACGTGAATATTGGAGACATCTTCCAAGCAAAGAACGTTGGCCTTCTTGGCGTGCAAAAGCTTAACCAACGAGGCGACTCGCTCCTCATTCCCGGGGATAATATCGGAAGAGAAAAGGACAAGATCGCCCTGGCCAATCTTGAAGAAGCGGTGTTTGCCCCGCGCCATCTTGGAAAGGGCCGAACGCCCCTGCCCCTGCGACCCCGCTGCCAAGACAGTAATTCTCCCTTGAGGCAGCCGCTTCGCCTTCATATTAGAGACGAGCAGACCTTTTGGAATCGCCAAGTAACCGAGAGAGCGGGCTACCTCCACCGTCCGTTCTAAGGAGAAGCCGGCAAGAGTTACCTTCCTCTCCAAGGAGTGGGACACATCAATCGCCTGCTGGATTCGCGAAATATCAGAGGAGAAAAGGGTGATGAAAACACGGCCGCCGGTCTCCTGCATCTCACGGAGGAAAGTTTCTCCCACTACTCGCTCCGAGGGACAACTTCCCTCCCGCTCGGCCCGGAGACAATCAGAAACGAGAAGCAAAACTCCTTCGCGGCCAAAACGCTCAATCTTCCCCAACTCGGCTAATTTCCGATCCAAAGGAGTGGGATCGAGCTTAAAATCTCCGGTATGGATTACCGTCCCCAACGGCGTTCTCAAAGCCACCGCCATCGCATCCGGAACCGAATGGGTTAGGCGAATAAACTCAAATGACAGCGAGCCGAGCCTTAAGTATTCCCCGGGAGACACCTCCCTGACCTTCGCCCGTTTTGGTCCCTTCTCCTTTAGCTTGGAGCGGATAAGGCCGGCGGCAAGGCGGGAAGCAAAGACAGGAATTCCGAGCCGCTCGAGTAAATATGGAACGGCGCCGTAATGGTCCTCATGACCATGGGTAACGACCAATCCGCGCACCTTCTTGGCCCGGGCTAAGACGTAAGAGAAATCGGGGATAAGAATTTCGTTCTCGTCTCCTTCTTCAGGGAAACCAATGCCGCAATCGACGATCACCAAATCATCATTCGTCTCGTAAACGTACATGTTTTTTGTCACTTCGCCAATGCCGCCGAGAGGAATGAATTTTAGATACGGCTCGATTGGCCGATGGCTTGATTGCTTCATTGCTCGAATGCGCTACTACTTCACCTAAAACAGTTCCAATTGATTCTTGTCACCATTCCTATTCTCCAGTACTTGGGGTTTAACCTCACCTTTGAGCACCTTCGGCAACCCCGAAAAATCCTTTTCCAACTCGTGCAGAACCGATTCCGAGCGCAGAGCCGCCGCCGGATGATAAAGGGGAAAAACGAGCCTCCCGTTCGCTTTAAAAAGCTGGCCGTGCACCTTGCTTATCGTCTGGTCTTTGATAAATATTTCGAGGGCAAAGCGCCCCAGCGGCACAATTACTTTAGGATTGACAACCTGAATCTGCCGCAGGAGGTACGGAAGGCAGGTACGGACCTCATCTTTATTAGGAGCCCGGTTCTCCGGGGGGCGATGCTTCACCACGTTAGTGATATAGACGTCCTCGCGGCGCAGGCCTACCCTCGCCAGCAGCTTATCCAAAAGCTGGCCTGCCCGGCCGACAAAAGGACGGCCCTGCCGGTCTTCATGAAAGCCGGGGGCTTCGCCGACGAACATCACCACTGCCTCGGCGTGGCCCTCCCCGGGCACCGCGTTCGACGCGGTTCGCCAAAGACGGCAGTTCTTGCAGTTTCCAATAACCCGATCAAGCTGAGTGAGAAGCTCTTCCTTGCGTTTCATCCCCTCTTCCAACCGATAAGATTAACGATGGAACGCGCCACCACGCGGATATTTTCCTTTCCTCTCTGAAAACGACGCCCTCCGCCAATCGGGGGTCCTGTACCCCAACGGCTTCCTCGGCCTCCGGTCCTTCAGCCGGTGCTCTCTCCCTCCCGGCTCCAGCGCCTTCTTCGAAAGGCGAATCTTACCCTCCTCGATCCCGATCACCTTGACTTTAACTTTCTCCCCTAACTTGACTATCTTATCCACCCGATCGACAAAATCGTGGGCGAGCTCGGAAACGTGCAGCAACCCCTCCCGCCCGGGCAATACTTCGACGAAAGCGCCAAAATCGGTAATCCGCTTGACCTCGCCTTCAAGAACCTCACCCACCTTCAGCTCGCGCGTTAAGTCTCCGATGATCTTCTTCGCCTCGGCTACTTTATCCGCCTCGACGGACGAGATCGTAACCGTCCCGTCGTCCTGAACGTCAATCGCCGTCCCTGTCCTCTCGATAATTCCTTTGATCATCCTCCCCCCCGGGCCGATCACCTCTCCGATCTTATCGACAGGCACCTTCAAGCTCACCACTTTAGGAGCGTATTTTGATAATTCCTCCCGCGGCTTTCCAATCACCTTAAGCATCTCTTCCAAGATAAAGAGCCGTGCTTTTCGCGCCTGTACCAACGCCCCGACCACCGTCTCATGGTCAAGACCTTCGACTTTCATATCCATCTGCAGGGCTGTTACCCCTTTCTCCGTCCCCGCCACCTTGAAGTCCATATCGCCACAATGGTCCTCCAGACCAGTTATGTCCGTCAAAAGCTGCACTTTCTCCCCTTTCTTCAGGAGACCCATCGCTATCCCGGAAACGGGGGCTTTGATCGGCACCCCCGCATCCATTAGCGAGAGGGTTGAGCCGCAGGTCGCTGCCATTGAGGTGGAACCGTTCGAGGATAAAACCTCGGAGACCAAACGGATAGCGTAGGGAAATTCTTCTTCCGGGGGAACTACCGCCAACAATGCCCGCTCTGCCAACGCGGAGTGGCCAATTTCCCTCCTCCCCGGAGCGCCAATTCTCCCCGTCTCCCCCGTCGAATAAGGAGGGAAATAATAGTGATGGATATAGCGCTTCGTTTCTTCTCCGGTCGGCCCCTCGATTAATTGCTCGAGCGAGACCGAACCGAGCGTCGCCGTAGTCAACACCTGCGTTTCCCCCCGCTGGAAGATTGCTGACCCGTGGGTCCGCGGCAACACCCCTACCCTGATGTGGAGAGGGCGGACCTCATCGAACTTTCGGCCGTCAGGCCGTTTCCCATCCTTGGTGATCAACTCCCGAACCGCCTCAATCCGCAGATCATCAAGCGCCGCCGCCATCTTCATCTTGGCGTAAGTTCCTTCGAACTTCTTAAACAACTCTTCCCGCAGCGCTTCCACTGCCTCGCTTTCCTTCGTTCCCGCCTTCAGGATTCCCTTCACCTTCTCAAAGGCAAATTCCCTCACCGCACCGGCAATCTCCTCCGCGTCCGGATCTTTCTCCACCACTTTCTTCTCAACACCAACTTCCTTAGCCAGCTCTTCAATGAGCTTTACTACCGGCTGCATCTCCTTCTGCCCAAACTCGAGCGCTTCCAGAATTACCTCCTCGGCCACCTCTTTCGCCCCCGCCTCGACCATCACCGTCGCTCGCGCCGTCCCCGCCACCACCAAGTCCAAATCGGAAAAAGAGAGCTCACTCGCCGTAGGATTCAGGATGAGAGCGGGGGCATCATCGACGCCGGGGTTCCAGCCAATCCTGACGACAGCGGCGGGACCGTCCCAAGGAATATCCGAGCAGGCAAGGGCGGCTGAAGCGCCCACCAACCCCAGCAGCGCCGGATCATTCTCCATATCAACAGACAGGACAGTAACCACCACCTGAACCTCCTCTTTAAAATCCTTGGGAAACAGTGGCCGAAGAACACGGTCTATCATCCGCCCGGCGACAATCGCCTCATCCGACGGCTTCCCCTCCCTTTTCACAAAACGCGAGGCTTTGATCCTCCCCCCGGCGTAGAGCCGCTCAACATAATCAACGGTAAGAGGAAAATACCCTAGATCCTCCTTCGGTTCGGCGGCGGTTGCCGTCGCCAAAACAACGGTGTCACCGTAACGAGCAAGAACGGCACCATTGGCCTGTCCGGCCAACTCCCCATACTCAAGGGAGAGCTTCCGCCCGGCAAATTCAATTTCCTTTTCAATAATGTTACTCATTGCTCTAGATCGAGAGGCGGGCACACGGCAGGATCGGCGGTGTTCTAATTGCCTGCTCCGCCGGAAAGCGGACGAAGTCCTCACTTCGACAACCCCAACTTCCCCGTAACGCTCCGATACCTCGTCTCATCCTTCCTTCGCAGATAGATTAGAAGCTTTCGCCGCTTGTTGACAAGTCCCAACAGGCTGCGCCGTGAATGCTTGTCTTTCTTATGAATCTTAAGATGTTCCGACAGGTCCTTAATCCTTTTCGTCAGAAGAGCGATTTGCACCTCTGGGGACCCAGTATCGCCCTTCTTAAGAGCGACGAAGGTTATAAGCGCCTGTTTGTTTAACGGCAGCGCCTCACCCGCAGCTTTCTTCTGCGCGACGGCCTTCTTGGCTTTAGTCTTTTTGGCGGCAACACACTCCGCCGCCCTCCTCCCCGCCTTCTTTGTCGCCGTCTTTTTCGCCCCCGCCATTGCTTCTATCGTATCATATCACCACTACCTTATCGCCACTCTTGAAATCAACTTGCGGCTTGATAAGAAGACCTACCTCATCTCCTTCTTTTGCCTCAGGGACATTTTTATCTTTTATCCTCAATCCCCGCACCTGACCTTGAGAAATCTCTTCCTCCCCCCTCATCACTTTTACCTTGTCGCGGTACTTGATCCTCCCCGCCGTTACATGCACTCCGGCAACAACGTCTCCGCTATGAAGGTCAAAAGTTTTAATTACCTCACCCCCGCCTTTGACTTTTGCCTTTTCAAGTTCGCTCATGCCCTTAAGAAGATTCTCGGTCATCTCCAGTAATTCATAAATGATGGTGAAGAAACGCAACCCGACGCCCAAATCATCGGCCAACTTCTTCACCGAGGCAGAGCCGCCCACATTGAAACCCAAGACAACCCCGCCAGCCGATCGGGCTAAGTAGATGTCGGAATCGGTCACCTGCCCTAAACCGGCAAGGAGGAGACTCACCTTTCTACCCCCCTCCTCCAATTCCGAAAGGGTACCGGAGATCGCTTCCAAGCTCCCCTGGGTATCCGCCCGCAGAATAACGTTCAGATCGGCCGCTAGGGTGGCTGACGGCTTCAGTACCGGGATACTGGGATGTCGGGCCGCCTGATCTGCCTTCCCAAGCCCTTTGGTAACCGTTGCCCCAACGGGAGCAACACCTGAAAGACCGAGCACCATCACCGGCGCTCCGGGCAATGCTTCTCTAAGTCGCTCCCCTTGGTCGCTAATTAGGGCCTTCACCTTCCCCCCAACCCCATCGGCCACAATCTCTTCCCCAACCCGCAGCACCCCGCTCCGGACAACCACCGTTGCTGTCGGCCCCTGACGAGGAGAGAGCGTAGACTCGATTACCGGCGCGTCTAGCGGCGCCTCGAGCTCACTCTTTAGCTCCAGCATATCAGCGACCAAACAAATCATCTCCAGAAGTGCCGGCACCCCCTCCCCCGTCTTGGCCGAGATCGGTACTGTTGGAACATCGCCGCCCTTCTCCTCAGGGACAATCCCCTCTTTAACCAGTTGGCCCATTACTTTTGCAGGGTTGGCTTCTTTCAGGTCGATCTTATTGATCGCCACCACGACAGGAATCGCCGCCACCTTAATGTGGGCGATCGCCTCTTTCGTCTGGGGCATTACCCCGTCATTAGCCGCCACAACTAAAACAGCGATATCCGCCACCCGTGCCCCACGCGCTCTCATCTTTGCAAATGCCTCATGCCCAGGGGTATCAATGAAAGTGACCTTCCTTATTGCTTGTTGCTTATCGCTTGTCGCCGTTTCAACTTGGTACGCCCCGATGCTTTGGGTAATCCCGCCTGCCTCTTTAGCGGCAATTCGCGTCTGGCGAATAAAGTCCAAAAGGGTAGTCTTCCCGTGGTCGATGTGCCCTAAGACAACAACAACTGGGGGACGGCAAACATTTTCATTTTTCTTCTTTGTCTGATTTTTCTTCATCCGTTACCCCCTTATTTCCCTGCTCACTGCCCTCCCCTCCCTCAACCTTCCCCTCGCCCTGATCGGAACCAACCGGCCTCTCTTCACTTGCCGACCCACCAGACTTCTCCAATGCTTTCTTGATCTCCTCCAAAGACTTCGCTCCCAACCCCTTAATCGCCTTCATCTCCTCCGCGGATTTAGATCTAAGCTGATCAAGGGTAGTGACCTCTGCTTTTGCCAAAACGCCCACCGTTCTTTTTGAGAGGCCCAGCTGCTCTAATTCCCCGCCTTTCCCGGACTCCATCTTAGCGGTTTCGGCGGCGAACACCTCTCCCGCCCCCTTTATATCGATCCGCCACCCGGTTAGCTTGGCCGCAAGGCGGACATTTTGTCCCCCGCTCCCAATGGCAAGAGAAAGCTGATCCTCCGGAACCTCGACCTCCGCCGTGGACGACTTCTTCTTGAGATTCACATGGACAACTTTCGCCGGGGAAAGCGCCGCCCCAACAAAAGTCACTGGATCGGGAGAATAGAGAATGACATCCACCTTCTCCTCCCCCAACTCCCGGGTAACTGCCTGAACGCGCACCCCCTTCTGGCCGACACAAGAACCGACAGGGTCGACTTTCTCCTCGCTCGAAGAAACGGCCATCTTTGTCCGCCGACCCGGCTCGCGGGCAACTGCCTCGATCTTGACCACTCCAGCCGGGATTTCAGGCACTTCGAGGGCGAACAGCTCCTTCACCAAGCCCGCATCCGCTCTCGAGAGAAGAACCTCCGGCCCCCGCGGTCCCTCTCGAATCTCCTTAACCAGCGCCTTTACTCGCTGGCCGATCCGATACTCCTCATCAGGTATTTGTTCCGAGGGAGGAAGAACGCCCTGAACTCGCCCCAAATCAACAAAAGCCACCCCCTTTTCGACCCTGAAGATCTGCCCAGAGATAATACTCCCGATCTTCTTCTCGAACTCCCCCCTAACGGCCAGCTTCTCCTCTTCCCTAATGCGTTGGAGGATAACTTGCTTTGCTGTCTGAGCAGCGATTCGCCCGAAACCACGGGGAGTAACATCCTTCCCTTCCTTGAAGACCCGAACGTCGCCTGTCTCCAGGTCGAGCCGAATCTCAATTCCTTCCTCGTCGGTCTCCGCCAGGGGACGGTCACTGAAGTCCTTAAGATAGGCCGCCACTAACGCCTGCTTAACCGTCTCCAAGACCGCTTCGACCGAGATGCCCCGCTCAGCGGCCAACTGATTTATCGCGGCTGAAAATTCCGTTGTTGCCATAACAATTAACTCGACCTACTAAATAAAAAGGCAGGAAACCCCGCCGCCAACTAGTATCCATAATAGGCGGAAGAAGTGAGAAAGTCAACCCGGTACTAGAAATTTGAGGAAACTCCGTTTCGGCCGAAATCGCCGCCCGGCGATTTGCTTAGATTTTCACCGTCGGGCAAATTACCGGAACTCTTCCAGCCGAGCCTTGGTTCGGCCGAAGCGGACCAAAAGTCTACCGTAGCCCTTGAGAAGCGGCGTTTCCTGCCAAAAGGAAAGCTCGTAGGTCTTAGCTCGCGTAGCTAATGTCTCTAGCTCTCTCTCAAATTGCGTCACCGCCTTGTCGAAATGCGCAAAATCCAGGCTGGAAACAGCAAGTTTGGCTTCCCCCAAGAGCCAGCGATAGAGAGAGAAAACCTCCCGATTATCCTCGTGAAGCCACGCCATCCCCGTCGGGAGAAAACCGCTCAGCCCCTCGACCTGCTGGGCAAGGTTGTCAACGGTCGCCGCCAGAGTATCCAACGCACCTAAGTAGATAACCGGATTCGAGGCAAGATAAAGGTCCTGAACAAGATCAACCAAAGAAACAGTCGCGGGAACAAGACCGATCTGGACATCGGTAATCACTTGATAGTAACGGGCTGCCCGTTGCGCCTCGGTAAGATAGCTCTCGCCTTCCTCAGCAAGAGTGACAAGATCATCCTCAACACTGGCAAGAGGGGTAGGAAGATGAGAGGGAAGAGCGGTAGCGAAGAGATCGAATTTATCACGCGAGACATCCGCCGCCGCTTCGCAAGCACGCGCCTTTTCCATAAGCAATCGAAGATCGGCAGTTGCCCCGCTTTCCAGCTGGCCAACCTTTGCCCCGGCTACCATAGCCCTGCCGCCGAAGTCATCTTGCCCCGCAAACGAGTCGGAGATAAGGGCTATATCCTTCTCTGCCTGGGAGAGAAAATCATAAAAACCCGACTTCGCCCTCTCCCCCGCCACACGCTCTCGTTGCTCCTCCAGCCCTTGGGGGAGGTTGAAGCTCCACTGAGGGGACGGCGGCTCTTCGCCACTCACCAAAGTAAAAAGCTCCCTCACTAAAGTATTTACCTCCGCAAGGGAGCCGCCGAATGCAGTCAGCGCTGGGTAGACACAATCGGCTAGCCGCCGCGCCTGTATCCAAGGGAGGAGCGCGAACTCGCCCACCCCTGCTACCACCCCAACGAGGAGGGAAAAAATCCCAACGGCTAAAAGCATCCGCCTCGCCCTCTGTCCTCCTTTGACAAAGAACTTTGCCTGATGCGGTCGTTTAACCAGAGGCAAATCCTCCTCCCGCCTAGCGAAATCAGGAAGAAATTCAATCACTGACTAATTTTACCAGCTTTGGGAAAATTCAGTAAGGATGCTGGAAAAATGACGAACCTGAGGAATCACCTTGGCATAATCCATCCGGTAAGGACCGAGGACGGCGACGGCCCCCCCGTGCCGCTCGCTCCCAAAGCGGGAAAAGACTAACCCCACCTTCTCCAGACCGGAGAGGCCAATCTCCTTTCCCACCAAAACTCTTGCTTTCCCCAGCTCGGCCGTCTGGCTAAACAGCTCACGGAGAACATCATAATGGTCAAGCAGGTCCAGGGATGACTTCATCACATTAATGTCGTAGAACTCGGGATGCTCAAGAAGATTAACCGTGCCAGCATGGAAGAGCTGCTCGTCATCCATAGCAACAACTGCCAAATAGCCAGTCGTCTCAGCCAATGCTAAAGCGGCTTCACGCATCAGTCGGCCGGGAGAATGACGATACTGAAAGAGCCGTTGCTTCACCCCCACCTCCTGGAGAACGGGAATCGTCTGCTCGTCCATCAGGGAGGAGATGTAAAACCTGAAGCCTAACCCTGTGGGGATTCGACCGGCGGAAGTATGGGGCTTTTCAATATAACCCTCTCGCGAGAGAATCGCCATTTCGTTCCTCACCGTCGCCGGAGAACACGCAAGCTGGCACTTCCCCACCAGAACCGCTGAACCAATCGGCGACGCCTCGTCGATGAAGGCCTCGATAAGCGCTTTCAAGATGTTGATCTGACGCTCCGTTAGATCAGCCATAGGCTGGGGACTAGTCGTTAGCATAATATAAGAACGAGTGCCAGGAAGTCAAGCTCACGTCACCCGGTGAAGCGCCAACTTCTTCATCCCGTCTTTGGTCACATTTTTTCTCATTGAAGACCCTGGGTAACTTCATCGTCAGACCAAAAACGCTTTTGGCGGAATCTTAACTCTGGTTGTGGCGGCTAAGCGTTTCTTTCCCCTCCTCTGCTCCTGAAGCTTCTTCATCTTCCGCTCGACATGGCCACCGGAAAGCTTGGCAAGAACATCTTTGCCGGCGGCAGGAACATCTTCGCGGGCGACAACCTTTCCCCCAGTCTTCGCTTGAAGTGCGTAGGCAAACTGCATCCGCGGCATCACTTCTTTCAGCTTCCTAACCTTTTCCCTGCCGATCCGTTCCGCCTGACTCCGAAGAACAATTTCCGAAAGCCCTTCCGCCGCTTCGTTGTGAACGGCGATATCCAGCCGCACCAAATCCGCCGGCCTGTAACCGGTAAACTCCCAACTCAACGAAGCATACCCCGAAGATAAACTCTTCAGCCGATCGTAAAATCCGCGGATAAATTCCATCAACGGGAGTTCTACTGAGACTTTAAGCCGGTGGCCAAAATCAATAGCGGCGAGGACATTCCCCCGGGCGCTCTCGGTCAGCTTCATAACTCTGGAGAAATTGTCAGGTGGGGTAATGATTGTCGCCCTAATCCACGGTTCTTCCTCCAAACCCCGGAAGGCCACCGTCGGCTTGGTGACGATCAGCTCAAGATCAAACTCCCTCTCCAGCCGCTCTTTGACGATTTCAAGGTGGAAAGTCCCCAAAAAACCGAGCTTGAAGCCGCGGCCGAACGCCGGCGAATCAGTCGGTTCCACCGAAACTGCCGGCTCTTCCAGTCGCAGCTTCTCGAGAGCTCGTCTTAAAGAGACGAAATTGCCGGCGGCGGGAAAGAAGGAAGCAAAAACGAAAGACTGGGGAGATTGGTAGCCAGAAAGCGGGATAACTGGGCGGTTGGAGACCAAAGCGACGGTGTCACCGACCTGGACGGCTTGCGGGTCCTTCAATCCCGTCGCTATATATCCAACCTCACCGGCGCTCAATGAGTCCGTTGGCTGCCTATCCGGGGTGAAACAGCCGATCTCTTTGATCACCGCTTCCACCCCCGTGCCCAATAATTTCACTTTTTGATTTTTTCCTCCGGAGACGGGTCCGCCCTTGGCGGAGATATTTGATTTTTCCTGCCTGCCAGCGGGACAGGGATTTTTAAGCCTGCCGTCCACGACGCGGACATACGCTACCACTCCGAGGTGCTCATCGTAAGTCGAGTCGAAAACCAGCGCTCGAAATGGTTCGGCAAGCTTGCCGCGAGGTGAAGGTATCCGCTCAACAACTGCTTCCAAAACCCTGCTGGCGTCTTCCCGCTGCAAGGCGGAGATCCTCAAGATCTCCCCCGTGATTCCCAACGATCGCATCTCTTCCTCCGTCTCTTCGATTCGGGCCAGCGGCGAGTCAACTTTGTTGATTACCCCTATCACAGCGAGCCCTAAACCTCGCGCTTTCTCAAGATGGTGGATCGTTTGCGCCTGCGGCCCTTGGGTGGCATCTACCAGCAAGAGGATTCCCTCGCAAGCGGCGAGAGAGCGAGAAACTTCGTAGGAAAAGTCGACGTGGCCGGGAGTATCAATCATGTTGAGCACGAAGTGCTCAACAGGCGTATGGCTAATAGCCAAAGGCGTATGGCTGCTAACTATTTGCCATTTGCCATCAGCTGTTTGCTGGGCCGTTAGGCCCATTCTGACCGCTTTGAGTTTAATTGTCACTCCTCTC
>Ga0116202_10001856_pt1 | contig 12460 bp, 11 predicted proteins | sample LakKivw325mmetaG_FD_94479 | JGI IMG/M metagenome (GOLD analysis project Ga0116202, IMG submission 94479) | Anoxic lake water microbial communities from Lake Kivu, Rwanda to study Microbial Dark Matter (Phase II) - Lake Kivu water 325m metaG | ecosystem: Environmental > Aquatic > Freshwater >...
ATAGACGCCTGGGCGGCCCTCAGGTACAACCTGGTCGTGCTCGAGGTCAACGGCAGGATGAAGTACGACAGCTATCCCGACCTCGGTGGCGGGCTCACCAAGGACCAGATGCGCGAGCTGGTTCAGTTCGCGCGTGATCGGTACCTGGAGGTCGTGCCCCAGCTCGCGACCTTCGGCCATTTCGACTACGTTCTGCGCAACCCGGCCTACGCGCACCTGGGCGAGCGTCTTCCCCAGCCTGACGGCACCTTAAAGAACTCCGACTGGAACTACTGCCCCAGCAACCCGGAGGTGTACAAGCTTGTCTTCGCTCTCATGGACGAGCTGATCGAGGTCTTCGAGCCACGCTACTTCCACATCGGCCGCGACGAGGCCAGCTTCTCCCCCATCGGCGTCTGCCCGGACTGCAGCAGGAAGAAGCCCTGGGAAGTGTGGGCCGAGGACATCGTGAAGCTACACGACTACCTGCAGGGCAAGGGCTGCCGCACGATGCTCTGGGCGGAGCAGTTCCTGGTCAACCGCAATGGTGCGGGCGCCTACGAGACCGCGCGGGCCCTGCCCCTGATACCGCGCGACCTGATCCAGTGTCACTGGGAGTACTCGCAGGCGAAGGAGCAGCCCGACATCAAGCTGCTGATGGACGAGGGCTTCGAGGTGCTGGGGTGCCCATGGTACTGGCCCGACAACGTCTACTATATGGCCTCGGAGGTGCACAAGTACGGCGCTCTGGGCTTCCTGGGCACGACCTGGTACGGCCTGGACAGCGCCGTGCAGCAGCGGGCCTGGCTGCAGGGCGCCTGGGCTCTGGGGGCCGAGAACTCCTGGTCCCCGGGGCTGCCCGACGCGGACAGCCTGGACTACTCGACGCTGGCCGTCGCCCGGCGCCTGCTCTTCGACCCGCGTCGCAAGCCCGGCGACCGCTGGATCACGGTGGACCTGGGGCCGTACTGCAACGAGCGCACGGTCGCCGAGGACGAGAGGACCGGCTGGGTCGGCCTGGGCCCGGACTACGACCTGCGGCGCCTCAGCCCGGGCGTGCGCTGGGTATCCGGCGTGCCCGTGCGCCTGCTGGACCCCGCGGAGGGGCCCAACTGCCTGATGCTCTGCGACCGCGATACGGCCGGGAAGTACCCGGGCCGGAGCTGGCGCGTGGCCCTGGGGCGGCGCGCCCGGGCTCTGTACTTCCTCCACACCACCGACCTGCCGGCCCCCCGTCCCCGGGACATGTACGACCGCAACCAGCCGGGCGCGGTGGGGAGCTATGTGATCACCTACTCGGACGGCTCGCAGGTCGAGGCGACCCTGACCTACTGGCGGGAGATTGACGACTGGAACAGCCAGCTTGGCCCCGCGCAGGCCTGCGGAGTGATCCAGGACACGACGGCCAAGGGAGCCTGGGTCACGCTGGGCCTGTGGCGCTGGGAGAACCCCCACCCGGACAAGACCGTGACGGGGGTTGACTTCCTCTCGGCCGAGGGCAAGGCGCGGCCCATCCTCCTCGCGCTTACGGCCGAGCTGTGAGGGCCCCGCGCGCCGGCATCCGCCCGGGCCCGAGAGCCTGCCCGCGAGCGCGGCGGTCGCGCTCGGGGAGGATACGGTGGCCGGGCGGACAAGCTACCCGCCGACAGGAGGGTGATTACCATGCTCGTACTGTACCAGAACGCCTTTCAGGCCGAGCCCGGCTTGGTGGAACGCGCGATAGCCGACCGGCAGCACCTCAACCGACTGGAGTTCGAGGACTGGCTGCGGCGCGAGCTGTATGCCTACCCCCGCAGGAGGGACCGGTACTGGAGCCCGGACTTCTCATCCGAGGAGGCCTACCTCGCTTCCGTCGAGGCCAACCGTGACCGCTGGCGGCAGGCGCTGGGCGTCTTCGAGCCGCGCGACGACCGACTCGCCCCGCAGGTTCACCCGGCGCTGGAGGACGACGAGATCCACGCCGAGTGGGTCGAGGTGCGCCTGGACGAGGGCCTGTGGGCGCGGGCGATAGTCGGTCGGCCCAAGAAGGCCGAGGGGCGCGTGCCGCTCGTGGTCTGTCAGCACGGCATCTCGTCCTCGCCCGAGCACTGCTTCGGCGTGGCCCCGACCGAGACGGTCTACTGGGCCTTCGCCCAGCACTGCGTCCGGGCGGGCTATGCCGTCATCGCCCCGCTCCTGACCACCACGGGCCCGTACCGCAACCGGCTGGACCGTATGTGCCGGTCCATGGGCTTCACCCTCGAGGGCCTGGAGGTAGCCAAGATCTCGCGCCTGCTTGACTGGGCCGAGACCCTCGACTGGGTGGACGGCAACAGGATGGGCATGTGGGGCCTGAGCATGGGCGGCCTGTACACGCTGATCACCGTGCCCGTCGAGATGAGGCTGAAGCTGGGCATCATCGCGGCCTTCTTCAACCACCGCGTCAACAAGCTGTGCATCGAGGACCCGCGGTACTCCTGCTTCCTGCCGCTGGGAGAGGAGTACATCTACATCCCCGGCTGGCTGCGCGAGTTCTCGGACGCCGAGCTGCTGGCCCTCTACTGCCCGCGGCCCGTCCAGGTCCAGTGCGGCAAGTGCGACGGCATATCCTGGTGGCCGATGGTGGTCGAGGAGTTCGAGCGCGGCAGGGCGTACTACGAGGGCCTCGACATCGCCGACCGGTGTGAGCTATGTCTCACTCCCGGCGGCCACGAGATCGTCGTGGACGACGGACTCCGGTTCCTCGCGAAGTGGCTCTAGAAGCCGCTTCCCTGTCCCCGGCAGGCGTTGCCACGGCTCCCCACGGGCAGCCGCGGGCGACACCGCCCCTGCGAGGCTTCCGCCTTGCCCGCTGAGGGCCGTGAGGGACAGCGGCGAGCCCTTCCCCGGCGTGGGGCCCCCGATGGCACGGAGACGATCGAGGAGGGCAGAGCGTGGCGAGACGACCCAACATCCTGATCCTCACCAGCGACCAGCAGCAGGGGGCCACCTGCGATCCCGACCATCCCTGCCGCCTGCCCAACCTCGAAGCTCTGGCACGCGACGGCATACGGTTCACGCGGGCCTACACGCCCATGGCCCTGTGCGGTCCGGCCCGGGCCAGCCTGATGACCGGCAAGTACCCGACCGGGCACGGTATGCTGAACAACTACCACTCGCCGCCCGTCCTCCACGCCGGCCTCAACCCCGGCCTCACCCACTTCTCCGAGCGCCTTCGCGAGGCCGGCTACAACCTGAGCTACGTGGGCAAGTGGCACGTGTCGGGCGAGACGGCACCGCGCGACCACGGCTGGCACGAGCCCGAGCCGCGCGAGACGCTGGGCGAGGTCCGCCGTCGCCTCGCGCTCGGCGACCAGCCCTGGGTGAGCGAGCCCGGCAGCGTCATCAGGCGCCCCGGGTGGCCCGACTGGACCCTCGACGGCGTCTCGGATATGCCTCTGCAGGCATGGCCGGACCATCACCGCGCCGTCACGGCCGTGGACGAGCTACGCCGCTTGGCCGATCGGGACGAGCCCTGGTGCCTGTTCGTGGGGTGGACGGCGCCCCATGATGCCTACATCGCGCCGCGCTGCTACGCCGAGCTGTATCCCGCGGCCGAGGTGCCGCTGCCGATCAACTTCCACGACGACCTGAGCGACAAGCCCGCCATCTACCGCCGCCAGAGGGAGTCCCTGTGGTCGAGCCTGACGGAGCGGGACTACCGGCGCGCCATCGGGCGCTATTGGGCCCTGTGCACCATGCTCGACGACCTGGTGGGCGCAATGCTGACGGCCCTGGATGAGACGGGGCAGGCCGACGACACGCTGGTGCTCTGTAGCTCCGACCACGGCGATCTGGCCGGCGCGCACGGCATGTTCCTGAAGGGCATTCCGTGCTTCGAGGAGACCTACCGGGTGCCACTCATCGTCCGCTGGCCTGCGGGAATCGCGAACCCGGGACGCATCGCGGACGAATTCGTCACGTGGAACGACCTGGGGCCGACCTTCTGCGACCTGGCCGGCGCACCGCCACTCGAGGGCGCCCACGGCCGCTCCATCGCTCCGTTGCTGCGCGGCGAGGCGCCCGAGGACTGGCCCGACGACCTGTTCCTGCAGTTCACGAGCACGGAGTATTACTACACGCAGCGCATTATCAACGACGGCCGGCTGAAGTACGTCTTCAACGGCTTCGACTTCGACGAGCTGTACGATCTGCAGGAGGACCCGGGCGAGACCGTCAACCTGGCCCGCGACCCGGCCCACGCCGGGGAGATCGAGCGGCTCTGCGAGGGGATGTGGGCCTGGTTCCAGCGCGCGGAGGACGTGATGGAGTGTCCTTACCCCACGATCGCCCTGCTGCCGCGCGGCCCCGAGGGCCTCGACGTGCAGTTCGACCGGCCCCGCTGGTGGCGGTACAAGGAAGTGTGAGAGCCGGCAGACCAAGGGCCGCTCCCCGCGAGCGGCTCTTTTCTCTGGGCCGCCCGGCCGGAGGGCTACCGCGCCGGCCGCGGAGGGACGCGTCGTCAGCCGGCGAAGGGCCCTGTAACGGCTCGGCGGGCGTCGCCTGGTCCGCAGCCCCTACCCGATGCGATCCCCGGAGGGACAGCCATGCGCGTGATTCTGGTCTTCTTCGACACGATGAGATACGACCACGCGGGGTTCAACGGCTACGCCAAGCCCACGACCCCGAATCTGGACCGGCTGGCGTCCGAGGGGGTCGTCTTCGCCCAGTCCTACCCGACCGACGTGCCCACGCAGCCATGCTACACGGCGACGCTGACCGGGAGGCGTGGACTGACGACGGGAGTCGTCACCCACGGCCAGCCCGAGGAGACCGTGGGCGACGGTGTGCCCACCTTCCCCCTGGTCCTCGCCCGCCAGGGCGTGCTGACCGCCGCTGTCAGCTCCCTCTATCGCTTCCGGCGCTGGTTCGCCAGGGGATTCAGCCACTACCTGGACCCCAACATCAACGTCTGGCTCCAGCACGTCACGGCTGACGATGTCAACAGGCAGGCGCTTCCCTGGCTGCGCGCCCACGGTCGCGAGGAGTTCTTCCTGTTCCTGCACTACTGGGACCCTCACACCCCCTACAGCAAGGAGCTGGGGGACTACGTTGACCTGTTCTACGAGGGGGGCGATCCCACCGACCCGGACAACGACAGCCTGGCCGACCTGCGCCGCCAGCCGCTCATGCACTTCTTCCGGCGGCGGCAGTACGAGGAGCTGTGCCCGGGGCTTACCGACCTGGCGTACGTGCTGGCCCACTACGACGCCGAGATTCGATACGCGGACGACCGCTTCGGGCAGGTGCTGGAAGTGCTGGACGAGGTGGAGGCGCTGGAGGACACGCTGATCGTCTTCACCTCGGACCACGGGGAGGACTTCGGGGAGCACGGGGTGTTCTGCGACCATATGGACGCCTACGAGCCCACGGCCCACGTGCCGCTGATGGTCTGGTGTCCCGCGCTCGTGAAGGCGCGTCGCACGGAGGCGCTGGTTCAGCACACTGACCTGGCCCCCACGATCCTGGAGGCTTTCGGCGCGCAAGTGCCGCCGGGCTTCGAGGGCAGGAGCCTGTGGCCGCTGCTCAGGGGCGAGACGGATGAGCACTACGACGCGGTGTTCACCAACCAGGGGCTGTGGTCTGCCCAGCGGGGGCTGCGGACGCCGGAGTGGACGCTCATGAAGACCCTGGAGTGCGGGATGCTCGAGCCGCGCCCCGCCACGGAACTGTTCGACCGCCGGGCGGACGTGTTCGAGCAGCGGGACCTGGCAGCGGCCAACCCGGGGCTTGTGGCCGAGCTCGAGCTTGTCTACTACCGGTGGCTGGACGAGGCCCTGGGGCCGGGGCCGGACCCCCTGCGCGTTGCGGCCCGCGAGAACGCCGCCACTCGCTCGGTGCAGCAGCGGCATGAGCGCTGGGTTCTGGAGCAAGAGGCCGAGGAGAGGGCCTTCGGGGCAGGCGAGCGGGCGCAGGTGGACCACAAGCCCGGTGGTTAGGCCGGCCGACAGCGCTCGGAAGTGCCAGATTCGTGTTACAGAACGCCAACTGGGCCAGTAAGGGAAGCCAAAAGCCTTGACTCCGCATCGCCAGACTGCTACACTGAGCATACGAGCGGCCATGGTGACGGCCCGGGAGGATGTCATATGCGGCTAGCAACAGTGGCTACCATAGTTGTCTTGATGGCGATGACGACGGTGGCGTAGGGCTATGTCATTGACGCCAGCGACACCGACTGGGTCACCGGATGGTCCACCGAGAACATTGACGGCCAGGACCCTCTGATTGACGACGCCACCTACGACATCTACACCAACCGGTCGGACATCAAGGAAGGGTACTTCTGGTTCTACTTCAGGACCATGGATGCGTACTCTCCCTTCAACTCCGGCGACAGCGCCCAGATCTGGCTGAACGCCGACGGCGACAGCGGGACCGGCGGCACGGGGCCCGGGCCGGGCTTCGCGGGCTTCGACTACTACATCGCGTGGGACCTGGACACGCCGGCCGACACCGACCCGACTCTGTACGAGTGGAACTCCGGGACTACGAGCTGGGATACGCTCGGCACGAGCTACACGCTCGCGGCCCGCGGCTCCTCGTCTCACACGGGCTACGTGGGGAACATGTTCACCGAGTGGCGCCTCGACACCACCGTGCTTGACAACCTGGACACCCAGAAGGCTATGTGGGGCGCCTTCCTCGAGGGCGGGACGATTGACGACGACGACCTGTGCCCTGATGAGTTCGACCAGCCCGTTGTGCCCGAGCCGTCGAGCCTCCTGCTCATGTCCATCGTGGGATTGCCGCTTCTGGGATGGTACCGCCGCCGCAAGGCCGCGTAGGGAAGATCACGAGCCAAGCCAACAAGGGCCGCCTCCGGTAGGCGGCCCTTCCCTTTTGCGTGCTCGGGCCTCACGTGGGCAGACGGCAGGCCGAGGAGGCCCTACCCCCTCCCGGGAGAAGGGACTCCGGTCGGTGGGCCTACCCCAGGGCAGACACCCGAGCATCGGCGGAAGGGGGCCGGTCAGGTCCCCGCAGTCACGGTAGGCTGGAAGGGTTAACGAGATGGAAGAGCTGGCACTCAACGGCGGCCCCAAGACCAGAGACACGTCGGCCAAGCCCTGGCCCTCCACGGGCAACGCCTCCGGCCGCATGTTCGGCGACGAGGAGCTGGAGCTGCTGAGGCAGGTCATCACGTCCGGGGCCCTCTTCCGCTACGGCGGGAGGATGGTCGAGGCCTTCGAGAACGAGATGGCGGTCAGGTACGGCGTGCCGCACGCGACTGCCGTGACCTCGGGCACCGCGGCCCTGCATACGGCCGTGGCTGCTCTCGACCTGGACGTGGGCGACGAGGTCATCACGACCACGGTGACGGACGGCGGGACCGTGATCGGCATCCTGCAGTGCAATTGTGTGCCGACCTTCGCGGACGTTGACCGCCGCACGATGATCATGCGGCCCGACAGGATCGAGGCGGCCATCAGCGATCGGGCGCGCGCGATCATCGTCGTGCATCTCTTCGGCCAGCCGGCGCCGATGGACGAGATCATGGACATCGCCGGGCGCCACGACCTGTACGTCATCGAGGACTGTGCCCAGGCCCACGGCGCCGCCTTCGACGGGCAGCTCGTGGGTACCATCGGCCATCTCGGGGCCTTCAGCATGCAGCAGTCCAAGCAGATCACGACCGGCGACGGAGGGGTGGTGATCGCCAGGGACGACGAGCTTGCGGCGCGCGCCCGGATGTTCCATGACAAGTACTACGACCGTCGGGGCGAGTACCGGGGCTACGAGCGAGTGGGCATCAACTACCGCATGAACGAGCTCACGGGCGCGGTGGCGCTGGCGCAGGTGCGCAAGATGGACGCGATCCTGCAGCGCAGACGGCGGACGGCGGGGCTGCTGCGCGAGCGCCTGGCGGGCATCGAGGGGGTCAGGCCGCCGTGGGTGCATCCGAAGGCCGAGCACTCGTGGTGGATCTTCAGCTTCCAGATTGACGAGGAGGTGCTGGGCTGCGGCGTGGATGAGTTCAAGGCCGCCGTCCAGGCCGAGGGACTGCCCTTCAGCACCGGCTACGCCGGAGGCATACCCATCTGTATGTACCCCTTCCTCCACGAGCGCCGCGCCTACGGCCGCGGGCACTTCCCCTGGGAGCCGCCCTACGGCCGCGGTGTCGAGTACCACGCCGAGGACTACCCGGACACCTACTGGGCCCAGGCCAATACCTTCATCACAAGCTGGAACGAGGGCTTCACGGAAGACGACGCGGAGGACATCGCGCGCGGGCTGGCCAAGGTAGCCGCCTACTTCCGGGGCAGGCGGTAGCCGCGCCGCGCACGGAGGGAAGGTCCATGGGCACGGAGATGTCCTCGCGCGAGAGAGTGCTGACGGCCATCGAGGGGAAGCAGCCGGACCACGTCCCCTGCTGCTTCATGATCTTCTCGGCGCTGTCGGCCAGGTGCCTGGACCACTTCGACTTCGTCAACCGCCAGCTCAAGCTGGGCCTGGACGCCGTCGTGGCCCTCCATGCCCGCGAGGCCGAGGACCCCAGGGTCGGCCGCGAGCACAGGGACCTGCCCGGCCTGCCCGTGCGCTACCACCCGGAGGTGATGGTGCGGCAGGGGCGCGAGGACGCACCTGACGGGCGGGCGCTGCTCCACAAGGAGTATCTCACGCCCGCGGGCGCGCTGCGGACGACCCTTCAGGTCAGCGACGACTGGCGGTACGGGGAGCAGGTCCCCTTCCTCGACGACTGGCTCATCCCGCGCTCCACCCGGCGCCTCATCAGCGGGCCGCGAGACCTGGAGCCGCTGGGCTACCTCCTCCAGCCGCCCACCGGGGAAGACCTGGTCCGGTTCCGTGAGTGGGCCGAGCGTGCCCGCGCCTTCGCCGGCGAGAAGGACCTGGCCGTGAGCGCCGGATGGGGAGCGGTGGGTGACATGGCCTGTTGGCTGGTCGGCATGCAGGAGCTGATGCTCCTGGCCGTGGACCAGCCCGACTTCACGGCCGAGCTGCTCGGGCAGATCGCCGCGTGGAACGCGGAGCGCATGGCGATCGTGCTCGAGGCGGGCGTGGACCTGTTCATCCGGCGCGGGTGGTACGAGGGAGTGGACTTCTGGTCGCCCAGGCTCTACGAGCGCTTTCTGCTTCCGTCGCTGCGGGCCGAGGCCGAGATGGCCCACCAGGCGGGCGCCCGTTTCGGGTACATCATGACCAGCGGCTCCACACCCCTGCTGGACCTGATGGTGGACGCGAGGGTGGACGTGCTAATCGGCGTGGACCCCGTCCAGGGCCGGGGCACCGACCTGGCCGACCTGAAGGCCCGGGCCGGCGGCCGGATCGCGCTGTGGGGCGGCGTCAACGGCTTCCTGACGGTCGAGAGGGGCGAGGAGTCGGAGGTGCGGCGGGCCGTTGAGGAGGCCATGGGTTGCCTGGCGCCGGGTGGGGGCTTCGTGCTCTCACCGGTGGACAACGTGACGACGGACACGCCGGAGACGTGGCGCAACGTGGCCGCCCTGATTGACGAGTGGCAGGCGATCTGCGGGCGCTCGTGACCGTAGGGGCGACGCCGACGAGGCCCGCCCTCACAGGAGGGCGCTGTGCGCAGACTCGTGCACGGCTGCCCACAGCGGCTGGTAATGGACCCCCAGCAGCTCCTCGAAAACCTCCTCCTTCGCCTGGAAGAGAGCGACGAGCAGCAGTAGAAGAGCTGCCTGCCGCCCGGCCATGATCCACTTGCGGTCCAGCCCCGCGGTCACCGGCCGCAGCGACCGCAGGGGAGCCACCGGCAACAGCGCCGGGACGCGGGAGGCATACTCGTCGTAGGCGGCTCCGAAGCGCCCGCGTAGAGCGCGGCCATCGCCAGTCCGGCGATGAGTGCCGCCGCCAGGCTGTTCATCGCCACCACGATCCCGGCGATGACAACGAGGTCGCCCAGGTAGAGGGGATGGCGCACCAGAGCGTAGGGGCCGGTGGTGCACAGCTCTTCGCCCTTGCGGATGAAGACGAGAGCCCAGATGCGCAGGCCCGCTCCGGCAAGTACAATGGCGAGCGCGACGAGGTTCGTCAGGTCCGTGGGCCGAGAGAAGGCAAGGGCCAGCAGGCCGGCAAAACCGTGCAGCAGCGGCCGCCAGCGGTAGATGAGCATCTCGGCCTTCGCGAGAAACCCAGACCCGCGTGCCGCGTCGGGTGGTTCCAGGGGCCTAGCTCGAGACATCCGGCGCATCACCGGGCGTTAGACGACTGCGGGCCTCGGAGCTTCCGGCCACACGGGCAGCCGTGCGCCTCTCGCAGGAAGGTGTTGTACTCTTGCGCGACGTTGCGTCCGATCACGACGACCGAGGGATAACGATAGACGGGGTCGGCATCCGCGACCTGCACCTGCCGGTGCGGATCCGCCAGAAGGCCGGCGGCGCCGCCCGGGTGGTTGGGGTGTTCGACGCGACGGTCGAGCTGCCTCACTACGAGCGCGGCACCCACATGAGCCGGACCGTCGCCATCCTCCTCAACTGGAGCAAGCGCGAGGTCTCCCTGCACGAGATGGAGGGGATCCTCCGCGAGTACCAGAGCGCCTTCTCGGCCCGGGCGGCCCACCTGTCCGTGCGGTTCAAGTACTTCCTGGACAAGCAGACCCCGGTGTCCAAGCTGACCTGCCAGCTTGACTACGACTGTCGCTTTGATGCTACAATCGTGGATGAGGACTTTGCCTTCGCCCTCGAGGTGGAGGTGCCGGTCCTGACGGTGTGTCCCTGCTCGCTGGAGATAGCCCAGGTGGGGGCACACAGCCAGCGCGGTATCGTCCGCGTCAGGATCGGCGCAACGGCTGGGGTCATCATCTGGCTGGAGGACCTCATCCCGCTCGTCGAGCAGCAGGGAAGCTCGGAGGTCTGCCCCATCCTCAAGCGTGAGGACGAGAAGTACCTTACCGAGAGGGCCTTCGCCAACCCCAAGTTCGTCGAGGACGTCGTTCGCGACACCGTCATCGCTGTGAGGGGTCTCGCGGGAGTAGAATGGTACCAGGTCTCGTGCGAGACCTTTGAGTCGATCCACAACCACAACGCTTACGCCTACGCTCAAGGCGGAGGTGGCGCATGGAGCTTGCCATAGGCGCGGCACTGGCCCTGGGGGGTGTCGCCCTGCTGATAGTCGGCTGGAAGGCCTGGCAGCAGCTCATACGACGCGCGGGGGAGCTCGCGGCCGAGGAGGCGGGCATTCCCTCGGTGCCCGAGCCCGAAGGCCCCGTGGGGTCGGACGGGATCGTCTGCCTGTACGCTCACCAATTCGTCCGTCCGGCCACCAAGGGCGGGGGACGGGACAGGGCCTTCGCCGTCCTTACCGACCAGGAGCTCGACCCCGAGGACTTCGCCCTGCAACTGCTCTACGCCCTGCTCACGGACCTGTTCCGCGAAGGGCGCCTGGACTTTCGCATGGCCGAGCGCGAGCCGAGCTACACGCCCCCCTTCCCCAACAAGGCCTGGGAGCTGCAGGTGCGCCAGCTCGGCGAGCTGCCCGCCTCGCCCCTGGCCAACGCCATGGGTGTGGCCTTCGAGATGATCCTGGGCCGCCGACGCGGTCGCCGGGGTCGCGCGGCCGAGGCCGATGACGACTGGGTCGCCCTGGACGACCTGATTGACCGAATGTTGCGCGCCATCAGGCAGGAGCTGAGCTTCTGGGAGAGGACCGGCGTCTACGGCGACCTGCGCACCTACGTGGAGAACGCGCTCGTCGCCCAGGGCTACCTGATCCACCCCAAGCAGACCACCTGGCTGGACCGCGTCCGCCAGAGGCGCCGCAGACCGAACGTAGAGGCCATCGAGGAGCTGGCCGAGGAGGCCCAGCAGCTCAGGGCGCGCCTGGTGAGCTTCCGCCAGCAGTACGGGTCGCCCTACGCCACCGAGGACCTTGCCGAGGAGGGCCCCCTGCCCATCCAACAGGTGGACCCCGAGCTCATGGACACCAAGCGCAGCCTCGGCGAGCTCCCCCTCGACGACTGCCTGCGCGCCAGCCTCTATGAGGTCCTCACCAGCCTGCGCCAGCTCGAGCCCAGCAGCGACGCGGGGGTGTGAGCGTTGTCGAGGAAGGAGATGCTCGAGGGGCTAGCCATGATCGGGGTCATCGTGGCCTGGTGGCCTCTGCTATTCCTTGGCTGGACGGCGGTGCCCTACCGCGTGGGCCTGTACGTGGGCTCCTTCCTCGTGCTGGGCATCATCCTGTACCGCCGCTGGTCCCGACTGCAGGAAGGCTTCCGCCACAGCCAGCGGATCATAGACCAGCAGCAGCTAATGCGCCACGGCCCCACGCCTCCACTCACCCTGCACTCACCGCCCGAGATCACTCAGCCTGACGGCGACCGGCCCGATAGCTCCGGCGACGACGACTCCGAGCCCCGTGGCACTGACGCCTGATGCCGCCTCAGGCGGGGCCTGTTGAGGGTAGGCGGGCCGGAAGGTATACTTACCGCGAGGGCGGATGGGGCCCGGTGGCCCTCCAGGGCTTCAAACCCTGTGCGGGGCGCTGTCAC
>Ga0116202_10001857_pt1 | contig 12457 bp, 9 predicted proteins | sample LakKivw325mmetaG_FD_94479 | JGI IMG/M metagenome (GOLD analysis project Ga0116202, IMG submission 94479) | Anoxic lake water microbial communities from Lake Kivu, Rwanda to study Microbial Dark Matter (Phase II) - Lake Kivu water 325m metaG | ecosystem: Environmental > Aquatic > Freshwater >...
CGCATAGACATTGCGCACGCCCGGACTCAGCCGGTCAGCCCTGTCGAAGTCGGCGATGGCTTGATCGTGGGAGCCCTTCTTCATGAAGACGGTGCCCCGGGCCATGTAAGCCTCGACGCAATCGGGATCGCGGCCGACGGCGAGGCTGAAGCTGGCGATTGCCGGGTCGAACTGGTTCATGTCCATCTGATCCAGCCCGCGCTGATATGCCTCCTGCGCTCCGGCCCTGTCCATCATTGTCCCTCCGGCTCCGGCTGCTTGATGCGGGTCGGACACGTCGGGCACAGCATCTGGGCGAGGTGGAAAGCGCCGCCGACGACATCCGCGGCGCGCATCAGGTGGATAGCGGCGTCACCGATCCTGTCGTCCTTGATGAGGCCGCGAGCGCGCATGTGGCCCTCGAGCGCGTCCCACTCTATCAGACAGGGGCCGCCGCGCCAGAAGCCGCTCGACACCTCAACCACACGTCCCCAGGGGTCAATGATTCTCCGCATCTGCCCCCACGGCGTCAGGCAGTGACATTTGGCCATCACCTCTCCCAGGTGTGCGGCGGTGTTGGAGTTCATGCCGGCACCCAGCAGCAGCACGTACCCTCCCCATATTGCCAGCTTGCCCAAAGGCGATTCATGGCTGAATGTGCCGGCTTCCAGGTGCCCGCTGACGAGCTGGTCGGCCAGGTATCCGATCGCGCCATAGGGATGAGTCGGGTGCATGCTGCGCCGTGCCTCGGGGCGCTTCCGTACTGCCTCGGTAACCGCGCCGTTTTTCGAGGGCGTGGTCTTGATGTCGTAGATGTCGGCGCTTCCGTGGTTGAAGGTCGGCACCATCAGCGTACCCTCCGGTCCCAGGACCTCCAGCAGCGCATCAACTACCGTGTCGGCTCCGCCCTCGACGTATCCGAATGCCGACAGCGAACTATGCACCTGTACCAGGTCCCCCGCCTGAATACCGATGCGCCGCAGGCCGTCCACGATATCTTGCCTGGTCACAACCGTCTTGCCGGTCGAGTCGTACATGCAATCACCTCTTGCTGTGCTCTGTCGCCTAGTGTTTCGTAGCGCGAACGGACAAACCTGCCGCCGTCGCGGGCCTGTGCGGCACAGATGCGGGGCACCTGCGGAAAGAGGTGCGTCGCGGCCTGCAGGGAAGCCTCCAACCAACACCTTCAACCTGCGCATGGGTTCGCGTGTGGAAGTGATGGCCATGGGCAAGTGGATCTCGCGTCCGGATGACATTGACGCCCTGGTCCGGCAATGGGCCGAGCAGTTCCCAGAGTATGTCAGGGCCGAGTCGAAGCCCCAGTACGGCGGCCGGCCGGTCTGGGCCTTGACGGTGACCGACCGGAATCAGGCGGTTGAGAGCAAGCCCGCCGCGATGTTCTTCAAGCCGCACGCGCACGAGCCGGCACCCGTCTCCGCGCAGATGAACTTCGTCAGCCAACTGCTCACCGGTTGCGACCTGGAGGGGACGGCGACGCGCCTGCCGCGCGAGGAGATACTGGCGCGCACGGAGCTATGCTTCATGCCGGACGCCAATCCGGCTGGCACCGCCACAGCCCCGGTTGATGCCTGGGATGGCACCCAGTACACCAACGAGGAACTCTGGGCCTGGATGCAGGGGATTGACCCGGAAAACGGCAAGATGTGGAAGCGTGTTGACCTGTGGGATGACACGGTAGAGCACCCGCTGCCATTGCGCTACGGCATCGTGTACGAGCAGATAACGGAGCACGAGTACGTTGAGCCGAACCGACATCATGGCTCGACGCTGTTCAAGTGGATATTCGAGCTGCGCGGCCGCCGCAAGTGGGACCGCATGTTGAGCCTGCACCAGACCGAGTTCGTCGGCATGGTGCACAACTGCATGGCCATCCTGCCGTGCCTGTACGAGAAACAGCCACCCGAAGTGCAATATTGCGAGTTGGCATGGGCGCAGCGGATCGTCGAGGCCTGGGCGGCAATGCCCGGAGGCAAGCCGCTGCCGGAAATCAAGCCGCTGGGCTACACCGGCCGGCAGCGGCAGTACTTCGTTGAGCGTTGGGGTGATATCTACAAGGACGGCACCGTCGTCATCTCCGAAATCTGCACCAATTCGCTGCTGTGCCCGCCTGAATTGCAGCAGGCGCTGAATGAGAAGGCGATAGAGGTGACGGTTCTGGGTCTTCTGGACTGACGCCATGTTGGCGCCGAACGAATACCGAGAGGGGTTACCATGTACGAGCAGATGCAGAAGGCGAGAGATGTGGCTCTGGACGTTCTGAAACCGAGCCAGAGCGAGATCGAGCACGGTATGGAGCTACACGCGAACAGCATCGTCTTCGATGCGTACGGATTTGCGCCGCGTGCAGCCATGGATGGTGATGCGCTGAGAGCGGCGATTGAGGCGGGAGCCTCCGACGCCGAGCTACAGGACATGCGCGAGGACATGGGCATGACGCGCTACGTGAGCAATCCTACCGAGCGTGCGGAGTTCGAAGCCGCGTGGGAAGCGGCTGGGGTTACGTGCATCTTCCAGAATGCCGGCGAGGAGGGGCAGTCGCAAAAGACAATGATCAAGCGATTGGCGCGTTTCACCTATGCCACGGATATGATGCCGGAGCTGATGCGCAAGGCAGTGACGCCGGATGACATAGTGGCCGCCAAGCAGGAAGGCAGGCGGGCACTGTACTTCTCCTGCAACGGCGTGCCGCTGTCGGAGGAATGGGTTACCGTGGAGGAAGAGCTCCGCTACGTGCGCATCTTCTTCCATCTTGGCGCGCGGATGATGCACCTGACCTATAACCGGCGCAACATGATCGGCGATGGGTGCGCCGAGCCGGCCAACGCAGGGCTGAGCGATTTCGGGCGGTCGGCGATCGCGGAGATGAACCGGGTGGGTGTCATCGTGGATTGCGCGCACTCGGGCTGGCAGACCAGCCTCGAGGCGGCGCAGACTTCCCAGAAGCCGATGGTGGCGAGCCATTCGGTCTGCTGCGCAGTCAATACCCACGCTCGGGGCAAGCCGGACGGGGTCATCCGCGCCATCTGCGACACCGGCGGCTACATCGGGATCTGCGCCATTCCGGCGTTCCTGGGAGGCAGCGGCGACATCAACGCATTCCTGGACCACATTGACTATGCGGTCAAGACGTTTGGCGCGGACCACGTCGCCATTGGGACCGATGTGGCCCACAGTTCATCGGCGAGCGAGGCCGAGCAGCGCAAGGTGCCGCCGTGCGGCCCCGCGCGGACGCCCTGGCGGTCATTCTGGCCGCCGAACGACGCGTTGCTGGACCCACAATGGAGAGATGCGACCAAGGTGCTGAGTCTGGCATGGACGAACTGGCCGGCCTTCACAATCGGACTGGTGCAACGCGGCCATTCGGACGAAGACATACAGAAGATCATCGGCGGCAACGTCATGCGAGTGGCGCGCGCGGCGCTGTCCGGGTCGTGCAGATAACACCGCACCGTGTCCATGTCCACCCCAACTCGTCTGCCATGGTCTGTTCGTCATCAATTCGCTCTCGCACCAACCGGAGAATTGCGTCTTCCGGCCTTTGGATCTCATTCACCTCGATCTTCACTTTAGCACCTTCACGACCAGTGCAAGACCCAATGCAATCACGGCCAGCCCTACCAGCGGACGTAGGACGTCTAGCGGCAGCCTCTGTACTATGTAGGCGGCCAGCGTGACTGAGCAAAGCGCCCCGAAGGACAGGACCAACGTGAGTGACCAGTTGAACCCACCCAACCCGACGCAGAGAGCGGTCGTGACCAAACCAGCCAGCGATGTGATGCCTTCAGCGAGGGAGGTAATCGCCATCGCGCGTCTAGTCAGACCAGCCGCCGCCAGAGCGCCTGTTACCAGGGGGCCGAACCCGCCGCCGGACACGCCCTTGTTCGCGCCAGCCCAGAACCCCAGCGCTGCGAGCTTCCACGTCTGCACATGACCGGCTTCACCGACGCGCCGGAAATGCTTCACAATCAGGTAGATGCCAATCCCAACTATCAGCAGACCGATGTAGCCGTTGAGGAGCCGCTTGTCAATCTCAAGGGCACACACAACGCTGACGACCGAACCGAGCGCCGCCAGTACGCCGATGATTACGGCGGCCCTGGTCTCAAGCGTAGTCGGCCTGAACTCGGCATTGCCCAAGCGGTGGTGCTCACGGGCGGCGAGAAAGCCCGTCAGCGTCTCCGAGAACAGGATCGCGGCAACGGCCTCGGCACGGGGGTAACCGGCCAGCAACAGTATCGGGACGATGATGGTTCCGTACCCGCCACCGAGGGCGGAGTCCAGCAGCTCACAGCAGAAAGCCAACACTACCAACGCGAAGTATTGGGTCATGTCAAAGTGTCCTTTGCAGGTCGACCATCCTCATTATGCTCATACCCAGCAGGCACGTCGCCCACACGGTAATCAGGCATGCACAGGTCGGTGCTACGCAGATTTGCCTCACATGGGTCGCTGTATCTCAGGTTGCTGTACTGCAGCTTCCTGTCGCGCAGGTGGGCTCCGCTCAAGTTGCTGCTGCACAGTTGGGTTCCGTACAGGTCGCTTCAACTCGAGCATAGCCGGGGAGGCCGCCGCTATTGCTCCGCCTTGGCCTTTATGGCGGCCAGCATGCTGTCGCAGTTCTGCTGCATCTTCTTCAACAGCAAGCCCTTGATCAGATTGCCGATCAGCGGGATATCATATTCATAGTTGACAGTCAGCACGACCTCAGTGTCGCCCTCAAGCTCGCCGAACTCCCAGGTGCCGCCATACCGGGTATAGTCACCTTCAGTCTGCTCGAAGCGGCACGTGTGGTCAGCGTCGTTCCAGAAATCCTCTTCGGTCCATTCGATGGTGCGTTTGAACTCCTTCACCACGCCTACCCAGCGACTGACCTGCCGGTCCGCCGTCCGCTCAAGTACCTTCACATCTTCGACATCGGCCATGAATTCAGGGAAGCGCTCGATGTCTCGGGCCAGCGCATACACTTCATCCAGCGGTGCGGCGACGGTGACTCTGCTTTCTACTGTGGGCATGAGGGCAATCCTTCCCGCGTTAGTTGTCCGGAGGTGGCAGTATCTCTTTGATACGGCGCTGGAACTTCTGCCTGGGCACGCTCACGATGCGGCCGCAGGTCGTGCAGCGGGCCTTGATGTCAATTCCCCCCCGCATTATCTCCCATTGGTGGCCGCCGCAGGGATGTGGCTTCTTGAGGCGGACAACCATGCCCGGCTCGAGCTTGATGACCTTACTCATTGCGGCTTTCCCGGTCCTGCCCCCTGTAAGCGGGGAGGGTGAAATGGAAGGTACTGCCCTCGCCTTCAGTGCTCTCCACCCAGATGCTGCCGCCCTGCGCCTCGACCAAATGCTTGCATACGAACAGGCCGAGGCCCGTGCCCGGGATGCGCATGACAGTGCTGCCAACGCGCTGGAAGCGCTTGAACAGGTTCTGCAGGTCGCTCTGCGCGATGCCGACGCCCTCATCCCGCACGGAGAATTGTACGAAGCCGTCCTTGGCCCGGCCGGCAACTGCAACCGTTCCGCCGTTGGGTGAGAACTTTATCGCATTGCCAACGAGATTGGCCAGGATCTCTTCCACCTTGGTGCGGTCGGCCCACAGGGCCGGCACCGGATCGGGCAGGTCCACCTCGAAGCGGTGGCTGGCGCGCCCGTACCCCTCAAGTGCTACGATATCACTGACCAGCTTGTCCACGTCATCGAGCTTCTGCATATTCATGGCGAGTGCGCGGTCCGCCTCGATGCGGGACAGGTTCAGAAAGTCCTCGACCATGTGCTGCATGCGTATGGCTTGCCGGCTGACCACCTGCACCAAGTCAAGCGTCATCTCATCGCGTTCCCTGAAGCGGTCCTGCAATAATTCAGTGTAAAGGCCGATATTGGTCAGCGGTGTCTTCAACTCGTGCGAGACAAAGCCGATGAGGTCGGTCTTGAGTTGGTCAATCTGCTTGAACTCGGTTACGTCGGTGAGAATCATGCACTTGCCGGCGATCTGTGTATCGCTGCCGACGAGGGCCACCGTTACGTGGAGTGACAGCGGCTTCTCATCCGACATTTCGATGTCCTCGGTGTAGATGCCGCCGTGGGGCGACAGCGGCATTGCCCACAGCCTGACTAGGTCGGGCTGGCGGACCGAAGCGAGTACCGGCTCCCCGATCACCTGGCGAGCCAGCAGGCCCAGCATCCGCTCTGCCGCCCGGTTAATGAGCACTATGCGGTCCGCCTCGTCGGTGGCGACGACCCCATCAACCATCTCCTGCACCATCGTCTCGACCTTGGCCTTCTCGGAGGCCAGCCTCTGGTTGGCCGCTCGCAGCTCGGCATTCGCATAATCGACTCGGCTCTGCAGGATCGCGTAGAGGCGCGCCGTCTCCAGGAACAGGGCGGCTTGCTGGGCGATAACGGTGAGCAGATGCGCATCGTACTCCGCGAAATCCATGTTGTGCTGCTTGTTCATTATCTCGATGACCCCTACCACCTCACCGTGCAGGAGCATCGGGACGCACAACACGTTCCTGAGCGGATAGTCAATGGCCTTCGGAATGTCGCGATGGCAGCGGGGGTCGCGCGCGGCACTGTTGATCAGGATCGGCTCGGCGGTCTGGGCCACGGTTCCGGCAATGCCCTCGCCGAGAGCCAGAGTGAAGTCCTTGACCGCGTCGCCCTTCTCACCCAGCGCCACCTCAAAGCTCAGCCGCTTTGTCTGCTTGTCCAGCAGCAACATGGAGGTGGCCTCCACCTCCAGTTCGGCCTCGACCCAGTGCATGATCTCGTTGAGCAGGTCTGCACGTTCCAGGCTGGAATCGATGAGTCGTCCCACGCCGCTAATCGCCTGCATGCGCGATTGCAGCCGGATATTGGCTTCAGTGCGCAGCCGGTCGGCCATCGCCGCCGACCTGGTAACCAGCGTGACGCCGATGATGCCTCCGCACAGCAGCGGCCCGGCCATCGGGAGCCAGACATTGTGCGTGAAGCGCCAGAAGATGAGGGCGAAGCAGCCGGCGAAGACGATGATTGTGATGGCGGCGCCACGGAAGACGCCGGCCGCCGGCAGCGTCAGCCCCAGCAGCATCGTCAGGGCTACCATCAGGACGATCACGGCCCAGCTCGGCACTTCCCGCATCACGGAATTGCCGAGCAGATTGCCGATGGCGTTGGCATTGAGCTCAACCCCTGGAAGCCGGGCGTCGGTCGGGGTAAGCAGGAACTGCGCGGTGAGGCCCGACACCGGGCCTACCAGCACCAGCTTGTCGGCGACGCGCTCGTGCAGATCAGTAGGCTTCTCGTCAAGCACTTCGCGGTAGGAGAGCGTCTCGAAGTGTTCGTACCCGCCGAAGTAGTTGACCAGGTACTCTCCGGACGGCAGGGCCGCAAAGGTCTGGTCCCCCACCGAAACGCTGCGTGGCCGCAGCTTGAGCGCCTCCCGCGACACGCCGCGATACTGGCGGTAGCTCTCCAACGCCAGAGAGGGGAACAGCACGTTCTCGTAGGAGACCATCAGCGGCATTGAGCGGAGCACCGAGTCGCTGTCCAGGTAAACGTTGATGCCGCCGAGACCCCTGCAGCTCCGTTCGAGCACCGCGCTGGGAGTAGCCAATCGGCCGGGCATCAGGCTGACGGGCCGGGGCAACTGACCGTCGCCGGTCGAGTGCCTCCGCAACTGCGCCAGGTCCGCAGACACGTCCACCTCGGTGCCGCGCGCGATGAGGAACGGCAGGACGGTTCCGCACTTGGCGGCGGCCAAGGCAGCGGCGAATTCCTCCACGCCGCCGACCTCTGCCTGCGCTCGGGAAAGCTGGACCAGGTCGCTGATGTCGAAGGCCACAACGCGCGCCTTCGCGGCGTCGAGCTTCTTGAGCAGGGCTGCGTGCATCCGGAACATGTCGGCGCCGAGCGCATCAATGCTGTCGGAATCGATGCCGACGATTACTATCTCCCGGGGTGCGGGCCGATAGCCGCGGAGCTTGAAGCAGAGGCTGTACATCCAGTTATCTATCCCCTGCAGGCCCCCGGCCAACATTACGGCGAGCAGGCTCACCAGCACCACGCCGGAAATCAGTAGCCCCAGACGCAACTCCCTTGCGACGTCCAGCTTTAACGACCCCTTCCAATCATCCGGCCTGGCGCGAGCAAGCCGGTACCGTCTCGCACACGATTATAGGGCAAGTATGCTGCATTATCAAATGCTCAACGTGGGGGCGGCGGTGGCTCTCCGATCTCCCCGAAGTCTTTGTCAGCCTCCTGCCATCCCGACGAACTGAGCACTCGCCATGTCCAACCCTCCCGTTGCCACGTGAGGGTCAGCTCATAGGTGACTTGATCTGACATGACATCGGCGGGCCACACGGTGACCTTCAAGTCGGACCTGGCAGTATCTGCCTCCACTGTGATTGACTTGAGCTCGGTGCTGACCTCCCACCGCTCTCGGCCACGCAAGGCCGACACCACAAGTCGCGCAATGTCCTTCTTCCCGTTGTCCGCCGTGTCCATGTAGTCATTGGACACTACCTTCATCAGCCCCGTCACACTGCTCAGCTCCACGGCTTCCTCCGCGCGGGTAATCTGCAGCATGACGCGATTCTCCGGCGTAGGTGGCGGACCGAACGCCAGGATCCTCACGGCGAGGACAATCATCGCCGCGAACACAACCAGGGCCAGCACTTTCAATACGCGGATGGCCATCTTCGGGCACCCCGACTCCCGCACGCGGACTGACATCACAAGCGCATGGCTCATTATAACTCACTACGCTGAGTGATGCTCAACTTTCAGCAGGTTATCGCTGCGGCAACAGACAAGTATGATTCGGCAAACGTTGTCCCACATGCTACCGGACATACCAGGAGGCGAGACAGGTGCACAGTCTCACTACTACGCTGGTCGGGATTCTTCTTTGCAGTATCTGCACATTGGCGGCGGCCCAGGACGAAGCCAAGGTGCCGGTCGTTACGGCCATCAGAGCCGAGCAGGGCATCAACGTGGACGGCAAGCTGGATGATGCGGCCTGGCAGGGGGGGAAGTGGTACGGGGACTTCACCTTGCTGGGCAGGCCGGACCTGAAAGCCGCCGCCCAGAGCCGGTTCAGGATCGCCTTCGATGATGAGAACATCTACGTCGGTGCCGTGCTGGATGAGCCGAACATGGATCAACTCAAGGCGACCATCAGCGAGCGCGACGGCAAAGTCCACCACGACGACTGCCTGGAGTTCATGATTGACCCGCAGAATGAGCGCACGGAGTACTTCCACTTCACGTGCAATTCCCTGGGGGCCTTGTACGACTCCGAAGTGCGACAGGGCGGCCACGTCATGACCAGGGAATGGGACTGCCCGTGGGAGGCCAGGATCACGAAGCAGGCATCCTCGTGGACCGTGGAGGCACGCGTGCCGGTGGTTTATCTGGGCCTGACGGGCGCTTCGCGCGGCGATTGGGCGCTGAATGTCACTCGCGAGCGTCAGGCCGGACAGCAGGAGCTATCCTCGTTCACCGACGCACTGGGAGGCTTCCATCAGCCGTCCCGGTATGCCCTTCTGCAGCTCCCGGGAGCGGATTTCGGCCGCTACCTGTGGGAGATTAGGTCGCCCTTCGAAGTCACCGTCCTGCCGGAGGGGGACCAGCTCGTCTACAGGGCCAAGACCCACATCACCAACGAAACCGGCCGCTTCTGGTTCGCGAGCGTCGCGGCAGGGCTGCAGGCCGAGACCGCGCACGAGAGCGGACCGCGCGTACACGAGGGATGGGATAGCGGCCAGGGGCAAGAAGTCTCGTTCTCGGTGCCGCTGCCGGCGCAGGGCAAGCAGATACTGGAGGTGCGCCTGCTCGACCGCCGCAATCCGCAGCGGATACTGGCCGTAAGAACGCTACCTGTGGAACTCAACCACAGCCCGATCACGATAGACGTGACACAGCCCTGCTACCGCCAGACAATCTACGCCACCCAGGAGATCAGGGAGATCAAGGCGGATGTGCTGCTGGCGATGAGTGCCGACCAAATGGATGGCGCCGAAGTGAGGGCCGCCTTGCTGCAGGGGAACGAGACCATCAGCGAGGGGCCGGCCGTGAAAGCCCAGCCGACAACCGGCATCGCCGTGCCTGTGGGCGAACTGGCGGACGGCCGGTACGAACTCGCGGTCAGCGTCTCCAAGGGCGGCAATGTGTTGCATGAGGCGAAGACCGCCATCTATAGGATCCCGCCGCCGGCGAACGGCCACGAGTGGCGGATGAACGAGAACAACGTGCTGCTGCATAACGGGAAGCCGTACCTGATTTACGGGTGGTTCAGCGGGGCCGCCGAAGACCTGGCCGATGGGCGCCTGCCCTATACCGCCACTCAGAACTACTCCGTCCAGTGGTACGATAGCGAGAAGGTGCGTCAGGACGTGCTCGACCCGGTAGCCGCAGCGGGCGGCTTCATCACCATCTACCCGTATCCCAACACCGTCCCGCGCCGCATGATGGGCTCCGAGGACTGGCAGCGGCCGCTGAATGATGAGGAGAAGTCCGCTCTGCGGCAGCGCATCGCGGAGATCAAAGACCATGCCGCGATCTGGGCGTGGTACCTGGCCGACGAGCCGGAGCTGACTCCCGCGCTCCCGCAGCGGATGCGAGAGATCTACGAGATCATACGTGACGAGGACCCCTACCACCCGCAGGTACTGCTCAACGACACCATCGCCGGCATCCACAAGTATGCGGGCTGCTCGGACATCTTCATGCCCGATCCCTACCCCCTGTTCATCGAGGGCGGCGACGCGGCGGCCCCGATTAAGAAGACATCCGAGTTCATGCGGGCCTGCTACGAGGCGGGCGGCGGCCGCAAGTGCATCATGATCACGCCTCAAGCCTTCAACTACGGCGATTACGGCCGTCTGGGGAACCGCGCGCCGAACTTCACCGAGGTGCGCAACCAAGCATACCAGGCGATCGCGAACCGCGCCACCGGCATCCTGTGGTACACGAACAGATTCAGGTACAACTATCCGGAGGTCGCGGTCGCCGTGGACTTCATCGGGTACGAGCTGATGGACATGCAGGAAGCCGTCTTCGCGCCGCCGGTCGAAGGCCTGCAGATAGACGCGGACCAGCCTGAGGAAGTACAGGCGTCGCTGCGCGAGGCCAACGGCAATCTGTACCTGATCGTGGTCAACACCGCCACGGCCGCGCAGACCATCACGGTTAAGGCGCCGGGCGAGATCGGCGAGAAGCTCTGGGTGGTGTCGGAGAACCGCACAGTACCCGTGAAGGACAATGCGGTATCGGACACATTTGAGAAGTACGCAGCCCACATCTACACGAACGTCGAGGCTCTGGGCAAGCGGGCGCAACTTGCCGATGCCCTGGCCCATGCCTCTGCTGCTGAGGCGGCGCTGAAGAAGCCCGGCAATCTGGCGTACCGCGACAGCGGGGTCGTCGTCGAAGCATCAAGCTCGCGTGACGGGCATGAGATGAAGGCCGTGGACGGGGCACTCAAAGGCCTGGCGTGGTCAGATGACACCTACGGCAAGCTCCCCGATTGGCTGAGCCTGACGTGGCCGCAGCCGCAGACCATCGGACGAGTAGTCATCTACACGGGCAGCATCGCCGACCTGCAACTGCAGGTGCCCGACGAGCAAGCCGAGGGCGGCTGGCGCACAATCGCCGAAACCCACGCCCTTCAGGAGCCGAGCATGGAGTTCAAGTTCGACCCAATGCCGATCAAGACTCTCCGCATCTTCAGCACGAAGCTGCGCGAGAATGCCAAGTTCTCGATCATTGCGGAGGTGGAAGCATATGAGAAGTAGGGCTTCGTCATGCGTCATCCTGCTGATGGTGCTGCTCGCATCGCTTGCCGCAACAGCGCTGGCGCAGACGCCGGCCGGTCTGCTGGCGCACTGGAAGATGGACGAAGTCGCAGACGGCAAGGTGGCCGATGTCACCGGCAAGGGCCATGATGCCGTGCTGGGGCCGGAGGGCGCAAAGCTCGCAGTGGTTGACAGCCCCTGCGGGAAGGGCCTGCGCTTCGACGGCCAAGAGCAAGCCGCCTACCTGCAGATCGAGAACTGGCAGGACCTGAACAGCTTGGAGCAGCTCACCGTCATGGCGTGGATCAAGCCGGCGGAACGGAGCGTCTCGTGCGAGATTCTGTGCGGCAAGGGAGATAAGTCCGGGGATCCGCCCTGGCCCGGCTGGCGCCTGAGGTACGGTTGGGCCATGCTCATTTTCGAGTACGGTAACGCAGATGGAGAGTACGCGCGGGTCACCAGCCCCGCATTCTCGGTACCGGTCGGGTTCTTCAGCCACGTAGCGGCGACCTGCGACGGGAAGACGGCCCGGCTGTACGTGAACTGCGTGCAGGTGGCCGAGGCCGAAGCCGTCGGCCCGGTCGCTCCCGGCAAGCGGCCGTATATCATCGGGAACTATGTCGGCCGCAAGGACGCCTACGCGATGAGCGGGGTTCTGGACGAGATCAAGGTATTCGACCGAG
>Ga0116202_10001858_pt1 | contig 12455 bp, 6 predicted proteins | sample LakKivw325mmetaG_FD_94479 | JGI IMG/M metagenome (GOLD analysis project Ga0116202, IMG submission 94479) | Anoxic lake water microbial communities from Lake Kivu, Rwanda to study Microbial Dark Matter (Phase II) - Lake Kivu water 325m metaG | ecosystem: Environmental > Aquatic > Freshwater >...
TCGGGTGGCAACATCATCAAAGTCAGTGTGAATCTGAATAGCACGCAGATCACCATTCTTGAGCTGTTAGGCCAAGAATGCCAAAATTATTACGGAAGGGGGTAAAAGTGCGGAATATGGGTTAGAGGGTTTTGCTCTGCAAAGCTCTCCGGAAAAGCTGCTTCATCCGCCGCTCCCAAATCCTGGTATCCTCCGGGAATGATCTCCGCCTCAATGGTGAATTGAAGGGTTGTGCCCTGACCTGGAAGGCTCTCGGCCCAGATCTTTCCCCCCATAAGTTCCACGAGCTTCTTGCTTATGGCAAGGCCTAGACCGACGCCGTCTCTCTTGCGGCTTATGACTCGTTCCACCTGAGTAAACGGCTCGAAGATTTTATCTAATTTTTCGGGCGGTATGCCTATGCCTGTGTCCTTGACGGCGAAGAGAATTTCGCGCATGCTGCCCTTCGCGTTTTTGGAGGAAACGAAGACAGACACGTCTCCCTCATCTGTGAATTTAACCGCATTGCCAAGGAGGTTAACCAAGATCTGTCTGAGCCTTCCAGGATCGCCCAGGATAGTATCCGGCGTACCGTAGCCGATGGTATAGGAGAGATTCAGGCCCTTTTGGTTTGCCTGGGATGCTACCATATCGAGGGATGACTCGATGCAGTGTTTGAGACTGAAAGGTTGACGCTCCAGCTTCACCTTCTCTTTATCTGCTTTGGAAAAGTCCAGAATATCGTTTATGAGACCAAGGAGGGCTTGCCCGCCGTCCCTTATGCCCTCAATGCAATCCTTTTGCTCAGAGGTCAAGGGCTCATCCAGAAGCAGGCTGGTAAAGCCGATAACGGCATTCATGGGCGTGCGAAGTTCGTGGGACATGTTGGCCAGGAACGCCGCTTTGGCCTCGACTGCCTCTTCTGCTACGTCCTTAGCCTCCATGAGGTCGGCTTCAAGCTTTCGATGCTGCTCTAGCTCCACTTGGAGCTGTTCATTCATCAACTCCAGCTCTTCCTTAGTGTGGGTCAGCTCGACGGTCCTTTCCTGGACTCTTTGCTCCAGCTCATCTCTGCTTTTGGTAAGGACCTGCTCGGCCTGGGCACGAAGGCTCTCCTGATCGATGGCATCCAGGGCATAGGAAATATCGGAAGCCAGCGATTCGAGCAGACCGACCTGCTCTTCGTCAAAGGTGCCAGGATCGGAGGAATAGAGCGTGAAAGCGCCGATGGGCTTGCCCTGGCGGCGCAGGGGAAAAGCGGCTGAGGCGCGGAATCCGTAACGCTTTGCCTGCTCACGCCAGGGAGAAGTCGCAGGATTGGTCAGGAAATCATTATTGATCACGGGCCGATCTTCTCTGATACAGGTGCCTGTCGGTCCTTTGCCCAAATCGCCCTCCACCTCCACTTTGATCTCTTTCAGGTAATCGGCGGCCGGGCCGCTCCAGGCTACCGGAACTACCTGCTGTTCTTTTACCTGCCCAATCCAGACCAAAAGAAAGTCGCCTTCTCCCGTCACAATTCCGCATACCTCGGAAAATAGGGACTTTTCATCACGGATTCGAACTATCGCCTCGTTCACCTGGCTGAGCACTGCGTAGAGCCGCGTCAGCTTCGCGATCTGCTCCTCACGATGTTTTCGTTCCGTAATGTCCATGAATATAACCGCAAACTGACGTGGTGCTGGGCGATAGGCAAATACACCGTAGTGTCTCTTTAATGTTGGGGAATAGTTCTCGAAACGAGCGGATTCTCCTGTGATGGCGACAACGCCGTATTCTTTGACCCAGCTTGGGTCGTCGCCTGGTATGACCTCATTGTGAGTTTTGCCTATCACATCCTCTCGATTTAGGCCGGTTAGTTTCTCGAAGGCCGGATTTATATCAAGGAAACGGTAATCGATAGGCTCGCCATCTTCGTCACAGATTATCTCGTGGAGCGCGAAACCTTCGCTCATGCTGTTGAAGAGTGAGCGGTAGCGTGTTTCGCTCACCTGCAGGGATTCCGCTGCTCGCTTGCGCTCAGTGATGTCCTGTCCGATCGCAAGGTTCCCAACAATGTCACCATTGGCATTTCTGATCGCTTTGTTTCTCCATGATATCCAGACGCTTTCTCCGTTTTTTCGGATGTTTTCATTTATATTGTCTACGAAATCGTCAGGATTCCTGAGAATATTATCTGCCATCTCATTCAAACTACGCCCGCTGCCGTTCTCAATTGGAGGGATAAGAATTTTCACATCCTTTCCAAGCATCTCTTCGAAGGAATAGCCGAAAAACTTCTGAGCATAATTATTAAAATAGGATATTTTGCCTTCGATATCCATCCGTATTATGATGCTGTTTGCATTCTCGACAAGGTCCCTATACCTCTTCTCGCTCTCGCGCAGGGCTTCCTCGGCTCGCTTGCGCTCGGTGATGTCGCGAGTCGCACCCAATATTTTTACGGTGCCTTCGCTGGACTTAAAAAGCGTTGTCACCGCTTCGGCCCAGACAATTGAGCCATCTTTACGAGGTATCTCTACATTGCGAGTCTCAGTGACTGCGCTTAAATCTCCGCCAAGAAAAGCTGGCACGCGTTTTGCCAGCAAGGCACGAATCATGGCGGCCGAGGAAGGTGTCAGGAACTCATCGAAGGATTGAGCCAGCACCTCCTCCGGGGTGTATCCACGTAATCTCTCGACCGAAGGGCTAACATAAGTAAAGCGCATTGAGCCGACATCAAGAATCCAAATTACGTCGGCAGTGTTCTCAGCCAGCAAACGATATTTTGCTTCTCTTTCGCTCAGAGCATCCTCTGCCCGCTTACGCGCAGTGATATCGATTACCGCGAGCCTGAACTTTCTTTCATTCAGTAGGCTATCATTTGTTACCGTACCTTCAATGCGAACATACGTCTCTGAACCTTCGCTCGTGATAAGTTTCAATTCACAGGTTTGCTTGACACCGGTCCTGAAGGCCTGCTGGCAGAGATGCTCTAAAGAAGGGCGATCTTCAGGCGCAACAAACTGATCAAAGCGCTTTTTCAAAAGGAAATGTCTTTCCATGCCCAGGAGCGCAGCTCCCGTGAGATTTACCTCCAGGATCTGTCCAAAGGTGTCAATGGTGAACAGCCCGATGGGTGCAAATTCGTAGAGGTCGGAATACCTCGCCAGCGCCTCCTCTGCCTCAAGCTTGGCACGCAAAAGCTCCTCATTTTGCATCTCCAGCTCGATCTGATGAACTTGCAGCTCATGAAGCAGACGCCTTTCGTCCGTCACATCCTCGGCGGTGATAGGATCGCTTCTGCCTTGATTCAGCTGCGCCTCAGCCTGGCTGCGCAAATCACTGCTCTCTTTCAATTGAGTCTTCTTATTCTTCATTACTTAGCGTCCTTGTGCGGCTCTAGATTGCGATCTGTGATGTCCTCCATGGCCAGGAGAATAAGCGGCTCATGCGATTCCTCTTGCATAAGCCTTCGCGCATTGAGGAGCATCCTCTTGCGACCGATCTGGGGAAAATCATGCTCGACCAGAAATCCCTCAACAGTGGTATCCGCAGGCAAAATCTCCAACAAAAGCTTACTTAGAGCTGGGATGTTCCACTGTCCGTTTCCAAGATCGTATAGAAGCTGACCCTCGGTCTCCTTGGGCGGGACACGAAATAGCCTGTAAAAGGAGGGATTGGCCGAAATAATCCTCAGGTCGCCTCTCAGCACCAACATAGGTTCCCGAGCGGTGTTGAAGATGCTCTCTGCGTACTTGGTGCGCTCCTGCAGCGACCCTTCGAGCTTCTTTAAGGCCGCAATATCAGAAAAAGTAATTACAACACCATCGATGACATTTGCAGCCGTGCGATAGGGCACGATGCGCATCGTATACCAGGTGCCATCCTTGGTCTCCACCTGGTCTTCCTTGAAGGCCAGCGTCTGCAGAACCTCTTTTATGTCCTCGATCAGCCCTTCGTATTGCAGGTTGGAAACGATATCCGTGATGGGGCGTCCAATGTCGCCCTGAATCAGGCTGACGATCCTCATGGCTTGAGGCGTAAACCGTTTTATCTTCAGGTCGTTATCCAAGAATATGGTCGGAACCTGCATGCTGTTGAAAAGGTTTTTCATATCATTGTTGGCATCGGAGAGCTCATCATTCTTGGATTGGAGTTCGGAGTTGAGGGTCGTCAGCTCCTCGTTGAGGGATTGCATCTCCTCCTTGGAGGTTATCAGCTCCTCGTTTGAGCTTTGCAACTCCTCATTGGTCGATTGAAGCTCCTCGTTTGTGGATTTCAGCTCCTCTTGCGAGGTCTCCATCTCCTCAATGACTGTCTGAAGATGCTCCTTGGTGTACTGGAGTTCCTTCTCCAGCTCGCTGTTGATTGCTTCGAGGCCCGAAACAGACTTGGCCCTTTTCTTCGCAGCAGGTGTGGCTCCCTCAGGATGATCCTCTACATCCTCAAACTGGACTACCATCAGCCCGCGCATCATCTCCGGCTCTTCAAAAGGAATGACCGTGAGATTGATCTCCTGATCGGACCCGTTCGTCTTAACTCTCAAACCTCTTATGGTAATCTTCGCCTTGTCGTTCAGAGATTTACGTATGGCAATTCCCAGCTCTGCCCTCAGACCCTCACGCGCCATGGCGTAGATGTTCATGTTCGCTTTTCCGACTGGCGGTTCCAGGTATTTTCCGGTCCGTCTGGTGAGGTAGAGGATGTCCCCTTTGTCATTGATGAGCACCACCGGTGGCGCGATGGTCTGGAAGATCACCTTCTGTGCCACATCAGCAATGTTGGCCTCAGAGTACTTTTGTGCTGTCGAGTCCTTTACCCGGACTTCGTAAGGCATCGGCAATATGGGAAATTCTAGAGGTTCCTTGCGGGCGAGGGGCATCTCTCTGCGTTCGAAGAGCTTCCATTTGTTGTCTTTGGGGGTGAATAGATTGGTGAAGGAACCTATTGATTCAGAGGAACCCAAGAAGAGAAAGCCCTCCCGGATTCAAGGAGTAGTGAAAGAGCGGCAGAAGCTTCTTTTGAAGCTCCGAGGTCAGGTAGATGAGTAAATTTCGGCAACTCAGTATCTCCAGCTTGGTGAAGGGCGGGTCCACAAGGATGTTCTGCAGGGCAAAGACAATCGTCTCCCTGATCTCGTTTTTGACGCGATAACTGTCGTCCTCTTTTATGAAAAAGCGATGCAAACGCTCAGGCGAGACGTCAGCGGCGATGTTGGCGGGATATATTCCCTGGCGGGCTACGCCTATGGCCTCCCGATCGATGTCCGTGGCATATATTTGTATTTTGAAATTGGTCTTCGGCTTCAGATCATCCATGCATTCTTTGAGAACCATGCTGATGGAATAGGCCTCCTCGCCGGTAGAGCAGCCAACCACCCAAATGCGTATAGGATCGCCCGAACGTTTGCTTTTCAGTAGCAGGGCAATGGCCTCGCGCTTCAAGGCTTCAAACGCTTCAGGGTCCCTGAAGAAGCTAGTTACGCCGATTAGAAGCTCCTTGAATAACAGCTCGACCTCATGAGGATTCTCCTGGAGAAAGCGAACGTATTGATTTATGTTATTAAGCTGATGGACGCTCATCCTCCTTTCAATGCGACGTCGAATGGTGCTTTTCTTGTAGAGGCTGAAGTCGTTTCCCGTTTGGGCGCGAATTAACGCGAAGATCTTCTGCAGCGCGCCTGGAGTTCTCCTATCGATCTGGGGCAGCTTTTTGTTCACGACCGAAAAGTGGCTCACGTATCCCATCAGCTTCTCGGGCAGCTCATTTGCCTGAGCAATATAATCAGCCAGGCCGGTGTTTATGGCGCTTTGGGGCATGCCGTTGTACTTGGCCGAATTTGTATCCTGAACCATGGCCATGCCCAGCTTCTCTTTGATGGCCTTGAGGCCCAAGGTGCCGTCAGTTCCCATTCCTGAGAGGATGATGCCGATGGCCATCTCTCCCTGGTCTTCAGCCAGATGCCTGAAAAAGAAATCTATGGGCATGCGCAATCCCCTGGGCATGGAAGGCTTCAAAAGTTGCAAAGTTCCATGCATAAGGGACATATCCTTATTGGGAGGGATCACGTAGACGTGGTTCGGCTGAACCTTCATCCCATCTCTAACCTGGTGAACCTTCATGGAAGTCACGCGCTGAAGCAGCTCGGGCATGACTCCTTTGTGGGTTGGATCGAGATGGGATACCAGCACGAAGGCCATTCCCGAATCAGCAGGCATGTTGCGGAAAAACTCCTCAAAAGCCTCCAGAGAACCGGCAGAGCCGCCCATCCCCACGATATGAAAAGCTTTCTTCTGATTGACCTTAGCGGATATGCTGTCCTTCAGCCGGGAAGCTGGCAATGATTGATTGGCTTTATTAGGATCATTTTCTCTTCGCTTCATCTGACCTTCTCCCTTTGGCAGGAAAACCGGAAGACGTCTTTATATGCAACTCTTTCCGTGTTAAACTCATTATTTACTAGGCTCTATCTCCCTTTTTAAGTTATCTAGTGCCGCCGCTCTTTTGGATCTGGATGAATTATAATATACAGACGTGGTTATCGAAGCAGAATGCTTTCGCTGCTCTTAAGGCGGTTCATGGGAATTCAGCTGCTTTGGGTGTAGGAGAAGCTTCGCAGGCAAAGCTTTTTAGTTGACAAAGGCCGAAGGAACTCTTGCAGGCGGTCTGTAATTTCGCCTCCTCGAAAAACATCAAAAGATCTGAGGATGATCTGACTTGTCTTTGGGCAAAGGCATTCATCGCACAGGCAAAAGAAAGAATTATCCGGAAAATTCAGGAACAATAGACCCAAAATGCCAGCAGCTAAGCAATCGCCCCTGATGGAGCAGTATGCCAGGGAAAAGCAGCGATATCCTGACGCGATACTACTATTCAGAGTGGGCGACTTTTACGAGACCTTTGCCGAAGATGCCGTCATTGTCTCCCGCGATCTGAACATCACCCTGACCTCTCGCCAGAGAGACGACGAGGGAAACAGAATCCCCCTGGCGGGCGTCCCCTACCATGCCCTTGAGACCTACCTGTCCAGGCTCGTCAAGGCCGGGCACAAGGTGGCCATCTGCGACCAGGTGGAGGACCCGAAAGCTGCCAGGGGCCTGGTGAAGAGAGAGATCACACGCGTGGTGACGCCGGGCACGATCATCGAGCCTGCCATGCTTGAAGAGTCCTGCAACAACTTTCTTGCTTCAGTGGTGGAAGAGAACGGCAGAATTGGCCTGGCCCTGGCGGACGTCTCTACCGGAGAATTCCTCACCACGGAAATTCCCGCCGACCGGCTGGGCTCGGAGCTGGCCAGGTTTCGACCGGCAGAGTGCATCGCTCCTTTTGCCGTCGCCTGGGATGGCACGCGTCTGCAAATCCTGGAAGAATCCTTTTTTTCCCTGGAAAATGCAATTCAAACCCTGGAAGGCCAGTTTGGGCCCGGCTGTACAGAGCATCTCAGGCTGGCGGACAAGCCGCTCTCCGCTCGCGCCTGCGGAGCGATTCTCTCTTACTTGCACCGATCTCACTTTGACTCCTTGGGTCACCTAACCGAGATCCGGCATTACTTTGGCTCTGAGTTCATGGTGCTGGACGAAGTAACATTGCGCAATCTGGAGATCCTGAGGAACATCCGGGACCGGTCAAGGCGGGGAACACTGCTGGAGTTTTTGAGCGAGACGTACACGCCCATGGGCGCGCGCACGCTGGCCCGCTGGATCCAGATGCCTCTGCTCTCTTTGGAAAAGATAAAAAGACGTCTGGACGCAGTGGAAGAGCTATTCGGCAACTCCATGCTGCATAGCGACCTTGACGAGAAACTAAAAGGCGCATCGGACTTGGAACGCTTGATCTCCAGGGTCTCCTGCGGCGCTGCTAATCCCAGAGACCTGATAGCCCTGAAGAGCACACTGCAAAGGCTCCCTGCCTTGCTTGATGCTCTGCAAAGCGTGGTTTCGCCTTATTTGCAGGACCTGCGATCTCAACTTGGTCCTCTGGAGGATGTAGTAGTATTAATAGAAAAGTCGATAGCCGACGATCCTCCTGCCAATCTTCGTGATGGCGGAGTGGTCAAAGACGGATTTGACCCAGAGCTGGATCAGCTCCGTGCCCTGCTGCGGGATGGAAAGGGCTGGATCTCGCGTCTGGAGGGACAGGAGCGAAGGAGAACGGGCGTAAAATCCCTAAAAGTAGGCTACACCAACGTCTTCGGCTATTACCTGGAGGTCTCCAGGGCAAATCTGCACCTGGTTCCTGAAGATTACATTCGCAAACAGACCATGGCCAATGCGGAGCGCTTCATCACTCCGGAGCTAAAAGAGATGGAGTCCAAGGTAATCTCGGCTGAGGATAGAGCCAAATCCCTGGAACAGGAGATCTTCAACCAGGTGCGCGAAAAGATCGCTTCTCATGCCCAGGCTGTCCAGGATAGAGCCTCTGCCCTGGGAGAAATGGACGTTCTTCTTGCTTTTGCAAAAGTTGCCGCTGAGAACTCCTTCGTCAAACCGGAGTGGAATATGGAGGGTAATATTTCCTTGCGTGCTTCCCGGCATCCTGTCCTGGACAAGGCCATGCGTGGAGGCTTTGTGCCCAACGATGTCCTTCTGGGTGACGATCACAACCGTCTCATTATTCTCACCGGCCCCAACATGGCCGGCAAATCCACTTTCATGCGCCAAATAGCGCTCTGCACCATCCTGGCCCAGGCCGGGTCCTTCGTGCCTGCTGGCTTTGCTTCGCTCGCTCTAGTAGACCGCATCTTCACACGCGTCGGCGCTTACGATGATTTAGCAGCAGGCCAGAGCACCTTCATGGTGGAAATGACAGAGCTTGCGAATATCCTGGACAACGCCACCAAGGATAGCCTGGTGCTGCTGGATGAGGTGGGACGGGGCACGAGCACCTTTGACGGCTTATCCCTCGCCTGGGCCATCTCTGAGTATCTGCACAATGCCGTAAAATGCAAGGCCGTCTTTGCCACTCATTATCACCAGCTAACGCAGCTCGAAGGCGTGCTGCCGGGGGTCAAGAACTACAGCATCGCCGTGAAAGAGGAGAAGGGCACTATCACCTTTCTGAGAACCGTTGTGCCAGGGGCGACCGACAAGAGCTACGGTGTTCACGTCGCCCGCCTGGCAGGAGTGCCGGAGGCAGTAACGAAGAGAGCGGATGAGATCTTAAAGCAGATCGAGAGAGAGGCGGTGATAGAGCCCCTCTCCCAGACCAAAAGAGGAAGAAAGTCAGCGAAATATACTCAGCTCATATTCTTCGACTCGCCCGAGGGAAGTGCACTGCAGCCTCAGACTCAAGACCCTATCCGAGAAGAGATTCTGAGCCTTGATATCGATTCCCTGACCCCCCGTGATGCTCTGAACAGGTTAGCCGAATATCAAAAGATGCTGAGAGAGAAAGATGGCCAAGATTAGGCTTTTAGACGAAGATACCATAAACAAGATCGCAGCGGGCGAGGTCATCGAGCGGCCCGCCTCAGCGGTCAAGGAGCTGGTGGAGAACGCCATCGACGCAGAAGCCGGCAAGGTGCTGGTGGAGGTAGTTGAGGGCGGAAAAAGCCTCATCAAGGTGACTGACGACGGCAGCGGCATAGATCCCGAGGACCTTCCCCTTGCCTTTCAGAAACATGCCACCTCCAAAATCCGCGAATCCAAGGATCTGGAGAAGATCTGCACCCTGGGCTTCCGAGGCGAGGCCCTGGCCAGCATCGCCAGTGTCTCCCGGCGCGTGGAGGTTTACACCAAGACCAGATCGGCTCTCTCCGGCGCCTATCTGCTAATGGAGAATGGCAAGATCGCTGAGATCAAGGAGGCAGGCTGCCCTGCTGGCACCAGCATATCAGTGCAGGATCTCTTTTACAACGTCCCAGCCAGGCGAAAGCACCTCACGAGCGCGGAAGCCGAGCTGGTGCACATAACGAACGCCATCACTGAGATGGCCATCATCAACTACGGCATCTCCTTCGAACTCTTTTCTGGCAGACGAAACCTATTCAAGTCCGTAAAATCTGCAACCTGGGATGACGTTCTGCTGCGCATCTTCGGCCTGAAAACTCTGAAAGCCATGGCTGCCTTTCGGGCTGAAGGCCGGAACTGGCGCCTTTATGGCAAAGCCGGGGACCCTTTCAGCACCAGGAGCAGCCCTGACAGGATTTTCGTTTTCGTTAACGGCAGGGCCGTGACCTCCAAAACCCTGGCTGGCGCTCTGCGTGAGACCTACCGTAATATCATCCCTGCCGGCCGAAGCCCGATAGCAGTCATCGCTTTGGAGATCAGTCCGGAGCTGGTGGACGTGAATGTTCATCCAGCAAAAAGAGAGATACGGCTGCTGCGAGAGGAGGAGATTTCTGCCGGGCTTGCAAAAGCAGTGGCCGTGGCTCTTCAGACCCGGGCAGAGCCAGCCCAGGCGCAGTCTGCCATGCTGCCTAGCACAGAGCCAAGGTCCGGGGTTACGATCGCTCAGAGCTGCGAGCAGAGGACTCTGCCGCTTGAGCTCGGCGATCGTGTAGAAGCGGCCGTGGCGGCCGGAGAGCAGCCGAGGCTGAAGATCCTGGGACAAATCCTGGATCTGTACATCGTTGCCGAGGGTGATCAGGGGCTGATGCTCGTCGACCAGCATGCTGCCGCCGAGCGCATCCGGTTTGAGCGGCTGCGCACGCTCTTTCGCCAAAAGCGAATCAAACAGGAGCTGGCAGAGCCAATAGCCATCGAGCTGTCTCCCAGCGAGCAGATCCTGATTCGGTCCTGGCAAGAGACGCTTCAAGAGATGGGCTTTGAGATCGTTCCCTTTGGAGGAAATACCTACAGTGTCAGGGCGGTGCCAGCCCTTGGCCATAGGCTTGAGAATACTGAAGCGGTGCACGACATCCTGAAGGACCTCTTCGCCTCCGGCCGGGTGGGACCGGACTCCACGAGCAAAGATGAGATCCTCAAGCTTTTGGCCTGCAAGGGGTCCATAAAATCTGGAAAAAAGCTCACAGCCGCGGAGATGCACAGGCTCCTGGTGGATCTTTACACCTGCCAGAACCCGTTCACCTGCCCGCATGGGCGGCCGGTGATAGTAATAATAAATCCTAGCCAGCTGGAGCGATTCTTCGCCAGGAGATGAACTTTTCTAGAGGCAGGATAATTTGCCTGCCATGGATCTGGAAGGGTTTGCCAAAAGAGGGCTACGCAGAAACGACCCCAACATTAGAACCAAGCTCATCTCCCTCATCAGAGAGGTAAAGGAAATACCAGAGGATCGGGCCGACGCTCTCGCGCAGGCAGTCATCCAGGAGGCATTGGCCACGCTGAATCCCAGGGGAGAGGTCTTCAGGCTTGAGCCCGCGGGAGTGACCATGGGCGACTTCGGCGTGGGCTCACGCGGCTCTGGCGATTTTTATACTCACACCAAAATAGCGGAAGTCATCGGTCGCACTGACGCAGTTGTCGATTCTCGCCAGCTGGATGACTCCGGCGTGGTGAAGGCCGGAGGCCAGTTTCTTGTGGTGACCGTGGACGGCATGCATTCCAGGCTGAGCGATTATCCCTTTCTGGCGGGCTTTCATGTCACTCGCGCCGCGCTGCGGGACATCTACGTCATGGGAGCTAAACCCGTGGCCCTGCTCTCGGATATTCACCTGGCAGACGACGGCGATGTGGCCAGGCTCTTCGACCACATCGCCGGAATCGCCACGGTCTCGGAACTGATTCATGTTCCGCTCATCACGGGCAGCACGCTACGCATCGGCGGGGATATGGTCATCGGTGACCGGCTCACGGGCTGCGTGGGCGCTGTGGGAGTCTCCGAAAAGCTAACCCCTCGCAAGAATGCAAAACCCGGAGACGTGATCCTGATGACGGAAGGCGCTGGAGGCGGAACGGTCTGCGCAGCGGCGCTGTACTACGGAAGGCATGAGGTCGTGGAGGAGACCCTGAATATCAAGTTCCTGGAAGCATGCGACGCTCTGCTCAAGAAGGACCTTGTCATCCATGCCATGACCGACGTAACCAACGGCGGCATTCGCGGCGACGCCAAGGAGATCTCCTACACCGCAGGGGTGAAGCTGGTCTTCGAGGAAGAACGTATGCGGCACCTGGTCAATCCTCAGGTCCTGCAGATGCTGGATTCTCTGGAAATAGACTATTTGGGTGTCTCCATCGATGCGCTGCTCATCATCGCCCCGCCGGATGCGGCGCAAACCATCGCCCAAACCATTCAAGAAGCGGGTGTGGCCATAGACGCGATCGGCCGCGTCGAAGAAGGCACAGGAGCAGAGCTGCACATCGACAGCCAGATGACAGACTTCTCGCCAAGATTCAGGGAAGCAGCCTACACGCCCATAAAAAAGGCTGTGGGCCAGGACGCACATCGCGATGTGGCAGAGATGACCAGGCTGGTTGACGCGGTTGCCGAGAAAGCTGTAGAGAAGAAACAACGATTTGTGCGGAAGATAAGAAGAATAGGATCTTAATTTTTACAAAGTTATTTATTTTCAAGCGGTTTACGCATTGTAGTAA
>Ga0116202_10001859_pt1 | contig 12451 bp, 10 predicted proteins | sample LakKivw325mmetaG_FD_94479 | JGI IMG/M metagenome (GOLD analysis project Ga0116202, IMG submission 94479) | Anoxic lake water microbial communities from Lake Kivu, Rwanda to study Microbial Dark Matter (Phase II) - Lake Kivu water 325m metaG | ecosystem: Environmental > Aquatic > Freshwater >...
CACCTCATCTTCTCCAATCGCATGGCCGCCTGCTCTATCCGCTCTGTAGCCTGGGTGATGGAGAACCTGATGTAGCCCTCACCATACTTTCCAAGGCCAACTCCTGGCGTGGCCACGATTCCCGTTTTGTCCAGCAGCCGCGCTGTGTAGTCTATTGAGCTTCCCCCTGCATAAGCCCACAGATAGAGCGTGGCTCTGGGCTTTTCCAGCTCCAGGCCCAGTTTCCGCAGGGCCTGGTAGAGGATGTTGATCCTTTGCTGGTAGATCTTTCGAATTTCATCCACAACCTCTTTCGGGCTCTGCAGAGCGGCAATCCCTGCATCCTGCACCGCCCCAAAAGTTCCCGAATCGATGTTGCTCTTGATCTTGCCGATTCCGGCGACGATATCGGCATTTCCAACGACGGCGCCAATCCTCCAGCCGGTCATGTTGTAGGTTTTGGAGAGCGAATGAAACTCCACCGCCACATCCTTCGCTCCCTCCAGCTCCAGGATGCTCATCGACCTTTGGCCATCGTAGTAGATCTCAGAGTATGGATTGTCATGCATTATTATGAGGTCGCAGTCATGCGCATAGTCCACGACCTTTTTAAAAAAGGCCCTGTCAGCCGTGGCTCCGATGGGGTTGTTGGGATAGTTGAGGAACATGAGCTTGGCCCGACGGGCCTCAGCGGGATCTATGGCGTCCAGGTCCGGCAAAAACCTGTTCTCCTGCAGCAAGGGCATGATCACCGGCTCGCCTCCAGCGAAGGCCGTGGCCGTCCTGTAAACCGGATAGGCCGGATCGGGCACCAGAGCCGCATCCCCCGAATTGATGAAAGCCAGCGGCGCATGAGCTATGCCCTCCTTGGAGCCGATCAGGGTGAGAACCTCCTTCTGAGGATCGAGGCTGACGCCGAAGGTCTGATGATACCAGTCCGCTACCGCAGAGCGGAAGGCCAGCTTGCCCTCGTAGGATGGATACTGATGATTGGAGGGGTCCTTTGCAGCCCGGCACAGGGCCTCGACGATGTGCCCTGGCGTCGGCAGGTCCGGATCGCCGACGCTCAAGTCGATAACATCCACACCCCTTGCCCTCGCTTCCTGCTTGGCTTTATCGATGGCGGCAAAGAGATAGGGCGGTAGATGTTTTATCCGATCGGCATACATTTGGTTCTCTCCGTGGATGATGCATTTATACGATAACGGTCATTTAATTTTGATTCCGGTGCGAGACGTTGTCCGGCAGGTAGTACTTTCCCGTAGTATTTAAGATTAGAGGAGATTTCAAGATTCAAATGAGATTTCAAATTAGAGGAGATCGATGCTGGAGATCAAGGATCTGAGCCGCTGGCTTCCTCCTGAGGCCGTCGGGCTCTACGAAGAGCGAGGATTCAAGGAGCTCTATCCGCCTCAGGCCGAGGCCGTTGAGAGGGGCCTCCTGGACGGCAAGAGCATGCTCCTGGCCATACCCACCGCTTCAGGCAAGACGCTCCTGGCGGAGCTGGCCATGCTGAAGGCAGCCCTGCAGGGCAAAAGATCCCTTTACATCGTGCCCCTGCGCGCCCTGGCCACCGAGAAATACGATTCCTTCCGCAAATTCAAAAGCCTGGGCGTAGCCGTGGGCATCAGCACCGGCGACTTCGATAAGAAAGATGAACGTTTAGGGAAGAATCAGATAATAATAGCCACCTCCGAGAAGGCTGACTCGCTCATGAGAAACGGGGCTGCCTGGGTCAGGGATCTGGCCGTCCTGGTGGTTGATGAGATACACCTGCTAAACGACGTGGGCCGCGGCCCCACCCTGGAGATGACCATCACCAAGCTGCGCCGCTTGAATCCGAAGATGCAGGTCATCGGGCTTTCCGCTACCGTGGCCAACGCACAGGAGGTCGCTGACTGGCTGAAGGCTGAGATGGTTTCCAGCGACTGGAGGCCCGTGCAGCTTCGAGAGGGGGTGATCTGCAACGGCAAATTGGTCTTTCCCGACGGCGAGTCGGACCTGGAGATGAAGCGGGACGAGGCCCTGGCCCTGGTCAAGGACACCCTCTCCAAGGCGGCCCAGATCCTGATCTTCGAGAACAGCCGCCGGAACGCAGAGGCCGCGGCCTCCAAGCTCTGCGGCCTTGTGCCGCCTGGGCTGGAGACGGATGCGCTCTCCGAGAGCATCCTGGCCACGGGCGAGAGCGAGACCTGCCAGCGACTAGCGTCCTGCGTGTCCAAAGGCATCGCTTTCCACCATGCGGGGCTGCTTCCGGAGCAGCGGAGGCTGGTTGAGCAGGGCTTCCGGGAGAACAAGATCAAGGTCATCGCCAGCACTCCCACCCTGGCCGCAGGCCTGAACCTGCCCGCGCGCAGGGTCCTGATCAAGAGCTACAAGCGTTACGAGTACGGCTCCGGCATGGTGCCCATCCCTGTCATCGAGTACCGCCAGATGGCCGGGCGAGCGGGCAGACCTGGGCTTGACCCATACGGCGAGTCCTTTCTCATCGCCAAGAGCAATGCCGAGATGAAGGAGCTGATGGAGCACTACATCTTCGGTTCGCCTGAGGAGATCTGGTCCAAGCTCGCAAGCGAGAGCGCCTTGAGGACCCAACTGCTCTCTACCATCGCGGCAGACTTCGTTACAAGCGAGCAGGAGCTAAAGGAGTTCATCGGCACAACCTTTTATGCCCAGCAGCAGGACCCCTGGCACCTGGACGCCACGCTGGAGCGAGTCCTGGAGTTTTTGGTGGAGAACGGCATGATCAAGGACAGCCCGACAGGAGAGCTAGAGCCCACGAGGCTGGGGGCTCTGGTCTCCAGGCTCTACATCGATCCCCTGAGCGCGGTTATAATGATAGAGAACCTGCAAAGCAAGGGCGCAGAGAAGATGTCGGAGGACAGAAAGCTCCCGGAGAAAAAGAAGCCATCCGATCTGACCCTCATGCATCTCCTCACCATGACTCCAGACATGGATCTGCTCTACGTTCAGGCAGCTGACTCCTGGGTGGAGGAGTTCATCGACGCAAATCATGATGAGCTTAACGACGAGGAGAACTACGACTTCCTTCTCCGCGAGGCCAAGACCACAGCCATGCTTATGGACTGGATCGGCGAGGTGAAGGAGGAGCTGATCAGCGATCGGTATCACATCGGCCCTGGAGACATCCGCCGCGAGGCGGAAACCGCCGAATGGCTCATGCACTCGCTTGCCGAGCTGTCCCGGCATCTCTCCTTGGGAATCACCTTCAAAGCGGGGCAGCTGTCGCAGCGCATCCACTACGGTGCAGGCCAGGACCTGCTCCTCCTCTTGAGCCTGAAGGGCATAGGCCGGGTCCGGGCCAGAAAGCTCTACCAGGCTGGTATTACCAGCATCGAAAAGTTCAAATCCGCCGACCCGAGGGAGGTCGCCCGCCTCCTCGGTCCGAAGATCGCTGAGAAGGTAATGGGTCAACTCAAAAGAGAGGAGATGCAGCCTTGAAGTGGCTAAAAGATATTTTTCACGGGAAAGGAGCTGAAGGAAAAACCATAATTCTTGGTCGCTCTGACATTGAGGTCTGGCTGGAAAAGCGATCGAAGAACTCCGAGTTTGAGGAGCGGCTTCAGAAAATCTACAGCCTCCTGGAAGAAGTGGCGGCGGACTTTGATAGGGACATAAAAAACCTGAGATCGGCCGAGCCGGATGCATCCACTCCGCCCAAGCTCTTGAGAGCAGGTCTGGCTGCTCGGGGAGAGGTGGTCAAGCAGATGGAATCTCTTTCCGAGAAGCTTATGCCGCCGAAGGGGAAAGATATCGAATCGGCTTCCGAGCACCACTGGACCCTGGTGAAGGGACTGGAAAGAACGGTGACGACCTTTGCCAGGGCCAAGAGCTATGCGGCTGCCCTTTTCCAGAAGAATATCGAGAGTGTTAACTCCGACCTAACCAAAATCAGCCACATCCTGGTAGAGCTGGAAGAAGAGATCGGCAAAAGGCGAAAGGAGCTGGAGGAGATCTGGTATTCCAGGGAGCTGGTGGCCAGACTTGATGAGGAGCAGTCTCGGATCGATGATCTCGGAGGAAAGGTAAAAGTGGAGGAAGAGAAGCTCGCCGAGCTCTCGGCTTCGTTTGCAGCCATGGAAGCGGACCAAAAAAGGCTGGCCGCCAGCGAGCAAGGACAGCGCGCTGAGGAGCTGAAGATAAATCTTGACCAGACGCGCCAAGAGCTATCCCAGACTGAAGCGGAGGTAGCTGATCTGATCGTTCCCCTGACCAAAGCATTGAGCAGAATCATGAAGCAGGGATCGAGCGATAGGCTCAGTCTGCAGCATGAGGCCATCTTCGAGCAGCTACGCGCCAGTCCTTCTCAGGTTCCGGATAGCGAGATTGCAGGCTCCCTGAAGGAGCTGAAAGGTCATCTGGCCAGCCTTGGCCTGAAGGACAGAAAGAAGGAGAAGACCCTTGGCCACATCGATCTTCTCATCAAGAAAAAATCGCTGCAAAATGCCAGAGCCCAGCATGTCAAGCTGGAAAAAGAGATCGAAGAGCTGGAAGGACTTCTGGCGGAAAGCAGCCGCGAAGCTCTGCATTTGAAGGATGCCCTGACCCAGGCACGCAAAGCCATCCGAAGCCTTGAGACCAGCCTGGACAAGAGCCGTCGAGATCTTGCTGCCCTGGAAGAAAAGGCAAATCGTGATGAGAGTGAACTGAAAGAGAGGCTGGGAAAGCTTGCCGAAAGGCCGGTGGAGATCGATCCGTTCAGAGGAAAGAAATGAAGGTCAACCTGGGCGGGATCGTGCCCCTCTCCACCGTGGACTGGCTGGGGAAAGCTTCCTTGGTCGTGTTCCTGCGGGGCTGTCCCCTGCGCTGCCCTCACTGTCACAACCGCGAGCTGCAAACGGGAGAGAGTCCCGTCGAATTTCATAACCTAGCCTCCCGGATCGTATCCCAGGTCAAAGGCGAGACGGGAGCCAGGAAGTCATCTGGTTCCACTTTGGAGCAGCTCGACATTTATGAGGCATCGGAGCGAGCAAGATCCAGGCCCTTTGTAGATGCCCTTGTCCTCTCCGGAGGCGAGCCTCTCCTGCAGCTTGAGCCTTCTGCCAGGCTGTTCCGTCTGGCCAGAAGCCTGCATCTCGCTACAGGCCTGGAGACCTCGGGCTGCTATCCGGATCGGCTCGAAGAGCTGCTGAAGAAAAATCTTGTGGACAAGGTGTTTCTGGATCTCAAAGCAGCATTGCGAGACCAGGATTACGAGAGAGCCACGACAAAAAAGGGCTTGGCGGCATCCGTCCGGGAGAGCCTGAGTGTCTGTATGGCATCTGGCGTTCCTCTTGATGTCCGGACCACCATCTTCCCGGAGATGCCTTCCGGCTCCGAGGTATTAGAGATCGCAGAAACGCTCTCTTTGCTGAAAGCAGAGATTCCCGGCCACCGCCTGGAATGCCTGGTTCTCCAGCAGGGGCGCTCGCGAGACGGAGATTCCTGGTTCGAGCCCATCTCTCTGGAGAACCTGAAGAAGATGGCAAGGCCAGTCGAGGCTCTGGTGACTGTCAGAATCAGGGCCGAAATCAATCCCATCTGGAAAAGTAGATAATCGAAAAGGGGCTTTGGCGCGGAAGGGTGACGAGATTGAAGATCATCGGCTTTGTGGGCCTGCCGGGTTCCGGCAAGGGTGAGGCATCTCGGGTCGCCCAGCAGATTGGATTGGCCGTGGTGGTTATGGGTGACGTCATCCGCCTGGAGGCGGCCCGGCAGGGATTGGAGCCTTGCGATGAGAATTTGGGCCGCATCGGTAGCGAACTGCGTGCCAGGGAAGGGCCCACAGCTGTGGCCAGAAGAACTTTGGAGATGGCCAGGGCCACAGGAAAGGATATAGTAGTAGTGGACGGCCTCCGCTCCAGGGAAGAGGCCGATTTTTTCCGGGCACATGCCGAGGATTTTTATCTGGTGGAGATCTGCGCTCCGGCAGGGGCAAGGATGAAACGTCTTGCCGACAGAGGACGCCCTGACGACCCGGCGCGGCCATGGCAAGCCGATGAAGAGACCGTCTCCTCATGCCATAACCTGGGGGCTGCCCTGGAGAGAAGGGAGGGCCGTGAGCTCTCCTGGGGCATGGGCGAAGCCATGAAGGCCGCCGATCTGAAGCTGCATAACGATGGCAGCCTGGATGAGCTGCACAGAAATGTGGAGCAGCTTTTCAGGATCCTGGCCGCTGACCTCAAATCACAAATGAACCTCGACTGTGATGGGCCGAAAAGTGATGCCTGAATTCTCCTGATAGCGCCTATGCAATCTGCACAGCTCGCCAAAGCGCAAAGGCTAATTCCGCAGATAACATGATACATTTCCATTAAATTTTGGAGGATTTGACCATGAAGATCAGCGCTCGAAATGTCCTGCCCGGAAAGGTGCAGAGTATCGTCAAGGGGCCGGTGAGCACAGAGGTCACTGTCCGTCTGACCGTCGGTGGTGACATTGTCTCGGTCATAACCAGGGCCTCCGCCGAAAAGTTGAATCTCAAAGAGGGAATGGATGTCTATGTAGTGATTAAAGCCACCAATGTAATGATCGCTACAGAGTGATCGATTCCTTGAGAATTGAGATCATAGGGAAACCCAACGATGAGATAAGCCAGGGTTGTGAGAAAAACCGGAAGGCTCTGCTAGAATCCAATAAGGCCAAAAGAGTCGCCCTTTGGCTCTTTATGAGCAATCAGCCGAGTTCTTCCCGACCTTCACTGATGGCAGAGGCTGCAACCATCTTTTCCCTCCTTCATTTCCCGGTAAAGCCGGTTTGCTTGCAAACAACATCAAATGTCAGCGTCAATGCAAACCTTGATAAGCCTGAGCCGGAATAAGACTGGCGGCAGGGACTTCTTATGCAGGAGATGATCCAAAAGATCGCCGATCCAGAGCTGCGAGCCCAGGTTAATCGGGTGGTATCCTTTCACGGCTACCTGAGCACCGGTGCTTTCGTAGGTATCCAGATGCTCAACCTCGCCCGCAGGGTCCTGAATGTCTCCAAAGAAGAGAGGCTCTTCGTCATCTGCGAGACTTACAACTGCCTTCCAGATCCCTTCCAGGTCTTGGCAGGCTGCACCATCGGCAACAAGGGACTGACGATCCGGGACTATGGCAAAATGGCAGCTACGGTCAGCCTGCGAGGGCCGCCGGGAGGCCTGGTGAAAGCGGTGAGGATCACGCTCGATCCTGCCAAGACTGTCAGATACCCGAGGCTGCACGATTGGTTCATGAATACCTGCAAAGTCCCTCATTCCGAGGCGGTCTCCCTTCTCCTCGAAGCAAAAGAGAATGTTTACACCTGGGAGCGTCTGGATTTGGAGGTTCCGGTGAAGCCTGCAAAGGTGATCAGGCTATGCGAGAGCTGTGGTGAGAGCTTCACCATGCGGGAGAGTAGTGCGCTCTGCCAGACCTGCCTTGATGCTTCTGTCCTCAAAAGTCACCCTTCAAGCACGAGTTCTCTTGCGGAGGATTTCAGATGTCCACAAAGCTAATTCCATCACTCTGCCCTTACTGCGCTGTCGGCTGTGGGATGTACCTGGTGGTAGACAAGAATCAGGCTGTAGGAATAGAATACATGGTGGATCATCCCACCTGCGAGGGCGCCCTGTGTCCTAAAGGAAATGCCGTTCTGGAGGTGCTTCATCACGAGGACCGGCTCAAGTATCCCATGAAGCGAGTGGGAGACGAGTTCGTCAGAATATCCTGGGATGAGGCGCTGGATCTGGTGGCGCAGGGCTTGTCCCGGAACATCAGGAAGCACGGACCAACGTCCTTGGGTTTTCTGGCTTCTTCACGCTGCAACAACGAGGAGAACTACCTCATGCAGAAGATGGCCCGCCTCTTGGGTTCCCCCAATGTGGATAACTGCGCCCGCCTCTGCCACTCTCCGACCGTCGTGGGCTTGGGAGCGGTGCTCGGCACCGGAGCCATGACCAACAACCTCCTGGACCTGGAGAACTCGAAATGCATCTTTGCCATCGGCACCAACTTCACCGAGGCTCATCCCATCGTCTCCCGCTGGGCGCAAAAGGCCAAGGATAAGGGCGCAGTAGTAATAGTAGCCGATCCCAGAATTACATCAACCTCCTGGATGGCGGACATTCATCTGCGCATAAAACCCGGCTCTGACATTGACCTTCTCCGAGGAATGATGAAGGTTATCGTGGACGAAGGACTGTCGGATGAGGATTTCATCAAATCCCGCACAGAGGGCTTCCTGGAGCTTAAAGAGAGCCTGAAGAGCTGCTCCTTGGAGGAAGCGGCGGAAAAAACCGGGGTGCCCGCGGGAGAAATCGCCCGCGCAGCGAGAGCCTTTGCCAGGTCCCCTGCTTCGGCTCTCCTCTACTCCATGGGCATCACCCAGCACGTCTGTGGCACTGACAACGTCAAAACCTGTGCCACCCTGTCCCTGCTATGCGGCCAGGTCGGTCACCCTGGTGCCGGTGTCTGGCCAATGCGCGGACAGAACAATGTGCAGGGGAACTGCGACATGGGCGGGATGCCAGAGTTCTATCCGGGCTACAAGAGGGCTTCCGACCCTCAGACAATCGATTACTTCAAAGCAGCATGGAACGTTGCCGATCTTCCTCTCGGCCCAGGGCTGACGTCCACAGAGATGAATGAGGCCTCCCTGGACGGCCGCCTGAAGGCCCTGTATATCATCGGCGAGGACCCGGTGGTCTGCGATGCCAATGTTAAGAAGACCCGCCGGGCCCTGGAGAGCCTGGACTTTCTGGTGGTTCAGGAGATATTCATGACCGCTACTGCGAGGGAGGCGGACGTGGTCCTGCCCGCAGCAGCCTGGGCGGAGAAGGACGGCAGCTATACCTCCATGGAGCGCCGGGTGCAATGGATCGATAAAGCTGTGGAAGCGCCGGGGGAGGCCAAAGAAGGCATGTTGATCGTCTGCCAGATTGCTGAGCGTCTGGGCCTTGATTTTCCTTACGAAAATGCCGCCCAGGTCCTGCAGGAGATCAATCGGCTAGTGCCACAATACGGAGGCATGACCCTAGAGCGGATCTCCAAGATCGGAGGCCTGCGCTGGCCCTGTCCGGACGAAAGGCATCCAGGCACAGAAATCCTGCACACCCAGAGGTTCTCGACTCCGGATGGCAGGGCCAGGATGGCCGCAGTGGCAAACCAGCCTCCTGCGGAAACCACCAGTCCCGAATATCCCATCCTGCTCACAACTGGCAGAATAGTGTTGCACTACAACGGCGGCTCCATGACATTGCGCAGTCCATCCCTCCAGGAGCGCGATCCTGAGCTTTACGTGGAAATCCATCCCGAGGATGCTCGTGGACTGGGAATCGCATCGGGGGACCTGGTTGTTGTAAGCACGCGCCGGGGAAGGACAGAGGCCAAGGCTCGTCTGACGGAGAAGGTAAGACCGGGCGTCGTATTCATGCCCTTCCACTACCACGGCACGAACCTTATCACTTCTGATGCTCTCGACCCTGTAGCCAAGATCCCGGAGTACAAGGTTGCGGCCTGTAGGATCGAGGCCAAGGCTTAAAGGATACAGAGATGATCCCAGGAAAAATAAGATAGGTCCGGAACAGTTCAAGCCTAGTTGATGAAACCAGGGTCTGCTGGAAGAATGGACGCCTCGGCAGATCAACTTTTTTAGCTCTTCCAGATGCCTGATAATCACAGGCGGACTGGAGGAAGGCGCCGAAGGAAGACGGCGCAGACCAATAGAGGGCATCAGGTTCTGGAAAAGGAATAGATCAGCCAAGGCGCGTCTTATGATCTGCAAACAGAAGGGTCAATCTCGATCTTTGAACAGGAGTCCAGAAAAGACGGGACTTTCTAAGGATTATACTCTTTTCTTCCTGAGATGACGACATATAAGGAAGTCTGCTCGACCTTCCAGCCCGGGAGCTTGGTCTGGGCCAGTATCTCTCTCACCTCCGGATGAGTGTATGAGGCATTAACGGCGCTGCTGAATCTCTGGCGCATCGCCTTTGGCTCTCCAGACAGGCTGAAGATGATGAACCACCTGACCACGGGGTTCATATCGCGCCTCAGATCGCTGATGAAGTACTTACCTCCCGGCCTGAGAACCCTGTAGATCTCGTTGAAGACTTTTTTGGGATTGGCCCACTCGTGCAGGGAGTTGGTGCTGAATACGGCATCGAAATGACCATCCAGGAAGGGAATTCGTGCGGCGTCTCCCACGCAGTACTCTGCCCTGGCTTCCAGGCCGTAATCTTTTACATTCTTTTTCGCCAGGACTACCATGTCCTCGCTGATATCAAGGCCCTTCAGGGTTGTGTCCTCTGTTCTCATCAGCCACTCCAGCCCTTCATAGCCCGGCCCTGATCCGATCTCCAGGGCGCATCCCAGGTCTATTCTCGATCTCAGAAGGGACTCGGTCTGCAGCCTGCCTTGGTTCATCAGGCTGCGCATGGAGCGGTCACGAGCCTCTATCAACTCCGCGTCCGCAATTCCGTTATCGGCTTCCGCGACCCTGGGTTTTACCATCCTTCCTCCAATCAGAATACTGGCGCCACCATCTCGCCATGCGCCTGGACCCCTTTCGTCCTACCTCTTAAACACATTCTTTCAAGGATGAAATAATTCGGTTTCATCCAGGTTGAATCCGATCATCATTGAGGGCATAAATGAGAATATTATCAACCTCTTCTGACATCGCTTAATGGGCCAGGGTCTCGTCCCATAGCAAGATAATGTCTTCTCAAATAAGAGCCGCATTTCTACTCTTTTCATTGCATCTCCCTCGAATTGGAGCTGATAGAACTCCTCCTGAAATATACGGCTAATCTGTGCGAAGCGAAAGTGATCAAAGCCAAAAAGTGCCGCGACATCTCAGATACACGGATCAGATCTTGATTCTTGCCACACATTACGAAGCATAATTGACACCTCCCCTGGGATTTCAAACGCAAACGCTGATATCTAAGTGAAGCATAAGCATTTATGCAAACCTTCTTAACCCATACACCTCTATACCGATGCCCAGCAGGCAGGATGTGGATGAGAGAGGTATTGCTGGAATCCCGGGAGGACAGGAGCCAGGTTTATCTGCCCGAAAAATGCATAGGATGCGGAACCTGCGTTCAGGTCTGCCCAAAAGGCGAACTTGTGATAGGCTCTGTGGGTGCCGTTGTTCGCGGACTGATCGACAAAGACTACATCGAGAAGAGAAAAGAGGCCTGCGCCTTTTGCGGACTCTGCGCTCGCGTTTGCCCCACTGGCGCACTGGAGGTGCGAGTGGGCGGCAAAGCGGAGAAGGACGACAGCTACCTGCATGTGGCCCTGAAGCCGACGCAGATAAACGAGAAATGTGTCCATTGCGGCCTTTGTGTCGATGTCTGCCCAAGGGACTGCATCGAGGAAACGGAAAGGCATCTGGCCGAGGACGGCAGCCTGAAATTTGTGGGCAGGTCGATCATCGACCTTAACCGGTGCATTCACTGCGGCTGGTGCGCTGCGGTTTGCCCCACAGGGGCCATCTCCTTCGAGAAGCCTTTCTCGGGTGAGTTTTTCCGGGATGATGAAGTATGCCAGGCCTGCCGGACCTGTGTGCACACCTGTCCGGCCAACGCCCTCTTCAACCGCGACTGGGAGCAGGGCGAGATCGTGGAGAAGGTCACGCACCGAAAGGAGGCCTGCATCTACTGCGGTGCCTGCGCCCAGGCCTGCCCGGTAAGGGCCATCAAAGTCAGAAAGACGGCGATAATCCCGCAGATGAAGGGAAAGACTGCCTTCGAGAAGAAGCTTGCTCCTCTCGCTCCCTGGCCCACTCTGACCTCCGTCCTTGAGACGGATGAAGAAGCCTGCCTTGGCTGTGGAAACTGCGTCATCGCCTGTCCTGTTAACGCTTTATCCGATCCCTACCTGGCAGCAGGCCAGCTCAACGAGCTGGACAAGAAACCTCTTCTGGAGGTGGCCAATGGCACAGTAAAGGTCGTGGACCAGGAGGTTTGCGGCTCCTGCGCCACCTGTGGCATGATCTGCCCTGTGGACGCCATTTGGTTGAGACGGCGGGAGATGGTCTGATGGCAACAATGATTATCAGAAACGGCTACGTCTTCGACCCCTTGAATGATATAAACGGTGACGTCACGGATGTCTTCATAAAGAACGGAAAAGTTGTCGGCGACCTTTCCGGCGCTGAAAAAAAGGAGGCCAGAGTAATCGATGCTTCAGGCAAGACGGTCATGCCCGGCGGCGTGGACTCCCACGCCCACGTAGCAGGAGCCAAGGTTAACGCCGGTCGTCTCATGAGGCCCGAAGACCACTACAAGTCCGTTCGCTCCAAGACAGCGCTGACCCATTCAGGCAGCGGGTACACCATCCCTTCTGTTTACAAGCAGGGCTACGATTACGCCGTCATGGGCTACACCACCGTCTTTGAGGCAGCTATGCCTCCGCTGGAGGCGCGGCATACTCATGAGGAGATGAGAGCCACTCCTATCCTGGACATGGGTGCCTATCTGGTGTTAGGCAACAACTGGTTC
>Ga0116202_10001861_pt1 | contig 12450 bp, 14 predicted proteins | sample LakKivw325mmetaG_FD_94479 | JGI IMG/M metagenome (GOLD analysis project Ga0116202, IMG submission 94479) | Anoxic lake water microbial communities from Lake Kivu, Rwanda to study Microbial Dark Matter (Phase II) - Lake Kivu water 325m metaG | ecosystem: Environmental > Aquatic > Freshwater >...
CTGGCCTCGCTCTCTCGTCCCTCGCTGGGCGAGATTCGTATCGCTGGCTATGCTCTGCCGGCTCAGGCGGCTGCTGTCCGCCGGAGGTTGGGCGTGGTTTCGCACATGCCACTGCTCTACGGCGACCTGACTGCCGAGGAGAACCTGCGCTTCTTCGGGCGGATGTACGACGTTCTGCACCTCGACCAAAGGATCGGCGAGGTGCTGGAGCTGGTCGGCCTTTCCGCCCGCCGCCGCGACCTGGTGCGGACGTTCTCGCGTGGGATGCAGCAGCGCCTTGCCATCGGCCGCGCCGTGCTTCACGACCCGGAGGTGATTCTCTTTGACGAGCCGCATACCGGTCTTGACCAGGACGCCTGCGACATGCTCGACAAGGTCCTGCGTGACGTGGCAGCGCGCGGCCGCACCGTCGTTATGACCTCTCACGACCTGGCGCGGGTGGAAGACCTGGCCTCCCGCTTCGACGTGCTCTCGCGCGGCGTGGTCGCGGCCTCCGTGCGGCGGTCAGATATTCGCAGAAATGGACTCCTGGCTTTCTACCGTCAGGCATTGCAGGAGAAGTAAAAAGTGAAAAGTGAGAAGTTACACGTCACTCGTCACTCGTCACTCGTTTCTTTCCTGCGCGCCGTCGCCGCCATCACTTGGAAAGACTTGGCCGCCGAACTGCGCTCGCGTGAGCTACTCTCTTCCATGCTCGTTTTCGCCCTGCTCGTCATCCTGATCTTCAATTTTGCCCTCGAATTGGACGTCAAGACGCGCTCGACCGTTACGGCCGGTGTGTTGTGGGTGACTTTCGCCTTCGCCGGTACGCTTGGCCTTAACCGCTCAATGGCGGTCGAAAAGGACCGCGGCTGCCTGGATGGCCTCCTGCTGGCGCCCGTGGATCGCAGCGCAATCTACTTTGGCAAAGCCATCAGCAACCTAGCTTTCATGTTCATCGTCGAAGCCATCGTCTTGCCAGTTTACAGCGTGCTGTATAACGCCAACCTGTTCAACCCTGGCCTGATCGGCGTCATCTTGCTTGGCTCGGTCGGATATGTGGCGGTCGGGACGCTACTGGCCAGCATGGCGGTGCAGACTCGCACGCGCGACGTGCTCCTGCCGATCCTGCTTTTCCCGGTCGTCGTCCCGGTCATGATCGCAGCGGTCAAGGCTAGCAGCGGCCTTTTGCAGGGTATTGGGTATGCCGAGATCGCGCCCTGGATCAATCAATTGATCGTCTACGACGTAGTCTTCATCGCTGCGGCGTTCATGGTATTCGAATACGTTGTCGAAGAATAAATCGTTTTACAGGAGTGTTATGAAACTTCAACCTCTCGCTCTGAAAATCCTCAATGCCGTTTCGGCCGCACTTTTCATTGCCGCCCTTGCCATGGTCTTCTTCTACGCACCGCTCGAAGAGACCATGAACTACGTGCAGAAGATTTTCTATTTTCACATCGCCAATGCCTGGATCGGCATGTTGGGCTTCCTGGTCGCCGCCGTGGCAGGGGTCGGCTACCTCCGCACGCACGACCAGAAATGGGACATCGTCGAGCTGGCCGCGGTCGAGATCAGCCTGGTGTTCTTTCTCATCACTATTGTCACCGGCTCCATCTGGGCACATCCGGTCTGGAACACCTGGTGGACCTGGGATCCACGTCTGACCACAGCCTCTATCCTGGAGATGATCTATATCGCTTACCTCCTGCTGCGTCAAGGAATCGAGGACCCCGACCGGCGCGCCCGTTTCGGGGCAGTCTATACGTTGGTCGGCGCGTTGAGCGTCCCGATCACTTTTCTCTCCATCCGCATCGTCAGCCGGACGATTCATCCGGTGATCATTGGCGCAGCTTCCGGGGCGGCCAAAGGCAGTTTCAACATGACGCCCCCGATGCTGCATACCATGTTCTTTTGCCTGTTCGCTTTCTCGGTCATCTTTGCCACTCTGCTCTGGCATCGCATTCGCCTCGGAGAACTGGCACAGAAGATCGAACAACTCAAACTCAAGGTATTACAATAAACGAGGTGCGATATGAGTGGCCTGAATCCTGTGGTTTCCATCGAGCACATGATCGCTGGATACACCGTTATCTTCAGCGTGATGGCGATCTACCTGACTAGCCTGTTCCTGCGCTGGCGCAATCTCAAGCGGGATTTGCAGGCGCTGGAAGAGATGCAAGAGAAGAAGTAGTTTTTCTAATGTGCGAAAAAGAGTCCGCCAGGCAATGGAAGCGGACTCTTTTTGTTAGGGTGCTTCCGCAACAATCCCCTCAAACCGGCTGAAGTGTTTCTGATCAAACGTGTAAACTGTGCAAACGCCGTTTTTAAGCATCCAGGAGGCGTTATAGGCGTCAATGAAGTCCACGTTTTTCTCGACATACCAACCAATGGCTTGCAAGATCAAATCTGAATCTGCTATGTCCAGACCGACGGTGTTCAGAATGGCGAGCACTTTCGCCTGAATATCCTTTTTCGCGATGTGATAGTAGCTTTCCAACGTCCAAACGATTTCAGCGATAACCAACCCCGTTGTGCCAAGAGATACTTGTCCCTGTGCGGCGCAGTGCAAGAGCGACTCTACCAGGTCCGCCTGAGCCGGCACGTCATCCGTCAGGTAGCGCAGGAACAGATTGGTATCTGCAAAAACTATTTCAGTCTCCATTCTTGCCGCCTCGTTTGGCGCGTTCGGCAATCACCTGCTTGCGGATAGCGTCGAAATCTTGCTTGCCGGAAACAGGAACGCTGCCGCGCAGGTCGAGCAGGGTCTGGGTGATGGGTTTGATGATAACCTGTTCATGGTCGAGGATGAAGGCAATCTGATCGCCTTCATTTACCTTGATGCGGCGGCGGACTTCGCGGGGGAGCACAATCTGGCCGCGCCTGCCAATTCGCGTGAGTAACATTCTTCTCTCCATTTGACCGATTAATCATGAATGTGTCAGTCAATTTTTATTTTATCCTCCCCATCGGCGGAAGTCAAGGATGAAAAACAGACGCGCCCGCACCTTGAGAATGTGTGGCACATTTCTATCGTACTTTTATGCTCCGGGCGAGTCGTCCCCTCCTAAAATCACATAATAACGGTAGAAGCCCTATTTTTTTGCCGCCCTGGTCTTGAAATCCACGCCACTTTCATTGGATTTGGCTTCGACGAGCACGGTCGCGCCGCTGGGAATTTCCCCGCCGAGCAGCTTGACCGAGAGCGGGCTTTCCATGTATTTTTGCAGGGCGCGCCGCAGCGGACGGGCGCCAAAGGCCGGGTCGTAGCCGATCTTGGCCAGCCATTTGCGGGCAGGGTTGGTCAGCTCGACTTTGACGCCGAACTCGTTCAGGCGCTCCTGGATCTCGCCCATTTGCAGGTCAACAATCTTTTCCATCTGATCGAGGCTCAGCGGCGAGAACATGATGATCTCGTCAATACGGTTGAGGAACTCTGGCCGGAAGTTGCTCTTGAGCGCCTTCTCGATCTTATCGTGCGCTTCGCGCTCCTCGTCGTTATCGGTCTTCTGCAAAAAGCCCAATGCGCCGCCCTTGCGAACGTATTCGGTTCCCAGATTGGAGGTCATGATGAGCACCGTGTTGCGGAAGTCCACTACATTGCCCTGGCCGTCCGTCATGCGGCCCGCGTCCAGAATTTGCAGCAAGGCGTTCCAGACCTCGGGATGGGCTTTTTCGATCTCATCGAAGAGGATGATGCGGTATGGTCTGCGGCGGACGGCTTCGGTCAGTTGACCGCCTTCCTCGTAGCCGATGTAGCCGGGCGGCGCACCGAACAGGCGCGAGACGGTATGCTGCTCACGGTACTCGGACATGTCAATCTGCACCAGGGCATCCTCGTCGTCGAACATGAACCAGGCCAACGCTTTGGCCAGCTCGGTCTTGCCGACACCCGATGGGCCGATAAAGATAAACGAACCAATGGGGCGGGAGGGGTCTTTCAAGCCGGAGCGGGCGCGGCGGATAGCATCGGAAATGGCATGGATGGCTTCATCCTGGCCGATGATGCGCTCGTGCAGGCGTTCCTCCATGTGCAGCAGTTTCTGCGACTCGGTCTCCATCATCTGATTGACCGGGATGCCGGTCCACTGGTGAACGACCTCAGCGATGTCATTTACGTCCACCACCTCATCCAGCTTGTGTTCAGCCTCCCACTTATCCCGTTTTTCTTTGAAATCACTCTCAAGGCGTAGGCGGTTGACTTTGATCTCAGCGGCGCGTTGATAATCGCGGGCATTGGAAGCGGAGTCTTCCTCAGCCTGCAGGCGGTCAATCTCGCTCTTCATCTCCTTTAGGTCATCGGGCAGGGAGTAGAGTGCCACGCGCAATTTGGCAGCCGACTCGTCCATCAGGTCAATGGCCTTGTCCGGCAGGTGGCGGTCGGTGACGTAACGGTCCGCCAATCTGGCCGCAGCAACCAGAGCCTCGTCCGAGAAATGCACCTTGTGATGCGCCTCGTAGCGGTCGCGCAACCCCTGAAGCATCTTGATCGTATCGTCCACGCTCGGCTCTTCGACGTAGATGGGGGCGAAGCGGCGCTCGAGGGCTGCATCTTTCTCGATGTATTTGTGGTACTCGTCCAGCGTGGTCGCGCCAATGCACTGCAACTCGCCGCGCGAGAGCGCCGGCTTGAGCATATTGGAAGCATCCATCGCGCCCTGCGCCGCGCCCGCGCCAACCACGGTGTGCAATTCGTCAATCATCAGGATGACCTCGCCTGACGAGCGTTGGACTTCCTCGATGGCGGATTTCAGCCGCTCCTCGAACTCGCCGCGGAAGCGCGAACCCGCGATCATTGCGCCCAGGTCGAGGGCGACCACGCGCTTTCCGGTCAAGATCTCGGGCACGTCGTTCGAAGCGATCTTCTGTGCCAACCCCTCCACGATAGCTGTCTTGCCGACACCCGCCTCGCCGATGAGCACCGGGTTGTTCTTGGTGCGCCGGGAGAGGATCTGGATGAGACGCAGGATCTCGGTATCGCGACCGATGACTGGGTCGAGTTTGCCTTCGCGCGCCAATTGAGTCAGGTCGCGTGAGTATTTCTCCAGAGTGCGGTAACGCGCCTCAGAATGGGGGTCGGTTACGCGCTGTCCGCCGCGCAATTGCTGGATTGCCTCGTAGATCCGATCACGGGTCAGACCGACGCCTTCGAGGATGCGGGCAGCAGGCGTGTTACGCTCGCTCAAGATAGCCAGGAAGATGTGTTCGGTCGATATATACTCGTCCTTCAAGCGGTTGGCCTCTTCGTTCGCCAGGTCAATGATCCGCTTGACGCGCGGGGTGATGAAGATCTGGCCCGCCCCGCCGCCGAAGATGTTGGCCTTCGGGCTCATACGCAGGGTTTGATCCAATCGCTCAGAGAGTTGGTTGGCATCGATATTCAGGTTTTGCAGGATCTGGGGGATCACCCCGCCGGGCTGCTCGATGAGAGCCAGCAGGATGTGCTCGGTATCAATCTGGTTATGACCGTAACGCTGGATGATCTCGGCGGCGCGCTGGGCGGCCTCCTGAGCGCGTTCAGTAAAGCGGTCGAATCGCATCATGGCAGAATTCCTTTCACAACAACAGAACCTGGGGTGATTATAACAAATACCTATAGGTGAAATGGATGTATAAGATTAGAGATATGTAAGATTCTTGCCCTAAGGGATTCATCATGATCATTTATGACTGTTAACCTCTCGAATGGCTGAGAAATCACGGTCAGGAAGGGCTATAATTGGGATACCCTAGTATTTGTTTAACACGAATTCCAGAAAATTGGCCATGAAAAAGTGTTTTCTCATTCCCCTGATATTCTTTATCTCCGCGTGCAACCTCCTAGGGGTCAATGGCATGTCAGAGGCTCTTACTCCTGGCGAGACCTACAGCCCCTGTGGAGACGGAGTATGTTCAGTGCCGGAAAATACCCAGAAATTCCAGGCGGGTTGACTCCACGCCGGTAGCCACCGATTCGTTCACAGGAGCAGCCAAAACGTTTCTCTGCCTGACCACTATAACCCAAATGGAGGGGACCTGGACCGATGATCGCGACGAGGGCATCATTACCTGGGCTACCCAGAAGCAAGTTTATGAAGCTTATGTAGAGTGGAATAAATAAAACTCATGTCTGTTATTACCACGCCCATCCTCGCCAGGATCCCGCAACTGCGCCCGCTCAACATCCTGACCGACCTGCCGCTGGTAGCGGACCTGGTCGAGAGCTGTTTCGCGGGCACTTTGGATCCCGAGGGTTATCGTTACATCCAGCAAATGCGCAGAGCTGGAAATGACAGCTATTTCATGCGTTGGGCGGCGAACGCCATGGATACGGTCTCGATGCCGCTCTCAGGTTACGTTTGGGAGGAGAACCATGAGGTGGTCGGGAACGTCAGCCTTGTGCCTTTCAAGCGTGGAGGGAAAAAGGTTTATTTGATCGCCAACGTTGCTGTCCGACCTGATTATCGCCGTAAAGGGATCGGCCGCGCCCTGACCATGAGCGCCATGCAGCACACCCGTCAGCGGCACGCCCAGGCCACCTGGTTGCACGTCCGCGACGACAATCCAGGCGCGGTGAGGCTGTATGCCAGCCTGGGGTTCCGCGAACGCGCCCGGCGCACTCTATGGCAGGCGGCTCCTGACCGCAGCCTCGGCCCGCTTGGCGCGGGGACCATGATTACCTCGCGCAAAACGCGCGATTGGCTGCAGCAGGAAGCCTGGTTGCGGCAGCTCTATCCGGATATCTTGGCCTGGTACCAGCCAATCCCATGGCTGTCGTTGCGCCCTGGCCTGGGTCCTTCCCTCTATCGCTTTTTCCTGGAGTATGAGACGCGTCAGTGGGCCGCCCGCCTGGATGAAGGCCAGTTGCTGGGTGTGTTGGCCTGGCAGCCAACTATGGAGCACGCTGACCGGCTCTGGGCGGCTGCTCCGCTCGATGGCGGAGAAGGCGCGCTGACTGCCCTGCTGCTGCATGCCCGGCATACGCTTTCCTGGCAGAAAAATCTCACCTTGGAGATGCCAGCCGGTCAAGCTCAAGAAGCGATCCAAGCGGCTGGTTTCAAGCCAGTACGCACGCTGATCTGGATGCAGGCGGATGAAACCCTGCTCCCTGAATCTCGTAAATCACAATAGCGAGATAAGAAGACTTCTGAAGTCTGGCAGACTTCGGAAGTCTCAGAAAAGAATAGGAGGTTGAAATGAGATTTATCATTCGCTGGGGGATCAATGCGGTGGCACTCTGGGCTGCCATCGCCATCCTGCCCGGACTTGTTTACGGAGGCAACTGGATCGGCGTGGTGCTGCTGGCTCTCGTCTTTGGGCTGGTCAATGCCCTGTTGCGTCCCTTGCTCAAGATGCTGACCTGTCCGCTCATCATTTTGACCCTGGGCCTGTTCACGCTAATCATCAACACCCTGCTCTTCGCCTTGACCGCCTGGGTTGGCAACCTGGTCGGGATCAGCCTGGCCATCGCCGATCCGTTCTGGTGGAACGCCTTCCTCGGCGCGCTGATCGTCAGCGCGGTCAGCATCGTGTTGAGCTTGATCTTGCGGGACGAGTTGAAGGGTCGGCGGCATCATAAAAAGCATTAGCGTTCAGTCATCAGGAAGCAGTTATCAGTGATGAGGGATGAAAAAACGGCTTGCCCTACGCAAGTCGTTTTTTCTGGTGACTGAAAACTGGTTACCTTTCACTGGCTGCTGGCAACCCTCCCGCCGGCTTCGCTGCTTTCACAGCCCTCACGATTGCCTGGGCGAAGGCCTCGGCTGCATACGCTCCCACGATGCTGACATCCGCCCTCTTCTGCCCAGTGGCCATGGCGAAGATCGTATCGCCATCCAACATGGTGTGCGCCGGGCGGATGGCGCGCGCCAATCCATCCTGCGCCATCTGCGCCATTTTGGTCGCTTCGGTTTTGGTGAATTTGGCGTTGGTTGCCACCACACCGATGACCGTGTTGCGGCTCATCGCCAGTTTCATAATAGCGCGGCCTGCCTGCGTTTTCATCATCACCAGCGTATCGGCAAAATAATCTTGTGAGCCAAGTCGAATGGGACCAAGTTTGGTCGAGCGCGCTCCAGCCAGGATTTTACCCGTCTGCGGGTCAACCACATCCCCGAAGGCGTTAACCGCCACGATAACCCCGACGATGATCCCGCCGCCAATATTTATACTGGCTGCTCCCAGACCGGATTTCATCGCCCCGGCCATGCCGAAGATCTTGCCAACCGTCGCCCCCGTCCCCACGCCGGCGTTGCCCTCCGCGGGCGCGTCAGCTGAGGCGGAAGCCGCGGCGCGGTAGCCCATTTCGGCGTCCGGTCGGATGTCGGCGCGGCCGATGGCCAGGTCATATAAGATCGCTGCGGGGACGATGGGAACGCGCGCTACCCCGGTGTTAAATCCAATCCCTTTTTCTTCCAGGTAGCGCATCACGCCGCTGGCCGCGTCCAGTCCGAAAGCCGAGCCACCCGCAAGCAGCACGGCATGGACTTTATCGACCGCATTGACCGGCTTGAGCAGGTCGGTCTCGCGCGTGCCGGGCGCGCCGCCGCGCTGATCCATGCCGCCGACCGCGCCCTTTTCACACAGGATGACGGTGCAGCCGGTCAGCGCCTCGTCGTCCTGGGCATGCCCCACGCGGATGCCGGGTATGTCTGTGATCGAATTTTTGAGTCTCATGTTGGGGTGTTACAGACCGTGCACCAATTCCAGAAACTCATCCCACTCCTCTTTGAAGAAGTGCAGGGTGACGTTGTTTAGCTCAATGTGATAAGTGATCTCGCCATCCGGTTCGTCCGCCTGCCAGATGAGGTAATTGGCGGTCTCGGCCAGGTTCTCGGTCGTAGGTTCTGGAACGGTCTTTGCCATCTCAGCCTCCTTCAAGTAGGGTTTTCTCTGATTCCATTATACAGATTTTTGGGCGGGTGCGCATCACTTTTTCCGTCGCCTCGCTTGCCACCAGGCGCGCAGGCGCGCCCAAAGGGACGGAGTGACTGGCGGCGGCATCTCTTCAGCCTCCGGCCAGGGGTTCTTATCCAGCATCTTCGCCATGGTGTATTGGCCGATCAGTTTCAGTGTCGCCAGCAGAGGCGCGGCAATAATGACGCCCAGGATGCCAAGCAGGTTGGCCGCGATGATGGCCGCGATCAGCACGAAGGCCGGATGGACTTTCAGCGTCTGCGCCATGATGCGCGGCGCGACCAAGTTGCCGATGATCTGGTCAATGAGCAGGGCCAGGACGATGGCGATAGCTGTGTAGGCAAGCGGCGAGAGACCAAAGGGTTTGAACGCCTGGAAGAAGGTCACAAGACCGAGCACGATCCAGGTGATTGCCGGGCCAATGTAGGGCAGGAAGTTGGCGAAGCCTGCCAGCAGCGCCAGGCCGATCGCGTAGCGCACGTCGAGGATGCTCAAAACGATCATGTAAATGACGGCCGACAGGCCGAAAATGATGATCTGGCCGCGCAGGAAGGCATTCCAGATGCGGCCGAGTTCCTTACTCAAACGGCGCACGTCCTCGGCGTAGCCGGGAATTTCGAACCTGATGATGCCACTGCGCAAGCCGCCGCTTTCGAGCAGGAAGAAGTACGAAACGATCAGGATGAACGCCAGCCAGCCGAAAGTGCTGGCCGCGCTGCCGGCCAGCGTCCCGACCAGATTCCCCAGCCGGCCCAGGGCCGGTTGGACATACGAAAGCACTTGCTGGCCGATGGATGTCCAGTCAATTTTCGAGAAATCCAGGATGAATGGGCCGAGGTGGTAAACCTGCCCGGAGAGGTTCGAGATGAAGGTAGGCAGATTGGTGATGGCGTTCTGGACGGTGCCAATCAGGTTTTGCACCTGCTGGACGAGGCCCACGCCGCCCAGGGTCAGCAGAGCGAAGAGGATGATGATGAAGACTAGATAGATGATGTTGACTGCTCCCCTCCAGGAGAGAGGCGTCTTCCGGTCGAACAGAGAGGCCAGGGGGTGCAGCAGGTAAGCCACAACGAAGGCCATCAACACCGGCCCGATGATGGTGTGGAAGCGCAGCACCAGCGCGGCGAGGATGGCGATCACGGTCAAGGCGATCACCAGTTTGGTCATGGCTCCCCAACGTGGGGAAGTGGCAGGCTGCGGCTCACTCATGGCGACTCTCCTGGGAGGATTTCGATCTGCAGTTATATTCTAGACCTTTCGGGGGATTTTTACAACAGGAGAAGTCGCGCAGTTGAAGGGGATTCGGCACACCTCAATCAACCTGACTGAGTAAGTTCCAAACAGTATAATTGCGCCCATGCGTAATTTACGGATCACTGTTCACTGGTTACTGATAACTATTTTCCTGGCTTCCTGCGCCGCGCCTGCCGCGCCAGCCGAGAAGTTCAGCGTCATCACGCATCCCGATGGCCCGTTGTACGTCGGCGATCAGGTCAGCTTCGAGGCGGTGACGCCGGCCGGATTCAAATCTGAAGGACACGAGGTACAGGTCAGCTTGGATGAGGGAGAGCTGGGACGCGCCGGCTTCAGCCCCTATGGCGTCGCCGGGCGGACGGAGGCGGTCCTGTGGTGGGCCTGGGACACGCGCGACCTCCAGCCTGGCCCGGAAACGCTGACATTTGCCATCCTCCCCGACGGTCCGACCTGGCAAGAGACCGTCACCTTGCACCCGCAGAGTGGAATCCCGCCGCCGGAGCCGGGGGCGCGCTGGGCAAGTGTGACGAGCGATTGCTGTATTCTCAATTACATCACCGATACCGCGGCCGGTCGAGACATCGCTTCCCTGGCTCAGGTAGCAGACGAGCAGGCTGCCGACCTCAGCGTTCGAATGGACGAGAGCTTGAGCGAGAAAATCCCGGTCGTTTTCGTGCCGCGCGTGCTGGGCAACGGCGGCTTTACTGGCAGCGCGATTTATGTTTCATACCTCGATAATGATTATCTTGGCAGTGCCACCGCGCAAGTGCTGCACCACGAGTTCGTGCACTGGTTCGATACTCTCGCAGGTGGAGATCTGCGCCCCACGATCTTTCAAGAGGGGCTGGCGGTCTACCTGAGTGGTGGACATTTCAAGCCGGAGCCGCTCATCCCGCGCGCCGCTGCCCTGCTCGAATTGGACTGGTATATCCCGCTGGGCAAGCTGGCCGATGACTTCTATCCCCAACAGCACGAGATCGGCTACCTGGAAGCCGCTGCGCTGGTGAGTTACATGGTCGAATCTTACGGATGGGGTGCATTCGACGCCTTCTACCGCGACATCCGCCCCACGCCGGATGGGCGCGACTCGCAGGTGATTGATGCGGCTTTGCAGGCGCATTTTGGGATCACGTTTGCGGAGCTGGAGGCGAAATACCGCGAGTTCTTGAAAGGGCAAACCGTGACCGAAGCCGTGCGCGACGACTTGCGCTTGAGCGTGCTATTCTACGATACTGTCCGCCGCTACCAGCAGGCCCTCGATCCCTCAGCATATTTCATGACCGCCTGGCTGCCGGATTACAAGGTGATGGGTCAACGCGGCATCGTGGCCGATTTTCTACGCCACCCTGAGGGCATGGAAAATCGCCTGATCGAAGCGATGCTCGTCAAGGCAGATCACACGCTGCGCGCCGGAGAATATAACCAGACAGAGGTAATTCTAAAGGGAGTGAATGTCTCATTGGATATGCTTATGGCTGGAAAATAAAAACTTCCCGCGGGTTCCGCCAACCCGCGGGAAGCAGCGATTTCGATGTTCTTATGGGCAAATGCCGCCGCCGATCATGGGGGAGATGATGTTCGTGAGCCAGCTCAAGTACGGGCTGCACCACAGTTGTAGGTAATCAACCGCCACGAACACGCCGACGCAAGCGCAGATGAAGAGCACTAGCAGCACCACCAAGATCACCCAGATTTTGGAACCTTTCTTTGCTGGCTGTGAGGGCACATATTGTGGCGCGACCGGCGGTGGAGCAGGATAAACGGGCATGGGAGCCGGCGCGGCGGCAGGGGGCGGTGGGAAGGGTGGAATCGGTTGTGGAGCGGCCGCCGGGGCTTTCACTGCGCGAGCAGAGGGCGAGATGATCGTCGCGTTCGGATCGCCGGCCGCCTCAAAGGCCAGGATGACGTTCTCACTCAGCGAAACCAAATCTCCCGCTTTCAAGGTGTGTGGCGCGCTGATCCGCTGGTTGTTGACAAAAGTTCCGTTGGTCGAGCCGGCATCCTCGATGAAGTAGCCTGCGCCCTGCCAGGTCAATTTGGCATGTTTGCGGGATACCTCGGCATCGTTGATGACGATGGTGTTGCCCAACTCGCGGCCGATGCCGATCTCGGATACCTCTAGCGAAAAAACCTTGCCGATGTCCGGCCCAGAACGGATGACGAGTTGAAATTGAGCAGCCATAATTCCTCCTCAACGACACGGATGATTTACCAATAGTGTACTGAGTATCCTCGAAAAAGTCAAATCAAAAATCAACCGAACACCCGGCGGTACAGATCCGATTCCAGTAGATTATGCGGGTCACAGCGCTTTTTCAGGGC
>Ga0116202_10001862_pt1 | contig 12444 bp, 5 predicted proteins | sample LakKivw325mmetaG_FD_94479 | JGI IMG/M metagenome (GOLD analysis project Ga0116202, IMG submission 94479) | Anoxic lake water microbial communities from Lake Kivu, Rwanda to study Microbial Dark Matter (Phase II) - Lake Kivu water 325m metaG | ecosystem: Environmental > Aquatic > Freshwater >...
GCTCCTTGCCGCCGGCGCTCAGCATGTAGATGTGCTCGTCATCGGAGCCCAGCAGCAGTTCAGGTGTGCCGTCTCCGTCCAAATCCCCCGCACATACTGCGCGGCATATCCCACCGGTGGAGAACCGCCAGCGCTGCCTGCCGCCTGCATCCAGGCACGTCGCCGTCCTGCCGCGCAAAGCGATGACTTCCTCGTTCCCGTCGCCGTCGAGGTCCACTGGATAGATCGTGAAGATGGGCTGCTCGTCTTCCCCCTTTTCCAGTGCAATCGGCCTTGACCAATCGGCCTTCATCTGCTTTGGCGCGGTAATGGCTTGCTGGCCTTCCGTCTCCGGCTGCTCAATGTTCCTCATGGCCTCGGTGAAGAACTGCTCCGTCTCTTTGCGCAGTTCGGCCAGGCCCTGCCATTGGTTGCAGTCTATCGTCGCGCGGCCCGTTTTCAACTTGATGGCACCGCCCCTGACACGGGTGATGCTCGTGTCAGGACCGGCGGCGATTGTGGCCGTGCCTGCGTCGAAATCGAGTTCCATTGCCACCGGCTTGTCCGCCGAGAACAGTTCGTCGGCGGCCGTCAGGCCAACCAAGTAATACCGCTCTCTGGTCGCTGCACTTATCTTCGTGCCGGGGAAGCGCGGATTGGCTACGGAGTCTCCGGATCCGAAGACCGCGAACGGCTTGCCGTTCTTGAGCACCACTGCCACCTGCGCGTCCACTCTTGCTATGTCGTAGTCCTTGGGCGCATCGGATGTATCGTTGTAGAAGATATTGCATAGAGCAATCGGCTCACCCTTGCCGAGTTGGCCGCCGAAGCGGTTGCGCATGTACGTGATCTTGCGCCCTACGTGGTTTATGCGGCCCGCCAGGCCGTTCTGGGCCCAGCCATCGTTCTTCACATAGAAGTCCGCACTCGCAGCCTCTTTCAGTTGCCCCTTCGGCAGCGGCGGCGCGTCTTCGGCCTCTATCTCCTTGACGACCTTCCCGCTCATGTCCTGGATGACAAACCGGTCCAGCATGACACCCGGCCCCTCGCGCAAGGTGAAGTTGAAGCGGTGCAGGCCGTCCGTGAGCACCTCAATATTCGGGGTCGGGGTGTCCTTGCTGGCTGAGGATGCCGAGGGCCCGAACTGCCCTATCGGGACGTGGAAATCTTTTCTGTCGCCGCCATCAATGCTCAGGTAGAGGCTGTCAGAGCCGGTGCTTGTGGCAAGCGCGTAGACAGTCAGCGCATACTTGCCTGCCGGAAGCTCGACGGCGGTATCAAGTTGCGCGTAGGCATCGTTGAATTTGACCGCCTTGGCGATACCCTCCGCCGGATTCGCGACTGCTATCAGCCCGCGGCTGCCGATCTGCCCACCGGCCTGCCTTGAGGTCTTGAACACCCGGCCGTCCAGAAGCTGCTGCTTGCCTTCCGCGAGCGTCTTCCAGTTGCCCACAAACGCATAATCCCCGGCCTCAACCGCCTGCAGAACGTCCATGACCACCGTGAATTCGCCCTTCAGCCAGAAGATGTCTCGGGTCCAGTTTGCGCCGTTGTAATCGTACACGGCGGTCTCTGTGAAACCGGCGGATGGCAGATTGCCGATGGCCTCCAGAGCGGTGCAGGTAGGTATCAGGCTCTCGCAGCGGCCGTCGCGGATGATGCTGATCATGTTGTGGTCGGTGGTATTGCGCACCAGGTAGTCCCCATCTATCAGCCAGTCGTGGCCGTCGGCGTAGTACTTGATTATCGCGTTCCCGTCATACTGCAGGTGCTTGCCCCGCGAGTAGCCGTCCAGCATGAAGTACTCGCCGTCGGCGTCCAGGTTCTCCCGAAACGCGATCTTGTCAAATGCCTTCTCCAGCGGAATGTTGGGCGGCGAGAGCGGGCCGCTATAGTAGGACTTGTCCTTCGTGTATTCGTATACCTGAGGATGCAGCTCGAACACATTCACCCCGGCAAGCTCCGGCCATTCCACCGGCTGGATGCTCTGGTCGTACGGGTTCTGATAGCCGTGTTCCAGCACCTTGTTCAGCCACCACAGGTAGCGTCCGTCCTTGTGGTACCACAGCGCCCAGTTGATGTTGTTCACATAGGGACCGTGACCGTATCCGGAGTCGCCGAAGCCGCCCGGGTCGCCGGTATTGTCGGCGATCCCGACCGTGTAGTCGGCATGTTTGCGTACCGAGCCGTTCTCGAAGTAGCGGTAGTCATTCTCCGCCAGCGTGTACTCGATGGTATGCCTGGGAACTATCGAGTAGTACCCCAGCGAGTCCTCCTGCGGCTTCCACGAGGTAATCTGACCCTCGAAGGCCGCATGCACCTTGCGCAGCATCAGCTCCATCTGGCCGTCAACGTCTCCGTAGTAGCGGTTGAAGTAGCGGCTCATCCAGTAGATGCCCATGAGCGGGAATGTGGTGTGGTTCCAGATGATGGTCGTATTGTTCTCCAGCCCGCCATAGCCAGAGCAATGTCCCCGCAGTTCCAGCAGCGTCATGAGGATGATGTTGGTGCATTCGAGCCGCTCTGCGTCGCTGAAGACGGGCGCTTCCTCCAGCACGTCCCACATCGCCCCGATGTTGCTCGAGGTGGTCTCCTCCGGCCATGTAACGCGGTAGTCGGGGTTGGCGACGAACCGTTCACCACAGAACAGCAGGATCTTTTTCGCCCGTTCCGCCCACGCAATGTCGCCGGTGTCGCGGTATCGCTCTACCGCCGCCCAGAAGTCACGTAGTGCGTCCTGGCTGATCTGCCGGGCCAGCAGGTCCGCCTTCTGCTGCTCGGACATCGGATTGTACCCGGAAACGAAAAGCACAGGCTGCTGCAGAACGATGTCGGGCCCCTCGCCCAGTCGCGAGATGAAGTCATCCACTCCCGCGGCCAGTCCGGCGTCATCGCCGGCACCGATGACGACGACGTTCTTGCCCTTCGGACCGTTGTAGGGCTCGTGTACGGTCTGGAGCACATACCACCTTGGGCCGGGCTTGAGCGCGTCAATCTGCAGGTAGTTGTTTAGGTACAGCCTCTCGACCATGCGGTTGTTGTTGAGGCTGCCCAATGCGATGACCGTCTCCGCAGATTCCACAGTGCCGCCGTAGTCGCTGGTTAGGGGCACCTTCCCTCCCGTCTTCGCCTCAATGGCCTTTGCCAGCCGCTCGCCAAGCGACTGGTACGCCTCACCGGCCGGGACCAGTATCCGCGCTGCCGCCTTGCCGTTTTGCACTATCGGTGTCTGCAGATTGAGCTTGCGGACCTCCTCGATGCCGCCGCTGCCTTTGGCAAGCAGCGGGCCCATGATGCTGCCCTCCCGCACCTCCACGCCCTTCACGGATGCATCATCAACCAGGCTGTCGGTGGTCCAGTAGTGCATCGTGTACAAATAGAGGCGCAGCGTCGTGGTGCCTTCCGGAGCCTGCCCCATGACGCTGAATCTCGCCCAATCGCCGCCCACAGGGGGATTCAGTTGCACCTGCTTCAACTCGCCGCTTGGCAGGAAACGCATCTGCATGTTGAGCGCCCCGTCATTGTTTCGCGCAAGCGCCTTCGCCCATACCGATGCCTTGTAGAGCTTGCCCGCTTCCGCCTTGATGTCCTGGATGACGCCGACGCAGTACTTGCCGTCCCGCACCTCGGGGCCGGTGTCAATCAGCCGCACCGCGTGTTGCCCCGAGTGCGCATCCTGCGAGACCTCCATTACCTCCTCCGGAATCCCGCCGCAGTACCGGCTCCAGCCACTGGGGAGGCCCTTGTCACCGATCTCCTCAAAGCCCGGATTGGTCAGCAGCTCCTGCGCGCAAGCCGTCGTCGCAATCAGCAGCCCGGCAGCCAACACCAACGCCGCCCGCAATTCCGGTCTCTTGCTTCTCATTTACCTCATCCCTCTGCACAAGACTCGCGGCCCTGCGGTTCTCATCTCGTTCCGCAAACAGACTTCGCTGCAGTGCAGGCCGTTACCTGGCCGGCTAATCCCCAATCCGCGGACGCAGCGTGCCGAACCCCCCGGCGAATGCGGCAATATTGATTGCCACGCATGGTTCATGTAGAATGTTTGCGGATTAGGGGATGGGGCTGCGGGGTAGAATGACTGTAGAACAGTGAGAGTGGGGTAGAACCACATCGCGGTATGTCATCTTCTCGACGGGAGGATGAACGACATGCGACGTATTGTGGTGGTCGGTGTTCTTCTGGCGGCCATCAGCGGCCTGTGTGTCACAGGCACCAGCCAGGAAGTCCTCGATATCGGCAAGTCACTTCGCCCCGGCTTTTCCGAGATAGCGCTTCTTCCCACGCGACTGACGTATTACAACACCCACGAAGACTCCGCCCTGGCTACCTATACTTGCTGTCGGCCCGATCAGGAGGAGCAGATCCGTAAGGCGTTGATTGCAAACGCCTCCTACCTGGAGAACTACTATGACACCGACTACGCCGACGACACGCTGATGCACAACGCCCGTGTCAATAGTGTGCGTCGCAATTTCCGACACCAGGTCGCAGCCCTTGAGCAGCTTGTGGATGACTATCCCGACAGTGATCTGGCTGACGACGCGCTCCACAATCTCGCGCGTTGTTACATATTTGACAAAGACCACGAAGCGGCCATCGAGACCTTGGAGATGTTGGTTGACCGCTGGCCCTACAGTGTCTGGGCCGATGACGCCCTGATGTATCTGGCCGGCGAGTTACGCGCCATAGACCAACACGACGCCGCTCTGGACGCCCTTGACCAGTTGGCTACTGAATATCCTTCCAGCGACCACTGCGCGGGCGCTCTCGACGCCTTGGCCACCCGCGCCATGGAAGACGAGAATTACGAAGATGCCATTGACGTATCGGATCACATCCTCGCCGAGTATAACTGCTCCGACTACGCCGACGATGCCCAGTTCCGCATTGCCGAAGCGTTGCGCCACCTGGGTAACTGGCAGGCTGCGCTCGATTCTTACATTGACCTCATTGAGCGGCTGCCTGGCAGCAGGCTCACAAACCGCGCGATGCGTGAGGCCAACTCGATTGCTCGGCAGGCACGTCGCTCGGGCTTTGATAGCGAGCCGCTCTATGACACCGCCGAGTTCAACCCGGGCCGCGAGGCCGATGAGCTCTACAATCTCGCCCGCCACTGGCAGAACTACCGCGAATATGCCAGCGCCATTGACGCCTATTACGAATTCGTGGAGACGTACCCGGGCCATGACAACTATGATGACGCCCTTTACAACATCGGCGTCTGCTACCAGCAGACCAACATCCTCTTCCAGGACATCAACAAGTCCAAGGGCCCGGAGGACATTTTCCGCTTCGCGGAGGAGTACCAAGACGCAACCGGCGCGTATGGCTCTCTGCCCAATGCCGGGCAACTGTCGGCCGTGAATGACGCCACCTCTGCCTTCGCCATGGTCGTCAACAACTTGGTCGGCAGCCCCCTGCGGGACGACGCCCTTTACGAGATCGCCAAGTCGTTCGAGGACTCCGAGCGTCTCGATGACATGGTCTTCACGTACCAGGAGCTGCTGGTGCACTTCCCGACCAGCGACTACCATTTTGAGGCGCTCAATGAGGTCCTCAAGTTCTATGCGGACAAGAAGAACTGGGAGCTGGCACAGGAGATGTACCCGGACCTGTCCGCCGCCTATCCGAACGTATTTCCCGCTTGGCTCCTCAACAACCGCATGGATTTCTACACCGTCATCAGGGCCTACGCTCGCCATGCCGACTTTGCCTGGTTTGAGAGCCATTTGCACCATATACCGTATCATTTCACCATCGCCGATCTGTCATTTGACGCCGATTTCTACGATGCAGCCCTCGCCCTCTCGGCAGGCCAGTATCGTGACGCCATAGGCTTGCTGGAGCCGCTGGCGGACATGCGCACCAACGACCTCTGCGTGCCGTCCAAATGGCTCCTCGCCCGCGCTTATGAGCTTTCCGGCAAGCGTGAGGCGGCCGTAGCCTGCTACAACGAGATCATTGCCCGCCATGCCCGCAGCGGCCTGGCCGACGATGCCGAGCTGGCTCTTGACAACCTTGAGAAGGGCCCGGCCGAGCTGGCCGAGTACCGGCAGCGCGTGGCCGACGCTGTCGGGTTCCCCATAAACAACTTCGATTGGTACCTTGGCGACAGTGTCGTGGTGTTCGCGCCCTTTACCGTAGCGGCCAAGATGCGCCAGTACAACATGCCGAACATTTGGGAGAATGCAGAGAGCATCATGCGCGAGTGGACCGGCGTGGAAGGCCGACAGCCCGTCCTCATCTACGTGGATCCCGTTGATGGCCGCCAGACAGGCCCGCTCGTGCGTCTGCCGGCATCGCAGATAAAGGACCCGCCCAGTTGGTCGCTTGGCCTCAGCCAACTCGCCGCCGGTGTCATCGCCACTGCATCCGGCAACAAGGTCCCGCCGGACCAGGCGTGGATTACTGAAGGCCTGGCCAACTTCGCCGCTGCCAGCCTCCAATACGACCTGGTCACCGAAACGCGTGACGCGATCGGTTCTGCGGCTGCCGTCAAGCTGCCTCAGGAGGAGGTGCTCAGGGCCCGCGACCGTGCTCTGGCCAGCCTCGGCGAATACGTCCGCAACAATGCCGGCCCCGGCAACCTCAACGGCGACGTGCTCTGTGGGATGCTCTACTCGCTGCTCGACAGTCAGGGCCTCAGCCAGTACCGGCTCATTGACCGCGAGCCGTACCGCGCCCTGTTCCCCAGCCTACGCCGGCAGTCGTCCTCCGGCGTCGAGGCGCTGGCGGCCGCACTCAACGAGAGCTTCGATGGCGCGGTCGCCGACCAACTGCGCCTGTGGCGGCTGCCCGTCAAAGGGCGGGTGGCGCAAAAGCGCCTGTAAGCCATGTGGAATCGGGAATCTCTGCTATGGACCGGGCGTCCTGTACGCTGTGCAGGCTATGGCGCCCGGTATCCGTATGTACCCAGGTGAGGGTGACTCGTCAGTGGATGGGAAGATGACACGTCGGGAGTTCCTTGAGAAATGCGCCGCCTGCGGACTGGCGCTCGGGGTTGTACCATTTATGGGTGGTCTGGATACCATCGAGAGCATCTGCATGGGCCTCGTCGGCGCCGGCGGTATGTCCGATAGGGTCGCTTCATACTACACCCCTGCCAGCGGCAATGCCGTGAAGTGCACCTTGTGTCCCAACTACTGTGTCTTGCAGCCGGGGGCCAGCGGCGGCTGTCGTGTGCGCCAGAACTCCGGCGGCAGACTCTACAGCCGCGTTTACGGCTATACCGCCCGCGTGCGGGGCGACGCCATGGAGAAGGGCCCGTTCTTTCACTACCTGCCCGGCACCAGTTCCGTCGCCCTCGGCACTGTCGGATGCAACCTCCACTGCCTCTACTGCCAGAATTGGGAGTTCACCCAGATCGCCCCACAGGACCTCAATCCGTCGCCTCAATACCTGCCGCCTACCAGCCTTGTTGCGCAGGCCAAAAAGTACGGCCGGCCCACCATCATTTTCACCTATAGCGAGCCGATTATCGCCATCGAGTACGTGATGGAAACCGCACGCTTGGCCAAGCAAAGCGGCATCAGGACGCTCGTGAAGAGCGCTGGCTACATCAACCCGGAACCAATGAAGGCGCTCTGCCAGGCCGTGGACGCCATCAACATTGATTTCAAAGCCTACAGCAGCAGCTTCTATCAGAACGTCTGCGGCGGTACGCTCAATCCCGTTCTCGATGCCATCACCACAGCCCACAAGTACGCACCGTGGCTCGAACTCACCTACATGACCGTGCCGGGCTATAACGACAGCGCCAACCAGTTCACCCAGGTGTGCCAATGGATCAAGCAGAATATTGGTACCCGGGTGCCGCTGCACATCTCCCGCTTCTTCCCCTCGTACCGGCTCCGCAATCTCGCCGCAACTCCCATTGACAAACTTCGCGAGCTGCGCAAGATCGCCTACGATCAGGGCCTGCAATACGTGTATCTAGGGAATCTGCAGGGCGATCCCGGGGAATCCACCTACTGCCCCAAGTGCGGCGTAAAGGTGATTAAGCGGATCGGCTATAACGTGCAACTCTTGGCTCTCAACCCCAGTACGGGCAAATGCACTGTATGCGGCCTCAAGATACCCGGCGTATGGTCCTAGCCCCTTACCATTCAATGAAGGATTGACTCCCGATGAAACACACGATGCTCCTCTTCGCCACCATGCTTGCTCTGTACTTCTGTTCCGGTAGTTCGTGCTCTGCAGCCACTTACTACGTCGCAACAACCGGCCAAGATGGCGCCTCGGGCACTGAAGCCCAGCCCTGGCGCACGGTCGCACACGCCGCACAGCAGGCGCAGGCCGGAGACATGGTTTGCATCGCCGGCGGCACCTACGCCGGAGAGCATGTGGTCCTGGCTAACTCGGGAACCGCTGACGCCCCGATTGTGCTGAAAGCATGGAACGGGACGCCGGTACTTGACGGAGAGGACGGCGAGGGCTTCGGCCTGCTGCTTCGGGGCAAGTCCTACGTCAGCATCGAGGGCCTCACGATAACCCGCTACAAGTTCGGTCTCTACGGCGGCGGCGACACCCACGACATCGCCGTCCACAACGTCACGGCCTACCTCAACTACCACGGAATCTGCTTCGAGGGCGGCCCCCACCACATCGTCATCACGGAATGCACCGCCTACAACAACGACATGTGCAACTTCCTGCTGGCCGCCCGCACCAATGACTCTATCATCGAAGACTGCATCGCCTTCAACCGCGAGGAGTTGGGGAACCACGCCGACTACTGTTTCGGAATCACCAGAGGCTCCTGCCGCAACATCATCCGCAACTGCGTCGCGGGAGGACATCCCGAGGACGGCCACCACTGGTCCGGCCACGGCTTCGCCCTGAGGCAGGACTCATGCTACAACCGGATTATGAGCTGCAGGTCCTTCTACAGCGGCTGCGAGCATTTCGCGGCCAAGGAGGACAGCGACTACAACGAGTTCGTGAACTGCTTCGGAGCGGGCAGGAATCCCGCCGCTTACGTCATGGGATTCCATGTAACGGGATCCCATAACCAGATACGCAACGGCATCGCCTGCGATGTGACCGAGGGCATCTATGTCCACTGGTCGAAGGGGGAACCCAGCAAGCGCCGCGCCAACAACAACCTGTTCGCCAACAACACTATCGTCAACGCTCGCGACTATGGCATCATCGTGACATGGACAGACGCCGACCTGACCGAGCCGGCGACCACGGACAACGTGTTTGTCAACAACATCATAGTCCGCAGCAAGTGCGGCGTTCGTCTCTCAGGAAACACCGATGCAATCAGGTACAACGATCTCTGGGAGAATGGAATCAACTACACAAACTGCTCCGCCGGTACCGGCGACATCAGCGCCGATCCGCTTTTCGCGGACGAGGCAGGCCATGATTTCCACCTCATGTCACAAGTCGGCAGGTGGAACCCCGCTGTAGGGATGTGGGCGACCGACCCCGCAACCAGTCCGTGCATTGACGCCGGCGATCCGGCGTTTCCCTGTGGCGAGGAGCCGCAACCCAACGGGGGTAGAATCAACATCGGCGCCTATGGGGGGACGTCAGAAGCCTCCAGGAGCCCGGGCACAGGTGGCCGAGGCTGACGGGGGCCACCCGTCATCAGGCAACCGGCGTCGCCCGCCCGTAGGACCGATCCACCTTCGTGAGACGGAGCTTCAGGGCCCGTTCCTTCTTCGGTGATGCTTCCGGGACCTCGATGACGTAGCCCTTCACGGCCGCGACCAGTCCCATCGCCGGCACCGAGATGATCTCATCAGGAGTGACCTCGATCACCTGGCCCTCCTTGTAGGGCAGGTGCTGGCCCCGCAGCTTACCGTCCGAGCCGCCGATTATCTCGTAGCGTTCCGGGTGGATGTTCTCCGTGCTGCGGACATACAGATGCGCGCCTGCCTCCTTCTCCAGGTCCTCGACGTACTCACCGTGAGGTCCGATCAGCGACAGAACCACGGCGGGATCCGCCCATACCAGATACGCTTCATGGTCGTGTTTGGGCCGGGCCGCACGCAGTTCATCCTGGATTCGTGACGCCACCGTCTCGGCCGATAGAATGTGTCCGGTGCCCGTGCAGCACGGGCACGGCACCTGCAACTGGCGGGCCAGGCTGCGGCTCGTGCGCTTGCGCGTCATCTCCACAAGTCCCAACCGCGTGATGTGCAGGATGCGCGTCTTCATCCGGTCATCGGCAAACGCCGCGCGCAGGGCATCGGTAACCTTGCGGCGGTGGCGGCTGTTGTCCATGTCTATGAAGTCAATGACGATGATGCCGCCGATGTCGCGCAGCCGCAATTGCTTGGCGATCTCGTCCGAGGCCTCCAGATTGGTGCGCAGCACGGTGTCCTCAAGGCTCTTCGCAGCCACGAACTTGCCCGTGTTCACATCTATGGTGCACAGCGCCTCGGTCTGCTCGATGACTATGCTCCCGCCGTGGGGCAGCCACACTTTCGGCCTCAGGGCGCGCTCTATCTCGTTCTGTACACCGTAGTGGACGGATATCGGCTCCTCGCCGCGATAGAGTTCTACGCGCTTGCGCAACTGAGGCGCCACATTGTCGCACAGGTTCAGGATCCTGTCGTAGGCGACTTTGTCATTGACCACAAAGCTGTTGACATCCGCGTCGAACACATCACGAAACACGCCGTAAACCAGGCTGGTGTCCTCGTAGAGCAGGGCCGGGGCCTTCACTTGCTTCTGCTTCCCCTGAATGGAGCGCCACATCTTCAGCAGGAACTTCACGTCGTCCTCGAACTCGCCGGGAGTCGCACCCTCCGCCCGCGTGCGCACGATCAAACTGAAGCCTTCGGGCTTGACCTTCTCGGCCATGTCGCGCAGGCGGCGCCGTTCCCCATCGTCATCTATCTTCTTAGACACGCCGACCTTGTTCCGCCCGTCGGCCACCAGCACCAGGTAGCGGCTCGGCAGTGATATCCGCCGCGTGGCCCGCGCGCCCTTCAGCTCCAGCGGGCCCTTGGTGACCTGCACCATTATTACCTGGTCTTTCTTCACGACCTCGCCAATCGGGGGAAAGGAGCCCATCTTGTGGCGCATCTGGTGGCGCGAGGGCTCCTCGGGCATCGCATCCGACACGTGGAGGAAGACGTTGCGGTCTATTCCTACGTCAACGAAGGCGGCGTCCAGGCCGCGCACAACGTTCTCCACGCGGCCCATGTAGACGTTGCCCACCACTTCCTGTTCTCTCTCGACCTTGTACTCGACAAGTTGGCCATCCTCAAGGATAGCCACCCGCGTCTCACGCGGGCTGACATCCACAATAATATCGGCTTTCATATGCCAGTAACCTCTTACGTCGCTGCCTGGTTCTCAAGCGATAGTCTGCCGGAACTTTCCCCAGACTACCTCTGACAGTGGCAGCGGAATGCACTCTCTGCGACCCCCGGGCCTGTCTGCGCCCGTGGGCAGTGTTCGCCGGGCAGCCGCTCTACCTGCTACTGCGCCGCCCCAAAATGTAGGCCGGTGCGCACCAGACGACGCCATCCGCCATCCTCCTGCGCCCCCATCGCTCTCGCGAGCGCCGTCAACACCTCGTCGGGCTTGACAAGTGTCTCCTCGGTGACGCCCAGAACCATGTCAATCATGTCGCCGGCTGCGCGAAGCCGATAGATGTGCGGCCTGATGTTAACGCATCGCGTGCGGCGTTTGGTCTTACGCTCCACCGCGATCTCATCGGCGCCGAGCAACTGCGCCACCGCCTGCTGCATTACCGCCTCGTCAACGTCCTCTGCGAAATCCGGCACCGCTTGGTAGCCGGCCGCCTTCAACTCAGTCCATAACGACCGCCGAGCGCGGCGGCGCACCTCGACCTCGGCGATCCTGAAACTCCGCAACTCCGGCGCCAGGGCCACATAGATGTCTCGCGCCTCTGCCGCCTCCTGTAACTCGACTGCACACAACTCCGCTAGACCCTCCACGCCGACGGGCAGGGGCGGCGGAAAGCTGATCTGCGCTCGCGGGCTGTATCCCTGGGTGTATTTTACAGGTATTCTCGCCCGACGTACAGCCCTGTCGAACGCCTTTGCGAGATCCAGGTGCCCCAGGTACCGCAGAAGACCGGTCTTCTGGTACTGCACCATTGCGTGAAATCGCTGCTCTTCACCCATCCGCATCCCCGCCAGTGAAGCACCGGCCCACCAGGCGTGTCATCCCGCAATCCTGGCACTCGCCGAGCCGGCAATCGTCGGTGGTTACGCCCTTCTGGGACCTCTCAAGCTCGCGCAGCAGGTACTCCTTCGTCACGCCGACATCAATGTGGTCCCATGGCAAAACGGCGTCAAGTGGTATCTCTTCGCTTGCTGCTTTCTCGATGTCAATGCCGTGTTCCGCCGCCGCATTTCGCCATCGCTCGAAGTCGAAATGCTCCGTCCAGGCATCCAGCACGGCCCCGCAGTGGTATGCCGTCTCGACCACGTCCGCGGCTCTGCGGTCTCCCCGCGCCAGGAACGCCTCAAC
>Ga0116202_10001863_pt1 | contig 12442 bp, 13 predicted proteins | sample LakKivw325mmetaG_FD_94479 | JGI IMG/M metagenome (GOLD analysis project Ga0116202, IMG submission 94479) | Anoxic lake water microbial communities from Lake Kivu, Rwanda to study Microbial Dark Matter (Phase II) - Lake Kivu water 325m metaG | ecosystem: Environmental > Aquatic > Freshwater >...
TAAGCTGGCTCGTGATTTCCGCCGTGCCAGCGCTCACGCTTCCAGTTGTTGTTAAGTTCTCATTATCAAAGCTAATAGAGCCGGTGTCTGAAGTGATTGTCGCAGCCTTGAAAACCGCGCTGCCGGTGGTGGAAGCATTGCCCGCAAAAGCAGAAGTGCTGGTAACCGACAAAGTGGCGGTTGTCAAAGAACCGGTCGTTGACAAGTTCTCGTTGTCAAAGCTGATAGCGCCGGTGTCGGACTTAATAGACGCTGTTTTCAATACATACGTGCTGGTAGTTGAAGCATTAGCCGCCAATTCTATCGTTCCGGTGTCAGAACCAATGGTCGGGAACTTAACGGTCCCGGTTGAAGAAGCGGTCGCCAAAGTTAAAGCCGCCGTGAAAGTTGACGCGCCATCAACATACAAAGTGCTGGTCGCGTAAATTGAACCGCCGGTAACGATATTGGTGCCAATAGTAGTGGCGGCCAACACAACGCCGGAGGTGACCAACAAAGCAAAAACCGAAACTAACATTATCTCAAAGATAGACTTTGAGTAAATTGATTTTCTCATAAGGTCTGATTTTATTTTTAATAAAACACCTAAATTAGCGATCGATCTTTCTAGTTTAGATATTTTATTTTTTAATTTTTATTTGTTCTCGACCTTTAATAAGGCAAATCGGAATAGCCCTACTATGCTATTTATGATAAACTAACGGCCCATAGCGTCAATGCGAATAACTTTAACCCGACGCGCCAACTAAAAACGGCTAAAAATAGCCGTTTTTAACCGGAACCTTCCGACGTTGAATCGGGGCCGCCGCCCCCGCCGTTTGGCCGGCTCATCAGCCACCAAACAATGCCAGCAATAATCACCAGTATAATAATGGTATAAACCCACATCATAGTTTGTTTTTTAGTAATTTATCGGTCAACTGATTAATGGTGCCCGCGCCCATAATTATCGCGATATCCCCTTTGGCTAAATTTTTCTTAAGATATTTGGCCGCTTTATCAAAAGAGTCCAGATGCCCGACCCGGTCATCTTTTATCGCCCGAACAAGTTTTTGGGAGTTGACTTTTTTCTTGATGCTGGCTTTTTCCCGGCCCGGCACGCTGTATATCGGCAAAATAATCGTTTTATCGGCAAGATCAAAAGCAGTGGTGAATTGTTTGAATAATTTATAAGTGCGCTGATACTGGTGCGGTTGAAAAATGCACCACAACCTCCCCTCGCCTTTTATAAGCTCCCGCGCGCCGGCCAAAGTGGCCTTGATTTCAGTCGGGTGATGACCATAGTCATCATAGATTTTAGCTCCGTTAACTTGTCCGCGATATTCCATCCGGCGCCAAGTGCCTTTAAAATTATTAATTGACGCCAAGGCTACTTTATCAGCAATACCAAGTTCTTTGGCTACTGCCAGCGCCGCCGCCGCGTTGCTCAAATTATGCACGCCGGGAATTTTTAATTTCAGACCGCTGTCTTCCCGATAATAATACAACGCCACTTTGGCTTTGGTTTTTTTGACTATCTTTAAAATATTTTTATCAATGGCATTGGCAATCAATGTGCCGCCACCTTCTTTTTTGGATAAGTGCCCCACATACTCGCCAAAAACTTTCATAATATGCGGCAAGCCGCCGGTGTAATAATCCAAATGCTCCTCTTCAATGTTAGTCAGAACAATTATCTTGGGCCAATAATTCAAAAATGAAGCGTTGTATTCGTCCGCCTCAATCACCAAAAACTGGCTCTTGCCTACCCGACAATTGCTATTACCCCACTCCCGCAACTTGGTGCCGACAATCACGGTCGGATCTAGCCCCGCCTTTTCCATCATCAAGCCGATCATCGCCGTGGTGGTGCTTTTGCCGTGCATGCCCGAAACCGCGATAGTCCACATTTCCTTGGTCAAGTCGCCCAAAGCCTCCGCGTAGGTCTGACATTTTATTTTGCGTCGTTTGGCTTCTTTGAATTCCGGATTTTGCGGCTGAACCGCGGCCGTGTAGATAATCATCTCCGCGTCTTTGGGAATATTTGAGACTTTGTGGCCAATGAAAATTTTAACGCCCAGTTTTTTCAAATCGCGCAAGATGGGGCTGTCGCAAACATCCGAGCCGCTCACTTTAGCCCCGCGCGCCAAAGAAAACCGCGCCAGGGCGCTAACGCCAATCCCCCCCAAACCAATAAAATGGATCTTCATCGTTTACTTGTCTTCAACTTTTTTATTCCTTATTGCTAGGCTTATTGCCACCATTATAATCCCAATAGCCGCAAAAGGATTGTCAGTTGGCTGACCGGATAAATATTGAACCGCGCTAATTAGCAAAAAAATAAAGCCGGAAATAGCAAAACAATAACTGGCGAATTTACGATTTTTCATGTTTTTAGTTTAATCGTTCCTTTAACGCTATTATAGGAAAAACTACCACCGAGCGCCAGACCTGCGGCCAGCGCCAAGGCTCGCGTAAAGCGCGCCACAGCCACTCCAATCCCAGCCGTCGCATCCAACGGGGCGCGCGCCTGATGTGTCCAGACAAGAAATTAAAGGCCCCTCCCACACCCATCGCCAATTTGACAGATGGGACTTTTGACAAATTTTGCGCTATCCAACGTTCTTGTTTGGGCGAACCCAAAGCTACAAACAAAATACTGGGCCGACGATCATTTATTAATTTAATTGCTTCCTCGGTCTCTTCGGTAAAACCGACCACCATCTCAAACTGTTGCGCAATTTTGGCGGCTACGCCGTGCCGGCCGCCCAGTAAAAAAATATCTTCTCGCAAGCCCGCCTCCTGGTTCAAAATGCCGGCCATCAAATCCACGCCGCTAATTCTTTCCGGAAACCGCTCACCAAATAGTTTGGCGGCCCAAGAAACCCCCACTCCATCAACCACGCTCAAATCCGCCTTATTCAAAATTTGCTTGAACCCTTGGTCGGATTGCGCCCGCGCCAAAAAATCAGCATTGACCGTCACAATATAATGCTGCTGGCCGTCAACCAAAAAACCCTTGAGCTTATCCCAAACATCCGCCGAGGCCACTTTATTGATTTTTACGCCCAACAATTGAATCATTTTAAAAATTCTTTATTTACCTATTCGTACGAATTAGACAATGCTTCTAATGGGCAGACTTCCAAAATTACGTATTCGGCGCCGTCGCGCTTCAAATCGCTTTCCATCACGTCCAAACTGCCCACTTCCACCTGCGCCTCCAAACCTTGCTCAATTTCCGCCTGTTGACGACTAATTTCTCCGCCTTGTCCCTCCCTGACCCGCGCCAAAGTGATATGCGGCTTGAGCGGCCGGTTTTCGGGGCGATAAAAACCGGAGTCGCAATCAAGCAACACTGCTTCCAATTCCTTTTTCAACTTATCTAATTCCGGACTGTCTTCACCTTCCAGCCAAATCATCCACGGTATTTTACCTGGCGGGCCAAGAACAACACGTTTGAAGTTAATAAAAAATGGCTCAAACTTAGCCGCCACTTCCTTGGTCGCCCGGCAAACCTCCAGCATTTGCTCATCCGAAACATAGCCGATAAAAACCAGCGTCAAATGCAAGCTGGCTTCTTTGGTCCAGCGCACTGGCAAGTAATCAAATTTTTCCTGAAATCGCTTCAGCCGCTTTTTCAGCCCGTCGGACAAGTTAATAGCGACAAACACTCGTCGTTTCATTGTATTTTATTATTATTCTAACCGCCCATACGAAAAACTTTATCACAAAAGCCAGATGAGCTAGGGTAAAATTTGCGTGGCGGAGGAACGAAGCGACGAGTTTAGCTTAGCAAATTTTACAAGAGGCGAATCGGCTTTTGTTGAAGTTTTATCGTCGGGCGCAGTTTTTGCGCCACTTTTTGCTGTCAAAAAGTGGCAGAATAGTTATTTACATAATATCACGCGCAATGCTAAAATCAAACAAAATATGTATCTCCTGGACATTATTCCCGCCACCAAAATCCCCCATACCCAACAACAGCTTTTTAACTATTTTTTCAGCCAAAAGTTATTGCCGGGCGCCCTGGTGAAAATTCCGCTGGGCCGACGCCAGGAACTTGGCGTGGTTTTTGACTCCCATGATGTAGCTAAACAAAAAATGGCCATCAAAAGCGCTGATTTTGAATTACGAAATATCAGCCGCGTAATTTCGCCGGAACCCATTTTGACCAAACAACAGCTTGAGCTGGCGCTGTGGCTCGGCCAGTATTATTTTGCCTCGCCGGGTCTATTTGTGAAAATGATGATGCCAAAATCAGTTAACAGCAAACAGTTAACAGTAAACAGCAAAAATACCAAAACTAAACAAAAACTAATCTTAGCGCCGACAGTGGCCCAAGCCATCGCTATTGCGAACGACCAATCAAATGCGACTTTGTGGCACAGCGGCCTAAAACCCAAGGAGCAAAATAAAGTCTGGCGGCAAATAAAAAATGGCGAGACCCAAACGATTGTCGGCACACGCTCGGCTGCGTTTTTGCCCTTCGCTAATCTAAAAGAAATAGTTATTGAAGACGAGCAAAATCCCAATCACAAATCCTGGGATATGTTCCCGCATTATGACAGCCAGCTGGTCGCGCAAAAACTGACGGAAATATTCAACGCCAAATTGAATATTCAGGATATCAGATATCACGAATTTACTCTAAAAACTACTGACTACCAACTAAAAACTGGCCTTGTTGATATGCGCGCCGAAATCAAAGACGGCAATTTTTCAATTTTCAGCCGCGCTCTGCAAATAGCCATCAAAGACGCTTTAGCGCAAAAACAGCAAGTTATTTTATTTATCAACCGCCGTGGGGCGGCCAACTTTATCTTGTGCCGCGACTGCGGCTATGTAGCCAAGTGCCAAAACTGCGACGCTCCTTTGGCTCACCACCTAATCAACGGCCGGCCAACCCTGCTTTGTCACCACTGCGGCGCCAAAGACGCCCCGCCTTCACTCTGCCCTAATTGCCAAGGCCACCGCATCAAAACCGTGGGCGGCGGAACCCAAAAAGTTGAATTAGAAGCTCAAAAGTTGTTCCCTGAGGCTAAGATTGCCCGCTTGGACAGCGATAACACACCCCAACCCAAAGACCAGCAAAAAATAATTGACGCTTTTATTAAAAAAGAAATTGATATTTTAGTTACCACTCAAATACTTTTTTCCTGGCTGGACGCGCTAGTCCCGACCAAACCAAAAGTGGTCGCCATGGTGGCTGCTGACACGCTACTTCATATTCCTGATTTTCGTTCGGGCGAGCGAACCTGGCGCGCCATTATTAATCTGGCCGACCTAAATCCCTCGGCTAAGTTCTTTGTTCAAACCTATAACCCAAATAGTTCCGTTATACGTTCTGTCGCCAAAAATGACTACGCCGAATTTATTAAAGAAGAGAATGAAACGCGTCAGGCATTAAATTATCCGCCTTTCTCGCAACTGGTAAAATTAACTTTCCGCCACCGCGACGGCCAAAAGGCCGGTCAGGAAGCCAAAATCCTAGCCGCCAAGCTGCAACGGGCCAACAAAAATGAAACAATAGAAATATCGCCGGCCCTGCCCGCTTTCATTCCCAAGGAGCGAGGAAAATTTGTATGGAATATTGTACTTAAATTTAAAATTAAAAATTTAAAATTAAAAATTGGCAAAGAATTTCTAGTCGCCAGAAATTCTTTGCTAAGATACGTTCCAACAAATTGGGAAATAGATGTTGACCCGGAAAATCTGCTCTAGATAAAAACTAGAAAGAAACAATAAAAAAAGACCCGTCTCCTTATCGGCTGCGGGTCTTTTGGCTATTTCTTAAAAATCTCTGGGTGGGCAAGCGCAAATTCGCTATGATAACGCGCCCATTCCGGATAGCGCCGGTTCAGAAAATGGGCGACCGGAGACGTTTCTGATTCAATCACGCCGCCGTCAATGACCATATGAATCCCGTAAGCCATTAGAGCCGGCAGACTCCAGACAATCACACAGGCAACCACCGCCACAGCAAGACCCGGCCAATCGTGAAAAAAATTAACGTGGCCGGCGTCAAACCAACCGTACTTTTTCCAAACCCTTCTAACCTCGCCCACTCCGCCGAAATTAAAGGCCCGCCATAACCGGCCAAACGGCAAATGATCACCGTCGATCATAATCCCGAATATAACCAACCAAAATATATCCCCGTAATCCAGGGCAAAACCGATAATCAACCCCAAGGCGTATAAAACAATAATCAGGCCAACCGTCGCCTTAATATGAACCCTTGGACTGGCCATTCCTGCCACCTCCTTAATCTGTTTTAAAAAGAACAATTTTATTTTATATACTATGCATCTACTAACTGTTCTTGTCAATAAAAATAAAGGCCGCCCCGACGATATCGTTGGGGCGGCAATTGCTACCTCCTAAAATAATCAGCAATGGCGCCGAGTAGTTCAGCCGGCTGCTCAACTAACCGGAAAGGCCGGCCCCTCAACAAGGCGTCCTTACGGCTAAACCCCCAGGCAGCCGCAATAACACCAACGCCGGCCCGGGCCGCCTCCTTCATGTCGCCAAGCGTATCGGTAATCAGCACGCACTCAACTGGCTGATTACCATACTTTGCAAAAAGCATCTGCATTTTTTCGGCCTTATCCTGATGGACATCATTCCCTAAAATATCCGGGAAAAATGACGCCAACTCATTTCTTTCAATAAATTCACTGATAGGCTCGCTAAGGGTTGAAGAAATAATGGCCAGCTGATACGAACCCGCCAGTTCTTTTATGACGTCGGCGATGCCGGGAAAAACGACCACCTGCGTCTTCATCAGCGGAATATATTCGTCGAAAAAATCGATGTCGTGCTGGCACTCTTCCGAACAACCGTAGCCGGCCGCCTCCCAATCATTAATGTTTTCCTCGAAGCGCCGCCGGTAGTCATCGGGCGTCATGCGCGGACAAATCCGCTTATTGGCCAAAACCGCCGCCGCGAACGAATCGGCGATAACCCCGTCAAAGTCAAATATTATGAGGTATTTTTTCACTATAGCTCTTTTCTCCTTTGCTTAAATTATAGGAACTTAAAATAAGGTAGCACAAGAATGACTAATTGTCGACAGCTCCTAATGCGTCAAAAAATAAGAGCCCCGTTATTAAATGGGGCTCTTCCGGCCGGAAATCAATCCTGTCCGGCTGCTATTCTGGCTTTTTCCAGAATTTCGGCCAATTGTCTTTTGGCCAGATCCAGCTTTTTTCGACAATAGCTGCAGCCGCCGTTTTCAGCAAATATGTGCTGGTGTATTTTCTCTAGGTCCGCGTCGATATCATTGGGCGCAACACCCTTGTACATCTGGCATTCCGTAAAAGATCCGACCAGAGTCGGCATATGCATCGCTTCTTCGGGATGATCCTTGGCAAATTGGTGCATCGAATTTAGCGTTAAAGGCATCGTCCACCCCCATTTATTCTTTTCTTACACCCGGCGCTTCTGACGCCGCCAGTTAAAGCCGTCCAGTTTTTTAATAACCAAGACCAGCAAAAACAGCGCGCCCAAGCCCAACAGGAAAAAGCCGAGTGATGCCTTAAGCGCCGCCAAGGGGAGCAACCAAATGGCTGCCAGGGCCCCCGTCGTCAGCGTGAGGCTGAACCAGAAAAGGTCGAATAAAAATTTAAGCAGTGATTCCTGCTCTGGCCTGACTCTGGTTTCCAACCCGCAAACCTTCAGCATCGCCAGCGAAGCCAAGAAACAAAGCAGCCCGCTGGCCAACAGATCCCGGAAAATTCCGGCGCCAACAGCCGTGCCGAGCTCGAAAGAGCGCAGCACCAGGAATGAGGCCATGGCCAGCGCCACAAAACACTGAACGGCAAAAAGCCAGAAGACGACCGAGCAAACATCAAAATAGAACCTTTTTCCCGCGACCATAAAGCCACCTCCCTTTCTGTAATTTATCATCAAAAGAACGAATCCCTTAACCACTATACCCCGCCGTCGCCATAAAATCAATTCCCTGTCATAGCACGCCAAATATGTTATCATAAAAAAAGCCCCGCTAATCTGCGTTGCAGAGCGGAGCTCAAATAAGGTGGCGGATTCCTAAAGCATCTTGATCACCAGGCAAACCGCGATGATCGAGACATAGACCCACTTGGTCTCGATCATGTCTCGCCGTATGATGGAGAGCCCCTCGCGACTCTCCAGCACATTCAAGAAAAAGATAAGCCCCAGTAGCGCTGCCGCCACTTGAAGCCAGCCGTACCAAACCGGCTCTCTCATGATTTCTGCGCTGGTGGCCTCGAATCGGCCAAAACCGAGAAAGAACAGCCCGACAACCGCCATAAAGAAAAACAGGCGGGCCGAAATCCTTCCTTTTCCCATATTTTCCTCCTTTTCCGGCTGTGTATCCTAGATTTTTGTCTCAATTTTAAGCTACACTCCTTATGTTGGATATTATACACCAAGATAATAATAATGTCAATAGCAACGTCCTGAAAATCGCTTTTTTGGGCACGCCGGACTTTGCCGTGCCGGCGTTAGATAAATTAGCCCAAAGCGACTATAAACCCGCCGCGGTTTTTTGCGCGCCGGATAAACCCATCGGCCGTAAGCAAGTTTTAACTCCCCCGCCAATTAAAATTGTAGCACAGCAATATAATATTCCAGTTTACCAACCGGCCACCAAACAGGAGCTGACACAGCAAATTGCTGAACTGAAACCCAACCTGATTCTTTCCGCAGCTTACGGCATCATTGTTCCCAAAGAAGTGCTGGATGCGCCAAAATATGGCTGTCTTAATATCCACCCGTCTTTATTGCCCCGCTGGCGCGGCGCCTCGCCCATTCAGGCCACAATTTTGGCCGGCGACGCCGCCACCGGCGTTAGCATTTTCAAAATGGACGAGGGCATTGATACGGGACCAATTATAAAAAGTTCAAAGTTCAAAGTTCAAAGTTCAAAAATAACGACTCCAGAATTAACCAAAGACCTAGCAGGCTTGGGCGCACAATTATTGTTAGATGTTTTGCCCGACTACCTAGCTGGCAAAATTGCACCAATGCCGCAAGATGATTCCCGGGCCACTTATGCCCCGCAAATCAAAAAAGAAGACGGGAAAATCGACTGGCAAAAATCAGCCACAGAAATTGACCGTCAAATCCGCGCCTTCACGCCCTGGCCAGGAACATACGCTACACTTCCCAATTATTCCCCGAGCGAAGTCGAGGGGTCTAAAATTAAATTCATAAAAGCCTCAACGTCAGAAAAAGAAGGTGGACAACAACCCGGTAAAGTATACCTTATAGACGACCGCCTAGCCGTCCAGACCGGCTCGGGCTCCCTAATTATCGAAGAGCTTCAGTTGGAGGGTAGCAAAGCACTAACCGCAACTGATTTTCTTCGCGGCCACCAAGAAATCATAGACCAAGCCTTAACCTAAAATGTCGTAAGTTAAACAGCGATAGCATTTCAACTACCAACATTTTTGAAGACCGTGAAAACCAAATCCCTCCGCTTAGAGCGGAGGGATTTTTGTATTCTGACGTCAAAACGCAAAACTAGTCAGACATTTCTTTCCGGAGACGATTGATGAAGCTAGCTGCCGCATCTTTACCGCCCAAACCAAAAGCTAGGCCGCCGGCAATGGCCAACATGGCGATCAAGCCTGTAATTAAGGTCTGCAACAAGGCAAAAGCAATGCCTAATTGTATTAAAGCCGCGAAAACGCCAAAAATCAATAACGCCCAATAAGTTATCGTGCCCAGTAGCGCCGCCGCTTTAATATTGGAGGCTGAAACACTGGCTTGTACCAGCTTTCGCAGAACGCTCGCCAACCAAAAAGCCACCGCCAAAATCACCACCGCAATAATGACGCTCGGTATATAACTTAGAATACTGCGCAGGAAAACGGAAACTTCGCTCAGGTTCAGAATGTCCGTGGCCGCCAGCAAGAATACCAACACCAAAAACCACTTAATGAAAGTGCCGATCCAGCCGGCAAAATCCATCTTAATCCCCGCTTGTTCAAAAAACTGACCCATGCCTAATTTTTCCAGGGCCGGATCAATTCTCATTGCCCGCAAGATCTGGGTGAAAAGTTTTTGCAGTCCAACCGCGATCGCCCAGCCGATAAAAAATATCACCAAGGCGCCCAGCAGGCTCGGCAAAAAGCTAATAAATCCTCCCCAGATAGACTGGAAGGAGTTAACCGTTACTTCCGTCCAAGATTGTAATAGCATTTATTTTCACCCCCTTTCGATTAACAGAGTAATCGCGAATATACTAATTTAAGACCAATATACCAATTACGAATTTATTCGGATATTTTGTTTAGAATTCGTATATTGGCGACTACTCCGTTTAAACAAAAACCCGCTTCTCTCCTAAAAAAGAGATTCGGATCTCAAAATTACTATCGACCAATGTATCCATTGCCTTAATTATCACCCCAAACAAAAACCCCGTCTAGAGACGGAGTTGTGGATAAGCCTTGTTTACGCCTTAACATTCGGGTTCAGGCGTTTAAAGTTCCTCCGGAATGACTTTTCAAATATGGAGAACTGCCTGTCCGTTAAATCAAATAACAACCAGGAAACGGCCGGCACTAATGGTCGCCCGAAATAGCCGTCCAAATAAGTCGTAAAACCGTCATTCCCTTCCTGACGCACCAACTGAACATTGTCGTCAAAAATAAACGGCTTCGGGATGCAGGACCCCTCGGCCAGCTGACGCGCTATTGAAGGCAAGCTGCTTTTTGTGCTAAAAAGCCTGCAGTCATTAACAATTACACAAAAGAACCGGTCTATTTCCCAGCAACAACCAAGTTTTATCATTTTAGCGCGACAGACCTTTATCTCCTTAACTACCGGCGGCCCTTTTTCTTTCCGTTCTCTCCTTTTCCTGTGCATTTCCTTTCCCTCCTTAAATATTAAGAACTTTTTTAATTCGCTGGTGCAATTATTTGACGAAATCCGAACCTTTTTTGAACGGAACTGACGGCGCGCTTCGCGCGCCAAACTAAACGCTCGGGCGGGCAAAAAGGAAAGGGGTTGGGGAGAAGGAATTTTTGCCCGCCCTCGCTTTCCGCCGCCGCCGAATTTTGTGCCAGTAAAACTGGCGCGCCGCTAAAATTACGCCTGTTTATAGTAAGCTTATCAGATATTACAACTTTTGTAAATCTTCTTCTTGACATCAATTTAGCCATTTGATACACTTAACTTACCACTCGGTAAGTAATATTCAATAATATAAAAATATGGATACAACCGCAAAACAACCTTTAAACATAGTCCAAGATACAAAAAAACTTATTATTGATACAGCTCGTTTATTCTTTTCTGAATACAGTTATTTGAACGTTTCAATGAGTGATATAGCCAAAAAACTTAAAATCACAAAAGCTGCTCTTTACTATCATTTTTCGGGCAAATCTGAAATTTACCAGAAAGTGCTCGATGAGGTCTTTAATGACTTAAGTCTGTCCATAGCTAGGGCACTAGGCGAGTCTACGATTGATCGAAAACTGCACAAATTGATAAAAAATTATTTAGATTTTGGTTTTGAGGAAAAAAACATTATCAAAGCATTAGTGCTGAAGTTATCGTCAACCGATAATCAGGTAGCAAAACACATAGCAAAATTGAGAGAGCAAATTGCAGATCTTATCCGACCGGTAATTGAGGAAGTAATGATTAGTAAAAAATTAGCTCAAAAAATTGATAGCCGGCTTTTGACGTCTATGCTTACTGGCATGATGGATGGACTGCTTTTGGAATATTCTTTCCTTAATAAAAAAATAAATTCGGCAAAAATATCAAATCAAATTATTACTGTGTTATTTTAATATGCTAAGCATCATCATTCCAACTTTTAATGAAGCCAAATTACTCCCCGGGTTATTGATGTCTCTGAAGAAACAGTCGTTCAGAGATTTTGAGATCATAATAGCAGATAATCATTCGACTGACGCTACTAGATTGATATCACAAAAATTCGGAGCAAAAATAGTTGATGGTGGTTTGCCGGCTATCGGGCGTAATAATGGTGCAAGGTTGGCTCATGGAGAATGGCTTCTTTTTTTGGATGCTGATGTAGTTTTGCCACTCAACTTTTTGAAAGAAGCTATGAAAGAAATAAATAATTCCAGGTTTTCGGCCGCTTCTTGCCTAATTAAACCATTAAGCGAAAGAAGGATTGATAAATTTTTACATAGCATAGTGAATATGTACTTTAAGGCGACCGAAACAATTTTTCCGCATGCCCCAGGTTTTTGTATCTTTGCAAAGAGAGAAATTCATGAGTCAATCGGCGGTTTTAATGAAAAAATTAAATTAGCGGAAGATCACGACTATGTTTTTAGAATAAGTAAAATTGGAAAGTTCGGTTTTTTGCATAGAGTCCGGATACCAGTATCAGTCAGAAGATTGGATAAAGATGGTCGTTTCAATATTTCGTTAAAATACCTCGCAGTTGAGATGCACTTAATTATTCTGGGTCCAATATATTCCAATA
>Ga0116202_10001865_pt1 | contig 12439 bp, 8 predicted proteins | sample LakKivw325mmetaG_FD_94479 | JGI IMG/M metagenome (GOLD analysis project Ga0116202, IMG submission 94479) | Anoxic lake water microbial communities from Lake Kivu, Rwanda to study Microbial Dark Matter (Phase II) - Lake Kivu water 325m metaG | ecosystem: Environmental > Aquatic > Freshwater >...
CCAGCCGGCACTTCCTTGATTGCCAAAGTTGCCTTTGTCCCACTGTCGGAGACATAAATGGTACCATCCCCGCCGGCGATGGAAAGGGCCTGGGTCCATCCCGGTTGCGATGAGAGATCATAAAAGAGATTATTGTCGGCAACAGGGGTAACCTTCTCAATAAGGTTAAAGACGTCTCCTAACCTCTGCTCGAGAGAAGCTACCCGACTGTCTCTGGAATTGATTGCCGATGCCTCCTCCAATGCCTCCTGTGCCTCCTGCCAAAGCTCTTTCGCCCGCCCGGCAGAGAGGCCGATCAAATCCTCAGCCTCATCAAGAGTCTCTTCCACCAAGGACAGACGCCGATCAAACTCCTCCACCCGAATACGTTGGCGCTGGCGCCAAATGGTAAACGTTACCGAGGAGAGTAAGACTAAGACTAGAAGGGCAATCACCTTGGGAAGGCCGATCTTTGGCCGACGCCTTTCCAGATAAATCTCCTGGCCCCGAGAAATGCGGAAAGCGAGTTTCTCCCTCACTGCTTGGCCGAGATATCCAAAACGGCTCCTGACTCTCCCTCCAAGGCTAGAGCAGAGTTCCCCTCCCGCCGACGTTACCGAGGCCCAAGCTTTCTCCACCCCATCCAAGGGATGGAAAACACTTTTTTTCTTCTTTGGCAATCGCTCCAATATACCGGCAGGCGAGGGGAGTGCCAGCTTCCTCCCCGGACCAAAAGGAGTCTCCTCCGCCTCCTTTTCCTTCTCTCTCTCTGGTACCTCGCTATTCACCTCTAAACTAAAGAGTATCGCCGCCAACCCCGGGACCTGGTGGCCGACGGCAAACTCCCTCTCCAAGAACGAAACCTCTGGCAAAGTCGCTGGAGTGAAGTTCTTGCCAAAGTCACGCGAGCCGAGGAGGACGACATCGCCGCTCTCCGCCACCACCGAGGCGACGCTGCTTGGCTCCTCCCCCGCCAATAACTGCCGCACCTGTCCCGCCCTCCTCAGGAAAACGCTTGGGTTCCCCCGGCGCACAAAGTAAAGGACGCCTGCTTCGCCGGTGAGCGAATCGCCCCAGAGGACGGCGGCCGCTACATTAAGATCGACTTTCACCTCTCCCCCAAGCTCGTCTTGAGAGTGGACAAGATTGGTTAGCCTATTCTTGGCGGCGAATACTGCTCGCTCAAGCGCTTTGAGAGGAAGGTCATCGCTTTCCGAAAAATACTCCTCGGAAAGCGAATCCCAAACCAGCTTCCCCGCCAAAGCGGCATCAAAAGCAGGATCGGCATCAATATCAAGAACGACAAAAAGTTGACCCCGTCTCTTCAAAAGATCCTCCTCCGGTGGAGTATACTCGTAGGCTTGGGCGAACTTTCCCCGCTCGGCTAAAGGAGAACCTTCGAGCTTGGAGACCTTAATCTCAACCCGTGCAGGCATTAAGACAATAATAGCAGGTGGCACTATATAAACTGAATTGAGGCAGTGAGAACACTTAGCGGACTTCGAAGTCGAAACGGCCGGTCTTGATTACCAAATACCCGGGAGCGCGGAGGTTAAATATTGCCCTAAAAGTAGCGGCGGAGAAATCAAGAGGGCCGCGGTCGGTGGTGGCGTAAACGGTAGCCGTATTAGCCCCATCGCTCCGGAAACTCACTGCCACTGCCGAAACGGAATTGATCGGCGCCACCCCAAATTCGACCAGCTTCGCTTTTACCTGATCGGCGCTCCAACCGGCGTCTTTAATGCAGCCGTCAACCGGCGAAAGATACTGGGTATAATCGGAGGACTTTTGGTAAAGAAGAACAGCGTTGAAGATATCGGCCAATTCCTCTTTAGTCAGCCAAGGATTATACTCACTCTTATTGCAATTTCGTGATCCCCAACCGGTGTGATACCAAGGAGAATTGCCGTAATCCGGCCCATCGTAAGCGCCTTTCTCACCATAATCTTTTATCCCTATCGCCCACGGCGCCGACCCGCCCCAAACTTCGGAAGCGGAAAGGGTATAGCCGCCGGCAGTCGAGGCATACCAAGCCCCGATAGGCGACCCGCCATAGGTAATGACAACTCCCCGCGTTGCCTTGACGGCATCGCACCAACGCTGGTTGTCCTCTCCCTCGCAGTTGAGGCGGTCGGAAGTGCCGTTATAAACCTGGCAGTTTTGGTCGGTGCAGATAGATCCGTTCTTGAGGACATAATTCAGAGCGTAGGTTCTCGCTGCCACCGCTTGAGCTTTAAGCGCTTCCATCGGCCAGCTGCGAGGCATCTCGGAAATGCCGCGAAGATAGTTATCCTCGAAAGAAACATCTCCGTAGCCTTGAACGCTTACGGTCGCGGGAACATCATAAGCGCCAATGGTAACTCCCGAGTAGTAGGCATGGAGAATTTGATCATACGTTTGACCGGCCAGAGCCCGCCCGTAAGCCCCGTACTGGTTCATTCCGACCCGATGAGGGTAGCCGTAAGTAGCGACCATGAAAGCCGGGGTAAAACTCGGCTCCGGCAACGACTCAGAGAGAGGTTCTTTATCACCGATTGTCTCATTCTGGGCAGTGGCGGCAAACTTCGCCAAGATCAACTGTTCCTGCTTGGCGGTTAGACCTTGGATGGAAGCTTTGACTTGAGACAGCTGGGTGGTAGTTGTCGCGTAAGCGCTCTGCCGCGAGGCAAGAAGGATTTGGTACTGGGCTTTCAGGTTAGCCAAGTCGTTTCGCAATTGTTCCGCTTTGGTTTTGTTCTCCTGAAAGACAGAAATTTCGCTGCTCAGCGCCCTGATCTGATCCGCTAGAAGGCTAAGGCTCTCCCTGTAGTAGCAAAACTGCCGCGCCGAACCGACAAAATCATCTTCGGAAAGAGCGACCTCAATAGGGGAGACGCGGCTTTTTTTATAAAAGTCTCTTATGAGGAGATTGCGATTTGATTCCCATTGAGCCAGGAGGGCTTCTTTTTCGGCCAGCGCCGCTTCGATGGCCGCCAACTCGGCTTCCGCTTCGGTAAGTTGAGTCGAAACTTGGGCAAGAGTGGCGGAGGCGGAGGAAATAGAATTGGCAAGCTGATTCTTCTTCGCCTCAAGATCGGCTAATCGCTGTTTTTCCTGATTGAGTTGATTGGTAACATCATCGAGCTCGTCGGCACGAATCAGCTGCGCAGGAATGAATGTCCCCAAAGGCAAGAGGGCAAGGAGCAGCAGCTTGGGCAGTAGGCGACTTCTCATCCTTCCCCTAGGATAGCAGATGAGCGCCCGGAAAGGCGACCAAGCAATCTTCTTCCCGGTCATCAAATTATGCTAAAATGAACCCGTGGTGAAATTTCCTGCCTGCGGCGAGCTCATCCGAAAAGCTACCAAAGCTCTCATTGTCCTAACACTGCTACTTCCGCTACTTGCCCCTCTCTATGCTGCTGCCTGGGATGCTCCTGATGACGGGGGCGATGGTCACACGCCCGACTGTGACGAGAGCGACTGTATCTCAACCGGTATCGGCTGCATCCCTACTAGCAACGTAAGTTGCGCCGCCGGCTGGATACTCAAGAAGGCAATTTACGTCGCTTTCCTTTGCACCCTCCTCCTCCTCATTTGGGGAGGGCTGGCAGTCGCTTCCTCCACAGGAGACCCCGAGCGGGTCGCCGCTGGTAGAGCCAAAATTACCGCCGCCGTCAGCGGCTTGCTCTTTATCTTGCTCTCTGTCCTCATTCTTCATATAATAGGAGCTGATATTCTCAAGATATTCTCAAGATTGCAAGATTGGGAACGGGATATTCTAGCCTTGGAGAGGAGGTGAATTGAAGCAAAGATGAACAGAAAAATTAGAACACTTATCGCGGCTGGTTTGACAAACGTTGCTCTCGCCGCCCTGGCCACGCCGGCCTATGCTGCTTTAACCAACCCTATCGGATATAACAGCCTGGACGATTTGATTTCAGCTGTCCTTGGCTACCTGTTTGCCGCCGCAGGGCTCATCGCTGTCACTTTCCTCGTTGTGGGCGGAATTCAATACATGATGTCTGGCGGGGACAAGATGGGCGTTCAGGCTGCTCAAGGGAAAATCACGGGAGCGCTTGTTGGTCTGGTCATCGCTGTTTGCTCTTTCTTGATAGTGGACTTGGTCATCTGCAAGGGCATCTTAGAGATGTCGAGCGGCTGCGTAACCTTGCCGTTCTAGGTCAATGAAGCGCCTCAAGCTCACGACAGCAACCCTAGTATTAGGGAGCATTGTTCTTGTTCTTGCTCTTGCTCTGCCTGCGTTCGCCGACGTGCCGGGGGCAGGTGAGGGTGGGCTTTGGAATGAACTAACTAGGATTCTCGAAGATGTCATTGACAAGCTCCTTAAGGTGGGGGGAGTAGTAGCACTGGTCTTCTTTATAATCGGGGGGGTCCAGTATATGATGTCTGGCGGGGACAAGCAAGGGTCCGCCGCCGCCAGGAGCACAATCACCTTCTCCATTGTTGGCTTAGTTCTCGTCGTCGGCGCTTACCTCTTCCTTAAGGTATTATTCGAGGGTATCCTTAAGACTAAGGTGCCAACAAACGTCGCTGGATAAGGGTTTCGATATGTCAGAGCAACTAAAACCAAAAGCGCAGCAAGGACTGGCCACCCTTAAGAGGGCGGGAGCCTTCTTTGTCACCCTATTCTCCCTCTTCGCCCTCGCCGCCAAAACGGCTGTCGCCTGCCCTGCAGGAACTGTCGACGTCCTCAATTACATGCTCCCCTCCGATACAGGGAAGGGCAACCGGATGCAAGATGGTGAGATTTTTTACACCCACGCCGGCACCGTTGCGGGACAATCCGGTTTTTACATCGTCAAGAGCGACAATTCAAGATACTACGAAGCCTTCTCCTACGACGACAACTACATCTACATTGTTTATGACACTACGTGGGCGACGGGAGCGGGAAACGTTCGTTGCAATGACGACGGCACCGACGCAATGGCCGTTTATTATTCCGCCACCGATGACCTAGGACGCCGCCACTTCCCTCGCTGTATGGAGGTGGGAAAACAGTACCAAGTTATTGGTTACGTCGTCGGGATGAGCAAGAGCAATTGTCACATGTGCTGGACGCCCTATTCGGGAGTGATCCCGAGTACAGCCTGGATCAGCGAGCAAGGAAACAAGACCCTGCCAAACGGAGTTGCCGTTGGCGACGCTCTCACCATCAAAACCAGCGGTGGGGAGAACTTCATCTTCTCCCGCGGTCTTGGCTGGGTTGGCTGGGAGGGGTACACCCACAACTACTACACCGGTCAGCGAGATTCGGCCTCGCATGCTTCTCCCCCCTGCGGCGATACCCCCGCCAAACGACCGTCTCTCGATGAAAGCAGCAGCCGCTGTCAGGCAATAAGCGACAATTGGGCGCGCCTCTCTTCAACCGGCGACTCCGTCCAGGGAGCGTTGCGGGAGGAAAAAACAAAGAGTTGCGCTGGCGAACTCGCCGAGGTTCTCCTCTGCCTCGCCCAAAAGGTAATCAACGGGTTCTTCACCCGTGAAAAATCATTCATCTATAACATCACCCAAACACCCAGAACGTTTCTCTCCCTTCACCAGGGAGCGATTAGCGAGGCGGGAGGGCAATTCGAAGGGGCAGTCGCCCGCGCCCTTCCCCCCAATTATCTCCAAGAGGAAAGAGACCCACGGGAGGCGCTTACCGACGCCAAGGGACAAACGGTTCTTGGACAGATAGTCTCCAATCAGCAACAATCTCAAGGCCTTAGCAGAGGGAGCGGCAGTTATGATCTTGACAAATATTCCACGATCATCAGCGTCCCTGATGTCAAGGCCATCTTCGACAGCTTCTCGTTCCTCAGACAGATATTTGTTCCCGGCGCCCCGGCAGCTACCCTTCCTGATATTGAGTGCGACTATACCAGCACTATCTATCCAGAAGAAGAAGGACGGACTGTTACTTGGAAGGCGGAGAGTGATAATTACGGCGGTGGAGTAGATACTAATGACCCCGATTGCGACGAGGACCCGGAAATGGTCGACGATGGCGTGTGCCACGGAGGCACAGTCACAGGAGTTGTCGAGGCTCCTTTAGGGGGAAACCAATCAAAGGTCTCCTATGTAGATAAAACAAGTCGGGTCGTCGGGGGAAGCGGCGGGGGGGCCCTTGACATTTTTATCATCCCGGGAATGAGGTTCAAAAGAGGCGAGGAAGTTAGCGTCGATATCCCGTTCACTTACGATTCAGAGAGTTTAGGGCCTCTGACCAAAACCTCCGAACTGCCCCTCAAAGACCCTGGCACCGAAGCCGGCAGGTGCATTGTCGAGCAATTTCTAATGCCGCCATCTTCCGCCGCCACCGGCGTTTGTGAGGAGGCAACAGAGGAAGGCGGCCCAATATTCTGTGAAGTTCCGCCAGAGGGCTTGAATGATGCCTGCCGCCGACGGGGGTCAGGATCACACTACATTCCGGCCTGTTCTCTCGCCACCGACCGCTTTGCCCAACTAACAGTCCTTATCTGTTACGGGAACGCCTACCGCCTCTGCGACACTGATCCGGTTATCCCCGGTCCCAACTGGGACGAATTTGCCGTCAACTGGATAGACCCCGGCCGCTTCCCCAACGGAACCGTCCTCTTCAACAGCTACACTTACGAAGTCCCGCCCGGCGGGGTCCTCATCTGCGACGCCGATACCTTTGCCTGCGACAATCCTGTCTGCACCACCGGAGAATGGGACTTTATGAAAGAATCGAGCCAGAGCGCCGCGACAACACCAGCCACACTGAATACTACTGCCGGTAACGCTGCGGCTGACAGCGGCAACTTCTGGACCAAGCTAGGCACCTTCGCCGGAAATCTTTTCGGCGCGATCTTCAATTTATAGAGGCGCGCAGACGAGAGGAGTCCTTTGCCCCGGTTACTAATTACGGCCTACCTAATTATTCACCGCTCCTTTACATATTCCGGAGAAACAGCAGGGAGATAAACGGCAGCATTAACCTGGACTCCGCTTGAGCTCCAGCCCGAGCCTTCAAAAAGGTAGACGGGATAAAGGAAGTCGTTAGCGGCCGTTTGGCAGAAAACCAACTGGGTACTCTCCGGGGCAAAGGAATAAATGTCAACCGCTGCCGCCTGATCGGACATCCTCCCCGGGACGTTGGCAGAAACAACAAGGCCACTCTCGGCCAATTGCTTTACGGCAACATCCGAGCCGAGCAGCTCCACCTCCCCAAATTGAGTAAATGAACTGTCCAGGTATCTGAACTTCAGCGAGACAACCCGGCCTTGGCGATCAAAGATAAGCGAGGCGGCGACATCCGCCGGCGAGGCGCCCAAAAGAACTCTCTCCCCCACCGTCCAAACGAACAAGGCTTCGACAAACTCTGCTTTCGCCGGATCGGCCGCTTCCACGTAAACATTTACCCCCGAGTTAAGGAACCTTACCCGAAAGGCGGTGAGCGCATCCACCGGCAATCCCTTCGACTCCATAAAGCTTTCCGCCTCCGCCAGCGCTTGCGACTGGCTATAGAGAGTTCCCTCGTTACCCGTCGCATATTCGGCGACGTAGCTAAGGCTTCGTGGCCGGGTGGCGACCGTTAGCGTGCTTCCCTCGCCGAAGAAGACCAAGATATCGCCGTCACCCTCGGTCGACGCCGGTATTCGCCGCGGTCCATTGGAACAGCCGAAAGAAGCAGCCAATTCATCCGCCGCACTCTCACTAAGGGTAAGGCCAAGCGGCTCCGCCCGATAAGCAACCGCCTTGTCGGGAAGTTCAGCCTCCGAGAGGGAGACAAGGGAAACTTGCCCCTTCACTGCCGCAGTTTCGCCGGCAAGATCAAAAGGCGGCAGCTTCTCGCTGTCAGGAACTACGGGGGTGGCAACAAGTCGCTGGTAGCCGACCTCGAGCCCCATGCCGATGGCCAAAATGAGAAAGACAACGGCCCCTATCTTTCTCCAATTGTTCAAAAAGAATTCGCGGATCTCGCCTAATTTCATTGCCAACAACTCATTCCTATTGTCATCGACGAACACTCCTCCGCAGATGCGCACGCGGGAACATCCCTCGGAATGTAAGGGGGAGCCATTTTCAGGCCGGTAAATTCATAGTGGAGATGAGGACCAGTCGCATGACCTGTCATCCCCACCGTCCCTAGGGGCTGACCATAGTGAACAACGTCTCCTCTCCTGACGGAGACGGTCATCAAGTGGCTGTAATGGGTCGTAAAGCCTGCCGGAGAGCGGACCTTAACACAGTTGCCGGCCCTAGAGTCGCAGTTGGCGGCGGCGATTACCGTACCGTCATGAGTCGAGTAAATCTGATCTCCGGCGATATTCTCAAAGCTGATGTCAATTGCCTCGGCACCAACATGCGAGTAGCTTCCCCCCGGCCCTTGGGTAATACATCCGCGAGCGAGCGGCCAACCGGTGGGGTAGACAACGCCGGGATCGCCAATGATTACTGACGCCGAGGCGGAGAATTTGCCACCGCCGTTATCAACTGTTCCATCGACAATGTTAGCGATTACTCTTTCCACGTCAGCGCGGATATCCTGATCGCAGGAAAACTCCTGAGAATCGCCCGGGTCAAGGTCAAAAGAAGTTGTCGTCCCCCCGAGGCAACGGTCATCACGGTAAGAGCCTGTCTGCCGCTCGTTGCTGTCATTCTTAATGAAGACGCGCCAATGCACTGGATGAGTTTGGCCATCTTTGCTAAACCTTATGACAGTTTGGAAGTTGGTGCAGGAAGGTCCGGGGGCACAAACGCCAGCGGTGGCGACGATAGCGCTCGGGCGGCCCGCCCCACTAACTTCTTGGGGGAAAACGGCATTGGTATTGAAGATAATAGGAAGGAGGATGGTGGAAAAAAATAACCCTCCCCCCAAGATGAGGCCGCCAATAATGACGATTGCCCCCCCCACGACGTAAAGAACTCCTTTAAGCACCGATCCGGCCACTTTCTCCACCAGTACTTGGGCAAAGAAGCTGACAACCGCGCCGATGACCGCCCCAACAGCGTTTCCAATGCCGGGGATGACACTTCCCACCGCCGCCCCGAGTGCTTTGAACCCAAGCTTTACGAGCACCCAGTTGACAGCCTTTCTGACAGGAATCTTGACGAGTTTATTGAACGCATTCGCAATGTGTTTGGTAAAAAGTTCGTATTTCAAGCGGGCAATCCTTGTCTTGAGCGCTGTCAGTCCGCCCAAGATGGGCTTCAACAGCCAACCAAAAGCCCTACTCTTGATCTCCCCGATAACGTTCGCGGGGTACAACCAATAACGCCAGGTCCCCTTGGCAAAAAGGCGCTTGGTAAGCGCCGTGTAGCCATAGGTGTAGAGCACTCCACGGAGGCCTTTAGCGTGGAAGGTCTGAAGAAGATTCAAAGTGCTGTAGTAATATTTCCGCTTCTGCCAGTGGACCCAGAATTGGCCAGCGGCGGTGCTGGCAAGGCCAGTCCGAGGATCGTTCAATTGCCGTCCAAATTCGCTAATGACTGCTCCTTGCTGAGCCTGATGCTGTTTTCCCCATGACGCCTGAAGCTTTTCCGCTTCACCCCAAAGACGGTCTGCTGTCGCCCAATCGCCGCCCTCGGAAGCGCGCTCGGCGGCGCTCAAACGGGCGCTAATCTCTCTTTCGGCTACTTGCGCCTCAGCAAGAAACTGGCTAAGATTTACCCCACTTACTGGTACCTTAATTCGCTGAAGCTCCGACGCCATCAGGACGGCCAAGCCCGGCGTCCCTTCCACCATTTTCTCCCGCAACTGTCGAACAACGCGAACGCCAGTATTGCTAGCCCAACTGAGAACACCGTCCTGAAGGGAGCGGGGAACGACAGGGTTGCCCTGGGCGTCAACCCAGCCGCCTTGGGCATCAGTAAAGCGCATTAACCACGTCTCTCTCTCCGTCCGGCTCAGACTAAAGGAAGGGAGAAACCCGCCCAAAACCCCCTTCTCAATCCCGAGGGTCCCCGCTAATGTATCCATCGTTGTTGCAATTGGATGGGTAGCGAACGCGAGAAGATTGACCGTTACCGGCGCAACAGCGAACGGTTCATAAGCAGACCTAGCTTCAAAAACATTAAAAGATGCTTGCAGATCAGCCTTGAGGTAATCAGCAAACCAAGCGGGGGCATCGTACTCCCTAGCGAATGCGTCAACCCCGGCCATCAGCCGCTCCCCGAACGGCGCCATCATCCGAGGAGCGGGAAACTTTGGCTGTAGCCGAGGGCGGCCGAAAAGAAGTTGGAAGAAGGTAGCTGGACGCGGTACTCTCGCCATCACTGTTAGTTTAGCAGAATCGCCGCCCGCCATGGGTCATTAGCCGAGAGCAAGAAGGAATGTGGGGGGGGAGCGGGGGAGAACCAATCGTTCGGGTAGCACCACTTGACAAGAAAACAGCCAATTCCCTAGAATAGAGGTGATGCTTGGCAAAAGAGTCTTCCTCCTAATTGCCGCTTTCGTCCTCGCCGCCGTTCCTTTCTTTTCTCATGCGCAACCGGCTCAAGCCCAAATCGACGTCTTTGAAGGCCTTAGAAAGGCGTACAACAGGGTCAGCGGTTTTGTCGATTCTGTCTGGGATGCGGCCGCCTGCATAACCGATATTGACTGCCTGATCAAGAACGCCGTTGTTTCCCTGCTAAACAACTCCTTAGTCTTCTTTTGGGGAATATCATACACAGACATGAGCGGACAAACACTGCAGGCAATGATGAACGGCGACTGGGGTTACGGCCTGACTTTCGCTGCCGCCTCAGCGATAGACGCTGCCTACCAAGATCCTCCGGGCCTTCGTGAGGTGCACTTCGCCAAACACCTTAAATGGCAATTATCACGTAATATCTTCAACAAAAGTGCTAGCGCCACGGCTGGGGAAAACCTGCTAAGCCTTGGCGGCAAGGGTGTCCAGGATATGTGGGAAGGAACAAGGAACCTGGCATACGGATTCTTCCTCCTCGTCATGGTCGCAATCGGGTTCATGATCATGTTTCAGAAGCAGATTGCCCCAAGGGTAGTGCTTTCTTTCACTTCGGCCCTGCCGAGGCTTCTGATCGGGCTCGTCCTCATTACTTTCTCCTTTTCACTTGTCGCCCTCACTTTTGACGTTATTGGTGTCTTCGGTTCCACCCTTATCAGCGAAGTCATAAGCAGTGGTGTAGAAGACGTAGAAGACTTGAAATACACCACCACAGGAGGAGTCATGAGACTGGTTCTTGGGGACACCGCGGCTCGGATAGCGGGGAGCACCCTGTTTCTTGTAGCTGAGCCGTTCCTCACCGCCGAGAGCGAGCAGACAGGCGCCCAAGCGCTTCAAGCCCTAATCCTCCTCAACACTATGTCAGTGGTAATGGCGATTGGCCTTATCGGTGCCGCTATTCAAATTATCCTCAAGATCGTCAAACTGCTTTACAAGGCGGTCTTTTCCCCCATCATTTTCCTGATAGGCAGCCTCCCTGGACAGGAAGAACAGATCAGTGGTTTCTTTAGAGGAATCGTCGCTGACTGTGCTGCGTTCCCAGCAATTGCTTTTGTACTCACCTTCACTGCCCTCTTCCTCAGGGACATAATGGAGTCAATAGTAGATCCAAATGAGATAAGTGAGGCCCTTAGCCATGCCCTTGGCGGTATTCCCGCCATTTACTCCACCTCCATCCTCGCCTCCTTTATAGTGGTAATATCCCTCGTCTTCGTCTTTAAGGCTCCTTCCATCGTTTCGAACGCCATCAATCCTCCTGTCAGGAGGAAGTAAATATCCGAGGCCTGATAGGCCTCGGCTTTTCTCGGCCTTCGGCCTCGAGATCTTTCCTTTCCTCCTGTCTTCATCCGAGGGCTTTTAGCCCCCGGCTCTCGACAGGATTAAAGTAGCTAGTCAGACTCTAAGTCGGAAGGCAACTTGTCCTTCTCGCTTATCACCGTCTCGCCCTTGTTTTTGCTATCCTGTGGTTAAGGGGGGAGCTTAAAAGCTTTCCACCAACTAACAGTCACGGATCGCTGTCCAAATGCCTGAAGAGCAACAGACAACAAAGCAACACCCTATTCCCCAACAAATACTGGGCATCCAGTTTAAACTTGTGGGTGACCTTACCCTTAAGCAATTCGGCTACCTCGCCGGCTTCGGCCTCTTTGCTTACATTACCTTTGTTTCCCCTCTCATCTCCCTCTTTCGAATCCCTCTCGCCGCGACCCTCTTTTTCCTCGGCATTGGCCTTGCCCTTGTCCCCGTCCAGGATCAGCCGATGGACCAATGGTTAGCGGCCTTCTTCCGCGCTATCTTCTCGCCGACGAGGTGGGTCTGGCAGAAGAAGGCGGAGCTGCCGGAATTCCTCACCATTCCCACCCTAAGAGCGGTGAGAACAGTAGCTGAGGAAGAAATTTCTCCCGAGGAAGCGGAAAGGCAGCTCCGGAAGTATCTTGCTTCTCTCAAAGAGGAGGTGGCGCTTGGGCCGGCTGATCTTGCCGAAAAACAACGACTCGAAACGATTAATCTCGAGATACAAGAGATTGCTCCCGTATTTGTTC
>Ga0116202_10001867_pt1 | contig 12428 bp, 8 predicted proteins | sample LakKivw325mmetaG_FD_94479 | JGI IMG/M metagenome (GOLD analysis project Ga0116202, IMG submission 94479) | Anoxic lake water microbial communities from Lake Kivu, Rwanda to study Microbial Dark Matter (Phase II) - Lake Kivu water 325m metaG | ecosystem: Environmental > Aquatic > Freshwater >...
AAGGTCTTGCGGAGGCGGTCCGCTTCCCGTGCAACCTCGTCGGGCTTGCGCCCGTTGAGCCAGACGACCGCGCCCTCCCGTGCGAAGGTCTCGGCGATGGCGAGGCCGGTGTTGCGGTTGGCGCCCGTGACGAGCACGACTTTGTCCTTGAATTTCATGTCGATTCCTTTTAGGCCTTCGCCGGACCGTCGGCCTTGCCGTACCACCCTCCCGCGCCTTCGGGGCGGATCATGGTGAGGTCGCCATTGTAGTGGCGCAGGTTGTGCGGCTGGTACGGATGGGCAAGCAGCGCCTCCTCGACGATGTCGATGCCGAGGCCGGGGCGGTCGGGGATCGTCATCATGCCGTCTGCGAATCCCACGGTCTCGGTCGTGAGCGTGTGGCGGTAGTCCACGTCGTTGGACATGGTTTCGAGCATGTGGAAGTTTGGCGTGCAGGCGGCGATCTGGAGCGTGGCGGCGTTGGTGATGGCGCCGATGGGGTTGTGGGGGCAGACGGGCAGGAAGTGGCATTCGGCCATCGCGGCGATCTTGCGCAGCTCGAGGATGCCGCCCGTGTGCGAGAGGTCGGGCTGGAGGTAGTCGGCGGCGCGCTTCGCCAGCAGCTCGCGGAAGTCCCAGCGGGTGTAGAGGCGCTCGCCGGCGGCGACGGGGATGTTGATCCTGCGCTTGACCTCCGCCAGGCCGTCCAGGTCGCCCGGGGGCAGCGGCTCCTCGAACCAGGTGATGTCGAATTTCTCCAAGGCATGCCCCAGCCGGACGGCGGTCGGCACGTCGAATCTCCCGTGCCCCTCGACCAGAAGCTGGACGCCGGGGCCGACGGCGTCGCGGACGGCGGCGACGCAGTCCATGGCGAGGCTGAACGCCTCGGAAGTCAGGCTCAGGTACGCGGAGCCGAACGGATCCCACTTGAGGGCCTTGTAGCCGAGCTTGACGGTCTTGGCGGCCTTCATGGCGAAGTCCTCCGGCGTGCGCGAGCCGGAGAACCAGGCGTTGGCGTAGCAGGGGATGCTGTCGCGCACTTTGCCGCCGAGAAGCTGGTAGACGGGCACGCCCAGCGCCTTGCCCTTGATGTCCCAAAGCGCCATCTCGACGCCCGAGAGGGCCGTGGTCAGAACCGGACCGCCGCGCCAGTAGGCGTCGCGGTGGTTCTCCGACCAGAACTGCTCGATGCGATGCGGGTCCTTGCCGATCAAGTAGCGCTCCAGCTCGCGGGCGGCCGACTCGACCGCCAGCTCGCGGTGCTCCAGCGTGGCTTCGCCCACGCCGTGGATGCCATCGTCGGTCATGACCTTGACGATGACCCAGTTGGTGCGATACACATCGCAGACGAACGTCTTGATTCCAGTGATTTTCATGAATGCTCCAGTGTGGGGGTGTGTGGGTGTGGGAGTGCGTGGGTGGAGGAGTATGTGGGTGTGTGCGTCAGAAGGGTTCCGGCATGACGCCGGATCCCAGTCCTTCGTCGGCAAGCCGTTTCAGCGCCGGAGGAATGATGCCGGCGGGGATCATGCGTCCTCCCGGAGGGACTTCGCACACGGATCCGCGATTCGTTTGATCGCGAGGACGCCTTGCGGGGGCAGGACGAGTTCGTCGGCGAGGTTGACGGCGTCATCGGTTGACAGCTCGCTCCAGGACGTCTGCGCATCGCGGAGTTCGACGTGGAAGCGGCGTTCCTCGCGGCTGTGGTTGATGAAGAGGTAGAGGATGCCGGTCTCGCCGGAGAGCCGGCTCCGGTAGTTCCAGAGCAGGATGCCCTTGACATTGTGGGCGAGAAGCTGGTGGAAATTCACGAGGTGCTGGTCGCGCGTGGCCATGGCCATGTTGGGGCCGGCGCCGCTTTCGAGCACGAGCATGCGCCGTTTTTCGTCCTGGGAGGCGCTGCGCAGCCGGCTGAGCTTGTACGCGCTCAGGGCGCCGGTGCCGACGTCGTACTTGTGCTCGACGGTGTAGTAGGAAAGGCCCATGATGGACATCGTCCCGCCGACGCGGCCGATGTCGAGCCCGTAGCGGGGCGTGCTGACCGGTCCCTCCAGGCCGCCCAGGTGGTAGACGAGGTTGGCGGTGGTCGGCCGCCGGTGCGGATGGTGTTGAAGTTCAGCTTCCGCATCGTCGCGAAATCGCGATCCCATTCGGATTCCGGCCAGTCCATGGACTTGGCGTACGGCGCGCACGAGGCGCCAAAGATGAACGTGTCTTGAGTAAGTTCGTTTGTCATTGTGTCCCCATTTGCCGTGTCGAGCCTGGCCGACTCGAATGCTGAGTCGATGGCGAGCACTCTACACCCGCTCCGCCGACAATGCTAGAAGAAGCAAGACAAATACATAATATTATACGATAATCAAGCCATCAATCGTCAAAGGAGGCTCCTACTCTTACAGCCGCAAAACAAGGGGGTGAAATCGGCTGTAAGCCCTGTTTTCATGGGTGAAAAAGATGTTAAGTCGTTGTAATCTAGCATACTAGCGACGACTACCGTCGAAAATTCAGTCGTCAAAACAAGGTTAAGTCATTGTTGTGGAGAATTCTAGCGACGATTCACGTCGAAAATTCAGTCGTCCACGCGGTAGATTTCCACGCTTTTGCGGTCGATGTCCAGAACGACGAGGTTGTCTTCGACGTCATGCGTCTCCCCCGTGGAGAGATTCGTCAGGCGCCTGGGCTTTCCGGAGCCGAAGCTGATTTCGAAGGCCGCGGCTTCCGGGTAGTGGTTCAAGACGTAGACGATGCGTTCGCCGTCGCCTTCGTGCAAAACCGCCGACCCCAGATTGCGCGGCTGCGCGTAGACGCCATGTCCGCCTTCGGGCACCCAGTCCACCCAGGAGACAGGCCGGACCGGACGGATGCCCACGGCGGGCTTTCCGGCATGACGCGCGAGCAGACCTCGGACAGTGTCCAGACTGGCCTGCGATTCCTCCTCCGGCTTGTCCTGGGCGATGAAGTCGGGGTGCCACACGAGGCTGCCGCGTCCGAATTTGACGGCCGCGCGCTTCGCCCGTGAAACGACATCGTGGAAAAATGCGATGGGATCGCCCCGCTCGTCGCGCTGGGGCCATGGACCGGTCACGACCAGGACGCCGCCACTCTTGACATAGGCGGTCAGCGCACGCGCGACCGCCCGCTCGATCACGGGCGATCCGGGCAGAAAGGCCAGCGGAAAGTCCTTCAAGCCCTTCGGACGATGCAGGATGTCGACGGCGCCCGCTTGGAACCCGTTTTCCTCGACGAGCCGGAACAGCCCCAGGTACTCCGCCGATGCCATGCCCGCCTGCGTACCCTCGATGGCGGGTCTTCCGATGTGGAGATTGTTGTCGGCGCAGGGCGCGGGATCGCCGATCGCGGTGTGCTGGTGCTGGAGAAGGTCGTAGACGACGGCGACGTCCATACGCGGCGTCAACCGATCCCAGTTCCGGATCAGCTTCGTCGCCAGTTCGACCGTTTCCGACAGCACGCCCAGGCTCGGCCGGACGTGCCCGTGGGAGCTGACGGGGGCGTCGCCCCAGCAGTCGCGGTCGTGGAACATGAACCAGCAGATGGCCTTGCAGCCCTGGGCCAGCGCGCACCGCGCCATGAAGCGCATGTGGTCGTCGGAGACGCGGCTGGCCTTCGAGAGATCCTTGTTCCACGTTCCGGCCATGAACTCGGCGGACCACGTGTACTTGAGGGTGTTGTTCATCAGCTTCAGCACCCGAGCCATCGACTGGTACCCGGAGTAGCTCATGAAGGCGCCGCGGTAGAAGTCGTAGCCCACGATCCCTCCCTCGCCGCACGCCGCCTCGAAGTCGGGCATTCGCGTCGGCACGCCTTCCGGGAGATGGGGATTGAAGTTGGACATGAAGGTGACGTCCTTCACGCCGTTGGCTTCATGCATTTCGCGCAGGGTCCGGATGTAGCGGCTCATGCACCAGGTCTTGAACGCGATCCAGTCGGTGTACCAGGCCAGGTCGCGCCCGAGGGTTTCCGGCACGGCGCGGGGTGGTGCGACGTCCTCGAACGCCTTGTATTTCGTCGCGTAGGGAAGTTTTCCGGCGGAGCCGTACTTTTCGGCGAGGAACTGGTGGTAGAGTCCGCCGGGCGCGACGTTGACCGGATTGTAGTCGGAATCGAGAAAGCCGTCGCGGACGATGTAGCTGACCTCGTTGTCGAGATTCAGCATGGTGATGAAGCCGCCGTTGGCCTTGAGGCGCGGCTGGATGATCCTGTCGACGGCGTCGAGCCACTTGCGGCACCAGTCCAGATAGACGGGATGCAGGTAGGAAGGTTGCGAACCCTCCTTCCTGCCGATCCAATAGCCCTGGGCCGTGCGGTTCTGCCAGTCCCAGACCATCATCGACGGATCGCCGAACACGAGCCAGGGCGGGTAGCCGCCATGCACCGCCTCGTTGCAGCAGAAGGGGCCGCAGCGGAAGTTCATGTCGAGACCGGCCTTTTGGACCAGGTCGAGGAATCCGAACAGGTTCAGGCGCGGATCGGTTCGACCCTCGAAGTCGAGAATCCCCGCGGGATGCTTCGCGTCGGGCGGACCGACGAGATGCGTACCCCATTGCACATACGTGGTGACGCAGCGCAGACCGGTGTCCGCAAACCGCCTGAGGATCGTCTCCCAATGGCGCGGATCGGTTCGGAAGTACTGGATTTCCGCTCCGAAGATGTCTCGTGAAGATCGCAAGTTCATTTGTGTGTCCAACGGTTGCGTGTAGCGTTCAAGTGCTGTTCATTATTCAAACAGCCAGAGTCGGGACTCGTGGGCGGCCAATTCGACGACGCCCGGGACGGGTGCGGTCTCCCCGATCCAAGGGTCGGTCGCCGAGCGGGTCGGGATCAAGTCGGCCGCGTCGGCCAGATCGATCCGGGCGGGCGAATCCGTCCAGTTGAAGACGCCGACGAGGGTCTCCGCAACGCCGGTTGCGATCCAGACCGGTGGCGGCGTCCCGCGGGAGGACCCCAGCCCCGGACAACGCACCCGCCGACTCGGATCGCTCAGCGCGAGCGTGCGCGACAGTCGCTCGAGACGCGCCTCGGGCAGCTTTCGAAGATCTCCGGAAACTTCCAGCGCGCCGCCGCTAATGGAGCAGAAGTTCAACCACGACAACCAGCATGTCTCGTCGAACGCGGCGCTCCAGCCGATGGAGTCGATGTTCGGGAGACACGGTGTCTCCTGCAGAAACAGGCGCGTGTTGGCCGTCCACATCGCGATCCGCTTCGCCGTCTCCCAATCGCCGTGTCCGATGTCGACCGCGTTGCGGAAGTAGTCCGCCTGCGCCAGGAAGGGCTGCGCCGTCCCGGCGACGACGCACCAGCCGAAAAATCCGTCCTGAGGGAGATGTCTGCGGAAGATCGTCTCGAGTTCATGGCGAAGCTCCACCGCGCTTTTGCCGGGATGGCGGAAGCGGACGCGCTTCGCGTTGAAGGCGAACGACGAGAAGTCCAGCTTCACGCCTTCGAAGCCCCACTCGCCGAAAACGGTCGCGCACATCCGGTCGAGGCAGTCGAGAACGCCGGGAACCGACGGATCGAGAATGACCGTGCCGCCGTACCAGGCGTCGAACGTCCAGGGGCTGCCCGTGTCGTCCCGCAAGATCCAGTCCGGGTGGTCCTGGATCATCTTCGACCCGCCGCTCGCCCACAAGCCCAGCCAGATGGCGGGACGGAGCCCTTCGGCCTTGATGGCATCGGCCAGCGCCTTCATGTCGCCGGGGAAGCGCTCCGGATTCCAGGGCGTTTCGAGGTCGCCATAGCAAATTGCGGATCGGACGTGTCGACGATCTGGAAGAAAAGGCGCTCCCCGCATATTGTTGCCCCGGGCGGGATTTCAATCGATGAAATGCCGGTCACGCGTTCCTCGATTTCGAAGAGCCATTTCTCCTGATGTTCCATTTTCCCCTTGAATCGAAAGAAGGCGAACAGGCGGTTCTGGCTGGCCTGGGCGATGAAGATCCCAACGGGCGCTTCCGCTGCCGCGATGAACACGCCCGGAAAGACGCTGCCCTCGGCATGACCGTATTCCACGTGCTGGTTGGTGAGCGGGTAGGCATACCGGTCGCCCTCCACGGTGCCGGTTCCGAAATAATCCCCTCGTAGATTCTCGGTGGCGAACACCTGCGGCCGCAGGGCGTCCGGGAAGTGCAGTGCCGGCCCGCCCTTGACGGCGGGATCGTGCTGCCAGCGAAAGCCCTTCACCCGCAGCGGCGACGCGCCCGTGTTGACGAGTGTCGCCTGGACGAGGCAGGTTCCGGAATCGGCCTCCATCAAGTTGAGATCGATCTTGAAGGGCGCATCGGGGAGCTGGGCGTCCGCAAGGATGGCGGTTGGCGCCAGGCCGACAATGCCGACCTTGAGTCGGGGGTGGAGCAGATTCAGGATGGTGTGCTGTGTCATGTGTATGGGGTTTTTCAAAGGCAATTCACGAAGGCTGGGACCAGTCCGCCGTGCGCGCACGCAGGTCCACCGGGACGCCGCTGGACATGGATTCGTTGGCCGCCGCTCCGATCGCCGTGCTGAAGGCGCCGCTGACGGCGTTGGCGAAAACGGACAGCGTGTCGCTCTCGGGATAGCGGTTCGCGAGCGCCGCCTCGAAGATCTTCCAGTCGCCGCCGCCATGTCCTTCGGCGATGTTGGGCAGGCGCACCTCGTAGTTGTCCCCGTCGTGCGGCATGACATGCACGCTGTACTCGGCCGGCCAGTCGGTGACGGCGTAGCCCTTGCCTTTGAGCACGCGCCCGTCGGGGCCGGTGATCTGGAAGCGCTCCTGCCATCCGGGGCTCGGCTTGTTGTCGGTGATTTTGCTCTCCAGTCGCCCCTTCGTGCCATTGATCGCCAGGTTCCAGCCTTCGTACGGCACCGAGGCGTTGAGGCTGTAGTTGAGCAGTCCGCCGTTGCGGTAGCGAACCTGTACGGACATCGTGTCGGGGATGTCCACCTCGGGGCCGAAGGGGCAGGCGTCGTTCACGTAGTTCCGCACGCCCTTCACGCGATAGCCCAGCTCCTGGCTCAGCTTCTCCGTGCGGTCCACGACGCACACGTCCGTGTACCAGGCGCAGGCCTTCGCGTGCGGACACGTCGAGCAGCGTTCTCCGACGTAGGCGTTGTGCCCGGGGCCGAAGAAGTTCTGCCGCCCCTGCCCGTGGACCACCTCCGGCACGTCGTCCATCCACCAGTTCGCCAAGTCGAAATGGTGGCTCGCCTTGGTGACGAGGAGTCCTCCGGAGAGCTTCATCATGCGGTGCCAACGCCGGAAATAGCTCGCGCCATGGCCTTTGTAGTCAAGATACCACGTCAAGTCCATCGACACGGGACGGCCGATGGCGCCGCCGTGAATCAGCTCGCGGATCTTCGAGCAGAGCGGAATGTGCCGGTAGTTGAACGCCATGAAGAGCTTCCGCCCGCTTTTCCGCTCGGCGTCAATAATGGCCGCCGCGTCGTCCAGCGTGATGCACAGCGGCTTCTCGGTCGCCACATCGCACCCGGCGGCGAACGCCTTCTCGATGTGTTCGCGGTGGAAGCTCTCCGGCGACGTGACGACGACCAGATCGGGATGCAGCTCCGCGAGCATCCGGTCGTAGTCGGCGAAGACCGCGGCCTGCGTGCCGTAGGCGGCGTTGATGTCGTGGCAGCGATCCAGATTCAGATCGCAGAGTCCGACGAGTTCGGAGACGTCGGGGTGGCGTTCCACGATGCCGCCCACCCAGCTATGCGCGCGATTGCCGATGCCGGCCTGCGATGGATTTCCGACTGCGGTAGTTATTCCAGCCCGCTCGCCAACCGCTCGCGATTCAAACGTCTCCTCGACGACCGTGCCGCCGCGCAGATCCGCCGACAACAGAATCAGACAGACGAATCCGACACGGCAGACCGACGATGCGAGAACGCGGGGGGGATTGACTTCGGGCCGTTTCATTCCGTTTTCTCAAGCGCGATGAGCATCAATTCGTTGACGTCCATTTCCAGTGAAAGCGTGTCGCCTTCAACGGGGATTGCAAGCGTCCCGAAGCTTTCCGCATCGTAGGCCCGGAATTTTCCGGGGGTCAGTCCAAGACGCTTCAAGTCGAGCTTGATTTCATAACCGTAACGACCCTCCTGCGCCAGCCGCCGGGGAGAACGTCCGTAACCGCTGACATTGAGGGTTGCAAGGAGCACCTTTCCCTCCTCGCGAATCACCCAGCAGCTTGTCCGATCCCGCCATCCGGTCGTCGCCGCCGGGTTCTCCGCGTAATGGGGGAAAAACTCGACACGGGAATCGGACAGCCCCCATGCGTCCACCGCATTCATGATCACGGTGCTATAGGAAGCCAGTGGCGCGGAATGCACGTCGTCCACCATGAAGAGGCCGTATGCCAGCCTGTTCCACGACTGATGGTCGGACTGGCTCTTCTCCGCGCTAGGGCCTCGGCGCGTCACCCAGCGCGTGTCGATGTAGGGAACGAGCCCCATCGCCTTGTAGTTCATCATAAATCGGGTTTTATCTGGTGTGAGCCCGGCATGCAAACCTTGCTTGTCGATCAACTGGCTGATGTCGCCCCATCCCATGAATTCGCCATCGTAAATCACCGACGCATGCGAGAGAATGGGGAGCATCAAGGTCGTTGCCGGATGGATCATCAGGGCACCGTCGGGCTTGTGCTGAAGACGCAGGGCATACACGCGGCGCATCAGTTCGCGACCCGCCAGAATGGGATACACGGGATGCGTCGCGCCATCGCGCCCCACATAGCCGAACCCGGCATCGAGGTTCGCCGTGCGGTTGGCACCGGCATACCCATCGAAATACAGGCCCTGGACGTGCTTCCATTCGGAAAAAAGTTCGTTCACTTCCCAGGCGAAGCGGTCGATGAAACTCGGTGCCGGGTTGATGAACGTCTGATTCCAGCTCTTCAGCGCGCCCAGCGATGTTTGTTCCGGCATCGCGCGCCATTCGGCCGCGAACTGCTTCCAGAGCGGCATGAAGGCGACAAGATCTTCGCCTTCGGCGTAGGGGCGCATGCCGCGGAAGGTCGTCGAGGTGAACGGCAGCCAGAGGATGTTCGGATCGCGTCCCTGCGATTCGGGGTCGCGGTTGTTGGGGACCAGCCAGCCGGGAGAGACCGACCACCACGAATAGTCCAGACCCATCGGCTTGAAGCGCTCGTGATCGCCCATGCGCCGGCGCGTCGCCGTCCCCCAGCCGCGCCAGTTGGCGGGGCGCGGCCGCACGGGCGAACCCATCAGACCGAATGAAAGGCTGAATTCAGCGGGCATGTCGACCCTGTCGCGAATGACGTTCAGGCGCAGGACGGGGCCTTCCTTCGTTTGCAGCACCTGGATGGCCTGCCCGCGATCTTTTCCATGCCACCATTGATCGGACTCCGCGTACCATTGCAGCCCCCGTTCGTCGCTTCCGACGAACACGTACGGTTCCCATTCCGAAGACCAGTCGTTCTCCTTGGGGAAGAAACAGTCGCGGCGCGTGGGATACTGCAGGAACAGGCTTTCTGAACGTTGGAGCGGAATGTCGACGTACAGCGAGTCGACATCCTGGGTTTCATCGGCGCGGAATGAAAGCGTGCTCCATGTGAAGCCATCGTACTCGACCCGTGTCTCTCCCTTGAGCGCATAGGCGCCGGTCGTGGCAGAGGAGGACAGCTCGACGCGCGTCGGCGTCGCGGATGCGACTGTCGGCGGAGCCCATACGACCGACTCCCCATTCACCACACATTGAACTGAACCTGAAAGCAGGTTCTCGCCCTGGCTGGCGATCTGCGTCGGCAAAGGGCCTTCATAGCGGTAGTTTCGGCCCCACACGCCGATCTCGACAGCGGTTTCGGACGGCTTCACCTCGACCGGAGTCCAGGGCTGCAGAACGACGTCGGCTTTGCCCAAGTCGTTTCCGAGCCAGTCCGGATTCGCCTTTTCAAAGTCGATCCAGTCCGTCGCAAACCCGGAGGTCAGACTGGCGCGAACACGATAGACGCCAACCGGGATGGCATGAAGATCAAGATCGACATGCTTCATATTTTCTCCGGCCGCGAGCTGAACCTCCTGGCGATGAACGCGAGCGCCTTCGACATCGTGAACCTCCAACGCGAGCTTTTTCGGCTCGTCGCCCGGCGCGACGATCTGTACGCCCAAAACCGACCGCGTCTGATAAAACTCCGTCTCGATGGCCAAGGCGCGCGGTTCCGCGCGTCGCGCATAGTCAAGCGCGCCGTATTGGTGCATCCGCGCGACTTCGTTGGGAAAAACGAACGACCGGAGCACGGTGACATCGTCGATGAGGCTCTGCCACTCTCTCGCCGCCAGCGGCTCGGCCTTTTCCTCGCAGCCGGGATCCCAGAAGATCTTCGCGGCCTGCCGATTCCATCCCAGCGTGAACGTGCGGCCCAGCGTCCGCAATCGCAACGCGGGCTGACGCGCTTCGGCCATCAGCTTCCCGTTGAGATACAAGGCCTGATAGCCATCCCGTCAGGTGATGACGTAGTGGTAGAAGTAGCCGGTCTTCAACACATTTTCAAGATCCTTGCCTTGGCGCAGGGGCGCGGAGCAGGTGCGTCCGGCGGGAAACCCGCCCAGCAGCGCGCCGCGGTCGTAGAGGGGCATGAACAAGTTGCCCCACGGCCAGAGGGTCTGCACGACCTGTTGCTGCTCTTGATCCGTTCCGTCCGTGTGAAACAAAACTTGAAGCGCATCGCCGTTTGAACCGTCCCAGTCGACGGCAGAGAGATCTTGTTTAGAAAAAATCTTTGTCGCGAGCTTTGTCGTGAGCTTTGTCGATATTGGATACTGGAAACTGGAAACTTGAAACTGGGTTTCCGGGACTCTTTGTCGCGAGCTCTGTCGTGAGAGCTTTGTCGAGTAAGTGTGGGAGTAAGTGAAAGGGGACTAAGAGTAGAAGGACTAAGAGTAGAAGGACTAAGAGTAGAAGGACTGAGTGTGGAAGCAGGTGGGCTAGTGCAAGTTCCGGTCGAAAATCTCGTCGATGTGCGTGTAGCTGTTCTCGGGGCGGCAAAGCTCGTCGAGCGCGTCCGCCGAGAGGCGGGCCTTCACGTCGGGATCGGCGAGGAGCAGCGCCTTGTAGTCCGCGTCCGCCGCCCAGGCCTGCATGGCGAGGCGCTGGACGAGGTCGTACGCCTGTTCGCGGAGCATGCCGGCGGAGACGAGGGCGAGCATGACGCGCTGCGAATAGACGAGGCCGTGGCTCATGGCCATCGAGCGGAGCATGTTCTCGGGGTAGACGAGCAGACCGCCGACGATGAAGTCGATGCGCTCGAGCATGTAGTCGAGCAGCGTCGTGCTGTCCGAGATGATGATGCGCTCGGCGGAGGAATGCGAGATGTCGCGCTCGTGCCACAGCGCGATGTTCTCGAGGGCGGTCACGGCGTAGCCGCGTAGGACCCGGGCGAGGCCGCAGAGGTTTTCGCTCTTCACCGGATTGCGCTTGTGGGGCATGGTCGACGAGCCCTTCTGGCCCTTGCCGAACGGCTCCTCGGCCTCGCGCAGCTCGGTGCGCTGGCAGTGGCGGACCTCGGTGGCGATCTTCTCGACGCAGGCGCCGGTGATGGCGATCGCGCAGAGCAGCTCGGCATGGCGGTCGCGCTGAAGGACCTGCGTGGAGACGGGGGAGGGGACGATGCCCAGCTTTTCGCAGACGAACTTCTCGACGAAGGGGTCGATGTTGCCGTAGTTGCCGACGGCGCCGGAGAGTTTCCCAACGCGCATCGTCTCGGCGGCCGCCTCGAGGCGCTTGAGGCAGCGCTTCATGTCCGCGTGCCAGAGCAGGAACTTCATGCCGAAGGTGGTCGGCTCCGCATGGACGCCGTGCGTGCGGCCCATCACGGGGGTGTTGCGGTACTTCTCGGCCTGGACGGCAAGCGTGGCGATCAGCTTCTCGACGCCGCCGATGATCATCCGGCAGGCCTCGTGGACGTTGACGGCCATGGCCGTGTCCACGACGTCGGTCGAGGTCAGGCCGTAGTGGAGCCACTTCGAGTCCTCTCCGAGACTCTCCGCGACGCAGCGCGTGAACGCGACCACGTCGTGGTGGGTGGAGACCTCGATCTCGTCGATGCGCGCGACGGTGAAAGTCGCGTGGTCGCGCATGCGCTCGGCGGTGCCGGCGGGCACGACGCCGAGCTGCTCCCAGGCCTCCGTGGCGGCGAGCTCGACCTGCAGCCAGACCTCGAATTTGTGCTGGTTCGTCCAGAGCGCCGCCATGGCGGGGCGCGAGTAGCGTTCGATCATTGCAATGTCTCCCAAGAGGGTCAGGCGCGCTTGCCCAGGCGGATGACGTCGTGGCGTCCGGGGCCGGTGGAGAAGAACGTGATGGGCACGCCGATGGCCTTCTCGATGTACTTGACGTAGTCGCGAACGGCCTGGGGCAGGGCGTTCCAGTCGCGGGCGCCGCGGATGTCCGCCTTCCAGCCGGGGAGCTTCTCGATCACGGGCTTCGCCTTGTAG
>Ga0116202_10001869_pt1 | contig 12426 bp, 11 predicted proteins | sample LakKivw325mmetaG_FD_94479 | JGI IMG/M metagenome (GOLD analysis project Ga0116202, IMG submission 94479) | Anoxic lake water microbial communities from Lake Kivu, Rwanda to study Microbial Dark Matter (Phase II) - Lake Kivu water 325m metaG | ecosystem: Environmental > Aquatic > Freshwater >...
AAGTGCCAGAACATGGGCAGGAGCAAAGACAAGATGTCATTCGAGGCGTTCAATGAAGGAATTTCCGGAATGCTGGTTTTCCACATGTTGAATACGCGCTGGGTCATCCTGACATCCCAGATGCCGGCTGAAAATCCTTATGCATTAGGAAATGCCTGGTTTGTTGACCGGATCAGATGGGCAGCCAACGCCAACGAGGAGCTGGATGCCCTTGGCGTGGCCCGGTTAACCCTGGAAGCCGTCGTTGACCAGCGATTCAGGGAACAGGTCAGGGACCTGCCGGTTAAATTGTCGGAAAATCCGGAGCCGGATAAGATCAAACTCGTTGATTATAAGCCCAATTACCTTAAATATGAGGCAGAATCATCAGGAAGCCGGCTGGCCGTCTTTTCGGAAATATATTACCCGCACGGCTGGCAAGCCTACGTCGACGGCCAGAAAGCAAACCATTTCCGCGCAAACTATGTCCTCAGGGCCATGGTGGTCCCGGCCGGAAAACATACCATCGAGTTCCGCTTCGCACCCGCATCGCTGAAAAACGGGCAGATCATCAGCCTGATCGGGAGCATACTCGTCATCTTGCTGGTTCTCGGGTTGGGGATTTATGAAGGCAAAAGGCAAAAGGCAAAAGGCAAAAGTTAAAGACCGGTCTATGCCTTACTCCTTGATGCACCTGACATAACATGCCTCTGGCGTATTATATCCGATGATAAAGGGGAAGATGGGATGATAAATCCACGCGGGCTTGTTCAGCGAGGTGCAGAGGCTCCAGGAATCGCGGGTGAACTCAACAGCAGTATAATACCGGGTTGAATCGTTACCCGTGAAATGATCGGTCCAGTAGCGGACCCCCAGCTGATCCAGCAGGAATTCCCCGGCCAGGGGATGATCGGGATTGCCGTATTTATAGTAGCCATTCATTTCCAATCCAAGGTTTTCTATGGATGAAGGACCGAAATAATAGAGTACATCAAACGGCTGTGCGTATTTTTTGAAGAGCGCCGACCATTCCTCAGGTGAAGGGATCCGCCAGCCTGGCGGACAAATATCGCCGGTTCTCCTGCCATTGCTGTAAATATTGGCTTCTTCCCAGGTATAAAGGGCCCCGTAATCGTATTCCTGATGACCCGGGCTGCTGTTGAAATAGAGGAATTCAACCAGGCCATTGTTGGTAGGAAGGGTTTGCCAGTCGATCGGAGTGCCATAACACAGGTTTTCTGCCATCCACCAGGTCTCCCCAAGCCGGATGACCGGATACCGCTTCCCGTCCCGGGGATCGGTCATGGTATCAGGATACTGTTTGGAGCTAAGGATGAAAACGGAATCAATAGCGAGGGCCGTGCCCCCGTCCTCATCGGCCACTTCCAGCCTGTATTTCTGGTATCCGGGCTGTCCAAACCGGGTGGCGCAACTGGTCCGGGTTGAATATTCGGTGTCCCACGTACCGTCATTGTTGACATCCCAGCGGTAGCGAAGGACAAAAACAGAACTCTCCCGATCGGTCGATCCCGATCCCTCCAACATGAAGACCGTCGTGGAATCGCCCACGCCCGGAACAGAAAACACCTTGGCCACGGGGGGGGTGTTTTCGGGCTGGCAAGCTGCCAGGAACGCGGTGAGGAAGAAGCCGGCGTATGCTATGTGTTTCATTGAGTGACTCGTGATTCGTGACTCGTGACTCGTGATTCGTGACTCGTGACTCGAAAGCCCCCGGACTGAAGTCCGGGGTTAGTCATAAATTACTTTTTCCTTTTTCCTTTTTCCTTGTGTTTAGTAGTACCGGAAGTTGAGATGTTTCGTGTATTGTCCGAACATGATCGAATCCCGGCTCCGAAAATCAACATCGAGATTGAAAGCAGCCAGGGTCTGGGAAGTAAACAAGCCTATCCCGTTAACTATATTGGTGACCGGAAAACCGATCTGGTCCGACGGAACGATCTCTGCCATCAGCCGGTAATCATGAAGGTCGGCTGGAATCCCCACAATGACGACCTGGAATGCGGTGACATGCCGGTAAATGACCCGGGGATCATTCTTGACCTGGCTGGCTATGCGTTTCATCATGTCCTGGCCGAAAACCGATTCGCTGGCTGCGTCTTCCGGGTAGACGCTGTGGTAATCACGCCAGTTGAGGCTCCTTGCAATCGCCGTATCCTGATATACATCGGAATAATACATCCTGAAATACAACTCGGAGAAGGGGGCTGAATTTCTCCAGGCAAACGTCAGCGGATCAAGGAAAAAATTGACGGTGGAGGTCAGCCGGGGTGCAGACAGTTCTGCAGGCGGGTAAGCTTTCGTTTTGGCAAATATCAGCGGCATCCCGGGAATTTCAACCGAGAGATGATACTCCAGGGCGGACAGGGATCCGGTAAAAAGCGCTTCCGTTTCCGGCGACCGGATCACAATATACTGCCAGTTGGGTTTTTCGAGGAATACACCGGGTGATTTGGCGCGAAGGTCCGACCTGATGAGCTCAGCCCTGGCCACGCGCAGGTCCCCGTTCCGCTTCTCAAGCCACACCCGGGCTTCCGGGAAATAAACGGAATCCCCGATCCGTGCATAATCCAGGGCGGAACCGCTGCCCCTGAACGTTTTCGTCAAACGAACAGCCAGGGTATCCCGGTGAACTTCGAGCACGCTGTATACCACAGGATACACCGTGTAATCGGTAGCCAGGATTTCAAGATCATTGTTACAGGAAGCGAGCCATCCACTGATGACCAGAATCACCAGGCCTTTGTCCAGAGGTGGAAGCAGGTTCATGATTTTACCAATAATAATGAAGGGGACGAGTAAAGATAAGGAGAAAGGAGGAAGGAGGAAGGAGAAAGGGAAGGAAAAAGGAAAAAGGAAAAAGGAAAAAGTGGGGGGTATTACCATTTGATAAAACGTAAACTGCGGGTGAACTGGCCATGTACGAGAGAATCCAGGGTTTGGTTGTCGAAGATAAAGGCAGAGCTTTTACAGCGATAAACGAACGTACAGATCCCGACCCCACCTATCACATTGGTATAAGAGCCGATACTTCCGTAAGGAGCTATTCCTTTAAAATCGAGGAATTCATAGAATTCCGGATTGGCAGTCCCCAGTTCAAGGTAAAAAAATTGGAACCTCCGGTACTCTACCTCTTCATCTACCGGTATCGCATTTTTCATTTTGGGGAACAGGGTTTCTCCACCAACCCATATCGTATAGCGCGGATAATTCTCATCGGGATTCTTGGTGTTGGAAACACAATGATATTTAACGGTCATTGTGTCACGTACGACCCGGTCGGTATAATGGTTATCATAAACAAAGAAAAAGGTTATATCATAATCCCTGAACGTAGGCCAATCGAGCCAGGTAACCTCGAAACCCTGGGTCCCATACAGGCCGATTGTGGTCAGTAGCCCCTCACGGGGGGCCACGATCACCGGCGGTTCGAAATAGTGAAACTTACAGACAGCCAATATGTCTTCTTCCGGAGAAACAACCGACAGGATCACATACCCGTTCGGGAGTAGATAGTTCTTAAAGATCAGATCGGAATAAAAGACTTCAAAAGGTTCATGGGTGAAGAACCCGGAATCCTTATCTGCCACTGTTGACCGTTTGAACACCTCAGAGATCAGAAAGAAATCGTCCGGTGTATAAAAATCCACCTTGACGGTCACATCGGAATAATATATTGAATCCTTCGATGCGGCCCCGATGGCGGCATTGGCATTTCCGCTGTAGGTGCGCTGTAGCCTGACATAATTCAACGAATCGCGTGCTGAAAACAAGGCATAAATAACCGGTTCAGTGGTCAGGCCCGAAATCGTGGTAGGGTCGGTCTCGCAACCCGCCACAAATAGGAAGATACAGATCGGCAGTACCCTTCTAGTCCAGTATATCAGTCGTTTCTTATTGGTCATCTCTCATACATCTGATTGAAACGGCCCGCCTGTCCCAGGTGATCGAACCATCCTGATTATGCCAATTAATGTGTTGTGCGAACGCAAAAGAGCGGGTGTTTGGATTTAAAAAAGGCATGCCACTATAATCATATTTCGGAAAAGGTTCTATAAAAACATAATAATGACTGACTGAAATATGAGTTATGGAGTATGTTTCCGGACCATGTTTAGACCAGGTCGATGTCAAATAATCCCCAACATGCCCCATACTGCCAAATCCTTTGTAAGGGGAATATTCTCTATCACTGATGTAAGGCCAATAATAAGCGCCATCATAATCAAGGTTCAATCCCCCCAATCCGCCCGGACCATAGTAATTCCAGATAAACATGGTGGGTACCTGCTTATCATAAGAAATACGGTACCAATCATTTATTGCGGGTATCCTCCAGCCCTCGGGACATATGCCCCTGTGATCCGAAGGATAGTCGGGGTAATTCATGGCTTCGTCAAAAGTGTATAATCCACCGTGCAGGGTCAGGTTGGCCGGATCGTCATCGTATAGGTAATATTCGGGGATTCCGTTGTCGGTTGGATCGATGCTGGACTCCAACCAGGTTCCATACCGGAGGTTTTCAGCAAACCACTCGGTGTCAAACAGTTTAACGGTTTTATATACGTTCCCGTCGCGCGGATCGGTGAAAGTGCTGGTATCCGGAATCGGGAATATCAACACCGTATCGGTGTCGGTGGCAACCAGCCCGTCACGGTCCATCACTTCTGCGGTCACTCGCGTGTAACCGTAATGGGTAAACTGGTGACAGATCTTCTGCTGACTGGAATAATCCGTATCCCACACTCCGTCGCTTTCCCAGTCCCAGCGGACTTTCAACTGCACGGAATAACCATCCTCGTCAGTCGAATTCTCAACCGAAACCACAAAGGGATTGAGAATAACCGAGCACATCGGCGAGATTTCCAGTTGGCACACCGGGCTGATCAGGGATTCCTTGTCGCAACCTGCCCCAAGAGTAATTGTCCCGGCCAACATTAAGTACAGGGCACCCCGAAAGAATAAATCTCTCATAACAACGAGATTTAATGAAGGGGACGAACAAAGATAAGGCAAAAGGCAAAAGGCAAAAGGCAAAAGGAAGTAAGAAGTAGTAAGAAAAAGAATGAAGATTATGACTAACCCCAGACTTCAGTCTGGGGGGGCACACCACCTATGACTAACCCCAGACTTCAGTCTGGGGGGGCACACCACCTATGACTAACCCCAGACTTCAGTCTGGGGGGCACACCACCTATGACTAACCCCAGACTTCAGTCTGGGGGGGGCACACCACCTATGACTAACCCCAGACTTCAGTCTGGGGGAAGCAGGTGTGGGTATCTGGGGGAAGCGGGTGTGGGTGTCGGTGTGAGTGTGGGTGCATCCCGCATCCCGCATCCCATATCCTGAGTCAGAACCTCTTATTCCTGATATAGTACCAAACAAACCTCGCTATGATCGGTATATGTCGGAGTGCCGTCGGTACCAGTCCGTAGTTACGCCGCATGATATCGAACCGTTCCCTAAGGCTGGCCGGGATGTTCTGCTTCGAATGACCGCCGTCGAGAAAAGAGCAGAGGATCTGCCGGGTGTTGATGATGGGTTGAGAGGTGGAAGAGTGGAGTAGTGGAGAAGTGTCTAAATTGTTTTTCCTTTCTCCTTTCTCCTTTCTCCTTTCTCCTTTCTGTTCTGCCTTCCGTAGAGCCCGGAGTACCCAGTCAAAATCGGCGGAGTGTCTGTATTTCAGATCGTATGGCCCGGCAATGGACCGGTGCACAAGAATTGCCTGATGGCACACCAGCATCCCTTTCCGGAAACTCTTCCAGTTCAGAACCTCCGGTGGTCCCAGCCGGCGCAACCCGACTTCGCGATAATCGGCATCCACAACCATCGTGTCACCGTAAAAAATCAGGTCTCCGGTCTCTGGTCTCTGGTCTCTGGTCTCCCGGTCCTGGAACACGCTCTCCAGCGTTTCCGCCCGGTAAGCCAGGTCTCCCGCATTCAGGAACCAGAGGAAATCCCCGGTAGCTGCTGCCAATCCCTTGTTCATGGCGTCATAAATTCCCCGGTCGGGCTCGCTGATCCAGTAAGCGATCCGATCTTCGTGCTTCCTGATGATATCTACCGTGCCATCTTTTGACCCGCCATCAATGACGATATATTCGATGTTGGGATAGGTTTGTCCGAGAACGCTTGTGAGGGTCCGTTCCAGCAGGCCGGCGCTGTTGAATACCACGGTGATGACCGATACAACCGGCTTACCTGCCTCCCATCCCGGGGATTGGTTCCGTAACCGGTAGCCGCCTTTCATTGCTTCATCCATCGCATCGGATTGGACCGGAAATTACGTATTTTCGCACAAAAGGGCGACATGTATTACCGCTTATTACGCTTTCAGCGGTTCATCGAATCGCTGTACCAGGCTTTCGTCAGCCTGGTCAGGGTGCTGTTTCGCGGCCGGTTCCGTTCCGGCCTGAAAAAGCTCAGGCCGGAAGGCGGGGAACTGTTCGTTCTGGCCAACGGGCCGTCGCTGAAACAGGACCTGGAGGAATATAGCGGGCTGCTTAAGGATCGCCCGCTGCTATGCGTCAACCAGTTTGTGCTGAGCGATGCTTATGAACGGCTCCGGCCCCGGTACTATATCCTGTTGGACATCGGTTTCTTCCGGGAGCAAACCCTCCCGCGGGTGGCTGCCGTGACCGCCAGGCTCATTGAAGCCTTTATCGCCAAAACCACCTGGCCGGTAACCATCCTGGTCCCGGCTGAGGGACGCAAAAGCCGTTTCTGCAGGGAGCTGTCGGCATCAGGAATACCCGTGACTTTTAGTTTTTTCAATCGAACAGTGGTGGATGGCTGGAAGCCGGTCAGGCATTGGCTTTACCGTTGCCAGGCGGGCATGCCGCCCCCTCAGAACGTGCTGATCGGCGCCCTAATGTGTGCCATATCCATCGGGTTTAAAAAAATCATCATTCTTGGTGCCGATCATACCTGGCACCAGGGTTTGGAGGTGGGGCCCGACGGGGTGCTGAACTCTGCCGAGAACCATTTTTATGACAAGGGGCCCTGGAAGGTGCCTATCCATCATCCAGAGACCTTACAGCAGGCCACCGTGCACGATTATTTCCATAATCTTTACCGCACGTTCCGCAGCTATCACCTGATCAGGAAATTTGCAGATTCGGGGAAGGTCATCATCCTCAACGCCAGCCGGGTGACTTTCATCGATGCCTTCGAGCGCAAGCCGATGGACGGCTATCCCTGGGATTCGCCCCGGGACAGGTAGATCCCGGCCAGGTCAAAATCCACCTGGTCGTCAATGTCGATGGAATCCTTGCGGTTCATGACGTAGGCATAAACACCGCTTTTCAGGAACAGGGTCCTCTCTTCAATCATCCGGCTGATATTGCATAGATAAAGCGCACCGTTCAACCGGTAGTATGACGGCAGCATTTGGGACGGCGTCTTCTGGATCTTTTCCGGGATGAAGCCATCCAGCGACAGGCTTTCCGGCAGTATATTGCTCCAGAGCGGTGAGTGTTCTGTTTTGCAGACTGATATGACCGCATCTGCCTGTTTCTCTTCCAGAAGATGGACAGCCTGCACGATGTTTTCCGATGACCGGAGCGGCGAAGTGGGCTGGAGACAAGCCAGGTGGGTGATCTCCGGATGATTGACTACAGCCAGTTCATTCACTGCATGGATCAGCACTTCAATCGAAGGGGTGCTGTCCTGGGCCAGCTCCTCGGGCCGCATGAACGGGACCTCTGCCCCATACTGGGCGGCCGCAACCGCAATCTCCCAATTGTCTGTACTGACCACTACCCTCCGGAAAGCGCCTGATTTTAGCGCGGCTTCTATCGTCCATGCAATCAACGGCTTGCCCGCGATCAGCATAAGATTTTTCCCGGGCAGCCGCTTGCTTCCCCCCCGGGCTGGTATTACGGCAATATATTTTGATGTGTTATTCATGAAACAATGTGGTATAATCCCGGTTGGCTCGCTCATAATCTTCATGTTTCCCGATATCCATCCAATATTCCCGTATGGGGAAGGAGAGCGTCGGCAATCCCCGCTCAACAGCCAGTTCAAAAAGCCGCGTCATGTCGAGGGGGACTCCTTTGGGTATCAGGGTCAGGGTTTGGGGATCGAGAACATAGATCCCTGCATTCACATAGAACCGCTGCACCGGTTTCTCCTCGATAGAGACAATGGTTGATTTATCCAGCCTCACCACGCCATAGGGGACTTCCATGCCATATTCCCTGATGCACATGGTAGCGGCGGATCCGTTGCGCACATGGTAATCCATCAGGCTTTCAAAGTCGATAAGGGTAAGGATGTCCGCATTCATCACGAACAGGGGTTCTCCCGGTGTCGAAGAAAGGAGTCCCAGGGCTCCTGCCGTTCCCATTTTTTGATGCTCCTCGATATAACTTATCTCAACATCGAGGGAACTTCCGTCTCCGAAATGATCACGTATCTGTTTGCCCCGGTAATTCAAGCAGATCACGAACCTCGAAAATCCCTGTTTCTTAAACTGCCGGATGACTGTCTCGAGGATGGGTCTTCCCCCGACCGGCAGCAGGGGTTTTGGCGTTTCGTTCGTCAGCGGGCGAAGGCGCAAACCCTCTCCGCCGGCCATCAGGATTATGGTGTTCGGATGTTTTTCCTTGCGTATCAGGTGATCGATCTCGGCCAGCCTCACAACCCGGTGATATTCATCAACTACGGGTATCTGGTAGATCCGGCGGCTTACGGCCAGCTCGATGATCCTTTCCTTGGGATCGGTCACCGAAACGGTTACCGGATCCCGGTGGTAGATGGACTCTATGGCATCATTAAGTTCCATCCCGGCCAATAATCCGCGACGGATATCCCCGTCAGTCAGGGTCCCGATCAGGCGGTCATCCTCATCCACCACCAGGGCGATCCTCATGGCTCCCCGGTCAATCACCCGCAGAGCATCGCGGATGGAGGTTGCCGGAGGCAGTTTTATTTCGTTGACTTGGTACATACTATAAAACAGGTTCGCTAAAGCTCACGAAAGGTTCGCTAAAGCTCACGAAAGGTTCGCTAAAGCTCACGAAAGGTTCGCTAAAGCTCACGAATAATCCTCGCTTGCGCTCGGATGAATAGCTCACTTCGTTCGCGAATTCCTAAAAAAATTCGTGAGCGAAGCGAACTATTTAGCGCGAAGCGCTTATTCATGAGCGTCAGCGAATTTTTCATGAGCGTTAGCGAATTATTCGTGAGGCGCAGCCGAACCATTCGCGAGCTTTTGCGAGCCCTTGTCATAGAACTTCTTCGGTATCAGTTGTTTAAAATCAGTTTTTCGTAAAACCGCGAGAACTTTATCTGCCGCACCGCCACGTCCGTAAGGGTTTTTAACCGTTTTCAGCATCTCCTGGAATTCGCGGGAATAGATTCTTATCAATCCTTTCAGGATGGCCTCTTCGGTGCATTCACAGTCGACAATCGATGCGGTCCGGATACGCCCGTCCTGCCGGTGGCCGATGTTAAGCGTTCCGATCTGGAAACCGGGGGCCTCGATAATGCCGCTTGAGGAGTTGCCCACGACTGCATCCACGTGTTTCATGGCTGACAGGTAATTCAACTGCCCCATGGACTTGATCAGGATGGCACGTTCCTCATTCCTGAAGACGAAATCCTGAATTTTTTCCACTATGATACGGTGGCCGGTATCGGCATTCGGCATGGTGAAGATGAAGCAGGTATCCTCTGATTTTTCCAATGCCCTGAGCAATTCATCAACCAGGGCGCCGGTTTTATCCGGTTCGATGGTGTCGGGATGATAAGTGACCAGCAGATTACGCTTGCCCAGCTTGAAACCGATGGCATTTTCGAATTCTTCACGCTCTAGGAAAGTCATTTTCCGGATATTGTCCATGCCCATGCCACCCACCATGAACACCCTCCCGGGTTCTTCGCCCATGCGGATCACCCGGTTCCGGTATTCCCGTGCGGCGGTAAAGTGCAGGTGCGACATTTTGGTTACGGCATGCCGGATGGAATCGTCAATCGATCCCAGGCTCAGCTCCCCGCCATGGATATGGGCTATCGGGATATTGGCGATCAGGGCGGCGGCAGCGGCTCCCAGGATTTCAAAGCGATCCCCGAGGACTACCACCAGATCGGGCCTGAGAGTCTCGAAAGAGGAAGCGAAGCCTTCCAGGGCAAGGGAGAGTGAATGGGTGATATCCAGCACTTTGTCACCCCTCAGGTCGAGATCAAAACTCCGGTCAATCCGGAATCCGTCATCGCGGATCCGGTCGATGGTAGAGCCAAACTCGGCAGAAAGGTGGGTGCCCGTGACTACCAGCTGAAGCTGGAAAAGGGGATCGTTCCGGATCCCTTTCATGAGCCAGCAGAGGAGGCCATACTCTGCGCGGCTGGTAGTGATTACGCAGATTTTTTGCATCAGATCAGTTCGTCTTTCCGGTAGTCCCGGCTGGCAAAGGTACCGATAATGTCGTTCCACCGGAGCGGGCAGATGCCTGTTCCCGGTCGTTTGACTGTCAGGTTCTCTTCAGTGAACCGCTCACCCCGGTAAATATCACAGGCTGCCACGATGCTTTTCCGGGCGGCGGCCATGTTCTTTCTTTCACCGGCTGAAGGTAGCTTGATCCCGTTCCCCAGAGCCTGTTCGATGTTCCGTATGGAACGGCACATCTGGCCGAGTTCCCGGGGCTCCAGGCTGGCCTTATGATCAGGTCCCTCCAGGTTGCGGTCAAGGGTGAAATGTTTTTCGATGACCCTGGCTCCCAGGGCAACCGCAGCAACCGGCACCTCGATCCCATCGGTATGATCGGAATAACCGACCGTCACCCGGAACTTTTTGGCGATGGACTGCATCGCCCGAAGATTGACGTCAGAAAAGGCCGCAGGATAATCGGTGCTCGCATGCAGCACGATGATCCTGTTAAGCGGCAGCCCCGCCCGTGTAAGCACTTCCAGGGATTTCCCAATCTCCGCCATATCGGCCATTCCGGTTGAGAGAATGACGGGTTTGCCGTATCCTGCCAGCTGCCTGAGGAGGGGGAGGTTCGTCAGGTCGCCGGATCCCACCTTGAACATTTCAACGCCCAGCTTTTGGAGCATTTGCGCGCTGTCCGAATCGAAAGGGGTAGAAAGGAAAGCGATCCCTTTTTCCTTGCAGTAATTCATCAACAGGATGTGGGCCTCCTCGGGGAGTTCCAGCTTTTTCAACATGTCAAACTGACTGCCTTTCAGGCCGGTATTGGATTGCTGGTAGGCTGCCAGGGGAGCGTCCGCGGTGACCAGTTTTTCGGTCCTGAAGGACTGGAACTTGATCATGTCGGCACCGGCAGCGACAGCCGCATCAACCATGGCCCGGGCCGTTTCGACGCTCCCGTTGTGGTTGACCCCTGCTTCGGCTATGATCAGGACTTTGTTCTTCATCGTATTTTCCGTAACGGGTTCCCGATATAGGTTCCCGGGACTTCCAGTGAACGGAGCACCACCGAACCGGCTGAAATGACCGTATCATCCGCCACCGTAAGGTTATTGCCCAGAACCACACGGCTCCCGATGAATGTCCGGCTCCCGACCGTGCACTGCCCGTTCACTATGGCATAGGTCGAAATGTGGCAATGATCCCCGGCAACAGCCTCATGCTCGACCAGGGCTCCCGTGTTGATGATGCAGTTCATGCCCACCCGTGCTTCCGCGTTCACCACGGCATGATGCATCACGATAGTGCCCTGGCCGATCAGGGCAGCGGGCGAAACGTAGGCATTCGGCGAAACGATCACCGGAAATTTGCCGCCCAGAGCCGTCACCCGTTCAAACAGCCTGGTCCGTGCGGCCGGACTGGAGATCTGCCCGATGGTTATCAGGAAGAAATCGGTTTTCCCGGCCAGCTCCGGCAGGTCGTCATCGGTCCCGATCACCGGATAACCTGAAACCTGGGACTGGATACCCGATAACTGATACCCCGGGCTTTCCACTATTCCGAGGATGTCAAACCGTCCTTCGGCCCGGATCACGTCGATGCAGGATTTGCAATGGCCGCCGCCGCCGATCAACACAAGTTTTTCTCTCACGGATCAGTGGGTTTTACGCAAAGATAATTTGATTTTCAACCACTCCAGCAGTTCCTTCCAGCGACGGTTGATATCGGGAGAAATCCTGAGAGACAACACCAACCCGATAAAAACCACCAGTATCGCGGAGCTCCTGATCAGGATATCGGCAATCAGCCTTAAGATCCTGTGATCTTCCCCATTCAGGTCAGGTATCAGGAGGGCAGGCAGGTAAGCGGCCGCGGCAATCCCAATGGCGACGGCATGTTTCCAGGTATAGGGCTGCATCCTGTAACGGACCCAGAGGAAGACATAGCGCATGAGCCCATAGACCAAAGCCGAGACAGCCGAAGCTAAGGCAGCCCCAGTGATACCAAAGGCCGGAATGAAAACCAGGTTGGTCAAAATAACCAGGGCTCCGAAC
>Ga0116202_10001870_pt1 | contig 12420 bp, 8 predicted proteins | sample LakKivw325mmetaG_FD_94479 | JGI IMG/M metagenome (GOLD analysis project Ga0116202, IMG submission 94479) | Anoxic lake water microbial communities from Lake Kivu, Rwanda to study Microbial Dark Matter (Phase II) - Lake Kivu water 325m metaG | ecosystem: Environmental > Aquatic > Freshwater >...
CCCGCCTGACCGCAGGACCGCTTCTTGGGCTGCTGCGACATCATCCACCGAGAACGCGACGTGCCCGAAACCCGGACGGTTCACTGCGGTCTTGCTACGGGATTCGAGAGGATCGTACTGGAAGATCTCGAGCGTCGGACCTTCCTCGCCCCAGCCCGGCAAGCGCAGATGCACACCGTGTAAACGCGCGCCCAGAATGCCGGTCCCAGCCTGCAGTTTCGGGCCGTGGTAGTCGCGCTCCGGCGGGACCGGAACGCAGCCAAAGACGTCCTGATAGAAGCTGGCGAGGCGCCGCCAATTTTCCGCGACAAGGTTGGTATGGACGTATCTGGCGGCGATGCTCATGTCACCTCTTGGCTTGCCGGGTCCACGCGCCGGAATCGATTCCTGCAGCGGACACCGACTGAGGACGCTTTGTGCGCTCATCATAGTTCCGCGATAGCCGACGGTCAAATCCTCTCTTTGTGCGGCTCTTGGGACCGAACGGCGTACGCGCTCTGCGCTTGGGATGTCGCCGGGCGCAGAGCGCTGCTGCAACAACACAGCTCCGTCGTCTCTGACGGAGCTGTGAGTAACCATGTTCAGTTGTGGTTCAAAGCGTACGCCTAGAAGCGGCGGCGGTTTGGCTCGCGATCGCGGTCGCCGTAGCGCCTGCCGCCACCACGGAAGCCGCCACCACCCCCACCGTCCTGCCGCGGCGGGCGCGCCTCGGCCACGGTGATGTTGCGGCCTCCCATTTCCTTGCCGTTGAGCTTGTTGATCGCTTCAGCGGCCGCTTCGTCCGTCGCCATCTCCACGAACCCGAAGCCTTTGGAGCGCTGAGTCTCGCGGTCCGTGATCACAGTGGCGGAGACCACTTCTCCCACCTCAGCGAACATCGTGCGCAGCGTCTCGCTCGTCGTGTCGTAGCTCAGGTTTCCAACGTACAGTTTCTTGGCCATTCCAGTCTTGTTCTCCTTTGATGCAGACACGCCTCGGTTCCATCCGGGTCGCTCCACATCCATCTAAGCTCTACACGACAGCAACTGCCACGGGCCCACGGGGCCTCTTCGCTATAGAGCGGTCCATTGAACAGTAGGCTCAGCATACAGAACCCCGCGGCCGAGAAAGCCTCGCCTCTCAGCCCCGGGGTGAGTTGCCTGCACTTCCTGCTCAAGTTCAGTCTATCACGGATTCGTCATACTGTCAACTCGCACGGATACGCCTGTTCCCTAGGCGACTGCCGCCTTGCATACCTCCTCTCAGCAAGCAACCGGCATCACCGCAAAGCTGGGCAATTGCATCTCCACTGACATCAAGTCCACAGAATGAGCCCAACTGATGCCCCCCTGCCTGAAACAGCGGGAAGAGAACCACACTGACACTCGAAGCACCAACGTCTGCCACAGGTTTGCGGCATTGTGCAGCAGCTCACGCTGGGTAACCACCCTCTTGTTTCTGCTGGCGCTTCCTGTTGTGTACAGAATCATCAGTGGGTCATCCGAGTCAAAACTGGCAGGAGCAGCGACAACCTCTGCGTTTTCTTTCAGCAGATCAGTGAAACCATGAACGCGACCGCCATACGGGATCGCCGCACGGATCTGATCCAGGCGGGCATTTGCTCGATGCTGCGCACTCATTGCGGGCGGAAAGAAGTCATCCATGCCTGCCACGATGACTTCCCGGACGGCGGTCTTGTCCACAATCGCCATGACGTTATCGTAGAACAGGTCGAGCACGATGACCGTGCGCGCTCCCGAATCGCTCAAGATGCCACGCAATTCCTCTCCCTGACTCAGCATGCCCACGGCCACATGGATCGCTCCGAGACGGTTGCCAGCGAGCAGGGCAATCAGATGCTGTGGGCAGTTTGGCAGCAGCGCCGCGACTCGATCGCCCTCTTTCACTCCCAGGCGGCCCAGTGCGGCAGCAAAACGCTCTGCCATTTCATCGATCTCCCTGTAGGTGAGGTCCCGGCCAAAGAAAGTCACGGCCGTCTTGCCAGGATGTGCGAGGGCTCCGTGGTGGACTATCCCGCACACGCTGACGGGTCGAGTTTTCAGCGTGGGACCGGTTCCCCATCCTGAAGAATACTCCTGGTACGACAGTCTCTCAGCCATCGTGCGCCTCCTACGTCACCGACCTGATCGTGTTCCTTCCAGCATAACTTGAGAATACTCTTCGTGTGCCGGGCACAGAAGGGTCTGCGGGCCTAGTCTTCGCGGGCACAGGGGCTCATATTGCACGCTAGCCCAATCATCCTAGCTGCCGGCGGGGCACGCCCCCGCACCATCTGCCGGACGCAGTCCACCCGATATCCATCGCAGCAACGACCCAGCGCCCGCGCCACCTGCTGGCCTGCGCGGTCCCTCACGCTTGCGAGCATGTGCCAGTTGCTGCCCGGAAGGCGGTACACTGACCTGCCAGACCTCTATCGTAGCTTCCACAGTGTGCCGACCCAGCGCCCTGGCGACTGAGATACGGTGGTGCCCATCGCGTACGAAGTACAGGTCATTCACCTGAATCAAGACCACCGGAGGCAGGTTTCGTCCCCGCTGCACAGCCGAGGCGATGCCCAGCCAGCGGGGTTGCGTATGATCCTGCAGAGGGTTAAAGTCGCGGTCAAAGTCCGCGGCGCGACCTTCACTGCCGCGGATCTGAGCGATGGCCACGCTGCGCCTGCCGGCGCTACTTCGGGCCTGCACCGTGAAGGCCTGCGAGGCGTCCTGGAGCGAGAACAACGCGCATGACCGCCCTGTCAGACTTGACCAGAGCCTGCCCATGCGTCCCCGAGCCAGGGCGGCGCTGTACGCCTTTCTGATCGCCTGGGAATCCTCATGCGGAGCTGCAGCTAATAGTTTGCCTGTTGCCTGAGCATACATCAGATCGCTCCTCCTTGCCTCCAGCTCATACACATCCTGTCGTGCTCGCAGAGTACCAGATCAACAGCGGGCTAGGAAGGGTTGCTGGGCCCAACTTGGGGTAGGACCTCGGGCCCAGGTGCTGCGCGCAGCGGGCGAAGGCATGCCCTCAGGCCGCCGCCGGCAGGGCATTGCCGACCGCCGTGCTTCCAGCAGGTGGCTTTGCCACGCCTGGCTCCAGCCTTGCTGGACCAGAAGTGAGCAACAAACCAGCCGCCATCAAGGGGAGGAGCGCAGCAGGCACGAAGGTGCGAATCGAGCCCAGGTACTGTACCGCGCAGCCCGAAGCCGCGTGGCCGAGGATGCCAGCCACCGGGGTTGTCGCGTCCAACAGGGAGAGGCCTTTGCCAAGGGCTTCGCGCGGAACGAGATCTGCCGCTAACGCGCTACCGACGGTACCTGTAACCAAGGAAGTGGTCACCAGGACAGACGAAATCCAGAAATGCCATATATGCGCTGAAGCCGCCATGGCCAGCAGGCCAGCGCTGGCTGCCAGATAGCCGAGCAGCAAGAACCGCTTGCGTCCGAACCGGTCAGAAAGCCACCCCAGCAGCATGGGAAGTGGCAGGACGGGTACTTCGCTCAGCGCCGAAGTGCTGGAGATGCTTGTAGCGTGGAATCCCAAACGCAGCATGATCAACGACCGCCCACCGATGAACAAGTACGCTGCAAGCGTGGCTAGGAAACTGGCCAGCAAGAGTGCGTGGAAGCCTCGTCCCATGCCGACACCGTTGCGGGGCCCCTTTGGATACGGCCTGAGGCTTCGTTCTACTTCGCCGTCCTGCAGGAAGCAGGCGGCGACGGGCCAGAGCAGGCCAAACAGCGAGAGGCAGCGGAAGAGGGCCGCGTAGCCGCAGCGCGCCGCCATGGTCCCCATCGCCAGGCCTCCGCAGAGGGCGCCCAGTGCGGGATTCATCGAAAGCAGTCCGAACACCTTCCCTCGCTGGCCCTGAGCTGCAGAAAGCCCAGCCAGCACGTTGGCTTGAGCCACGCCCATGCCAGCCCACAAGCACCATACCGCCGACACGGCCGCCAGTTGCCAGGAGTCCTGGGCGTAGCCCATCAGCCACATCGTCGGCGTGCCCAGTGCGCCAGCTGCAAAGATCAGCACTTTCCTGCCCCGCAGCCTCTGCGAGACCCAGTCCGCGGCCAACATGCCGGCAGCCAGGGCACCGTACATGAGGGCGAGCTGGCAGCCGGCTTCAGCTGACGATGCCCCTAACGTGGTGGCGTAGACGGGCAGAAGCGGTGTCAAGCCGTTGCCTATGGTCCAGGGCACGAGGCTGCAGACAAAGAGCGCTGCGAGCTGTCGTCTGCTCATGAACGCTGCTACTTCGCCATGCATGCCAGTGCAAACGCCAACTGCTCGAGCAGGCCGATACTGGACCGAGACTTCTGCTCGCGCTGCCCAGCCTGAGCGGCTAGCCAGGGCCTTCGAGCTAGGCGAGACTGTCCGGGCTCGCTTTGCTCCTTCTCCCTGATCTCTATCCATTCCCACTATGTGAACGTACCCATCAGCGTCATGGTCTGCTCCTTTCTGCGTTTCGTTCGCCATCGAATCCTGGCTGTAGCATAATGCTCTTGGTTCAGGCAGATAAGGGCCTGGGGTCCCATTCTAACGTGGGCATGGGGGCCTAATGAGCGCGCTGGGGAAAAAGAAGAGGCCCATCGCGCGATGGGCCTCGGGGCAGACAGAAGGCCGGCTCAGTCGCCAGGACGTCTCATACCTTCACCAGTCCCTGCCGTATGGCATACAGCATCGCTTGACCGCGATCGTAGACGTGCAGTTTGGAAAAGATGTTGTTAATGTGGTTCTTGACTGTCTTCTCGCTCAGCACCAGTGCCTCGGCGATCTGCTTGTTGGAGTAGCCGCTGGCGATCAGCTTGAGCACCTCCATCTCGCGCGGCGTTAGATCGTCCACAAGTGCAGTCTGTTTGCCGGGCAGCGCAGCGAACTGGCGCATCACCTTCTGGGCAATGGTGGGCCCGAGCAGCGACTCACCATGCGCCACGGCCCGGATTGCGCGCAGCATGGTCTCGGGGTCATCGTCCTTGACGATATAGCCGCGGCTACCGGCCTGCAGACCGGCGAATACGAACTCGTCATCCTCAAACACGGTGCAGATGATGATACCCACGTGGGGCATCTCGCGATGCAGTACGCGCGTGGCTTCGATCCCATCCAGTGCCTGACCAGGATCAGATGGATCGGGCATCTTGATGTCCATGAGTATGACATCGGGCATCAGCTTGCGCGCCCGTTCCAGCGCTTCTCGGCCCGTGGCCGCTTCGCCCACCACACACATGTCGGCCTCCCCTTCCAGCATCTTGCGGATACCGCTGCGGAAAAGGGTGTGGTCATCTACGATCAGGATATTGATCAGGTCCATGTCCTGGCCCTCCGTTCACCCCGGGATCACTGCAGTGACGACCGTCCCTTTGCCCGGCGCACTGCGTACCTCGAACTGCCCGCCCAGCTGCTCGACGCGCTCGCGCATGCTCCACAGGCCAACGTGCCTGCCCGAATGGGACAGCTCGGTGTCAAAACCCTGGCCATCATCGGACACTTGGAGAGCGACCTTCTCTGCATCGCGACTCAGTGTCACGGTCACATGCCTGGCCTGCGCGTGCCGCAGCACGTTGTTCACGGCCTCCTGCGCAATGCGGTAAAGGGCCGTCTCCAGAGAGCCGCCCAGTCGCTGGAATTCATCCGCCTTCAGCTCGATGGCCAGGCCATGCTCCTGCTCGCAACGAACCAGATGCTGCCGTAAGGCTGGCACCAACCCCAGTTCGTCGAGCGCAACAGGCCGCAGGTCATGCACCAGACGGCGGATGTCCCGGCTGCTGGCCTGGGCTTGCACGGCTATAGCGTCGATCTCCGCGGCCAGCGCATGCTGCTCCCTGGCGAGCTGCTTGCCAACCGTATGCAACCGGATGTTCAGACTGGCGAGCGCCGGCACCACCCCGTCGTGCAATTCCCGCGCGATGCGTCGCCGCTCGTCCTCCTGCGCTGCGGTCACTTTGGCGAACTGCTCGCGCAGGGCGGCCATGCGCTCCTCGTGCAGGCTGGCCAGCGAGGCGCGCATGCGCGCCTCTAGCAACACCGGATTGAAAGGCTTGGCCAAATAGTCGGTGGCACCCATCTCGATACAGCGCACAGTGCTTTCCATGTCATCCATGGATGAGATGACAATCACCGGGATACGCCGGAGCTTTGCATCCCTCTTCATCTCGGCCAGTACTTGATAGCCATCCATCTTGGGCATGATCAGGTCCAGCAGAACAGCGTCGAACTCTGCGCTCCGAAGCAATTCCAGCGCTTGTTGCCCATCCTCGGCCGTCTCGACGCTGTAACTCGATTCCTGAAGGTTGGTGGACAGCAGCGTGCGATTCAACATCTCGTCGTCGACGACCAGAATGCGGCCCCTTCCGGCAATTGCTTCATAGTCCATCGCGTGTAGCCTCCAATGCGCTCTTAGCCTTGGCGAACTCAGTCTCGGCCCGGGAAATCTGCTCGGCCACCCCATTCAGTGTCCCGCTGCGGGCGAGGGATTCCATTTCGTGAGCCACAGCGGATAGCGCCATGGCGCCGAAGGTGGCGCTGGTAGACTTTAATGTGTGCGAGGCGATGCGCAGGTCTTCGATTCGCGCCTGCTCCAATGCCTGGCGCGCCTGGCCCAGTAGCCTGTTGCCATCTCGATAGAACTGCTCGATCAGCCCCGGCAGCATGCGGTCGGCCTGCCTGCCCAACGTAGCCCGCAACTGCTTCAGGGCCCTGAAATCCAGGACCTCAGGTGAGCCCACCTGCGGAGCAGCTGCCGAGCCAACTGGTTGAGGCGCTGCTGCCGGTTTGTGCGGGCTCTTTTTGCGCCGCGGCCGGCACTTCTTCAACGCTGCCACCAGGTCAGATACCTGCACGGGCTTGCTGATATAGTCATCCATGCCAGCGGCCAGGCAGACATCGCAGTCTTCCCTCAAAGCGTTGGCGGTCATGGCAATGATGCGCGGCTGCGCCTCCGCAGCCAGTGCCGCAGGCGGCAACTGCCGGATGCAACGCGTGGCTTCCAGCCCATCCATCTCTGGCATCTGGACGTCCATCAGCACCACATCGTAGGGCTGCCTCTGCAACGATCCCAGTACCTCCAGGCCATTGGCCACCACGTCGCCCCGATAGCCCAGACGCTGCAGGAAGGACAGGGCAACCTGCTGGTTGATCACATTGTCTTCCGCCACAAGAATGCGCAACGGTTGGCGCTGTGCCATCCCGGCATCAAAGCGCAGCCTTGGTGCGATAGCAGGTCGGGCTACGGCTGCTGGTCGCTCGCCAAGCAAGCCCAGCAGCAGATCGTATAGCTGGGAAGCCTTGATCGGCTTGGTCAGTACGGCGACAACCTCGCTACCTTGTGGGACAGCGCCGGGCAGGCCTGAGGTCAGCATGACCACAGGCAATGCAGCGTTCGAATTGACTCTCGCTGCATATGCCCGCTGCATGGCTGCAGCCAGCGCCATGCCATCCATGTCTGGCATCTGGCTATCGATGAGCGCCACATCGAAGGGCTCCTCGCAGCGGATCCACTCCAAGGCCTCGTGAGGTGAGGCTGTCGCCTGCGGCAACATGCCCCAGGCATGCGTCTGACGCGTCAGGATCTGGCGGTTGGTGGCGTTGTCGTCTACAATCAGCACCCGTTTGCCAGTCAGATCGGGTTGGACAGGCTGCAGGAAGGGGCGCGGCCGGCTGGGAGCCGCTTCGGCCTGAATGGTGAAATGGAAAACCGATCCCTTGCCCGGCACACCTTCGCTTTCCACCCACATTCTGCCGCCCATCATGTCGGTCAAGCGCCTGCAGATGGCAAGGCCCAGTCCGGTGCCCCCGTAGCGGCGCGTCATCGAGGCGTCCATCTGCGTGAAGGGCTGGAACAGCCGGTTCATGTGACTGCGAGCGATGCCAATGCCTGTGTCCCTGACCGAGAAGTGCAGCTCTTGGTGCAAGGCGGCATCTCTTTCGCCACGGGCGAGCGTCACCACCACCTCGCCAACCTCGGTGAACTTGACGGCGTTGCTCAGTAGGTTCACCAGAACCTGACGCAGACGGGTCGCATCGCCATAGATGGCATCGGGGACCCCAGGCTCGATTGAGTAGGCCAGGTCCAGCCCCTTCTCGGCAGCTCTGGCGGCCAGCAGATCGAGAGCGCCCTCCAAGCAGTCGTGCAGGCCGAAGGGCTGGTGCTCCAATTCCATCTTGCCCGCCTCGATCTTGGAGAAATCGAGGATGTCGTTGATCAGGGTGAGCAGGGCATCACCGCTCTCGCGAATGGTCTCGACGAATCCGCGCTGCTCGGGAGTGAGATCGGTGTCCAGCAGCAGGCTGGTCATGCCGATCACGGCGTTCATGGGCGTGCGGATCTCGTGGCTCATGGTCGCCAGGAATGCGCTCTTGGCCTCGTTGGCCGCTTCGGCAACCTGCTTGGCCTGGTGGGCCTCCTCCTCCGCTCGCGCCCGTTCCGCAATCTCGCGTTGGGCCTGATCATATAGCCGGGCGTTCTCGATGGCGATGGCCGCCTGGTGGGATAGGGATTGCAGCACAGCCAAGTCACTCTCGTCAAAAGCATTCAGGCGTTCGCTCTGCACATGCAGCACGCCAATCACTTTCTCCTTGGTCTTCAGGGGCACCGCCAGTTCCGACCGCATTTCACCCGCTTCAGCCAGGGAGTAATAACGCGGCTCCTGGAGAACGTCAGGCACCAGCAAGGGTTCACCGCTATGCGCTACCCAGCCTGTGATCCCCTCCCGGCCCACCTTGATGCGCGGCGGGTGAAACTCTGGGTTTTCCCAGACTGCGCCCGCGCCCGCCTTGAAGATGAGCTCATCCCCTTCGATCAAGGCAATGCCCACGAGGTAGTAGCCCAGCGTCGCTTTGATCAAACGGGCGATCTCCCACAGCAACTCGTCCGCTGCCAGTAGGGATGTCATGCGCCGCCCGACCTCGCTGACCACCTGGAACTGATCCGCTCGGCGCTGCTCGGCTTCGAAAAGGCGCGCGTTCTCGATGGCGATGGCCGCCTGCTGGGCGAACAGGTTGGCGAGATGCACGTCAGCGGGTCCGAACGTGCGTGTTGGATCGCTCTGGGAGATGCTAATGGCACCCACCAACCGACCGGCCACGGTCAGGGGCACTGCCACAGTACCATGCACCTTGGCATCGGCATACTGCGATGCCCGTCCCTCCCACGTGTGGTAGTCGTCAAGGATCAGAGGCTCGCCGCTCTGAGCCACATGCCCCATCGCGCCCTCGCCAGGAGCCAGGCACGTCCCAGAGTAGTCTCGTCCCATGTTATGACAAACCAGGATGCGCATCTCCCGTTTGTCCTCGTCCCACAGGCCGAGTTCTCCGCCGGTGGCATGCAACAGGGCCGTCGCGCGCTCCACGATAGCTTGTAGCAGTGCCGACAACTCCAGCTCGGCCGTGATGTCAGCCATAGTGATGCGTAGCGCCTCGAGTTCGTCGGCACGCTGGCGCTCAGCGGCCAGGAGCCAGGCCTTCTCCAGAGCCAGCCCGGTCTGCTGGGCAGCAGCCGTGAGCACATCCAGATCATCTTGGTCGAAGGCGTTTCGTTCCCGAGCCTCGACAGCCAGCACGCCAAGCACCCGGTCGCCGATGCGGATCGGCACATCCACCTCTGAACCGCCAATCTCACCGAGATGCCGCGGGTCCAGGGCCACATCAGGCGTGTAATGAAGCTTCCCATCCAGCAAGGGTGCTTCGGATAGCCCCTGGCCGGCTGGGATGCGCGCGGGAACAACCACGCCATCGAGGCTCGCACCAGCCACCAGGCGGCGGTCGCCGACGGCTGCCGCAATGTCCTTGGGGCTGCGCTCCTGAATGCCTGCCTCGTCCGTCAAGAAGAGGCCTACGAAATCGAAACCGAGAGCTTCGTGCAGGCCGTTCACCACACACTGGCAGACCTCGACCTCGTCCAGCTTGGCCGCGAGTTCCGCACTGAGCCGGACCAGCGCCGCCTGCCGGCGAGTCTGGGCGCGCTCTGCCGCCAGCAGGCGTTCACGCTCCTCCTCCATCCTCTTGCGTTCAGCGGTTTCGTGGGCCAGCGCCTCCTTGGCGCTTTCGACCTTCCCACTGTGACGCTTGGGCGTCATTGTTCTTGTCTTCATCTAGCTCGATCCTCTGAGGTCCTACTGCTCCCGGCACCGGCAGGTCTATGTCACGCTGCTATCAAGCATCAAGCCAGGCGATGGGCTTTTCGGCATTGAGATCTGTGCGTTCAAAGTGGAGACGATCGTCCGGCAGGCAGCCGGCACAATGAACAACGAGGGGACAAGAGAGGGACGTCGGCATATCCTGTTCCATCCTCTCAAGGCAGATCCGTGCTGGCCGTTCAACAACGTAAACGCCCGTCAACCGCTATGGCCCTGCAGGAGGAAGCAGAGGCACTTCTCTCTGCCCACTGTGCAGGGACCTGGCAGTAGACGGGCTTGGATGGGGATCAATGGGTCACACTGTAGGCATACCACAAAAAAAGCAACGTGTAGTGACTGCCTACTGCACGCTCGCACGAAGCGATCTGTGCTATTCTGACTACAGCATACAGCGCGGAGTGCGATTTGTCAAGAGGTTATGGTGAAGTTTGAGGCACGCCTCGGTCGTGCCTCAAACAACGGCCCCGTCGTAAGTAACAGGGCTTTACGCAGTCATCTCCGGTCGCGGGCTGGGTCATGTGCGCGGGAAGCTACTGATATGAGATTGGCTGTGTGCGCCTGGGCGATAGCAGGTTCATGGATACAACCGGCTCGTCCCCGCAAACCCGCGCGCCATGAACTGCCCAAGGAGGGATAATGAGAAGCGTGTCGGGTCCAGCCAGCACCTTGCGACCTCCGACGTCAAACTCGATCTCACCCGAAAGCACCACGGTCACCTGTTCTTCAGCGTGCGAGTGCGGCGGGTAGACCGATCCTGGTTGGTACACGTAGCGTACCACAGACATGTTCTGGGCGTCCAGTTTGCGATGGCATATCCCAGCGAACTTGGACTCCTCGGACACCTCGTCCCAATGAATGACCCGCACAGTTCCACCAGTCACGGTATCAGCCGGACCAGGATCGGGCTCTTTGTGCTCGGATTCCATGTGCGCATCCCCTTTCTGGATTTTTCGGTTGTGGTCTTCGAGCCATTTGAGTGTTTGCAGCACACCTTCGTCACGTCTGCGCTTGAGCTCGGCCAAGGCATCCGGTGACCAATCATAGAATCCCTTCCGGGTCTTGACGCCCAGTTCGCCCCGTTGCACCCTGTCGGCGAGCAGAGGAGACGCGTGCGTCGACCGATCCAAGTCGGCCAGCAGGTGCTGCTGAATGGCAAACACCGTGTCGAGGCCGTTCAGGTCCATGGTCTCGAACAGCCCCACAAAGGGCGAGCGCAGACCGAAACTGAATCTTGCGATGAGGTCCACGTCCTTGGCGTCTGCAATGCCGTGCGCAACGATCGCCAGTGCTTCACGTCTCAACGCGTGCTGGAGGCGATTGCCGACAAAGCCAGGGAGGTCCTTCCGTACCAGAGCGGGCACTTTACCGGCTGCTCTCAGAAGTGCCATGGTGATCTCGATGCTCTCGTTCGATGTCTCCTCCCCTTGCACCACCTCGACCAAGGGGACAATGTGCGGGGGATTCCAGAAGTGCGTGACAAGGAAGCGGTCACGCTGGCGCAGCGCAGAAGCCATGCTGGCGACCTGGTAGCTGGAAGTGTTGCTGCTGATCACGGCATGAGGGGGGCAATGCTTCTCCAGCTCTCCCAGTACCTGATGCTTGATTTCCAGGTTCTCGGCCACGGTCTCAACGACAAAGTCGGCGCCCCTGACAGCGCCAGCCAAGTCAGTCGTCGGCTCCACGCGCTTCAGAGCCTCTGGGATGTCAGCGGCCGAGAGCCATCCCCTCTCGAGCAGCCAGTCAAGGTTGGAGCGCATCGATGCCTGAGCTCGCTCCAGAGTCTCTGTACGACGAGAGTAAAGTGCAACCTGGAAACCTCGCTGGGCAAAGAGCTGGGCAATGGAATGCCCCATGATGCCTGCGCCAATCACTGCCACGCACCTAATGCTGTCTTGCGCCACTCCAACCTCCGATTGCGTTGATGGGGAGACACGCGGCGAGCGCCCTAGTCCACCAGTAGATCTCCGCGCTCATGCAGTCTGACGGCAGGCAGCGTGCGTTGCTCGACTGACACGCCTCCAGCCCGCATGCTCACTTCAGCAGCGCACGCGGGTGCGCCCAGCGGTCGCAATGCTAGCCATCCCCTGGGCAATGAGAGCACAAATGATAGGCAGCCGCCTCCTGGTTGGGTGCTAGTCTACGGCCAGAGCCCTGTTTGGCCAAATTGGAGCGAGTTCATGATGGACAGGGTTTTTCCAAAGTCAGCCGGGAGGGTGCAGGAGCAGGGCAAGGGCTTCCAAGGGATGGGCATCGTAGTGGCGGCGTGCCTGCGGCAGGCAGGGCCAGCCAAGCTGTCGGGTGAGCGCGA
>Ga0116202_10001871_pt1 | contig 12420 bp, 13 predicted proteins | sample LakKivw325mmetaG_FD_94479 | JGI IMG/M metagenome (GOLD analysis project Ga0116202, IMG submission 94479) | Anoxic lake water microbial communities from Lake Kivu, Rwanda to study Microbial Dark Matter (Phase II) - Lake Kivu water 325m metaG | ecosystem: Environmental > Aquatic > Freshwater >...
CAAGTGAACATGAAAGAAAAAATCACCACGGAAATCCCTTTGCATTTCGTCGGTGAGGCCAAGGCGGTCAAGGAATTGGGCGGAGCTTTAATTAAGGAGATAAATGTTCTGGAAGTGGAATGTCTGCCCAATGACTTGGTGGACCACATTGACGTGGATATTTCCGTCTTAAATACTTTCGCTGACGCCATTAGGATAAACGATCTTAATTTGCCGGCCGGCATCGCCTTGAAGCAACACACTAACGAAGTCGTGGCCGCGGTCATGGAACCGAAAGCCGAGGAGGAGGCGGCCCCGGCCGCCGAAGCTGAAACCGCTCCGACCGGAGAAAGCGAAGCCCCGGCCGCCGGCGCTGGCCAGGAAGAAGGCCGGAAAGAGGAAGGGGAAAAAATTGTGGCGTAATTTTTTCTGTTTCATTCCAGTTTCGGTAGGTAGTAATAGAGCCGATGGTTGGGATAACTAAATAATCTTAAAAATGTCAATGGTTTTAGGCGAGCAATCTCATCATCCTGGTTTTTCCGGCTAAGTCTCGCTTAAAATCAATCTTGGCTTGAGGCAGATATTTTTGCGCCCAGGCCATTATTTTTTTCTTTTGTCCCGGCTCTATCTCTATCAGCAAAGCCAGGGAAGAGTATTTTATCCTGGCTAGCTGTTGGAGTAGCCGGCGATAATATTTCAGTCCGTCCGGCCCGGCCTTAAGAGCCAGCCGCGGCTCCTTTTTGATGGTCGGCGAGGCCTGGATCTGTTTCGGCGTCAGATAGGGCAGGTTAGCGGCGATAAGCAGGTCTTTGCCGGCCAGGAACTTCTTTATCGGCGCCAGCAAGTCACCGCGATAGAATTTTATCTTGTTAATTCCCAATCTCCAGGCGTTGGTGCGCGCTACCTTTAACGCCGCCCCGGAAACATCGCTGGCCAGCCAAAGAATTTTTTTAAAGCGGGCGGGGAAGCGGCGTTTGCATTCTTTGGCCAGGGCGATGATAATCGCGCCCGAACCCGTGCCTAAGTCAAGGACGACGGTATCATTTAAGGCAGTTTTCTCTCGGCTCTTTTTTATTCTTTCAACTAAAGCGTCCAAAATCGTCTCCACGAGCAGTTCCGTTTCCGGCCGGGGTATGAGGACCGCGGGGTTGACTTGAAAAGCCAGGCCATAGAATTCTTGCCGGCCGACGAGGTAGGCGATGGGCCAGCCGGCCAAGCGTTTCTTTTCTAAAGTTTTAAAACGGCGCCGGAGAGCGCTGCTCAAATTGCTTTCCGGGTGGGCCAGGAGATATTCCCGGGGCCGGCGCAAGGGGCCGGCCAGGATGATTTCCGCTTCCCGGCGGGGCAGAACCGAATTTGTTAAAACCTCTTTAACAGTGGTCATGGCTTTGCTTTTAATCTTTGGCTAGCGCGGCTGTATTCGTCCGGCTGGCCTCCTTCAAGGCTTGGACCAGGTCTTCGATGTCGCCGTCCATTATCCGGCCGATGTTATGCCAGGAGGCGTTCAGGCGATGGTCGGTAATCCGATCCTGGGGAAAGTTGTATGTCCGGATTTTGTCGCTCCGGTCGCCGGCCCCGACCTGGGTCTGGCGGGCGTTTGATTCCTGGCGCCGCCGCTCTTCTTCCCGCCGGGCCAGGAGCCGGGCGCGCAGGACTTGCAAGGCCTTTTCCTTGTTCTGGTGCTGGGATTTCTGGTCCTGGCAGCTGACGATTATGCCTGTAGGTAAATGGAGGACGCGCACGGCCGAATAGGTCGTGTTGACGCTCTGGCCGCCCGGGCCACTGGAGCAGAAAGTATCCACGCGGATGTCGGCCGGTTTTATGTCTATGTCCACTTCGTCCGCTTCCGGCAAGACCACGACCGTGGCCGTGGAAGTATGGACGCGGCCCTGTTTTTCGGTTTCCGGCACTCTTTGCACACGGTGCGTGCCGGCTTCAAATTTCAAGAGGCCGTAAGCGCCTTCGCCTTTGACTTCAAAAATTACTTCTTTGAAACCGCCCAGACCGATGACGTTGGAATTCAAAAGGCCGAGCTTCCAGTACCGGCGTTCGCAGTAGCGGGAATACATACGGAACAAGTCGCCGGCGAACAGAGCCGCTTCGTTTCCACCCGTGCCGGCTCGGATTTCCATAATGGCGTTTTTTTTGTCGTTGGGATCGGCGGGATGGATTTCTTCTTCTATTCGCGCTTTTAAATTCCGGGCGCACTCCGTCGCCTCTAAAGCTTCCTTTTGCGCCAAGGCTTTGAGTTCGCCATCAATCTCTTGACTGGCTAGGTTTTCGTTTTCCCGGCGTTCGCGTTCGGCTTTTTCCCACGCCAAAATCAAAGCCATGACCTTTTTCAAGCCGGCGTGTTCTTGGGAAACTTTAATCATTTCCTTTTGGTCTTTCATCGCCGCCGGATCAGTTAATTTTTTTTCCAAAGCGGCGAATTTTTCTTTTATGTCTTCGTGCATAAACTTGTCTTAACTTTAAGCCTGTCTCACTTTAGGCTCCAGCCGTTTTAAGCTTGTTAAGCTTGTCTCGGCTTAAGCCGCTGGGCCGCCTTCGGCCACCAAAAAACCGGAGTCAATTTATTTTAGCATAATTATGCTAAAAAATCACGCCGGTTTAGGCTTTAACTATTTTTTGTTTAATTTCACTTGGGCGATTTTTTTAATGTCTTTAGTCTTAACCACGACCTCTTTTTTCGCCCGCTGGGCCGCCCGGGCCGCCCGTTTCACTTTGCGGCCTCTTTTGCCCTTGATGGCTTCTTTAGCTTTAACTTTAGCTTCAAATTTTTCCACCCGACGGGCGCTGTCCACCAATTTCTGTTTGCCGGTATAGAAAGGATGGCAAAGGGAACAAAGCTCAACTTTAAGCTCCGGTTCGGTGGAACCGGTAACAAAGGTGTTGCCGCAGACGCAGGTTACCTTGGCATTGGGATAATAGCGGGGATGAATATCTTTTTTCATAAAAATAAAAAAAATTTGCTCGATTTTTTCGGTTTTTGTAGAAGAATTTAGCTTATTTAAGCGGACTTTATTTTCTCGTAAGATTATGTTATCATAACTTTAAAATTTAAGCAAGAGTTGCTATAATAAACCAATAAAGCACCGGTTGCTTTTTTATGACTAAAATAGTCAATATCGCCAAAAACACGTCTTATTTGACTTTAGCTTTGGTTTTACAGAAGATCATCTCTTTTACCTACTTCACGCTTCTCGCGCGCTTCGTCGGCCCGGCTAATTTGGGCAAATACTATTTTGCCATTTCTTTTACTACCATTTTCGCCATTTTTATTGATTTGGGCTTCGCTAACGTCTTAAGCCGGGAAGTGGCTAAAGCGCAGGAAGGGGCCTCGCGCTGGCTGGGTAACGTTTTGACCCTAAAAATTCCGCTGGCCTTAATTGCTTTGGCCGCGGTTTTTCTTTTAATTAAGGCTTTAGGCTACGACCCCTTAACGCGCCAATTAGTCTATATCTCCTCCATCTCTATGGTCCTGGATTCTTTCACGACGACCTTCTTTGCCGTGGTCAGGGGCTTCCATAATCTTAAATACGAAAGTATCGCCGCCGTTATTTTCCAATTGATTGTTTTGGTCGTTGGTTATGGGGCTTTGCTTTTGGGCGGCGGACTCGTTCCGGCCATGGCCGCTTTGGCTCTGGCCAGCCTTTATAATTTTTTCTACTCTTTAGCAATTTTAGCCCGCAAGATAAAAGTTTCTTTGCGTTTTCTTTACGACAAGCTCTTCATTAAGGAAATTTTAGTCATCAGCTGGCCTTTCGCCGCCTACGCTGTCTTGCAGAGAATTTACACTTATTTGGACTCGGTGCTTTTATCCGTTTTATCAGACGATGTACAAGTCGGCCTTTACCAAGTAGCTTTTAAGATAATTTTTGCTTTACAGTTTTTACCCTTGGCCTTCACCGCCTCCTTGTATCCGGCCATGAGCGCCTATTGGCAAAGCAATCGCGAACAATTGGCCGTTTCCTTTGAGCGGGCCATGAATTATTTGGTCATTATTTCTTTGCCGATTATCGTCGGCGTTGTCGTCTTAGCCGATAAAATCGTTTTGCTTTTTAAAAGCGCTTATCTCGGCGCTATCGTGCCTTTGCAAATCGCCATCGTCGCCCTGTTTTTTATTTTCGTCAATTTTCCCATCGGTTCGCTTTTAAACGCCTGCGACCGCCAACGCCGCAACACCGCCAATATGGCCATAGTTACTTTAGTTAGCGTTATTTTAAATTTGCTTTTAATTCCGCGTCTGGCGGCCATCGGCGCCAGTCTCACGGTTTTAGCCACTAATTTCTTAATGTTCGTTCTTGGCTTAATTTGGGTGAAAAAAATTATTGTTTATCGCGCCCGCAAAAACCTGGTCGTTTTCTTAAAAATCTTAATGGCCTCGGCGCTTATGGGTGTTATTATCTTTATCACTAAGGCCTACGTCAATATCTTTTTCAGCACTGTTTTGGGGGCGCTTATTTATTTTATCGTCCTCTATTTTCTCGGGGGCTTCTCCAAACTGGACGTTTCTAGCATCTTGAAATCCTTTAAACGCCGCGGCGCAGAAACGGATGAGTCTAACCCTTCAAATTTATAATTTATGAAGACTTTGCTTTTCACTCTAGAATTCCCGCCCTTTAAAGGCGGCATTGCTAATTATTACGGCCATTTAGTCAAATACTGGCCTTTTGACGAGACTCTTCTGGTTTTAAACAATAACCGCGGGGAACTTTTAGCCGCTAAAGGTTGGCTGCGTTGGTTAAAGGCGATTCCGGCCTTAAACCGGCAAGTTAAGCGGGAAAAAATTGACTATGTTTTAGTCGGGCAAATTTTACCCTTGGGCACGACTGCCTGGCTTTTAAGTTTGCTGCGACCGCTTCGCTATGGCATTCTTTTGCATGGTTTGGATTTCGCCTGGGCTTTAAAGAGTGAGCGCAAGCGCTGGCTAACGAGGCGCATTCTGAGACGGGCGCAAGCCATTATTGCCGCTAATCGTTACGTGGCGGAAAAAGTCAAGGAATTTTTGCCGGCCTTGAGAAACAAAGTTGAGGTGATCAATCCCGGCATTGAACTGGCGGCGCCTTTAGCCGAGGCCAAACTGTTGGCGGAGTTGAAAGAAAAGTACGCTTTAGAGGGGAAAATTGTGCTTTTTACTTTGGGCCGCCTGGTGCGCCGCAAAGGCGTGGATTACGTGCTCCAGGCTTTAAGGCAAATACCCAGGCCTTTAAGCGATAATTTACTCTATTTTATCGCCGGCACGGGTCCGGATGAAAATTATTTACGCCAATTGGTGCCGGAAAATTGGCGGCGGCAGATAACTTTTCTGGGCGAAATTAATGAGGCGGAAAAATGGGCTTGGCTCTATTTGACGGACGTTTTTCTGATGCCGGCCCGCGAAGTGGCCGGCGACTTTGAAGGTTTCGGCATTGTTTATTTAGAAGCTAATTTATGCGCTAAAGCGGTCATTGCCGGCCGCGCCGGCGGCGTTTCCGACGCGGTCATTGACGGCGTCAACGGCCTTTTGGTCGATCCTTTGGACATTAACGCCATTAAAGAAGCGCTAATCAAATTGGCCGAGAATCCGGTTTTACGGCAAAAACTCGGAGAAAGCGGTAAAAAACGGGCGCAAACCGAGTTTAATTGGGAAAAACAAACCATGAAATTAGTCAGTTTAATTAAAACAGGCCTAAAACCCAAAGGCTAAAATTTATGATTTCTGTTATTATTCCCGTCTACAATCAGGCGAAAAAACTTCTTTTAACTTTAAAAAGCTTGGCAGGGCAAAGCTATTCTGATTATGAGGTGATTATTGTTAATGACGGCTCCACGGACGGGGTGGAAAAAGTCTTCAGCGATTATTACGCCGCCATGAGCGCGTCTCAAGCTTATCTTTTCTTGAATCAAAAACATGCCGGCGCGCCCGCGGCCAGAAACCGTGGACTTAAAGCGGCCAAGGGGGAATACTTATTTTTCTGCGATGCCGACGCCGTTTTGGAAAAAAGCGCTCTGGAAACGATGCTTAAGGCCTTAAGCGACAATTTAAGCGTCAGTTACGTTTATTCCTCTTTTAAATGGGGACGTAAATTATTCCGTCTGGGTGAATTTGATCCGGAAAAACTAAAACGCCAACCCTATATCCATACTATGTCTTTAATTCGCCGCGTCGATTTTCCCGCCTCCGGCTGGGACGAGAATTTAAAAAAATTTCAAGATTGGGATTTATGGCTGACTTTTTTAGAGGAAGGCAAGATCGGTCTCTGGCTTCCTAAAACCCTTTTTACCATTGCTCCCGGCGGGCGCATCAGCGCCTGGCTGCCGAAGTTTGCCTATAGATTACTGCCCCTTTTGCCAGCGGTGAGGAAGTATAAAGAAGCGCTGGCTATTGTCTGCAACAAACATGGCTTATCGTAAACGCAAAATCATTCTCTTCTTTTCTTTAGTCGCCTTAGTCTCGGCGGCGCTCGTGGTTTCTTTTTTATCTTTTCAGCCGCAGACCGAGCCGACGATCAGGGAAGTAAAAATTGGCGGGCAAATCCTGAAAGCCGAGATTGCGTCTAGGCCCTACAGTCAATACTTGGGCTTAAGCGGGCGCGAGAATCTCGCTGTCAATAGCGCTATGCTTTTCTTGTTTAGCGACGCGCGCCAACGGTATTTCGTCATGCGCGGCATGGAATTTCCCTTAGACATTATTTTTCTTAATAACCATAAGATTTTAAATATTAGTTTTGCCACCCCGCCGGCCGGCGACGGTCCGGAAATACTTTACGCCAGCGCCGGCCCGGCCGACGCCGTTTTGGAAGTCAACGCCGGTTTTGCCAAGGAGGTAAATTTAGGTGTCGGCGATTACGTTAGTTATTAAATATGCGGCTTAAAACTTTAAAATTCAGCTTGCTTTTCGCCGCCTTTTTCCTGGCGACAATTTTATCTTTTTTCGGTTTTCTTTTTCCCGGAGCGGAGAAGTTAATGTTTTCCATTTTACTTCTCATCGCTTTAGCCGCGGCTTTTTACCGCTTAGAATACGGGCTCTTAATTTTGTCGGCCGAGCTTTTTGTCGGCTCTTTTGGCTATCTTTTTTCTTGGCCTTTGGGCGCTTTCACTTTATCCTGGCGCATGGTCCTTTGGGCCAGCGTTTTGTTAGCCTTTTCTCTTAAATTTTTAGGTCAACTATTTAAAGACGGAGGCAAAAACGTTTATTGGCAAAGGTTGAAACATTTTTCCTTGGCTAAATATTTCGCCCTCTTAGCCCTTTTTGTTTTAATCGCCTTAATTAACGGTTTGGCGCGCGGTCATTCTTTAAATTTAGTTTTCAGTGATTTTAACGCCTGGCTTTTTTTCCTTCTGCTTTTTCCCGTGGTGGCAGTTTACGGTTCTGCTGGTGGGGCGACCACGCGAAGCGGCGGCGAGGACGGGGAAGAACAAGAGCAAAAAAACCGCTTTCAGCGCCTGGCCCTGGTCTTTTTGGCCGCCGCTTTATGGTTAGGCCTGGAAACCTTGGGTCTGCTTTTTATTTTCAGCCATAATCTGCCCGCCGGCCCGGAGATTTATGCCTGGTTAAGAAAAACTTTGCTGGGCGAGATGACTTTAAGCGCCTACGGCTGGCCGCGCGTTTTTATGCAAAGTCAAATTTTTCCGCTTATTGGTTTAATCCTAATCTTTTGGCGCCAGCGCGCTTATGGTTTTTTCCGCACCTTTCTTTCCGGGCGCTCTCTAGTCTTCTTTATTCTGGCCGCCCTCTTCTGGTCCACGGCTTTAATCAGCCTTTCCCGCAGTTTCTGGGCCGGCTTGACCGTCGCTTTTATTTTCAGCCTGATTTTCATTTGGCGCCGTTTTTCTTGTCCTTTGTCCGCTAAAGGCCTCGCCTGGTTGCTTTTAAGCGCCGTTGTCGGTTTTCTCCTTCTTTATTTAGCGGCCACTTTCCCTTATCCTCGGCCAGGCGCCTTTCGGCCTGAATTTTTGGAACGTTTAAGTAATACCGAGGAGGCGGCCGCAACTTCGCGCTGGTCCCTTTTACCGGCTTTAAGCGCCGAGATCGCCAAAACGCCCTTATTCGGCCAGGGTTTTGGGGCTACGGTCACCTATTTTTCCCGTGATCCCCGGGTTTTAGCGCAAAATCCCACTGGTTTATATACAACTTACGCCTTTGAATGGGGCTATTTGGGCTTATGGCTAAAATTAGGTTTGCTTGGTCTTTTCACTTATTTTTGGCTATTATTTAAAGTGGTAATCGCGGGTTTTAAAAAAAAGCCATCCCCAAGCCCTTATCTTAGCCCGGGATTGGCCAGCGGCATAATTTTTCTGGCCGCGATCAATGTTTTTAGCCCCTATTTGAATCATCCCCTGGGTATTATCTTTCTTTTAATAAGCTCTTGTCTAATTTTAGCCGATAGAGTATATTAAACATTAATGTCCGCTGAAAATCTTTCCGCAAAAAATAATTATATAAAAATTATGAGTGAGCAAATTATTTCCCAAGAAGGTTATAACAAATTAAAAGATGAGCTCAATCTTCTCTCCACCACGAGGCGCAAAGAAATCGCCGAAAGAATAGAGCGCGCCAAGGAGCTGGGAGATTTAAGCGAGAATGCCGAATACAGCGAAGCCAAAGACGCCCAGGCCTTAAATGAGGGGCGCGTTTTAGAATTGACCAACATTTTAAAAAACGTCACCGTGGTCGCCAATGACAGTTCGGGCGGGGAAGTCATTATGGGTTCCAAAGTGACGGTTAAAAGCGATGGCCAGGAAAAACAATACACCATTGTCAGTTTTAACGAAGCCGATCCTCTAAACGGCAAAATTTCCAACGAATCGCCCTTAGGCACGGCTTTCTTGGGCAAGCGTAAAGGCGAAAGCGTGGAGGTGGAAACGCCGCGGGGTTTGGTGAAGTATAAAATCGTTAAAATAGAATAGAGCTAAATAATTTAATTTAATCATATGTCCCAGCTGGAAACAAAAACGCCCGCCAGCGAACGCCAGAATCGTTTGCAAAAACTTCTGGCTTTGGAAAAAGCCGGCCTTAATCCCTATCCGGCCAAGGCGCGGCGTGATCGCGCTTTGGCGGAAACGCAACGCGACTTCGCCTCTCTGGAAAAATCGGGCGCGGATTTTTATCTTTGCGGCCGCCTGCGCCGTTTGCGCGCCCACGGCAATTTAACTTTTGCCGACTTGGGAGACGCTTCCGGAAAACTGCAAATCGCTTTTTCCCAAAAAGAGGTGGGCGAAAAGAGCTATCGGGACTTTAGTCGCTTTATTGACACCGGTGATTTTTTGGAAGTCAAGGGTCATTGCTTTACCACCAAAACGAGTGAGCCCAGTTTTATGGTAAAATCTTGGCGATTATTGGCTAAATCCCTGCGACCGATTCCTGACGCCTGGTTCGGCTTGAAAGATGAGGAAGAGCGCTACCGCCGCCGCTATTTGGACATCATTTTAAATCCCGAGGTTAAAGACATGATTTTGAAACGAGCCAAGTTTTGGCAAGCGGCGCGCCAATTCCTGCTTGCGCGCGGTTTTATTGAAGTGGAAACGCCGGTTTTGGAAACTTTACCCGGCGGGGCCGATGCTCGACCCTTTATCACCCATCATTACGCCTTGGACATGGACGTGTATTTGCGCATTTCCATGGGCGAACTCTGGCAGAAAAAATTAATGGTCGCCGGTTTGGAAAAAACTTTTGAGATCGGCCGGCAATTCCGTAACGAAGGCATGGACGCCGAACACCTTCAGGATTACACGCAGCTGGAATTTTATTGGGCTTACACCGACTACGAAATGGGCATGGCGCTCGTGACCGAACTTTACCGCTACCTAGCCAAGGAGACTTTCGGCACTTTAAAATTCAAAATAAAAGAATTCACGGTTGATTTGGGCGGGAAATGGGAACGCTATGATTACCGTAAAACCGTGAAAAATTTGACCGGCCTAGACGTGCTTAAAATTTCGGAAAAAGACATTAAGAAAAAACTGAACGAACTGAAAGTTGAATACGATAAAGACGGTTTCAATTTGACGCGCGCCTTGGATAATTTATGGAAGTATTGCCGCAAGCAACTGGCCGGGCCGGGATTTCTGGTGGGGACGCCAATAACGATTTCCCCTCTAGCCAAACGCGACGAAAAGCATCCGGACGTCGCCCAGCGTTTTCAGGTGATTCTGGCCGGCTCGGAAATGGGTAACGGCTACAGCGAGCTTAACAATCCTTTGGATCAGGAAGAGAGATTCAAGGAACAGCAAAAACTGCGGGAGGCCGGCGACGAAGAAGCGCAAAGGCACGACAAGGATTTCGTGGAAGCCATGGAATATGGCCTGCCGCCGACCTGCGGCTTCGGCATGAGCGAAAGATATTTCAGTTTTCTGATGAATAAACCGGCTCGGGAAACACAAATTTTTCCCTTGATGAAACCGAAAAATTAACACGCCCGTTAACGCCGCGCCGTCTTCGAGAGTAAAATCGTCCTCTTATGAGCCTGGAAAAAAGCTTGAAAAAATTTAGAAAGTGGCTAGGCATCTTCGGCCCGGGCGTGGTCACCGGCGCCGCCGACGACGACCCTTCCGGCATCGCCACCTACACGCAAACCGGCGCCCAATTCGGCTACGGCCAGCTTTGGACCTCTTTTCTTATTCTGCCTTTCATGACCGCGGTCCAGGAGGCCTGCGCTCGCATCGGCGCCGTCACCGGTAAAGGTTTGGCGGCCGTTATTAAACAGCATTATAACCGTCGTCTCCTCATCGCCGCCGTCAGTTTAGTCGTTATTGCCAACACGATAAATATCGGCGCTGACCTTGGCGCTATGGCTGAAGCGGCCAAGCTCATCGTGCCCGTGAATTTCACGATTTTGGCCCTATCCTTCACGAGCCTCATCCTTATCCTGGAGATATTCACTTCCTACCGCGTCTATTCCAAAATCCTCAAATGGCTCATGCTTGCCCTCTTGGCTTACCCGATCACGGTCTTTTTAGTCCACCAGCCTTGGCTGACCTTGCTTAAAGCCACTTTTCTGCCGCACTTTAAACTTGATTTCGCCTTTTTCTTCATCATCACTGGCGTTTTAGGCACGACCATTTCCCCCTATATGTTTTTTTGGGAAGCCTCGGAGGAAGCGGAAGAAGAGAGGAGCCGGCACTTGTTGCGCCGCCATTCTTGGCCGCGCGGCATCGGCCAAAGGCTTAAGAGTTTGCGCTGGGACAATTTCTTGGGTATGCTGTCTTCGGAAATCGTCGCCTGGTGCGTCATCGTCGTCGCCGCCACGGTTTTACACAGCCACGGGGTGACCAACATCGCCACGGCCGCCGACGCTGCCCGCGCCCTGGAACCCTTGGTGGACACTTTCCCGCACGCCGGCCTCTGGTCAAAGATAATTTTCGCCAGCGGCATCATCGGTCTCGGTTTCCTGGCCGTGCCGATTTTGTCCGGTTCGGCCTCTTACGCCCTGTCGGAAGCGGTTAATTGGCGCGAAGGCTTCAGTCTTAAGCTGAAAAGAGCCCACGGTTTCTACGGCGTAATAACGATTGCCACTTTGATCGGTTTAATCATTAATTTTCTCGGTTTTGATCCAATAAAAGCCCTGGTTTTCACGGCCGTTTTAAACGGCGTCGTCTCCGTGCCCCTGCTCTTTATTATCGCGAGAATGGCCAGGAATAGGGAAATTATGGGCGAATACCGGAGCGGTTTTTGGTCGAATACTTTGATTTGGCTGACTTTCTTGATAATGACGGCTTCAGCCGGAATAATGTTTATAACTTTAGGAAAAAAATTATTTTAATATGATTATCCAGGTAGAAAATTTAGTGAAAAAATTCGGCGATTTTACCGCCGTTGACAATATTTCTTTTAGCGTGGAAGAAGGAGAGGTCTTGGCTTTTTTAGGACCGAACGGCGCCGGTAAGACGACGACGATAAAAATGTTGACCACGGTCTTGCCGCCGACGCAAGGGAAAATGAATTACTGCGGACTGAAGTCCGCAGTATCCAAAAAGATTAGCGGTCTTCATTCTGATTCTTAATGTAGTTCCTAATCACCTCTTCGGAAACGACACTGTGGGTGGAAACGAAATAGCCATCCGCCCAGAAGCTGTCGCCCCAAAGGAATTCCCGAAGCTCGGGGAATTCTTCCCGAATGACCCGGGAACTGCCGCCCTTCATGAAACGCATGATTTCCGAGGGCGAATATCTGGGCTTAGCGGACAGGAGGATATGGACATGATCGGCTTGGATTGATAGTTCTAGGATGTAAAATTCGTTAATTTCCGAGCATTCTTGGAATAGTTCCGCCAGACGGTCTTTAATCCGACCCTCGAGTACCCGCTTACGGTATTTGGGGATCCAAACGAAGTGGTATTGGATGTCGTAGATAGCGTTACCGGTTGATTCTCTCATATACCGACATTCTAACACATCTTCGCTTCGCTCAGAATGGAGCCGCATTCATCCCCAGTCTTAAAAGACTGGGGTATTCTGCG
>Ga0116202_10001873_pt1 | contig 12409 bp, 13 predicted proteins | sample LakKivw325mmetaG_FD_94479 | JGI IMG/M metagenome (GOLD analysis project Ga0116202, IMG submission 94479) | Anoxic lake water microbial communities from Lake Kivu, Rwanda to study Microbial Dark Matter (Phase II) - Lake Kivu water 325m metaG | ecosystem: Environmental > Aquatic > Freshwater >...
CAATCATAACCAAAATCCGCAGGTGTTTGTATGGACTGCGCCTGTGGCACAGATTCTGTCCAAAGTAGCCAAATGTAAAGAAGCGTTAGACGCACTACACTAGTATAAACATAAAGGCAAAGGAGGCATTATGGCAAATTACAGTCTTGATCTCCAAGTTTTGAATCCAAGGCAAAAGGAATTTCCTGGGCCAACCATAGCACAAATATATGTTAAGACATATTCCAAGGATGATAAAGGAATAGTCTACATTACACCACAATGTGTCACACTTTCAGAAATCGAGGCTCAATGTGATCGACTTGTAAATGAGATTGAAAGCATAAGAAAAATAGCCAAGAAAAAACTTGGAAAATGATGAGCGAGACGATCCACCGGACGCTCGTTCCCCGCGCCGGTGATCGTTGCCTTATGCATTGAAAGGAAGCAATAATGCCAAAGGAACTTGACATAGAATTTCATCGGGCGATGATAGACATTTATGAACGAGCGAGAAATGAGGCTAACTATGTGGCAACACGCTATATTCAAATGGTGGCCGAACATGGTGGTGTAGAAAGTGCAAAAATATTGATAAATTCTGCTAAACCATCTGACGGATACACAGCGTTATGGGAAAAGGGCAGGCTCGACATAACTGTGGAGGCACTTGTACAGCACCCTAAATGGTCGCCTTTGTTCAGTCCAGAAGAAATCAAAAAAGCACGCAAAAGGCTTATAGATTACGGATATAAAATCTGAGAATCGCATAAAGAATCACTCATACAGACGGCTGTCAATCGCCGCACAGTTCACGCGTTATATTACTCCATTTCAATTCGTAATTTTCAATATCACAATTTCTAAAAAACATTTAGTTGTAGTCAACGAGAGAGAAGTACGCATCAACCGGATGAACCAAAAATATGTCTCTGCAGAAACATAAAAAACACAATTCCAATTCCGGGGACATCATACGAATTCCTGCAGAATTCCGTATTTCGGCCCCGAGTTTCATGTAAAAGGGGAATCTATATCCGGCCCTTTCATAGAGATCCCGTATCCGGATCAAATCCTCCATTTTGTCTTCACCCGGAATGATTTCACCCAGCCACCGGGCCGTTTTGTTTTCGTTGTCCAGATACCAGCAGATAATGGAAACCCTGGCGGCCTTGGCAATATGCCAGAATCCGGTTTTTATGGTCGGCACCTTTTTGCGAGTTCCCTCAGGCACAATTGCCAGCAGAAACTCATTTCTCGAGTTAAAAATAGCCACCATTTGTTCCACAACACCCTCGGACGCACGACGATTGACCGGAATACCGCCGATGGCTTTGAGAAAAAATGACATGGGCCAGAAAAACCATTCTTTTTTCACCATAATATGACCGGTTCGCTTGATAATCCTGAAGGCCGTGAAGGCTCTTACGGCATCCATGTTGGACGTATGGGGAAAACCTATAATCACGTGCTTGCTGGAGAAATAAGACGGAAGCGGCTCAAACCGCCAGCCCATCAGGAAATAGAGGAACCGTCCCAAAAAGCTCGCCAAATGTTTCATGTCAGATTTCCTTCATTTTGCTTTTTTATGGTTTCCGCGAAGAGGTCGTACTCGGCAGCCGACGTGATCCGGCAGAGCGCCAGGTCTCCGGTGGCCAGTTTGTTTCCTTTCACGTAGGTGACGCCGTCGATATCCGGGGCCTGTCTCCGGCACCGTCCGATATGGGTAAAATCGGGGATGTCGCTCTTTCCATCGATGAGAACTTCCTGGATTGAGCCGATCAGGGACTGGTTGATTTTATAGGAAATAGAGGCCTGCTCCTCCATGATAATCCGCCTGCGGTCTTCTTTTTCTTTTTCCGATATCCGGGACGCGATGGCTGCCGCCCTTGTGCCCTCCTCCCTGGAATAGGTGAAGACCCCCAGGTGATCAAACCGTATCTCCCGGATGAAGTCAACGAGCCTGCTGAATCTCGCCCGCGTTTCTCCCGGAAAGCCAACGATGATAGAGGTTCGGAGCGCCACGTCCGGGATGATCCGCCTTGCCTTTTCTATGGTTTTTTTAATCAGGTCGCTTCCGCCCCGCCTGTTCATGGCCTTCAGGATGCTGTCATCAATGTGCTGAACGGGGATGTCGATGTAATGGCAGATTTTTTCTTCGGCGGCGATTGTTTCTAACATATCATCCGTCAGGGCGGCAGGGTACGTGTAAAGGAGCCTTATCCAGTGGATGCTCTGTATGGATGCGAGCCCCTTCAGAAGATCGCCCAGAGTGGATTTTCCTCTCAGGTCCCGGCCGTATGCCGTCGTATCCTGGGCGGTGATGATGATTTCCTTGACGCCTCTCGCGGCAAGGGTTTCTGCCTCTGTCAGGAGATCGTCTATTTTTCTGCTTCTTGCCTTTCCCCGGACGGAGGGGATCACGCAGTAGGAACACCGGTTGGAACAGCCCTCGGCAACTTTCAGATAGGCGGAATGAGGGGGCGCGGCTATCAGGCGGGGATGGTCCGCATTCATCAGAAAAGTCGGTTTGCTGATAATGGAACGATGGTCCGGAAGGGGTGAAGAACTTAACCTGTCCAAGTGGTAAGCGATATTCGGAACTTCATTGACGCCCATAAATAGATCGACTTCCGGCAGTTCTTTTTCGAGCGTCTTGCCGTATCGCTGGGGGAGGCATCCCGTGACAACCAGCAGGGTGCAGGGCCCCTTTCCTTTCTTTTTCCAATCGGCCATGCGGAGAATTTCGTCGATGGATTCTTCCTTTGCGGGCAGGATAAAGGCACAGGTGTTGATCAAAATGATATGGGCGTCATCGGCGCGAGGCGACAGGACGTAACCGCTCTTTGTCAGGATGGCCGTCATCACCTCGGAATCGACCAGATTCTTGGGGCAACCGAGGCTGACCATGTGAATCTTTTTTGCCTTCAACGGGGAATCTTTCTGGCCAGGACTTTTCTGGGCTTCACACCGTCGGAGGGGCCGACGACGCCTTCCGCTTCCATACGTTCGATGATGCGGGCGGCCCGGTTGTAGCCTATTTTCAGGTACCGCTGCACAAGGGAGATGGATGCCTGCCCCAATTCCGTGACCAGATCGACGGCCTCATCATATTTTTCATCATAATCCTCATCGGGTTTGCCGCCGTCCGCTGCTTCCGATTGATACTCGGAAATGGATTCGTCATAGGCCGGCCGGGCCTGTTTCTTGACAAACTCTACGATTCTTTCGATCTCCTTGTCCGATACATAGGGACCATGGATACGGGTCAGTTTCGAGGTTCCCGGGGGCATGAACAGCATATCTCCGTAACCCAGAAGGTTTTCCGCACCGAGTTGGTCGAGGATCGTCCGGGAATCTACTTTGGACGAAACCTGAAAAGAGATGCGCGTCGGGAAATTGGCCTTGATGACGCCGGTAATGACATCGACGGACGGCCTCTGTGTGGCCAGTATCAGGTGGATGCCGGCGGCCCTGGCCATCTGGGCAAGACGGGCAAGGGATTCTTCCACGTTTCTCTGCGCGACCATCATGAGGTCCGCAAGCTCGTCGATGACAATGATGATATAGGGCAGTTTCGTCGGGCTTACCCTATCGGTTGAGACGGCCTCTCCCTTATCGGCAGGCGGGGCGATTTTTGTCTTCGGCATCTTTTCTATGATTTTGTTGAAGGATTCGATATTCTTGACGCCGACCTCCACGATGACCTTGTAGCGCCTTTCCATTTCCTCGACCGCCCATTTCAGAACCTGGGAAGCTTTTTTCGGGTCGACCACCACGGGGTGAAGGAGGTGAGGTATCCCTTCGTAGGCGGACAGTTCAAGCCTCTTTGGGTCGATCATGAGAAACTTGACGTCATCCGGGGGCGCCTTGAACAGGATGCTGCATATCATGGCGTTCAGGGAGACACTTTTCCCTGAACCTGTTGTTCCGGCAATCAGAAGATGGGGCATCCTGGACAGGTCTGTAATCACGGGGGTTCCCACGATGTCTTCGCCCAGGGCGATGGGCATTTTGGACGGGGATTCGAGAAACGCCTCGTTATCCAGGACGTCTTTCAGGTGAACGGGTTCCCGTTCGTGATTGGGAATTTCAATTCCGATGACGGCTTTTCCCGGGATGGGGGCGATGATTCTGATGCTCGGCGCCCGGAGCGCCAAGGCAAGATCATCGGTAAGATTTGTGATCTTGTTGATTTTTACCCCGGGAGCGGGCTCCAGTTCATACATGGTGATGACCGGGCCGGGTCTGACTTCCAGAACTTTGGCCTCGACGCCGAAATCAGCCAGCTTCTTTTCCAGGATCCGGGAATTCATGATGAGGCTTTCCCGCTTGATCCGGGTGTCTTTTCGCTCGACTTGATCGAGAAGCGTCAGCGGCGGCAGTTTGAACAGCCCGTTCGTCTGGATAAAATCAAAGTGGGCCTGTTCTGTTTTCTTACGCTTTGCCTTATCGGCAAGGGCCGGCATTTCGTCAATTATGGGGACTTTCTGAGATTTTTCATCTTCCTTTTTTCTTTTAGCTTCCGCATGTCTTGAAGTTAGCCTCTTTACACCGTCCCACAAAGCCGCGACAATTTCCTTTAATCCTCTGCACAGCACCACAAGAGATAGATTGGACATGACCATCAGTGACAGGATAAAAATCAAAAGCAGAATGATATAAGTGCCGGTCTGGTTGAAATATTCGTTAAGAAATACCGACGACACGGCTCCCAGAAGGCCGCCCGCGCCGAGAGTGACGCCGTAAATCTGAAGATCTGACAGGATCGCTGTGAAAAGACCGGATGTGGAGAGAATGAGTCCGGCGAATCCGGCAACGGGGAGCGTGCTTATACGGAAGGTTCTGTCCAGAAAATATTTCACCGATGCGATGAGAATCACTAAGGGAATAAGAAATGCGCTGAGCCCCAGTAGTCTGATTAGGGCGTCGGCGGTGTAGGAACCGGCATAGCCGATAAGATTATGGGTCTTTACATTTTCCGCCACAAAATGAGTGAAGGAGGGGTCCTGCGGGTAGTAGGATGCAAGACACAGCAACAGAAAAATACCAATGGCGAGGCAGATCACCCCCGGAATTTCTCTTATTCTTCCTGTGTCCGGTTGTTTTTCCGTCATATCAGTGATTTCCGTATTCTTCACAGTTTTTGATGATCACGTTTCGCACTTTCTCTATCAGATCGTGACGGTTTTCAATGGTAAATTCTTTCACGTCGATCGGTTTGTCGATCACGAGGAAGACCTTGCCCGGTCTGATCATGAGAGATCGTTTGGGCATGATGTCTTTTGCTCCGATGATGGATATGGGGATGATGGGCACACCTGCATTGATGGCCAGATGAAACATTCCCTGTTTGAAGGACTTGACCTTTCCATCCTTGCTCCTTGTTCCTTCGGGGAAGGACATGACGGATTTTCCTTCCCTGATTTTGCGCGCTGCCGCATCAAGGCTTATCATGGCCTTTTCATGATGCTGCCGGTCTATTTCAATATAGCCCGCTTTTTTCATGGCCGCTCCGAAAACAGGTATTTGAAAAAGTTCCTTTTTGACAATCCATCGAAACTGGCCGGGTACATGGGCCAGTAGAATCAGAATGTCAAAATCGCTCTGATGGTTGGCCATATAGACCCCGGGTTCTCGAGATAAAACATTTTCCGCGCCGATCACCCTGACCTTGGTGTTTGTCAGAATCAATAATATCCTCGCCCAGATATTGGCGACCTTGTGAGATTTGTTTTCACCCGGAGAGATAATCGGGAAGATAAAGGCGCAACACGACATAAAGACCGTAACGATGACGCCGATGATGACAAACAGTGCTGAACGAATCCAGCCGTTTTCCTTTTGCCATGGAGAATCCATTTCCCAAAAATCTCAATATCATTAATATTCTTGAAATTCTTCTCGAATTTTTACTTGATAAGCCTCGCGAAGTCAATAAGGAATATTCTCCTTTAGGTGAACTTACCCTCCCTGGGGCCAGTTCTTCCCGGAAAGGAAATGATTGAATGGCGGTGCGTAGAGGATGCGCTTCCCGTAGGCAGAGACATGTTCCGAGAAAAGGATTGACAAAATATAGTCATGATAATAACATAGATCGCTTTAAAAAAACCCTGCATGGTATCGTTGTGGAAGAGGAACCCCGGTGAAAAAAATAATCAGTAAAAAAAAGGCATTGGAAATTATAAAGAACTTCTCCAGGTCAAACGTCCTCGTCGTAGGGGATATCATGGTTGACCATTTTATCTGGGGAAGAGTGTCACGGATTTCTCCCGAGGCGCCTGTTCCCGTTGTTGAGGTCCATGCGGACAATCTGATGCTTGGCGGATGCAGTAACGTGTTGAACAATGTCTATTCGCTGGGAGGCAATGTATACGGGACGGGTGTCATCGGCAACGATGACATGGGAGAGAAATTATTGGACGAGTTCCGTAAAAGACAGATAGATACGGACGGGATCATCCTGGAGAAGGATCGGCCGACGACTCTTAAAACAAGGATTGTCGCCCACAGTCAGCAGGTTGTAAGATTCGACAGGGAGAGCAAAAAACCGGTTGAAGCCGACAGCATTGAAAAAATAATTGCCTATATCCGCACGGTGCGAGATAATCTTGGAGCCATCGTTATATCCGATTATAATAAGGGCGTTGTCACGAAAACCCTTCTTGACGGGATCCGGGAAATCATTTCCGGCAGCAATATCGTCGTTTGCGTTGATCCGAAACAAAACGATTTTTCCTTCTATCAGGGTTTTCACATCATTACACCCAATCACCACGAAGCCGGACGGTCAGTAGGCATGGAAATCAAAGATAGAAACGATCTTGTAAGAGTCGGGAAAGCCCTTTTGAATCAATATGACTTTAAAGCTCTTTTGATTACCCGTGGTGAGGAGGGGATGAGTCTCTTTGAGAAAGACGGCAGAACCACGCATACCGCCTTTCCGGCGGAGGCCAGGGAAGTCTTTGACGTGACAGGAGCCGGCGATACAGTCATCGGCGTATTGGCTCTCTGTCTGGCTTCCGGTGCAACCTTCAGGGAAGCCGCTGCAATAGCCAACCATGCGGCGGGAATTGTTGTCGGAAAGGTTGGAACTGCGACCATATCACGGGAGGAGCTTAGAAAAGCACTATGAGCAAACCATCACCTGCCGAGCCGGTTAAACTGACCGCAAGCATCTTCTATGCTGACCCTTGTCTTCTCAAAGGCGTTCTGGAGGAATTATCCGGGGTATATGGAGATGTGGATTTTATCAGTCAGGAGATGCCTTTTCATTATACTGAATACTATGCGAAGGAAATGGGCTCTTCTTTAAACCGGCGTTTTGCATTTTTTGAAGCACCCGTGCGACCCGAATCTCTGCCGGACGTAAAACTTTTCACCAATCGCATGGAGGACAGGTTATCCATCAACGGCCTGAGGCGTGTCAATATTGATCCCGGCTACATATCCAAGGCCCATCTTATTCTGGCTACAGGAAAGGGCTATACCCACCGTCCCTATCTCCGGGATGGCATTTACGCCGATGTGACCCTCGTCTACACGGATAAAAGTTTTCGTCCCCTTGCATGGACATATCCGGACTATGCGGAAAAAAAAGTGATAGATATTTTTAACAGAATCAGGGCAAAATATGTTGAGCAGTTGAGGCATTAGGTGTGTTTCGTGAAGATAGGAGCGTAAAATGATCAAGAGTATGACCGGTTATGGCAGAAGTGAATCTGTCATGGGCGACAGAAAATATGTCGTGGAGATTAAATCCCTGAATCACCGCTATCTCGAGATTTCCCTCAGGATGCCTTCGGCACTGTTTCCTCTTGAACTGGAGATCAAAAAAAAAATCAGCGAGCAATTTTCCCGGGGTAGAATAGAGGCCATTATCCGGATGGATTTCAACAATGGTCGGGGAGGGGAAGAAAGGTATGAACTGAATCTGCCGCTGATTCGTAACTATTATGAAATGCTTGTAAAATTGAAGCAGGAGCTTAACCTGAAAGATGATATCAGCTTACAGACCATCGCCGGGCTCAGGGATGCCTTTGTCCAGTCTGAACCGAGTCTGGATGTAGGCGTCCTTTCTGCAGAGCTGGGAAAGGTTCTTGAAGAGGCGATGGCCGCACTCAAAGAGATGAGGAATAAGGAAGGTGAAAACCTCTACCGCGATTTAACGACAAGAGTCGAGTCGATCGAACATTCTCTGGATTTGATTGCAATGAGGGCGCCTCAGGTTGTCCTCGAGTACCAGAAAAGAATTGCGGAGAGGATCAAGGAAATTACCGGAGGAGCAGCCGTTGACGAGATTCGATTGAACCAGGAAGTGGCCATCATGGCCGAAAAGAGCGACATAACAGAAGAAATCGTCCGCCTGAAAAGCCATATCCACCAATTTGACGAGTTAATAAAAAGCGATGAAACGGCGGGTAGAAAGATGGATTTCCTTATTCAGGAAATGGTCAGAGAAGTGAACACCATTGGCTCTAAAAGCAGCGACCTCGAAATATCACGGAATATCGTCGAGATCAAGAGCGATCTGGCAAAGTTGAGAGAGCAGGTACAAAACATTGAGTAAAGAGAAGACGGGGAAAGCCAAGGGATTGTTCATGGTTGTTTCTGCCCCGTCAGGCGCAGGCAAGACTTCCATTATCCGGGAAATTCTGAAAATATGCCCGAATATGCTTTTTTCCGTATCCTATACCACGAGGCCTCCCCGAGCCGGAGAAGAGGACGGGAAGGATTATTGTTTTGTTACGGAGGAGGCGTTCAAGGAACGCATTGTCCAGGAAGAATTTGCCGAATGGGAGGAATATTCCGGTTATCTTTATGGTACATCGGCAAAGACAATGAAGGCGTTTTTAGAAAAGGGTTTTGATCTTATACTGGACGTTGAACCACGTGGCGCATGCACCCTGAAGAAGCATTACCCCGGAGGAATCTTTGTATTCATTCTCCCGCCGTCAATGAATGAATTAAGAAAGAGGCTGGAGAGAAGGGGTTTTGACAATGAAGAAGAGATGAAAGAACGCCTTGACAGGGCTCTGGAAGAAATGCGTGAAGTCTCCTGGTATGATTATATCATTTTTAATGAGCGGCTTGAATCCGCCGTCGATCAGTTAAGATCCATTTATGTGGCGGAAAAAAATAGACGTGAGAGGGTGGCGGAAAAAATAGAGGAGTTTCTTTGCGTAAGATAAGAGGAGGTTTTAACGGCGTATGGCAAGAATTACTGTTGAAGATTCTTTAAAAGCAGCGAAAAACAGGTTTGCACTGGTTCTGCTGACGACAAAAAGGGCGCGTCAGCTCCTGAAAGGGTCGAAACCGCTCACGGATGTTAAAAACAACAGAGAAATCATAGCGGCCTTGAGAGAGATAGCAGACGGACAGGTTCTTTATGCGAACCCTGAATATCTGCAAGGCATTAAGGATGACTTCAAACCCATCCTGGATGATACGGAATTCGTTGGAGATGATGAATATCTTGAATAAAAATCCCAGAGAAAGGCTTATCTTTGCCCTCGATACGGGCCGCCGTATCGAGGAAGCCATGTCATGGGTTGATCGGCTCAAGGAGCATGTGGGATTATTCAAGGTCGGAAAAGAGTCCTTTTCTTATCATGGTCCTGATATCATCAGGAGAATAGAATCTCGCGGCTGTGAGGTTTTTCTTGATCTGAAGTTTCATGATATTCCCAATACGGTTGCAGCGGCTGCGGTTGCCGCTGTGAATCTGGGTGTTGTTATGTTTAATGTACATGCCCTTGGCGGAAAAAAAATGATGGAAGAGGCCGTGACGGCTGCGCGAAAGGCTGCCCGGCAGGCCGATCTACCCGCACCGGTGGTTCTTGCTGTGACCGTTTTAACCAGCCTGAATGACGATGACCTGAGAGAGCTGGGTTTTAATTGTTCGGCAAGCCTTCTTGCCCTGCATCTGTCAAGAATGGCTCAGGATGCCGGCGTTTCAGGAGTTGTAGCCTCAGCCCATGACGTTGAGGCAATTCGGGGCGTTTGTGGACAGGACTTCATAATTGTGACCCCGGGCATTCGAGGGAGCACATTAGCAGGCGATGATCAGAAAAGGGTATGGACGGCAAGAGACGCTGTTGCAATCGGCGCTGATTACATTGTTGTGGGCAGGCCCATTAGAACAGCGGATGATCCGGTTCATCAGGCCGACAAGATTGTTCAGGAAATTACCGAAGGTCTTGCAATAAGAGAAAAAGTGGTATAATATTCATTGCCTGCGTTTGAGTGTGTCGGCGTCCTTCTTCAGATGATTCTTTGATAACGTATAGGTGATGGTTTCGTAAACAGTCAGCATGACTTTTTTTTTCGAACGCATCACCGTTGACGGTGGGGCAATAGCGTGCAGGTTATCTATGGAATAAATCCCTTGCTGGAGATTTTAAAGGGCCATGACAGGATTATCAGAAAACTCGTCATCGCCTCGGGAAAAAAGGGAGATTCCATTCGGAAAATCCTGTATCTGGCAAAGATGAATGGAATCCCTGTTGAATTCAGGGACAGGGATTATCTGGACAGACAGACGGGAGGAAAAAATCATCAGGGAGTCGTTGGATTTAGTGAAGACTTCGCTTATGTAACTGTAGATGATATTATCGCGCATCGTCACGGGGAATTTAAAAATAATTTAATTCTTATCCTTGACGGCATTACCGATCCGCAGAATTTAGGTTCTCTGATCAGGACAGCTCATTGTTTTGGGGCAAACGGGGTGATTATCCCCCAAGATCGATCCGCTTCCATTACGGCATCGGTGATGAAAGCATCCTCCGGGGCGGCAGGGTATACACCCGTTGCCGTGGAGATTAACCTGTCGAATACGATTGCGTATCTGAAGGCTCAGGGCTTTTGGATTTATGGAGCTGACGCCGAAAAGGGACAGAACATGCGAACCATAGATTACATGGAGAATATTGCGGTCGTCATGGGCAATGAGGGGAAAGGGATCAGGCCGCTAATCAGAAAAAAATGTGATTTTCTTCTGTCTGTGCCGATGAGGGGGAAAATAGATTCTTTAAATGTTTCTGTTGCTGCTGGAATAATCCTCCATGAAATAGTAAGGTTTTGGAATGGGTCTTAAGGTACGCAATCATGTTGCCCGTATCAGGGGAGAAAGGGTCTGATTATGGCGGTATTTATATGGGAAGCGACGACGAGGAAAGGCGAAGTCAAAAAAGGCGAACTGGATGTCACTGATGAGAATACGCTCAGAGGCATGCTCCGTCGCCAGGGCTTCAAATCCATCACTGTAAAGAAAAAACCAAAAGAACTGTCGGAATACCTGCCTTTTCTTGCAGGGGGGGTTAAAGAAAAAGAAATTGTTGTATTTTCCCGTATATTTTCCACAATGATCAATGCGGGCCTTCCCCTGATTCAATGTCTCGAGTTGCTTGCCCAGCAGGAGCAGAACAAGGCCTTTAAAAAAATCATCACGACGATCAAGGAGGATATCGAAGGAGGATCAACCCTGTGTGATGCCCTGAAAAAATATCCCAAAATCTTTGATGAACTATTCGTCAATCTTGTGGCGGCAGGTGAAAGCGGAGGTATCCTCGATGTGATCCTGAACCGTCTTTCCGGTTATATGGAAAAGGCGGCGAAATTAAAGAGCAAGGTCAAGGGTGCCATGACGTATCCGGCCAGCGTTCTCGTCATCTCCGTAGCGGTTGTGGCCTTACTGCTCCTGAAGGTTATCCCCGTTTTCCAGAAGATGTTTGAAGGAATGGGAGGCGAATTGCCCGGACCAACCCAGTTTCTCGTCAATGCCAGTCAATTCATGCAAAGTTATTTCATGTATATGATTGGTGGAGTGGTAGCCATCGGATTTGCATTTAAGAAATATTACCAGACGGAGAAGGGTACTCTTGTGATCGATGCCCTGATTTTGAAGTCACCCGTCTTTGGCCCTTTACTCAAAAAAGTTGCAGTGGCAAAATTTACCCGTACCCTCTCCACCATGATGACGAGCGGCGTTCCTATTCTTGAAGGTCTCAACATCGTCAGCAAAACCGCGGGAAACAAGATTATTGAAAATGCCATACAAAAAACGAGACAGAGTATCAGTGAGGGAAAGACGATTGCGGAACCCCTCGCAGAGACCGACATCTTCCCTTCCATGGTGGTTCAGATGATCGCGGTCGGCGAAGCGACGGGCGCACTGGACGCCATGCTGTCGAAAATCGCCGATTTTTATGACGACGAGGTGGACGCTGCCGTGGACGCCATGACCGCGTTGCTTGAACCGTTTATGATGGTCTTTTTGGGCGGTGTTGTGGGAGGAATGATCATAGCCATGTATCTTCCCATCTTCAAGATGGCTTCCGTTGTTGGTTGATACAGAAAAATGGTCGGGATGGCGCGATTTGAACGCGCGACTCCTGCGTCCCGAACGCAGTGCCCTACCGGACTGGGC
>Ga0116202_10001874_pt1 | contig 12408 bp, 13 predicted proteins | sample LakKivw325mmetaG_FD_94479 | JGI IMG/M metagenome (GOLD analysis project Ga0116202, IMG submission 94479) | Anoxic lake water microbial communities from Lake Kivu, Rwanda to study Microbial Dark Matter (Phase II) - Lake Kivu water 325m metaG | ecosystem: Environmental > Aquatic > Freshwater >...
AGAGGGAATCCAACATGGCCATATGCGGCTTCATGCGAGAAACTTGGCGGCAGCATCAGGAGCGACTGGAGATCTTGTCGACATGATAGCTGAAAAGATGATTGAAGAGAAGAAGATAAGGATCGATAGGGCCAAAGAGTTGTTGGCCGAGTATTCAAGAAAGGCCTAGATTCTTTCGATGAGTGCAATTGATTCCATGTGCTTGATCTTCGGAACCGCGTCTTTTTCCATCCAGTCCGACACGCTGTCATAGATCTTCTGGTAGTACTTCTTCGTCGAATGTCTCACTAGACCGAGCCTTTCCATTCTTCTGACGTACCTCCACTTCATGCTTCTTGAGATCTCGTCGCCGAGAACTCTATCAAGATCCACCTTCTTGAAAACTCTGGGAAGGCGGACAAAGGCTCCGATGATCTCTTTGGGAAAGGCTGTCAGGCTCTCCTTGGACAGCTTTCGCTTCCCTCTGGCTCTGATGAGGCGTACGCTTTCCCTCGCCCTTTTCACTCTCTCTCACCTTGTCAGGTGCCTGCTAGACACAGGTTATGCGTTAAAAACGTTCTTCGTCCTCTCCTATGCCGCTCCGAGGGTAACTGATCCGTCTTGTCAGGTCAGGTCGCATGGTGTTCTTTCTTCGGAGTCAAAATCAAGCTGAAACGATCGGTTTCGTATGCAAGCACCTGGTTCTCTTTGAGTTGTGTCACGATGAACTGAGCGAAGATCGTCGTCCTCATGCCATGTACCTCATTCTACAATATCACGAAGAGATAGAACATTACAACAAGGACAATGCGGTAGATGCCGAAAGGAATGAAATTGTGCTTCCCAACGTAACCCAAGAAGAGCCTGATTGCTGCAAGCGCAACAAAGAAAGACGTGACGAAGCCTATCAGCAGTATGCCCACTTGATCTGAGGAGAAGGTTCCTGCAGAGTTAATCAAATCAAAACCAGATGCAGCGATCATCGTGGGAACAGCCAGTAGGAATGAGAACAAGACTATCGTTTTTCGCTTCATTCCTAGTGCTAGTCCGCCGATGATAGTAGGCGCGGATCTTGAGACGCCTGGTATGATGGAGATAGTCTGACAGAGTCCGATGAGCAAACAATGCTTGTATGGTATTCTTGACAGGTCGTCTATGGTTGATCTTTCACGATATAGTAACTCAAAAAGAACAAGGAATGCTCCACCAAGAAAGAGGGCCCATAGTACAATCTGTTGATTGCCCAGCAGGACTTCCTTGAAGACTCTGTAGAGCAGAAGCCCGACAATGCCCGTGGGCGTGAATGCAACAGCTAGTCGCTTCAAGATCCTCCAATCAAGAAGGAGTCTCCAATAGGAGACTACTACGGAGAGAATCGAAGCGAATTCGAGCGACAACTCAAAACTCTTGACAAAATCAGTCTGCGGAACATTCAAAATGGCAGCAGCTAGAATTAGGTGGCCAGTAGAGGAGACCGGCAAGAACTCGGTTGCTCCCTCTATGATTGCTAGAATGATGGCGCTGATTATGTCCATGGCTATTCGGTGGCCTTCAACTTCTGTTCTTACACGTAAGGTACTGGGCGGGTTAGGATCTCACGCTTCTATGCCTTGTGGTGATGGTGAGCACGCCATCAGGAACAGGCATGGCGCGAGAGTTATTTGTCATTCCTCATTCCGAAAGTCGCCAAGCCTCATATGTGACCTTGCGCTACATTCCGTGCTCCCGAAGTTGGGCTCATGAGAGAGCAAGAAGACAGCCAAGCCTCGAGGGCGACCGAGTAGTTTGTACTTGCGAGCACTCTGAACATTGAATCTTCGGGGAAATCCTTTGGGTAACGCGGAACGAGTAGATTCTGCTGAAGAAGCGGAGAGGATTGTAAGAATCGCTGAGGATAACGGGGTAACGTTGAGGCTAATCGGAGGATTGGCGATTCGGTTTCACTGTCACGGACCGCACAGCGCACATCTGCGGGAATATCATGACATAGATTTCTTTGGACTGGGGAAACAGCGTAGAGGTATATTCTCAATCTTCGAAAAGCTCGGATACTCTCCCAATCGGGAGTTCAATTTGCTCTACGGCGGCACCCGTCTACAGTTCGTCAAAGGAGAGCATCAAAAGAACGCGGATGTGTTCTTGGACAAGTTCGAAATGGAACACACTCTGGACTTCAGACGGCGGCTAAGACTGGATGACCTGACGATCCCAATCACCGACCTCTTGCTGACTAAACTTCAAAACGTGAAACTCGAAGAAAAGGATGCAAGAGACATAGTGGCGATTCTGGAAGATCATGAACTCGGACACAGCGACGACCGAGAGACCCTGAACCTGGATTACCTGGCAAGTCTATGCTCACGGAACTGGGATCTACACAGGACAATCACAGGCAGTCTCGACAAGATCAAGGTGTTCATCGACCAAGACTCGCCCAGCGTGGCGGGAGCCGAGGAATTGACACAGAAGATCGAAGCTATTCGCAGCTCCCTCATGACAAGGAAGAAAGGGCTCAGATGGAGAGCTAGGAGTCTGATTGGGGAGAGAGTGAAGTGGTACAAGGAAGTTGAAGCGGGTCAAGGTGAAGCTCAATGAATCTTCTTGCGGTGATACATCCGGTTCGTCTTAGTCAACGGCGAATCCGCCGGCAATGAAGGCGATCAGCCCTAGGAGCATCCAGACCAAGGCGTGGTTTTTCGATCTTAGTGCATTCCTCGTGGATGGATCCTTGACGATTGAGTATGCTGAGTACAAGAAACCTAGGTCGCAGACGAGGACGATTGGCACGTAGAGCCATGAAACCATCTTCAGCGTGATAGGGATCGCGCTCAGAAGAACAGCCACGACGAAGAATAGCGCGCCAGTTTTCGACGCAATGCCGAGTCCCTTTGAGACTGCAAGCGTCCTGACACCTCGCTTGGAGTCTCCTACGATGTCAGCCATGCCCTTGATGACTTCGCGACCCATTCCCGCCAGAAACGCGATCAGCGCAAATACGTACAGGATGCTGCTAATGCCGCCTACGGCTCCGCCAAAGATGAATGGTACCGCAAGGTTGGCGCTGACGGCGGCGTTTCCTGGAAGGCCGGTTTTCTTACCGAACCTATTGTAGTAGAACATGAGGCTAACTGCCAAGATTGCGATGAGAAGGTTGACAGTGCTTAACGCAAACGCGAGAAACAGGCCTGCAGCCAGCGTGATTGTTGCGAAAGCTGCGGCTTCGGTCTTGGATACGCGCCCTGAAGGGATAGGTCTGCTTGGGGTGTTTATCTGATCGATCTCGGCGTCGAGGATGTCGTTTACCGCCATCGATCCCGCCACAAGACTGAACCCTACGAGGAACCCGACTATTGCAGAATATGCTGGCATCGCCGGGCCCAATGTCATGAACTCGCCTACGAGGACAGCAAAGCCCATCATGAAGCAGTTCGGAATTCTGGCAATCTCAAGGAAGCCGGACATCTTGCCGCCTCTTGAGGATGAACTAGTCTCCATGACATTCCCCTAGGGTCTATCGTTGTTAGGAGCATGTGCTCGCGTACACACGTGATGGCGGGGGCACTTTTAATAACAATTCTCTGTTCTGAGTGTACGGCAGCTTAGTGAGGATTGTCTCATATGCTAGGCAGGGTCGAGCAATATCTGATCGACGGCATCAATGAGCAAGGCGCAATTCACCTGACGTTGCTTGATCCCGAGAAAGTGACAAGATCATCCGCCAAGGCCTTGGCAAAGGCGATAGACAAGAGCGGCTCCGCCGCGATCATGATTGGAGGCTCAACCGCAGTATCGATCTATCACACCGATGAAGTGATCATCACAATAAAGAAGCAGACCAAGCTTCCGGTCATAATCTTCCCGAATGACATAGCCGGAATAAGCAGAGAGGCCGACGCGATCTTCTTCATGAGCCTCATGAACTCCATGAACCCATACTACATAACTCACGCACAAGCTCTCGGCGCACCTCTCGTGAAACGCTACGGCCTTGAACCGATCCCCATGGGATACGTTATCGTGGGCGACAGAGGTGCCGCAGCCGCATTCGTAGGCCAAGTCAACCCCATCCCATTCGACAAGCCCCAGCTGGCCGTAATCTACGGCATGGCAGCTCAGTTCATGGGCAAACGTTTCTTCTACCTAGAGGCAGGTTCCGGCGTCGAACAACCTATCTCCCCAGAGATGGTGGCCGCAGTCGGCAAGAACATCGAGATCCCACTGATCGTCGGCGGGGGCATCCGATCTCCCAAAGCGGCAAGACAGATCGTCAAGGCCGGCGCACGGGTCATCGTCACAGGGACCTTGGTCGAGAAAGCCTCACCTGAAGTCTTGCGCCGGGTTGTACGCAGCATAAGGAAGGCTGCCTGAAGGACACGGGGCTCTGGAGTGTCCAGCGACAACTATCTGCGCATCAAGAAGGCTACGCCGTACTATAACGTTATCCGGCGTGTTGCTTTCCCTTCGACTAGTTGGATACTAGTCTCGCTGTCCGTGCTGGATCTACTTGGCACCGCGCTTGCGTTCTCCGTGAGCGACCCCACGCTTTTAGGGCTTCTCAGAGGCTTCTCAACAGGGTTCTTGGTGTTTCTTGTCCCCGCGCTCGTCTCCTCTCTTTTCTCGTTTGGGTTGGTGGTCAAAGGAGATCCGCTGTTCTTTCCGAGACGCGTTCTGGCATTGTCGCTCTTTGGTAGCATCGTGTGGATCTTTGTGATGGTGATCGGTGCAGGAGTGAGCAGGATCTTTGCAGGGTTCACGTTTCCCTTGAGCGCTTTCTATCTGGGCCTATTTGTCATGTTGCCATTGCGGTCGATAGCTGTGTTCTCAATGTCGACTGTCAGCCTAGCGAGACGTGTTGTGTTTGCAGTATCTGACCCTTTGGCATGTTCGGTTGGTCTGGCGTTCGTTCTCAATGCGTTTCCTTCTGGCCTCGCTGCAAGTCTCACTTTGGCAGTTGTCGTATCGTTTGTGTTCTCTTTTGTCTTCTTGATCTACGTTGAGAGGCGAGGCATCCGTACGCTTGGAGTTTCGCCACTGCTTGTGTTCAGGGCCTTCCTAAGAGACTGGCTAGATGGTGATTTCTCCAGGTTCGAGAACTACTTGGAGGTCTTTGGTGTCAGTAGTTCAGTCAACCTGTGCATTCTGACCTTCAGATCAAGAACCTCTCGGAAAGTGAAAGGGACTTTGATCGTGCCAGATTTCCATCCAGGCCCCTTCCTGAACATCGGAAGCAGTGCACTTCCGTACACGATCAAGCGTGTTGTCGAATCAACTGTCGGAGGTGTCGCCGCGGTTGCACATGGCGTTTCAGGGCACGAGCGTAACCTCGTCAGTCAGCAGGAAAGCACGAAAGTCATCGAGAGAATTCAATCAATGCTGGCTCACACACCACGAGGTTCGGGTGTCGGTCCGATTCTCCGGTCAGCGGCCGGAAGCGCAACTGCAACTTGTCAGGTCTTCGGCAAGTCAGCCCTAGTGACGATGACTACTGCGCCGCACGATACCGAGGATATAGACTTCGAGATTGGCGAGGTACTGCGAAAGAGTGCAAGGCGCCTTTTCAAAGGCATCGCACTTGTTGACGCGCATAATAGCTTGGGGCAAGTGACCGTGATGAGCCAAGAAAAGCTCAACGATCTTGCTCAGTCAGCTAAGCTGGCGGTGAAGTCAACGGAAGGGGTGAGGTTGCGTTCTGTTTCCGTGGGCGTCGCTCATGCTTTGTTGAGAGAGGTCTCATTGAAGGAAGGCATGGGTCCTGGAGGGATCGATGTCTTCTGGATCGAGATGGGCGGGAAATCCTACGCGTATGTCATCTTCGACAGCAATAACATGGCCTCAGGTCTAAGAGAGAGGATACTCAGCACACTGAAGCAGATGGGTGTAGCTGATGCGGAGGTAATGACATCGGACACTCATATGGTCAACGGGATAGTTTCTGCGAGATTCGGTTACCACCCAATAGGAGCAGCGACCGATCCAGAAGTCATAGTTGGATCGGTGCGGACGGCGGCCGACGAGGCTAGGAAGAACGCCGAGCCGGTGGAGGCCTCGCTTGACTACTCTGAAGTCCAGGTGAAAACACTCGGGCTGTCATCTCTTAGCCAGTTGATGCGCTTTGTCCTCAGAACCGCAAGGCTCACATTTGTGACGCTCTTTCCTGTAGTACTTGTGATCGCGATCGTATCATTGGTGTTTCTGATCTAGGTCGATTCTCCTTGCCTCAAGAATTCCATTACATGCAACTGCCACGCGAAGTGATTGTGGGCGACGACGTGCTCGGCAAGGTAGGGGAGACATGTACTCGACTGGGTTTCTCGGGATCCGTACTCATTGTGACAGATTCTAATGTTCAATCGATAGGTGCGGCACCCGCACGCGCGTCCTTGCAGAGCTCCGGATTCAAGGTTCAGGAAGTGCTCGTGGAAGCCTCATCGCTTCCCCAAGTCCGTCAGGTTGAGCGAGAGATCGAGAAGTTCAAGGCCAGCGTTGTCGCCGGCGTCGGCGGAGGAAGAGACATCGATGTCGCCAAACTCAGCTCGGCCAACAAGGGTATACCATTTCTGAGTATTCCGACAGCTGCATCTCACGACGGAATCGCTAGTCCGGTCGTCTCGATGAAAGGATACAGCAAGCCGTACTCTTTCATGGCACAGGCACCCATCGCAATAATGGCTGATGTTGGTATTATAGCCGGGGCACCATTTCGAATGCTTGCTAGTGGTTGCGGCGATGTCGTGGGCAAGTATACGTCTGTCAGAGACTGGAGGCTTGCTCACCGAATAAAGAACGAGTACTATGGCGACTACGCCGCCGACTTAGCTTTGATGAGTGCCAGGCTCGTAATGAGAAACGCGCATATCATGAAGTCAATGAGCGAGACAGGAATCAGGACGGTTGTTGAGGCGCTTGTCAGCTGCGGCGTCGCGATGAGCATCGCGGGCAGCAGCAGACCTTGCAGTGGTGCCGAACATCTGTTCAGCCACGCGCTCGATGTGACCGCGCCGCATCCGGGCCTCCATGGAGAACAGGTCGGCGTCGGAACGATCATGTGCGCGTACCTCCATGGTGCCAATTGGCAACTAATTCGAGATGTCCTACGTAGAATCGGGGCTCCGATAAGTGCGCGTGAGCTCGGAATCGAGGACAAGTACGTCATCAAAGCGCTGACGATTGCCCACAAGATAAGGCCGGATCGGTTCACGATCTTGGGCGAGAAAGGTCTTACGAAGGAAGCTGCAGAGCGCGTTGCTCAAGTGACTGGCGTAGTCGAGTAGGCTTGGCGGACAAAGTGACGAGCTCAGAAGCGCTGGAAATCGAAGCGAAGAAAGCTGCATTATTGAACGCCGTCAAGCACGAAGGTAAATCCGAAGCAGGAGCAGTCATCGGCAGACTTCTCGGCGCTCACCCAGAGCTGAGGCAGAAAGCAGCAGAAGTCCGCGTTCTGGTCGCCAGAGTCCTAGATCAAGTCAATGCGATGAGTCTCGCGGACCAAGAGAAGATCATCCAAGAGAGCTGGCCGGAGGAGCTGGCGAAGGAGAAGCCGAAAGCCGAGCGAGGCCTTCCACCGCTGCCAAACGTTGACAAGTACCCTAAGATCGTCACGCGTTTCTCACCAAATCCAGATTCAGTCTTGCATCTCGGAAACGCACGAGCATTCATCCTAAGCCACGACTATGCCCGGAAGTACGGTGGAGACTTCATCCTGCGTTTTGAGGACACGGATCCGAGACTGAAGAAGGCCGCTTTGCAGTTCTACGACCTAATACGAACTGACCTGAAATGGCTTGAGTGCAGTTGGGATGAAGAGTACTACCAGAGCGACCGCTTGGAGTTGTACTACCAATATGCGGAGGAGCTGATCCGCAAAGGAGGTGCGTACGTTTGCGAATGTGTCTCGGAGGATTTCAAGCAGCTCATCGAGTCAGGACGGGCTTGTCCCTGTCGTGCGATTACTCCAGAGGAGAATCTGACTCGCTGGAAAGGAATGCTCGGGGGCGACTATGAAGAGGGCGAGGCGGTTCTGCGCGTTAAGACAGAACTTGATCATCCGAACCCGGCAGTGCGAGATTGGCCAGCACTACGCGTCATAGACTCGGTGAAGTATCCGCATCCCCGTGTCGGTAGCAGGTACCGCGTATGGCCGCTGTACAACATGGCGTGCGGCGTCGACGATCACGCGATGAGCATCTCGCACGTGATTCGCGGCAAGGAGCACCTGACGAACATGGAGCGGCAGAAGTACCTGTACAGGTACTTGGGCTGGACTTATCCGGATGCTATCCACTATGGTCGCTTGCATGTCGTCGGAATGGATCTCAGCAAGTCGAAAATGATGCGGGCGCTCGAAGAGGGCGTGTACAGCGACTTGAGCGATCCCAGGCTCGGAACTTTGATGGCTCTGAGACGGCGAGGCATCACTCCTCAAGCCATCAGAGGCGTTGTATACGAGGTCGGACCACGCCCGGTGGATGCCACCATAAGTTGGGAGAACGTCTACGCCGCTAATCGCAAGATCATCGATCCAACCGCTCGCAGATTCTTCTTCATCGATAGACCGGTCGTCGTGACAGTGTTAGGCGTAAAGAGTAGCCGAACGGTCAAGATCCCAGCTCATCCCGAACATCCAGAGATGGGCGCAAGGGAACTCACAATTGCTGCGAAAGACGGCACATGTCGCCTCCTTCTGTCCAAATTGGATCTGGGTATTCTGAAGCCTGGGACCGTAGTCAGACTCATGGAGCTGTTCAACCTGAAAGTCAGCCAAGTGGCGCCTGAATCGGTTACCGCTGAACTTCACAGTGAAACATACGCCGAAGCTAGGAAAGTGAACGCGCCGCTAGTTCACTGGCTACCGGAGGAGCACAACTGCAAAGCTACGGTTGTCATGCCGACAGCTGAGAGGATCAACGGTTTAGGCGAACCTGACTTGACAACCTGCCATTTAGATGAGGTGATCCAGTTAGTGAGGTTCGGTTTCGGTAGAATTGACGCGGTAGCTCAAGATTCTGTTGTGATCTATTTTGCTCATCAATAAGGCAATGGAACCCTAATATCTGCATGGGTAAGAAAGAATTCATCAATATATCACAAATGCTTCTATTGAAAGAGATGTGACACGCGATGCCGTTCACTTACACCGGCATAAGGGTTCGAGATCTCAGACGATCGTTGACATTCTACACGAAAGTGATGCGACTGAAGAAGGTGTATCGTGGAAGGATGAAGGCGGGAGGAATATTCATACAACTCAAGGATCCGCGTTCCCGTCAGAGGCTTGAGCTGAATTACTACCCACCTAGGACGAAGTACCACGAGCGATTCAAGAGCGGCTCTGAACTCGACCACTTGGCGTTCTGGGAGCGGAATGTCGACGGAAAGTACGATGAAATGTTGGCCAATGGCGCCACCAAAGCGGTGGAACCTTTCTCAGAGGGCGGTTATAGACTGGCTTTCGTGAAAGACCCCGACGGGATCTGGATCGAGCTTCTGGGCAAGGAGAGAAGAGCGAGACGAAGGGTCAGCTGAGACTTGCTTTCAATATCCGACGATGCCGCTATCATATCGGCAATAGGTGTGATTCTCGGAGTAGTCTTCGTGGTCATCCAGCTGAGGCACATGGAGATGCACAGGAATCTGGACATCTCCATGAAACTGTTCGAATGGGCGGAAAGCGATCGACTCCGCAAAGCATTCAGATGGGTCGAAAACGAATTCCAATTTCAGGACTATGACAAGCACAAGGCTCAGGAAGCGACCGACTCGGAGGCAAGCGAATACCCACACGAGGTCACCGCCTTCTTCGAGCAGATCGGATTTCTAGTGGAGAAGAAGTTTGTCGACCTCGACATCATAGACGACCGGCTTGGACCACACATCGTCTCGAACTGGAAGACGCTCGAACCATGGATCATGGCCGTGAGACAGGAGAACGAGAACAACGAATTCGGGCGGCACTTTCGGAGACTCTACGAAAGAACCATAGAGTACATGAAAAAGACCGACAACACAATTGGTCAGACTGCGGAGGCCGGACGGTAGCACTAGGGTGAAACTCGTATGATCAGTCGCATTGGATCCTTGAGTGTGAACGAACTACTTACTCGACCTGTAGTGCTGTCGCCCACAGATCAGATCCACAGAGCGATCGGTCTCCTGAAGAGAATGAAGAGCTACGAGATATTCGTCGCAGAGGACGACGAAGTGAAAGGTCTCTTAACCATTCGGGACGTTCTCAGAGCCAAGAACATAGCAAGCAGTAGACTCTCTTCCCTCCTGACGCAAGTTCCACACCTTTCCAGAGACGACATCGTGAGTACCGCAGCGAGAATCATGACTGATCATAGGGTGAGATCGGCACCTGTGCTGGAAGGCGGCAAGCTCATCGGACAAATAACTGCTTCATCAATTTGCAGTCGGATGTCAGAGGAACGAAAGCTGAACGTGAACGCATCAACGGTCATGACTTCCAATCCAATCTCCATTCAAGAAGACGATTCAGTCGCCAAAGCGAGGACTGTGATGATTCAAAGGAATATCGATCATCTTCCAGTGCTTCGGCAGCGGGAAGTCGCTGGAGTGGTCACATCAGATAGCATTGTTTTCAGGATGACTCCGCCCGAGAGCATTACGCCGGAATCCATTACGAGTGAAAAGCAAGCGCCGCTGGATATCAGAGTCTCGGGATTGATGGCAGAGCCAGTCATCGCGGCACCTGATGCGGATGTGTGCTATGTGATCGAGGAGATGAGAAGACGAGAAACCGCATACTCACTGGTTGCCCTGTGGGGCGAACTTCAGGGCATCGTAACCTACAGGGACTGTGTCAAGTTGCTTGCCGAGGCTCCGAGGCCGTCTCTGCCAATATCTATTGTTGGATTGCCTGAAGATCCTTTCGAGGCAGAAACCGCGAAGAGAAAGTTCGAGACCGTTGTGAAACGAGTGAGCAGGAGCCTGCCGGACTTGCTGGAAGCGAGATCTGTGATTAAGACCTCCGAAAGGGCTGGGCAGAGACATAGGTACGAGGTTGTAGTCGAGCTGATCACTCCTAGGAAGACAACTTCATTCGGTGCGTCAGGATGGAGTCTCCCAGAAGTATTTGACGAACTCTCAGATAGAATGAAGCGAGTGACAACGAAGAAGCGAGAACGGCCGAGAAGAAGGCTCGACTAAGCTGTGACCATGATAACTGCGGAGACAATCATCCGTGCGAATTCTGTCTCTTCTTGAGTAGTACGTCTGAACCCTGCAGTTCGACCTCATAGGAAGGTTCGTCTCTCTTCGGAGGTGAAGCAATAACCTTGCCTGTTGTGAGGTCGAATCGCCCTTCGTGACATGGGCATATGACCGTAGTGCCGTCGATCGTCCCCTCACTCAAGGAACACTGCCGGTGTGTACACTCGTCTCCCATTGCGTAGATCTTGCCAGAGAGGTTGGCCACGAGCACGTCCTTCGCGTGCACCTGAACTTTCCTCATTGACCCAGCAGGAAAATCGCTCAAGGAACCGACCTTGACGAACGCATCACTCATGTGGAGCTTCTCCACCTTCTTCGTACACGATCAAGAGACACTTAATCCTTCGGCTACCCTAGGCGACGCAGAGTTGAACGGTGCGGCGCAAGTCGAGAGGGAAACGTGAGAATTCTCGAAAGAAGCGAATGCTAACTGTCTTCGCGGCTCGTTCGAACAGGTCTGAACTTGACACCGTACCGAATCATGCCATCATCATCGTAGATTCTCCTGAAGGTCGATTCAACCTCAAGACCAATTTTGAGGTCCTCAGCCCTACAGTCAGTCATCTGTGCAACTATCCTCGGGCCTTCATCGAGTTCAACAACTGCGACTGGGTACGAACCAACAAGGTTCTGCTGGGCCAAGAATTCTGGCGGAGATCCACCTCTGGATATCGTAGTGAAGCAGTAGATCTTGCCCCTGCCACTGAGTTTCTGAGACTCGTATTCTAGGATCTTGCCGCACTTGAGGCAGTTGGCGCCTAGTGGAAGGCTGATCGCGCCACAGGATTTGCACTTGGCGGCAATGAGAGCGTACCGCTGAGGTATCGACCGCGAATAAGTTGGGATTGACACATATGCCATTTCGTATTTCCTCCAATCAACGTCCCGCGAGAATCCTTCGGATCTTGATGTACGTCGTGTAATCGATGTACTCCTTTTTCGCTAGGTAGTCCTCGTATCTGGCCCCGGCAACTTGTCTGACCTCCGCGCCAGCGGCGAGGCTTATGGCGTCGGCTCCTGCGCCAGCTCCGTATGAGCAACAAATCACATGCTGCCCGACCGAAGCTGATTCAAGAACCTTCGAGAGTGCGAGAAGAGAGGAGGCTGCTCCGGCATCCCCGACCTTCGTGGAGACCATGCCAAGCGATATCTTACCATCCTCGAATCCGAGCTTCTTGGAGACCTCCGATGCCTTTCCGG
>Ga0116202_10001876_pt1 | contig 12403 bp, 9 predicted proteins | sample LakKivw325mmetaG_FD_94479 | JGI IMG/M metagenome (GOLD analysis project Ga0116202, IMG submission 94479) | Anoxic lake water microbial communities from Lake Kivu, Rwanda to study Microbial Dark Matter (Phase II) - Lake Kivu water 325m metaG | ecosystem: Environmental > Aquatic > Freshwater >...
ATCGACCTTCTTCCCTTCACCTCCCTCTATCATAACTCAACAGGCCCATATTTTCATTCCCTTGTGCGGCGCGAAGCGCCATGATTGACTGAACTTGATTCAGCACCTACGGGGCGCGAAGGCGGGTCCCGAATCAAGTTCGGGATGACGTTGCCACACTATTATACCAAAACTGGGCCGGTCTGCCATGTACCGCCAAGGCACTGGGTATAATTTCCCACTTGTAAATCAGCCCGCAGATGGTTAGAATTCTTTGTATGGCCGGAGGCACCCGGGGCCGGTCAGAGTCATCATTCGATTTTGAGGCACCAATTGAGCAATCCCAGTTTCGTGCATCTTCATACACATTCGGAGTTCAGTCTTCTTGATGGCGCCAGCCGCATATCCGAGATCGTAAGCACGGCGGCAGACTTCGAAATGCCCGCTGTGGCCCTCACCGACCACGGTGTGATGTACGGCAACATCAACTTCCACGACGAGGCGAAGAAGGCGGGTATCAAACCTGTATTGGGCTGCGAAGTATATGTGGCGGTCGAGTCTCGATTCCGCAGAGATGCCAAACTGGACAAGCGGCAGTACCACCTTGTGCTGCTGGCAAAGAATAGTCAGGGCTACAAGAACCTGATCAAGCTGGTAAGCGCGTCGTTCTCGGACGGCTTCTACTACAAGCCCAGGGTTGACAAAGAGTTGCTGAGAGAGTATGGCGGTGATCTGGTTGCTATGTCCGCGTGCCTGGGAGGTGAACTGCCGGCAAAGATTATGGATCGAGACGACCAAGGTCTGGACCAGTCGCTGGGCGAGTATCTGGACATTTTCGGGACTGATGATTTCTACGTTGAACTGCAGGAGCACTATCTTCCCGAACAGCGCGGAGTGAACGAACGTCTGGTTGAGATCGCACGAAAACGCGGACTGAAGCTGGTTGCATCCAACGACTCCCACTACACGCGCAGGGCCGATGCCGACGCACACGACGTCTTGCTGTGTATCCAGACCAACTCCACTCTGGACGCGCCGGACCGGATGCGGTTCGGCACACAGGAGTTCTACATCAAGAGCCAGCAGGAGATGTGGGATCTATTCAAGGATGTGCCGGATGCTCTGGAAAACACTCTGGAGATAGTCGAGAAGTGCAACTGCGCATTCAAGTTCGATACCTTGAACCTGCCGGACCCGGGGATTCCGGCTGGAACAAAGTCATCGGACTATATGTACGAGCAGGCTAAGGCCGGGCTGGCAGCCCGCATGGGAGGTACCATCCCTGAGGATTATCAAAGGCAGCTTGATTACGAGTGCGAGATCATCAACAAGTGCGATTTTGCCACCTACATGATGATCGTCCGCGACTTCACGGATTTTGCCAGGCGCGAGGGCATATACGTGGGCGTGCGCGGGTCCGCGGCGGGAAGCATTGTCTGCTACGGTCTGGGTATCACGGATGTTGACCCCATAGACTACGGTCTCACGTTTGAGCGCTTTCTCAATCCCGAGCGAATCGAAATGCCCGACGTTGACCTCGACATCCAGGACGACCGGCGTGATGACCTCATCGGATACGTTCTGGAAAAGTATGGCCGCGACCGGGTGGGTCAGATCGCGACGTTCGGCAGCCTGAAAGCGCGTGCGGCCGTAAGGGACTGCGGGCGCGTGCTGAGTATGGATCTGTCCGAAGTGGACCGTATCTGCAAGATGATCCCCGCGATACCCGTCGGCGTGACCATTGAACAGGCCATAAAAGAAAACCCTGATCTTCGGAGCACTTATGAGCGGGACAGCAGCATAAGGCGGCTGATTGACACTGCCAGGACCCTGGAGGGTCTGAACCGTAACGTCGGAGTCCATGCGGCTGGGGTTCTGATATCCGATGATCCGCTCACCGACCACGTGCCCGTGCAACAGGGCGGCAAGGGAGAAACCGTAGCGCAACTTGCGAAAAAGGATATCCAGAAGGTCGGGCTGCTGAAGATGGACTTTCTGGGGCTGGCGAACCTCACCATTCTCGCCAATGCGGTGGTCAACGTCAAGACCAGCACGGGGATAGATATCGACATCCTCGACGTTCCTCTGGATGACCAGAAGACGTTCGAGATGCTGGGCAGGGGCGATACAAACGGCGTATTCCAGTTGGAAAGCCCCGGTATGCGCCGCAATGTCGTCGAACTCAAGCCCAGATCCGTCAGAGAACTCGCCGCTATCGTGGCGCTGTATCGTCCTGGGCCGATGGACCATATCCCCAAGTTCATTCGCTCCAAGTTTGGGCAGGAGAAGATCAAGTATCTTCATCCGGACATGGAACCCATCCTCGAGGAGACATATGGCGTCATCTGCTATCAGGATCAGGTTCTCCGAATCGCGAGCGCGATTGCCGGGTTCTCGCTGGGTCAGGCGGATAAACTGCGCAAGGCTATGTCCAGCAAGGACAAGGAAGTCATGGCCCAGCAGAAGCAGAAGTTCGTCGACGGCGCAGTGGCCAGGGGTGTCAAGCAGGATATCGCCCAGAAGATATACGAACAGATTGAGCCGTTTGCCGGCTATGCATTCAACAAAGCGCACGCGGTCTGCTACGCATTTGTGGCCTACAGGACTGCCTACCTCAAGGCCAACTTCCCCGTGCAATACTACGCGGCGTTGCTTTCGGCGAATATGGACGACAAGGATAAACTCGCCATCTATCTGGGCGACTGCAAGCGTTTGGGGATAGAAGTGCTGCCTCCGGACATCAACAAGAGCTCCGCCGCCTTTCAGGTGGAGGGCAAATCAATTCGCTTCGGCCTTGGAGCGGTCAAAGGGGTTGGCAGGGGTGTGATCGACGGGCTGGTCGCGGCCAGAGAGACTGGCGGGCCTTTCACCGATCTGTTCGACTTCTGCGACAGGACGGCAGACCAGGTGACAATGAACCGGAGCGCCATCGAGAGTCTTATCAAAGTAGGCGCGTTCTGCCATACGACAAGCAACAGAGCGCAGTTGCTGGAGATGCTGCCGGATTCGATGAGCTCCGCGGCAGCGCGCAGACGCGATCAGGAAAACGGTCAGGCGGGGTTGTTCTGTGATGAGATGGTCTCGGCCGGTGCGTGTATCGACTGGCGCAAGTACGACCACGTCGGCGAGTTTGCCCAGTCCGAGATACTGGAGTTCGAGAAGGAGCTGTTGGGATTCTATCAATCGGGGCATCCGCTCAACGAGTACCGGGAGGCCCTGGAGCGCAATACGACAGTAAACGCGGTGACATGCAGGGAGCTTGCCCACGACCAAGAGTGCGTGATCGGCGGGATCATCGCCGATGTGCGGATCAAACACACCAGGCGCAACGAGAAGATGGCCAACGTACGCGTTGAAGACCTGTATGGGGGGATCGACGTAACATTCTTTCCCGCTGCTTTCAAGAATTGCCAGAATCAGTTAGCGGTGGATCGCATCGTGCTGGTAAAGGGCAAGGCCTCTCACAGAGAGCGCATCAACTCGGATGACGAGGACGGTGCTGTGGAAGTCGAGATACGCGGCGAGGCGGTCTCGCCGCTCCGGGAGGCCAACGGGAAGTCAAACGGCAATGGGACTCGTGCGGTGCATATCAGGCTGAGTCCGAATGCGACGGTCAGGCTGGAAGCTGTCCGCAGCTTCATCCAGTCCCATCCCGGCGCTATTCCCGTCTACCTGCACGTCTGTGACGAAGGCGCCAGGCGCAAGATAGCCACGGACTACCGGGTGGATCCCTCGCCCAGTTTTGTCTCAAGCCTGGAACGGATGCTGGGCCGCAACGCCGTTAGAGTGGCCTGACGCGGCTGGCGCGCCGCTCCGAGCATCGTGGAGGCTGCCACGTGACTCCGCTCAGAAGAACGGTGGCTGCACGAAGGTGGGTCCCGAATCAAGTTCGGGATGACGATACTGCGTCGTGCGGCAACTTGTTTGCCGCATCCACGGGCCACGGCAATTGTGGGTATAATGATAGTAGGAATCGAGGTCAGCTACTATGCCTAAGGAAATCGCAGAACTGGTAAGCAGACAGATGCGTCTTTCAGAGACTGCTCGAAAGATCATCACCGAATCGGGTTCGCCGTGTCAGTCTCCGGTGATTACGATATCCCGTACGATGGGGAGCGGTGCCAGAGTGGTAGCGGAACTGCTTGCCCGCGAACTGGGGTGGAGTTTCTGGGGCAAGGAAGTAATAGACGAGATCGCTGAGGATGCTGATGTCTCCAGGAGTCTCGTTGAGGATCAGGACGAGAAGAGAGTCTCGGAGTTCGAGGCTCTTGCGAGGGCGGTGATCGGCGATTTTGCCATGTCTGGTTTCATGTACGAGAAGCACCTGGCCCGAACCGTGGCTGCGATCGGCGCCAAAGGTTGCGCAATCATTCTGGGTCGTGGTGCACAGTTTCTGCTGCCTGACGCTCTGCACGTGCACATCGACGCCTCATTTGATCACCGCGTGGCGAATATGATGAAGTTTGAGAGCTACAACCGTGCCGACGCTGAGGCCAAGCTTCGAGCTTCCGACAAGGAGAGGCAGCGTTTCGTCGAAGCGATGTTCGGTAAGGAGAAGGTCAACGCATTCCACAACGACGTCAGCATCTGGATGGACCGGATGTCCATTGAAGGCGCCGCAGCCATTATCAAGACGGCCCTGGAAGCACACTGCAAGCATATGGGCGGGCACCGGAACACCGCCTCCAGGCGCTGATGCGCTCTCTGGACAATCCAGAGGCTAGATGTTAGAAGCAAGAAGTTAGAATTGGCGCCAACTCACGCTGATGCTTCGACCCGCAAGGAACGCTCTCCTATCTCCATCCACCTTCATAGTGTGGGGGATGAAGCCGTCTTCTTGTTGGCGGCCCAGGACCGCCTTGATAACGTTTTCGGCCCATTCGGGCGCAAAATGCCGGATCCCGAGAGCGTGGAATCCTGAGTCCCATATCCACACGTGCACGTTGGGCCAGCGGTCTGGAGTGGTCCACGGAATCGCATGTGGCGTACATCCTCTGCTCGCTCGCGCTGCCTTCCGGTATCTGCAGTGCGTCGAACAACGCTACTCTCTCTTTGAAAACAGCCTCAAAGTCGACAGCCGCACCTACTTCCGCTCGCTTCAAGGCTTCCTCGGCGTCACTGCCGTAGCCTATCGCAAACACGGTCGAATCGCCCGTCGAAGATAGGGTGGTGGCGAGCTCTGATCTTGGCTGATCTGCTGTTCCCGAACTCACTGTTCCTGATATGGCCCAGCTTGGGGTGACAACCGACAGGACTTCTCCTGAAGCTTCCGCCTTTGCAGCGGAGCAACTGACGCGGAGTGTCACGGCGGTGCGCTCACGCACTTCCACCGCCGCCGCCCGGACCAGTAGAGTTCCGCTGTCATAGAACGCCCACGATATCTCTATCTGACTTCCACTGATTTCAACCACGGATGAGAGCGCGTCGCCGCATACCAAGTGGTCTTCCACTGTTTGCAGGTCATCGATTCCGGAAACCGTGACCGACACCGTTACTGGCGGGTCGAGATGAAACAGAAACCCTCTGCCTTTCTCCAGACTCGACCCCACGAGCTGCGTCAGCACGTCGGTCTCTCCGTCCATCCCGGAGAAAGCAAAAAGCTGCCCGCCCTTACCCCAAACATTCGGAAGAATCATACTAGAGATTACCTTTCATCGTCCGACTGTGTCTCCCAATTATCGGTCTGAGATGTCGAAAGTCTCGCCCGTTACGCCGAAGCTATCACTAGAGAGAGTCGTGTTCTCGAGTGCCTCAGGGACTCGTTCGAGAGAGACGGTACTGGGGACGAATCGCGCTGATTAGCTCAGACGGCTTTCTTCTTGCGGGCAACTCGCTGCTGAAGATCCAGCAGTCGTTCCGTTCGCTCACGCCAGTACTCCAACTGTTGCTCGCGAGACATTCCTGCCAGTTTAGCCTGCACTTTCGCGGCACCCCTGTGCTTCATTTCGACACAATCAAAGGGCTTCTTCGTTGCCATAGTGCAATACCTCCAAGGGCGAATAGATTGCCAAGGGACGGTAACCATGCCTTGCGTTCACGGCGTTGTATTGTGGAATCTTCTCGAAATGAACTATGTGCTTGAAGTTCCAACTTACCACTAGACCGCAATCAGCGACGGTTGCCATCGCTACGTGCAGAGCATCGTCTGCCCACCGAGACGTAAGAATGCCGGCGTCAATATATGCTTGCTGCAGATCTAGAGCGTCAGCAGATATCGGAACTACTGTGGTCCAGTCCAGCATTTCCACAAACAAGTCGCTCACCTGCGGTGGAGCTTCATCCAACTCCTCTTGGACAAGTGCCGACACGACCAGATGAAACCGGCCGCCTTTGACCTCGTCGAAGAACCGCCGAGTGGGCGTCTGGAATTCTCTGTCTAGAGCTCCACCGAAAACGCAGGTGTCTACGTAGACTCGCAATGCGCGCATAGTTTACCCTCACGGACATTATAGCACACTAGAAACAAGACGGCAGCGAATCTAGTCCCAAATCTATATGTTATGCCGCCAAGCCAGTCCCCCTTCTATCTCGAAACCACAACTCCCACAACGTCCAGGCCGGAAGCAGAGACCTTGATCACATCCCCATCTCGCGGAATCGGGTTCCCGAACAGGTCAGTTGCCACAGTCCAGCCGCTGACGTCCACGGTCTCTGTGACCGTCTCTTTAGTGGGGTTTGTGAAGAGCCAAGCCTCCTTGTTGTCAGTGCATCGCCGGCGCAGTAGGAGCCTTCCAGCGTGTTCGGGGACCAGCCCACACTGCTTGAATAGGCCCCTGGCGGTCGCGTCAATCCGGTCGTCTCGATATGCTGTCGCACTGTGTCCAAGGTATGTTCCAATCAACCATGCGTCTCCTTGGCCATAGCATCTGACTACTCCGGCCACGCGGTTTCCGTACATCAGGCACGGATCGGAGCCCTGGCAGGTGAAGGTCTGCAGGTAGAGGTTTGCCCGCACTTTGCCTCCGGCAAGAGGTCCGATCCCTTCGAGAACGGTCGCATCAAGGTAGTCGCCCGACGTGTGTTCCTCAGTGAACCATCGCTGCCCGTTGTCGGGCTCGCGCACCATCGAGAGACTCTCCTGGCTCACACCAAACAGAACGCGCAGCGCCGGGGATAGTTCTCCACGAGGGCAGTATCCGTTCTCATCGATCCGTCCCGGACAGGCTTCGCTGATTAGATGCCCGCCCTGATGGACGTAGCGGACGAGTTGGGTGGCAATCTCCTCTGAGATTGACAGGGGGAATGGTGCAATGATCGCCCGGTAGTCACTGGCTCGGTCGTTCAGCTCGCTTGCCTCGATGAAGTCGACTGCGATTCCGGATTTCCAGAGCAGGCGATGCCATCCGCGGGTGCTGAATGTTAGATGCTCAATGGCTGGAGGTATCGCAGCGCAAAGCTGGGCGTTCCATTCGTTGATCAGGATGGCCACCTTGGCTGCAGGACGTGTCGGTTCCCGGAACAGCTCCGGATGGGCCTGCAGTGCACTTCCGATGCGGGCCGCTTCCTCGAATCTCGGCGTACTGTCGCCTTCGCTGTCGAGCAGGGAGAAGCCGTTTATCTCACCTGCCGATATCTCGGCTCTTGTCACCCAGAACGATACGGCCGTCATCCCGGAGCCGATCGACGTCAGCATCCAACGGCGGATGTCTTCCGGTGAAGGCTTTTTTCCAACGTGCAGACCTATGCTCAACGGCCCGCCCTGAAATTCGGCGGCCCAGGCCTGTTTGCCCTGTCCGTTCGCGGACCTGATGTAGTCCGAGTTCATGGCCAGGTCCTGCATCTCCACAAGCTGCGCAGCGGCAGAGTCCAGCGGCTTGCCCGGCGCAGGCTTGTCGTCGTCCCATCTGTTCATTCCGACCCACTGCGGATAGCTTGATGTCCCGAGGAAGTCCTGGCACCTCGCATAGGTCCAGTCCTGTCCATAGCCGATTGCCGGCCCGCCCTTGTGCGCGAAGACCGGGCGCCCCAGCGGGTCGGCGGTCTTTATCGCCTCGCAGCGAGCTTTCAGGACTTTTCCGACCTGGACGTTATCCATAAAATACTGCCACGTGATATCGTTTGGATAGGGCCCCTTGTTGCCGTTCGAGCGGTTCGGGGAGACGTCTTCCCAGTCAGCGTAGCGTGTCTTCCATGCGCGGTTTAGGGCATCGAGATCAGAATATCGAGTCTTGAGCCAGGTTCGATAGCTTGCCAGGGTGTTCGGGCAGAAGCAGACGTCGTGTCCGACAAAGTGCTGTGACCAGTAGCCGATCTCCTGCCAGGTGTTCCAGACTACGACGTTCTCGTACCTGCCGAGAGTCTGCACAAGCGACGTTATGAACCGCTTTTCGTCCGCTAGTGCTCCCGGATCGTCAAGGCACGGGCCGGGTTTGCCATCTGCGGGAAGCGTGAACTGGGCTTCGTAAGCGATGACAGTGCCGTCTCGACCAACCATCCTGCAGCCAGGGTGCTTGCGATAGAGCCACGCCGGTGCCTGCTCGCAGGTGAGGCCGAGATAAACACCCATGTCCAATGTTCCGGCGTGTTCTATCAACTCCTCGTAGCACGCGAAGTCGTAGTGGCCGGGAGCAGCCTCATCACACGCCCAGTGCTCCTGCAGCTTTATGAGATTGAATCCCTTGCTCTTGAGGAGTTCCATATCTCGCTTCAGTTCGCTCATCGCGGGCATCGGCTCGCGGCACAGATGAGAGCCGAGTGGAAATAGCTTTGAGAATTGGTCGAGGTTCATCAGATACTATCCTCCTGTGTATGGGAACAGCACGCAGACGTTTGTGTTCTCGTTTACTGTCGTACTATCGTTCATTCACGTTGGTTTTCAGACAACGCGCCGCCCGGCGTGGTCATCGACCCTCCGGTCGCGCTGCGCGCTCCCTCTGGGGCTGCTCCCAAATCCACAATGCCATCTTTACCATCGTCTTCCATAGACACATTCTACCTCTTTTCTGTGTCCAAGGGAAACCGTGGGCGGGTCATCCGCTGTTCGCGTCTTGCACGGCCAGCACGGTGTCAATGACGCGCTCCACGTACGGGGGGTGTCACCCCGTCGTAGAAGAAGAGCGTCCACCAATGGTCGGCTGCCTGGACGGCGTGACTGTCGCAGATCGGATCGGATGCATCCGCGGCGCCCCACACAGATCATTTCTGTTACAATAGAAAGACGATGAACCAAAAACCGCAACGGGACATCTTTCCTGAGCAATTACCGGTCATAATCGCTGAGCAGTAGAAGTTTCTTGAGCCGCCAGTATCCAAATCGAACCTTGCGCTTGCGAACTAGTAATGGTATAATCCTACCGCTGGAACGCCTTCCAGGTTATGGATGAATACAAACAATGGACAAAACAATAATCGCCGATGTTCCTGTGCGTTCGCTAAAGAAAGCCCTTGATCTGCTTGATCTTGTTATCGAAGCAGACTCATCACAGCACGGTGCTTCGCTTGCCGCTTTAGCGGAACGGATGCAGATGCCCGCCAACTCAGTGCATAACCTTCTGAAGACAATGACCGCCTGCGGCTATGTGAGCAAGAGCAGTCACGGTATCTATACGCTGGGAGTCAAGTGCAGACAACTGGGAGTGGTGAACCGGCTTAGTGCTGACCGGTTGAAAGTCGCACTGGTGACGCGGCTAGAGCAGCTTGCTGACGAAACGGGGGAAGCCTGTCTGCTAGCTGTGCTATTGAATGGCATTCGCATTGTGGCAGCGCGTGTAGACAGCACGAAAGCCATCCAAGTGGCGTTATCCTATACAGAGAACACTCCATTCTTTGCGAAAGCGACGGGACGTATTCTCGCCGCCGGTGCCGATCCGGAGGAGCTAACTCATATCCTCAGTCGCCACGGAATGCCGGGGGCGGCATGGGATGGCATCTCAACGGAGGCCGACCTGCAAGAAGCCCTGGAACGCGTGCGTCGTCAAGGCTGGTGTCAGGTTGACGCACCCGAGGAGGGACTTATCGGACTTGCATGCCCGGTGATGGGAACGAATGGGGCATTCGCTGCTGCTTTGGGCGTCTATGCGCCCGCATTCCGCTTGACCGCGGATAGGAGCCGGAAGCTGGTAGAGCAGATGCGTCTCTTCGCCGCTACCTTACCGGACCTGTTTCCCAGCGATTTCGCGACTCTGTTATCGAAGACTGACGTTGTTCTACGGAGTGCTGCCAAGGAGGATACTCGATGACAGGAACAGAACGAGTCTTGCGCGCGCTGGCGTTCCAGCCGACCGACCGGGTGCCTGTAGTTGGCGGATTTGTGCGGCATCCGCAGTTTCTGGCCCAGATGGCAGGGACGACAATGGACGCCTTCTGGGCCGAGCCAAAGAGCGTGGCTATCCGTGCTTTCCGCAACCTTGGCGTGGACTGCATCATCGGACTGATCTTGCCCAGTGCGGACTCGGCAAGCGGTGCCCAGGTGAGCATGCACCAGTCGAGCCGGTTCGACTCGCCGGAGGCTGTGCTCAAGGAGATCGAGAATCTGCCCGGCCTCGAGGAACTGCGGCGCCAAGTGGACATGCAGGACTGCTACGAAACGTTCCTCAAGACCTATCGCGAAGGGCAGGCAGCCATTGGCGACGACATCCTGTGGCTGCCCAACCGCTTCGGCTGCCTGGCGAAGTTCCAGAACGAGGGCCATTTCGGCGCCGAGAACTATTACATGGCCCTGGCGCTCTATCCCGAGGCTATGGAGCGGTTCTTCGCCTACTCCGGCGAACACGCCTACCTCATGAACCTCGCCCACGCCCGCGCCATCGTCGAGCACGGCCTGCCGAGGATCATCTGGGCTGGACAGGATGCCTGTGATAACCGCGGGCCGTACATCGCTCCGGAAAAGATGAACGAAATCTACATCCGCCACGTCAAACGCTCGCTCGAACCGCTCAAGGCCATAGGTGTCGGGGTGCTCTGGCATGCCGACGGCAACATCGCGCCTATCGCGCCGCACCTGCTCGCTGCCGGGGCGGACGGCTTTCAGGGTCTGCAGGAGACCATCGAAACCAGGGTTGACGTCGCCGCGCTCCGCGAGTTCAAGACCCTCGATGGCAAACCGCCGGTGATCGTGGGCAGTGTCTCGAGCGTCACAACTATGCCCTTCGGCACGCCGGAGGATGTCCGCGCCGAGGTGCGGCGCTGCCAGGCGCTAGCAGCGGCCAAAGGCGGCGGCTGGCTGCTGAACTTCTCATCGTCGCTCGGTCCAGAAGTGCCAGTCGAGAACATTCAGACATTCTTCGAGGAGGCAGCAGGCAAGTGAACACGGAAGTAATGACTTCAAGAGAACGCATCCTCTACGCTATGCGCGGAGGCCAACCTGACCGGGTGCCCGTGCAACTCGGCATCTTGTCCATTGCCCCGATTTTCTCCAGATCAACTTTCTGGGACGTTCACTATTATAACAAGTTCGACCTGGCCGAGCTGATGGTGCAGATGGTCAACGAATTCGACTTCGACGGCTATCTCTACACATACATGGGCGCCCGCATCAAAAACGACAAGCGGAAGGTGAAGAGCGAGGTGGTGAGACAGGACGCCGAATTCATCGTCCAGCGCACCACGATCGAAACGCCCGGAGGAACCCTGTGGGCAGAGCGCGCGTTCCCCAGGACGGAGGTGCCGACCACCACCCGGGGCCTGGTCAAGACGGCCGGGGATTTCAAACTTTACCTCGAATACTGCCTGCCCGGTCCGGCTGCTTTGGAATGGGATACGGCGCCAATCGAGCGCAGCAAGACATTGCTGGGCGATCATGGCGCGGTGGCGGCGACACAGCAGAACTTGCCCGGCCTGCATGCCCTTATTGGCGTCTTCGACGGCAAGCTCGAGGCGGCCACCTATTTCATGATGGATCATCCGGACTTGATGGAGGAGTATCGCCAGCGTCAGGAAGCCATCCTGCTGGCAGGTCTGGAACGGGCTTTGGCGGCGAAACCGGATTACGTAGAATTCAGCAATTCCGGGATGCTGACCCTATCGAATCCCGAATGGGTACGCCAGTTAGCGCTACCGACCCTCAAGAAAGGAACCCGGATGTGCCGCGAGGCGGGCATCCCCTCCGAACTCCACTGCTGCGGCAAGGAGCGCCTGGTGATTGAAATGGTCTGTGAAGAGGGCATCGAGCTTGATAGCATCAACCCGCTCCAGCCGCCGCCCATGGGCGATTGCGATCTGCCGGAGGTCAAGCGGACCTTCGGCAAGCGGCTGTGTTTGAAGGGCAACGTGGGCGTCACGGAGCCGATGCTCACCGGCACCCCGGCCGACGTCGAGAAGGATGTCATCCGCTGCCTGGAGGCTGCCAAGGCCGGCGGTGGCTACATTCTTTTCACCGAGGAAGGTTTGGGCGCAAACACGCCGTTCGAGAACATCAGAAAGTATGTTGAGGTCGGTAAGCGCGAAGGAAAATACTGACCTGTGAAGGAGATACAATGTCCGATAC
>Ga0116202_10001877_pt1 | contig 12401 bp, 13 predicted proteins | sample LakKivw325mmetaG_FD_94479 | JGI IMG/M metagenome (GOLD analysis project Ga0116202, IMG submission 94479) | Anoxic lake water microbial communities from Lake Kivu, Rwanda to study Microbial Dark Matter (Phase II) - Lake Kivu water 325m metaG | ecosystem: Environmental > Aquatic > Freshwater >...
ATCATCGCAGCGACTCTGGGAATACCTCGCGGTGTCTATGCAGCAGTAAAGCAGGACAAACCAGTGGATCATGCGGTTCGATTATTCGCTCTTGGTACCTACTGCCTTCCACCGTTTCTGATGGCTCTCGTGATGCAGTTGGTCGTATTCTATTGGCTCAGACTCCTGCCTTCCGGAGGTAGGCTTTCACCTTTCATTCAGGCACCTCCACGCATCACCGGACTGCTGATCCTAGACAGCATCTTGACCGGCAACGTTCAGAGTCTTGGGAGCAGTCTTATTCACATACTACTGCCAGCCACCGCGCTTGCGCTCCTCACTTTCGGTCTCATCACAAGACTCACACGTTCCAACATGCTGGAGATCCTAAGACAGGATTATGTACGAACAGCTCGCGCCAAGGGTCTTAACGAGCGAGTTGTCGTTTTCAAACACGCCCTGCGCAACGGTCTAATCTCAATCGTGACTGTGCTTGCACTGCTGTTTGCCTGGATGCTTTCTGGGGCGATCGTGATAGAGTACATATTCAACTGGCCGGGAATTGGACGATATGCTGTTCAGTCTATCCTAGCTCTTGACCTACCAGCGGTCATGGGCACGACGCTCGTGTTTACGCTATGTGTAGTTCTAGTGAATCTCGTGGCTGACATAGGGTACGCAGTACTGGATCCACGAATCAGGCTGGACTGATGAATCGATGAGTCTCTTAGACAAGAACGAACTGAGACTGACAGGAAGATATCTGCTAAGAAACAAGCTGTCGCTTGCGGGTGGAATAGTAGCGGGCGTCTACCTTGTCTTGGCAGTTCTTGTGACATTGACAGGCGATCTTCTACTTCCTCACGATCCATTTGTGCAAAACTATGCCCAAGCGCTGATGCCTCCGAGCATTACGCACTTGTTTGGAACCGACGACCTCGGACGAGACATCTTCAGCCGAGTAATCGCGGGCACTCCATTCGACGCTCAGATAGCCTTCGTTGTAGTGTTGATTTCGCTCGCCTTGGGCGGCAGCATCGGAGCCTTCGCGGGTTATCTTGGCGGGAGAGCAGAAGAGATCATGATGCGTGTCACAGACATATTCCTCTCATTTCCGGCACTTGTCCTCGCAATGGCAGTAGCTATCGCGATAGGTCCAGGGCTCACAAACGCAATGATGGCCCTACTTGTTGTCTGGTGGCCCTGGTCCGCAAGGATCGGTCGTGGTGAGGCCCTTTCCGTAAAATCCAGCCAATACATCGAGGCAGCTCATGCTGCCGGCCTCAGTAGCTTCCAAGTCGTCATTAGACACGTGCTGCCGAACATACTCATGCCGCTCCTCGTCTACGCCACTCTCGACATCAGCAACGTAGTCCTGACCGGATCGATTCTAAGCTTCATCGGGTTAGGCGCACAGCCGCCGACACCCGAATGGGGGCGAATGGTCTTTGATGGACAGGACTACCTGTCCGGCGCCTGGTGGATGTCTGTCATCCCAGCTACCGCGATTTTCATTGTGGTTCTGGCTTTCAGCCTATTCGGAGATGGATTGCGAGACGCGTTTGATCCAAGGCTTCGAAGAAGGTAAAATCACCATGTCGACTCCGCTGCTCTCAATCGAAAAACTCAGCCTCGATTTCCATACGGAACACGGACTACTTCATGCTCTCAGGGGCGTGGATCTTGCAGTCGACCGGAACGAGGTAGTAGGCTTGGTCGGTGAGTCAGGCTGCGGAAAGACCGTTCTGGGACTATCTGTACTCGGCCTGAATCCAACCCCGTCAGCCCAACTGTTGGAAGGAAGTCGAATACTGTTCATGGGCCGCAACTTGGCTGAACTGGCTGCGAACGAATTCACATTGGTCCGCGGTACTGGAATCTCAATGATCTTCCAAGAACCCATGACATCGCTCAACCCCATTTTCACTATAGGGGCGCAGATTGCCGAGTCAATAGGACTCAGGATTCAACGCGAGCGAAAGGAGAACACCTCCCGCATCTCTTCAAGCACAATAGAGCAAGAGGTTCTCGACGCACTGAAATTGGTCAGGATCGCGGATCCAGAGAGGGTGGCACATAGATACCCGCATGAGCTCAGCGGGGGAATGAAACAACGCGCCATGATCGCGATGGCCTTGGCGGCCAAGCCCTCTCTACTGATCGCGGACGAACCTACCACTGCTCTCGATGTGACTATCCAAGCACAGATATTGAGGCTTATGCGGACTTTGATGAGAGAGGTTCAAACATCCATCCTGTTCATCACGCACGACCTCGGAGTGATCGCAGAGATTGCTGATCGCGTTGCGGTGATGTATGCCGGGCAAATCGTTGAAGAAGCAAATGTGCGTGATCTCTTCAGTGAACCGCTTCACCCGTACACACAGGGGCTGCTGGCTTCTCTTCCGCGAATATCGGACCTTGACAAAGAGATAGAGCAGCTCCCAGGTTCAGTGCCTGATGCACTCAGCCCGCCTGAAGGCTGTAGCTTCCACCCAAGATGCAAACACGCGATGAACCAATGCTCAAAAACCATGCCGGAACTAGCACAGGTTAGAGCTTCCCACAGAGTAGCTTGCCATCTATACACGGAGTGAGATCAACAATGCAAGCTCTGCTTTCTGTAAGAGATCTAGTCAAATACTACGGCAATGTTAAGACATCTGCGTTTACGAGGTTTTTCGGAAGATCCGAAAGAGTCGTGCGTGCGCTGGAAGCGGTCTCCTTCGACGTTTCACAGGATGAGACCCTTGGGATCGTGGGCGAAAGCGGATGCGGGAAGACGACACTCGCACGAGCGGTCCTCCTTCTAACCCCACCAACATCAGGGGCAGTTCAGTTTGAAGGCGTCGACATCACCAAGCTCCCAAAGCAGGAAGTTCGAAGACTCAGATCCAAGATGCAGATCATCTTCCAGGATCCAGTATCATCATTAGACCCGCGAATGCGAGTGCGAGATATTGTTGCGGAGCCTTTGGTCGCCGCAGGTGAGAAAGATCGTGACGTGGTCCACAAGAAGGTGGAGTCGATCCTTCAGAGAGTCGGGCTGTCCTCGGATACGATGAGCAGATTTCCCCACCAGTTCAGCGGAGGACAACGTCAACGTATCGGGATTGCAAGAGCGCTCGTATGCGATCCCAAATTCCTCGTCCTCGACGAACCAACGAGCGCTCTCGACGCTTCGATCCAAGCACAAGTCTTGAACCTCTTGCGGAAGCTAGAGAGAGATTTCCGGTTGAGTTCAATCTTCATCAGCCACAACATCAACGTCGTCTGCTACATGAGTGACAGAATCGCTGTAATGTACGCAGGGGAGATGGTCGAGACGGCGCCAACGAAAGATCTGCTCGGAGAGCCCTTGCATCCCTACACACGGACCCTACTGGCTTCCGTTCCCCAACCTGACCCTTCTCAGAGACGCTCGGAGGAAACAGTCATCGGTGAGCAGCCTAGTCCAGTCAATCCGCCGCCGGGCTGCAGATTCCACCCACGGTGTCCGCACGCTTTTGACAAGTGCAGGTCGCTTAGGCCCGACCGCATCCCAGGCGGGCCTAACCGTTGGGCGGCTTGTCACCTTCTCGCCAAATAGTGCCTACATGCCAGGCGAGGCTCCAACGAACTACTTCGCGTCCGGTAATGCTTCGAGCTTCTGAAGAACCTCAGCGGTTGTGTACACCTTCAGGCACATGTCGTCGAGCGACCAGATGATGGCGTCATGGGCCTCTTTCCAGTGGGTCGCAGTGGCGTCACGAACCAGCAACACGTCATAGCCAATGTCCGAAGCATGATACGCCGTGGCTGCAACGCACTCATCGGTCAAGAACCCAACTAGGATCAGACTGTCGATGTCCATGTTGCGAAGTATGAAGTCAAGGTTCGTTCCGCTAAAAGCGCCCCCATTCGTCTTGTTCACGATCAGCTCATCTGGCTGAGGTTTCACAGGGTCAAGCGACTGGCTCTCCTCAGAAACAGGGGGGACTAGTAACCCGATCTTTCTGTTCACTTTGGCGGTGTGTAGAGGATTCTTCGTGGGTGCCTCCAAGTGGATATGCACCGCATCAATGCCCTTCTGTCGACAGACTTTCAGGATCTTCGCTGAATTCTCAACCGCACTCCAGAATCTCTTCTCATAGTCAGCCACGGCTTCTCGGACTTCATTCTCGGGGAACCCTTTCTTGATGGCTGCCTTCACAAATGGTTCTGGAGACGCAATCTTCTGTATGTCTATGAGGACAAGAGCGGTCCTGCCGGGTTTGATTTCGAAATCAGGATATGGTGTCTCCAGTGCATAGATGACGTCTTGAATCGTCAATTTGCTCAAACTAGATCATGCCTCAAGTCTCTCAGGATGCCGCCTCTAATCATTTAAGCCTCATCCATCTGGGAGCATGACAATCTCAAGTCTCAAGAGCACCGTTAGGTGGAGCTTTGAACTACCTGTGGGCAATGATTCGGTGAGTGATCATCATCATGACTGCCGAGAAACTGAAGGCTAGGAAAGTGGCTCGTAGGCTTTCTCAGAGACAGCTTAGAAGTGACGCGGAGAAGTATCGGAAAAGAGCCCTTGAGCTAGGCGCGGCCGACGCGAAGGTCATTCCCGCTTCCTATGCTGTCGTAGACGAAAGGGTGAGACTGAAATGTGCAGTTCCGAGATGCCACCTCTACGGAGAGTGCGTAAACTGTCCTCCTTACACTCCGCCGCCGGGGCAGATGCGCAAGATCCTCAAGAAGTACAAGTATGCCGTTCTGTTCAAGACCCACGTCTCTCCGATAACCGACTTTGTTGACGATGAGAAATGGCACATCGGGCATATGGCACATCAGCGGAAGATCCATGACATCGCAAGCGCAATCGAAGGCCTTGCTTTCAATGATGGCCACTATCTTGCGGCGGGTTTTGCAGCAGGCGGATGCAAGACCGCGCTTTGCTCCGGCCAAGTCTGCCAGTTTCTGGATAGCGGGAGGTGCCGTTTTCCTCTCAAGGCTCGTCCTTCGATGGAGGGGGTCGGCATAGACGTGTTTGACCTCGTCACCAAAGTGGGCTGGGACGTATACCCTATCGCATTGAGAGAGGTGGATCCAGAATCGGTTGGATGCGCAATCTCAGTTGGTGTCGTATTCATACATTGAAGTCAAGTCATGAGGGAAGAGATATGGAAAAGGACTCGATCAAAGAAGAGGAGGACATTCTAGAGGTTCTCGAAAGCTACATTCCTGGCAATGATCCGCGTAAGTGGGCTAAGCTGACCAGCACTATTAGCTACCGAAGACTGGTGCTCTCGCTTCTGAAGGAGATACTGGTCGAACTACGGAAGCTCAACCAGAAATGAGGGTCTCACTGGACGCCAAGGCTTGCCTGATCTTCTAATGGCCGTGAGGCTTCAGCGGCTCTATCTTCTGCGTCGAGATGTGCGGTCCCCCATTACCAGAGCCATTACGGCTTTCTGAACGTGCAGTCGATTTTCAGCCTCCTCAAAGTACAGCGAGTAGTCCTTGTTGTCGATGACTTCGTCGGTGACTTCTTGGCCGCGGTCTGCGGGCCCACAGTGCATGTACTTGCCCTTGTTTGTGAGGTCCATCAGCTCCTGCGTGCAGATCCAATCCTTGAACTTGTCCTGATACTTAGTAGCACCCGACTTGTCCATGGAGTTGCTGTGTGGAGGGAAGAAGTTCTTGGGCGACCATGCCTTGGGATACACGACATCAGCGCCTTCAAAGGCGCTCCTCATGTCGTTGACGACGGTGAACTTGCCTCCGTATCTGTCGGCGTTTGACTTGGCTGCATCGAGCACTACGTCTTCCAATTCGAATCCTTTCGGATGTGCAAGGACAACATCCATTCCCAGCTGTGTTCCGATGAGTACCTCGCTCTGAGGAACAGCTAGGGGCTTCAGTCCACCAGAATAGGCGTAGGAGACCACGAGCTTCTTTCCTTTCAGCTTCGGGATGGCTTGCCTCATTGCTTGGGCATCCGCCAGTGCTTGGAACGGATGATAGATGTCATCTTCCATATTGAGGACAGGGATGGTTGCGTGCTTGGCGAACTCTCGCACAACTTTGTGGCCTCTCCCGATCGTCCATTTCGCCGCGTCACCATAGATTCGGATCGCAATCGCGTCGCCATACCTACTGAGAACTCGGCCAACATCAGAAATGGCCTCAGTCTGATACGCAACCATATCCTCGGGGAGTGCGGGCGTATAGACATCTTGTGGGCTGAGAAAATGCGCATGTCCGCCGAGCTGATACATACCCGCTTCAAACGAGTTCCTCGTTCTGAGCGAGCGGTTGTAGAACAGCATGAACAGTGTTTTGCCAGGTAGATAGTGGTGCTTCTTGTGCGCCCAGTACATGCGCCTCAGCGTGTCCGCTGTGTCGAGCACGAGTTTGATCTGTTCTTGTGAGAAGTCGTTTGTGTCGAGGAAGTCCTTCCCTTTCCATGAGCCTACGAAGGAAACCAACTTTCACGTCACTCGGAAAAGATGCTTGAGTTTGACATGTACTTATGGATACCCCTCGGAGCTTCGAAGCAGCAGTCCGCAGCTGAAACCGTTTTGCGGCTGGATCCACGAAGGCATGATGCGTCTAGGTCTGCTTGATCAAGCCTCGATTGATCAGGCGCTCACGTCCCCACGTCGCAAAGTCAGTGGGAGGATGAACAGCCTCTGACTCTGGTTTCCTCTCCAGTCTCGCCACATTGTTGGGGCATCCTGTGGCGCACAAGCCGCAGCCTATGCACCGCTTGCGATCGACGACGCTTACTCCATCTTTGTCGGAGATTGCGTGTACTTGGCATCTCTCGATGCATGTCCCACATCCTTGGCATTCGTCGGGGTCGATGACTGCAAAGTAGTTGGCTTGGGCTACCGAGTTTTCGATGCCGTAATCGTTGATTCCTCGAAGAATTGCGCAGCAACAGCCGCAGCAGTTACAAACGTAGCCTACTCCCTTCATCACGTTGCTGACCGTATGTACAAGACCGATCTCCTCAGCCTTATCGAGGAACTCAAGGGCTTCTTCCTGAGAAACATCAACCGGACTCGGCGGACGCTCGAACGGTGAGAAATAGAGGCACGTTCTCACTGGAAAGTCGCACCGACGGTGACCGATGTGATCCTGCTGCACTCGACATATACAGTCACGTAGACCGTAGCTCTTGGCGGACAGCAGGATCTGCCGGACATCGTCATAGGGCAGGATCCATTCGGACTTCACCGCTCTCTGCGCGGGGATGACGCGATGCAGGGCAGGTTGCGGCTTCATGATGCCGGCCGCTCCGCCATTCGCAAGGTAGTCTTCGACAAGATGGGCAAGCTCGTGATCCATCGTGTCGAGCTGTGCTTCATAGATCCCAACAACGAACGGGGCCAGCCTGAACAGTAGTTTGCCCTCTTTCTCTGCAAACAGTGCCAGGCCTCTCTGAGCCATCCTCCCAAGCTTTGTCCCTGCCTCTTCGATGGGAAGTCCGAGGCGTTCAGCTATTGCGTCCAAAGGTTCCCTGTGGCCACTCAGTTGGCAAGCCAGAGACGCCTCCTCGGGCGAGAAGATCTTCCTCAGAATTGCGATCTCGACTCTGGATTCTGTTCGGGGAAAACCGTTCGGAAGCTTATCCAAAGCATCCGCAAGCTGCTCGTACACGTCACCAACCATCTTGTCTCTATTCTCCTTCCTCGCATGCTCATAGCGTCTGCTGCATGAGCCTCATATGGCAAGAATGGACTCGTCTAGTCACAGAAAAGACCTCCGCAGCGTTCGGAGAGCAACCGGTTGATGCTTCTTGGATCTGCCACCCCACCGAAAACCGAGTTGAGTCATGACAACTCACCGATAGTAGCGTTCCAAGGACGAATCCTTGCACCCGACTGAACACTTCGATACTCTAAAATCTCCGCGACTGGTCTCGAGCGGCATGTCCGACGTAGCTGTCTCATGGACCGGTGGAAAAGACTCCTCCCTAGCTCTCCACGAAACGACAGAGTCAGGTCGCGAGGTCAACTGTCTTGTAACTTTCGCACCGCACCAAGGAAGGTTCCTCGCTCATCCCATCGCTTTCATGAGTCTACAAGCCCAGGCCTTGCGCCTTCCCCATCATGTGATCGACGTTGATGAGCCATTCGACCGAGGCTACGAAAACGCAATCTCCTCGCTTAAGGAAGAACACGGGATCAACATGCTGGTAACGGGCGATATTGGCGAGGTTGCCGGCCTCGATCCGAATTGGATGGTCGATCGAGGCGCGCACTCCGGTGTGGATGTGCTCAGACCCTTGTGGCATCGAGATAGAATTGAACTTCTCAATAGATTGCTGTCGTTCGGATTCAAGGTGGTCTTCTCGTGTGTCAAGAGGCCTTGGTTCACGGAGGAATGGCTTGGATCGGAGCTTTCCTGCAGTTCGCTAGAACGTCTTCGTGAATTGAGCGAACGAACTGGGCTTGATATCTGCGGAGAACAAGGAGAATATCATACCCTGGTATTGGATATGCCAACGTTCACAAAGAGCATCGAGATAGTTTCATACTCGAAGCATGTGAAGGATTCGACCATGTACGTTTCGTTCGAGAACGTACGGCTAGTCGAGAAAAGTACGTGAACCAGTTGAGGTTAGTGTGGGAGCTTAGCTCTGAACCAGAGTTCGGTGTCAGTAGCGTACCATTGCTTTTTCGCTGTTGAATATCTTGATCGCGACCGCCAATGCGATGACCATGTAGACGAAGGCGGACAGGAATTCCAGTGTCGCACTCGTCGCCGAGGCTCTGTTGAGGAGTGCATCTCGGATGATTATCATGGCGTTGAATATCGGCGCGATTGCGAATAGCCGCAGTGTCTGCTCGCTCATGTACTGCATGGCTATCGCGGGAACGACGACAACTATCGAGAGTGGGGATAGGAAGCTCTGTGCCTCTTTGAAGCTTCGTGCAAAGATGGAGATCACCATCTCAAGTGATGCACTAGTCATGGCAAGAACGAGCGTTGCTAGGCCGATGAGAAGCAGATTGGTTACTGAGATGGAGAGGCCTAGTGTTGAGGATTCGCCGATCGCTCCGGAGAAAACTACAATTCCCGCAGTCATTCCGATGATTGCAAGCACGGATGAGAGAAGCGCGATCAGGACAGCGATCAGGAATTTGCCTATCACGATTTCTGTGCGTGTCGCCGGCATTGTCAACAGCGCTTCCAGAGTCTTGCGTTTCTTCTCCCCCGCGGTCGTATCCATGACGAAATACATGGCTCCCGTCACGGCGTAGATTCCGAGGAACAACGGCAGTAGAATTGCGAGGAACAGGGCTCCAGTCCCTGTTACTGTGACGCTGTGGAGGTCAGTCTCTATCGGTGTCAAAGCCTCGGGAGGCAACCCAGTCTTCGCCAATCTATCTGCGACGATCTTGTCGGCGTATTTCGTGATCGCGTCCTGCACAAGGGCCAGTGCGATTGTGCCTCGTGTGCTGCTCTGATCGACAAAGACCGTTATCGTTGCTCGCTGCGCTGGTCCCTCGAGTATTCGAGAAAAATTCTGCGGAAGCACCATCCCGAGCTCGTAGTCCCCGTTCTGGATCAGCTTCGTCATGTTCTCCTCGCTCCCGATTCTCACTACGTGTATCTGATCCGAGGCGAGGGCGGCTAGGAAATCATCGGACGTGCTGTCACCCTGAATCACTGCTATTCTCACAGGGTTTCTTTCCGGACTCGCCAGGAACGCTGGCATGAACATCAGCACGGGCAAGACTATGATGGGAATCACTATCATGGCGAGGATTGTGCGCCGGTCCCTTAGCGCGTCCTTGAGTTCTTTCCCGGCTATTGTGATGATTCTCCCCAAGTTCATTGCTCGTCCCTCACTCAGTCACCAACTGTACGAAGATGCTCTCTAGGTCCTTCTGGGACGTCCTCTTTTGAAGCTCGGCAACTGTTCCAGCCGCGACGATTTTTGCGTGATCGATGATCGCTACTCTGTCGCAGAGTTTCTGGGCTTCCGTCATGTTATGCGTTGAGATCATGATGGCTTTTCCTTCTTTTCGGAATCGCTCCACGAAGCCTTGTATGGATCGGGCGCTCATCACGTCCAACCCTCCTGTGGGTTCGTCGAGCAGCAGAACCGGCGGATCATGGATAAACGCTCGAAGGAGCGCGACTTTCTGTTTCATGCCTTTCGAGAAATCCCCAACCTTCGTGTTCGCTCTATCCTTCAATTCCATGATATCGAGCAGCTCATCGCCTCGCTTCCTCAGTAAATCTTCAGGCATTCTGTGCAGTCTTCCATAGTAGAGCAGGTGTTCTCTTGGTGTGAGGCGGTCGTAGAGTCCGGTGTCCTCTGGCAAGACACCGATGGAGGCACGTACCTTCTGGGGCTCCCGCAACAGATCATGACCTGCAACTGTGGCTGTTCCGCTAGTCGGTTTCAGTAGAGTGCTGAGTAGTCGCATCGTGGTCGTTTTGCCAGCGCCATTCGGGCCGAGAAGGCCGAAAACTTTTCCGTTACCGACTTCGAAGCTGACATGGTCGACAGCTGTGAATTCTCCAAACCTCTTAGTCAGTGCCTCGCACTGTATCAATGTCCGCTCGCCGACCTTGGATTCGGGTGCGATGTCAGGCTCGCCATAGGTAAATCAAACGGTTGCCGGAGTGGCAAAGGATTCCAAATGAGAGCCCTTATGAGGACGAGCAAACGTTTCGGAAAGTTCGAAGAAGCCAGGGCACTCCTAGGGATGGATCTTCCTCAATGACGACCTCTACAACACAGAGACCACGCGTTCGTATTCCTTCCGGCTCGAAAGTCCATTGTATATCTCACAAGGACGATCCTGACGGACTTTCAAGCGCCGCCCTTGTCCGCTGTGCTACACACTGTTCATTCGGCCTGACCGGTTATGAGGATCTCGAGCGAGTTCTGGCAGAGGCGCCGCGCGGTCTAGACTGGCTCGTCTTGGGTGATCTTGGCCTCAGTGAGAAGATGGAACTGATCAGCGGTCTCCCAGAGATTGCTCGGCATGTACTGTACTTGGATCATCACCTACTCTCCGCCAAGTCGAAGAGAGCACTTCGGAAAGCAGGAGTGATCGTTCGTCATTCGCTGGACAATTGTACGAGTGTGCTGGCATGGGATGTGTTCAGGAGTCAACTTCCTGATGGTGCAGTCAATTTGGCCGCGTATGGAGCCGTGACCGATCCACCCGTCTCTGGTCGCCTTACCCGCCAAGTCATGTTGAAGACGAGCTGGAACCTCGACGCTTACGAAGGCCACCTGCTTGCGCTCGCCCTCTCCTCCAAGGCCTGTACAACCGCATTGAGAGAGACGACTGTCCGGGAACTAGCAATGCTCAAATTGCCTCACCAAATCGTTCCAGTTCGTCGCCTCGCCAATGAACAAGCCGCGAGTATGTTGAGGATTCAGCGGCAGCTGTTTCGCCGGGCAGAAGTGAGAAGGCGGATAGCGATCGCCAGTGGAGGCCACCTATCGCTCGGAACCACCGCTGAGCTGCTGTTGGGTGTTCCGAATGTCATTGCGAGCCTCGTCTACCACACAACAAGAACACCTGCACATACCCGGATATCTGTCCGAAGCACCGATGAATGCGACCGGCATCTTGGGAGGCTGTTGTCTAAGCTCTCTCGCAGACTCGGCGGCGAAGGCGGCGGACACAAGATTGCTGCCGGAGCAATGGTTCCAACCAAGCGACTACAGGAATTCCTGCGCCTGTTCGTCAGAGAAGTCGGCCGCTAATGTTCCTAGGCCACGCCAAGCCTGAAGTTTGCCTGGGAACCACACTTGTTGCACTTGCAGTAACCTAGGCTGTCAACAGCGAACAATGTCCGCTGACCGCATGCGCTGCAGTTACCCTCGAAGGACCTCAGCATCGTTACGCTAGAGAGGCCTGACTCAGCTCGATTCTGCTGTCTCTCCTCGCTCTTCTTCTTCATAGTTGAGACGCGTACTTGCTCTTCATTCAGCTTCACGATGTATGACTTCGGCAACTTGCGAGGCATGAACTGTTCCTACGTAGCATAGGTGAACGCGCCGTATAAGCGTGAACTGCGCGCCTCGCTGCGTGCTTGATGAGAGGCTTGAAAGCCGACCGGTCGATTTATCGTGGTGAAGATCACAGATCAACGTGAGGACTGTTGTCATGACCATGACGGCATTCAAGGTGGCTCCAATAAAACCCACAATTTCCCCTGATGTACTCGAAAAGATCGACATCCGTGTTGGTACAATCGAGCTTGTGGAAGACGTGGAAGGATCCGAGAAACTGCTGAAGCTGACCGTTGATTTCGGAGATCACAAGAGAAGCGTACTGGTTGGTATGAAGCAAGAGCGTGAGAATCCGAAAGAGATCGAAGGCAAACAGGCGTTGTTCGTTGTTAATCTCGAACCGAAGAAGATGATGGGCCAAGTCTCAGAAGGCATGCTGTTCGACATCGGATAC
>Ga0116202_10001882_pt1 | contig 12388 bp, 11 predicted proteins | sample LakKivw325mmetaG_FD_94479 | JGI IMG/M metagenome (GOLD analysis project Ga0116202, IMG submission 94479) | Anoxic lake water microbial communities from Lake Kivu, Rwanda to study Microbial Dark Matter (Phase II) - Lake Kivu water 325m metaG | ecosystem: Environmental > Aquatic > Freshwater >...
CCTATGGTGCCGCCTCAGCCGGAGGCTCTCGCGGCGTAAAGATGGGCTTTGGCCCGATGACCGCCGGCTTCCTGCATACCCCCTTCCCCTACTGCTACCGCTGCCCGTTCGGGCGCAATGTCGAGGATTGCGGCTACAAGTGCCTCGAATACATTGACTGGACGGTCGAACGGGAGAGTTGCGGGGCGCTGTGCGCAGTTATCACCGAGTCGTACCAGGGCGGTGCCGGCTCGATTATTCCGCCGCCGGGCTGGTACGAGAAGCTCGATGAGTGGATCAAGGCCAAGGGGCTTTACTTCATCTTCGACGAGGTGCAGTCATCATTCGGCCGCACCGGCAAGATGTTCGCCATGGAGCACTGGCACATCAAGCCCGACCTCGTTGCTCTCGGCAAGGGCCTGGGAAGCGGGGTGCCGTGCTCGGCGGTCCTGGGTACCAACGAGATTATGGACATCTTGCCGCCCGGCAGCATGGGCTCCACCAATGGCGGCAATCCACTGTCCTCACGCGCCGCCCTGGCAGCCATCAAGATCATCGAGGATGAAGGCCTCGTCGAGAACGCCGCGCGCATGGGTGCAATCTTCCAGCAGCGCTTCGAAACCGTGCGGCAGAAGTACGAGCAGCTCGGCGACATTCGCGGCATGGGGCTGGTCTTCGGCCTGGAGATGGTCACCGACGCCAAGTCGAAGAGCCCCGATGTCGGTCTCTGCCGCCGCATCGTCCACGAGGCCTACCAGCGCGGTCTGTGCATGATCGCGCCCATCGGCATGTTTGGAAATGTCATCAGGGTCGCGCCGCCGCTGGTCATCACGGAAGAGCAGGTCCACGAGTCAATGGACATCTTTGACGCCGCCTTCGCAGCGGCCGCCAAGGCCTGAGCGCTTCCGCGTTGCTGCTGCCGACCGGGAGATACCCATTTCAGCAAACCGGCAGCCGGTTCATCAGGCCGGCGCTGCCTCACTGCTGTGGCGTCTTCTCCTCCATGCCCGTGATCTTCGCCGTCCACATCAGCGCATTGCGCAACATCCGGTACGTCTCCGTGGATCCTTCGGGGTGTCCGCTGAACACGACTACGCGCCCCTCGCCGTACTGCCTGGCGATGACGTTCACAAACGTCGGCAGCGGCGGGTTCCCCACATCGAAAAGCACCACCGGCACCTCGTCTGACCCCTCCTTGATGACGAACAGCGGCCCGCTGGCATGGGGGAAAAGTATCTTGCGCGGAATGTCGTAGCCCTCCGTGACCGGGTGCTCCTTCGGTATCCCCCAGACCGGCCCGCGCGCCCCGAAATTGTAGCGCTCCGCATCAATCAGCCCCGCATTGGCTCCGCTGACGGCGCCCCCGCATATCCCCACATAGCCGCCGCCCTTGCGCACGTACTCGCGCAATGCCTCCGCATTCGCATCATCCAGCCGCAGGCCGCCGCCTCCACCTACCAGCAGCACGTCATACTGGCTCAGGTCCGTTGTAACCAGGTCGGTCTCGGCGACGGTGCCGGCCGGCGCTGGCAACTGCATATTCTCGAATACCTTGTCCGACCAGTGCAACAGCGACTGGTAGCGGCCGTACAGCATCGCGATCTTCCTGTGATTGAACAGCAGGTCCGTCTTTTCGGCCTCTCTGGCCTCGTCCTGTGCAATCTGCTCTCGGATCGCGGCGACCTTCTCCTCCAGCGGCTTGTCGCCATCTGCATACAGCGCCTTGACCTGCGCACGCGTCAGAGCCCGGTTGTACACCGTCACCTCGTCAACCAGTCCATTGGCAAACAGCCCCTCCTCCGCCGATTTGCAGCCTATTCTCAGGAACTCGGGCATCTCAATCGCCTGGTAGCCCTGGGGGTAGCCCGACTCGACGCCGTTCCTGTACAGCTTCAGCCCCGCAATCTCCGGAGCGCCGGTGTCCCACGTAACCGCGATGTGTTGCCACTGATCCTGCACCCAACCCCAACCGTAGCGCCTGTATTTCTTGCCGGGGGACCACATCGTCACCTGCGCCGAGCACTCCACCTGGTAGAACTTGATCTCGATGCCGGCGGAGCCATCCTCCTTGAGGAATTGCAGGTAGTAGTGGTCCTGCAGCTCCTTGGCGTCATGAGCCGACTTCAGCCAGAACTCCATCGTGCCGGACTGCATGTCAAACGTCGGCAGCCCCCGATACTCCACACATCCGCTCTCCGTGAAGTCACCCGCCTTACCCACCTTGCCATCGGCGTATTTCACCGAGTCAGCCCCGCTTACCGTGGGGGGCGCCTCTGCCACCCCCTCTGCGTTGTCGTCGAAACCGATGTGCAGAAGCGGCGCAAACTCCGGCGGCGCTGCCACACTCAATGCCGCCGCGCTGCTCAGCATGACAACCGACATGACCAGAATCTGCCAGGTAGCGCGCATACGAATGCCTCCTCCGAACCGGACACGATGCAGCCATTCTCCCATCAGTCAAGATGCCTAGGCTTTCCCCATTGGTGGCACTGCCGCCTGCCTGCGTGTCGCCGCAACGCAGAAGATTCTCTATGCGAATCTAGCCGAGCAGGTCTCGCTTGCCGGCCTGTACGGCCCACAACAATGAAAGGTGGACTGCCCGCCGCTGGCGAAGACTCGCCAATCCCGTGACCCGGCATGACCGGCCGTAAGGGAGACCGGATGAGCGCTCGAATCACTAACTACCGCCCTGATATGGACGACCGACTGGCGGACCTGCTGAATGCCGGCTGGGCGCACCTGCGTGCCCTGCCGCTGCTGCATCCGCGCGACGCGAAATGGCCGATCTCAGATGATGAGTCGCTCGCACAATGGCGTGAGCAGGGCCGCCTCAGCGAAGCCGGTACCTTCGTCGCGGAAGGCGCTGACGGCAGTCTCGCCGCCGTAGCGTCCGCAGGTGCAGGCAACGGCGACCAGGGCAGGCTGCATTTTTTCTGTATGCGTCCCGGCGATGCGAGTGGTGACTGCGCAGCACGAACACTGGCCGCCGCCGAGAACTACCTGCGCGCCTGTGGAATGAGCTGCGCGGTCACGGAGCCCATTGATTCGCGGGCGCGGCAGCTAGGTGAATTTTTTCTGAGCCAGAGTTACTACGATGCCGATCCCGAGGGACAGAGCATGACGATGGTCCTGCTGCCCGAAGGCCATCAGGTGCGCGAGGTCGCACTCCCGGACCCCAGTTACCGCATGCTCACCTGGCGCGACGAGTACCTTGACGAGTGGCTCCGCATCAGGAACGCAGTGTTTGGGGGTGCCATCAGCCGGGAGGGCTTCGCGCAGGCATTCCGTTCTAGTGGCAGCTTCGATCCTGCCGGCTGGTTCTTCGTCCAGCACGGCAAAAAGTTCGTTGGCATCACAAGCGCGTTGGTAGCCCATGAAGCCGACGGGAAGGTCCGCGGGGGGTATCTCACTGCCGTCGCCGTACTTGATGAATGCCGTGGCAACGGGCTGGGCAGGGCGCTGGTTGTCGCCGGTCTGAACTACCTCATAGAGAGAGACATCGAGCACATCGCGCTGAATACCGAGCCGTTCCGCAAGGCTGCTGTTGCCCTCTACGAGAACTTGGGCTTCAGATTCGCCTGCCTTAACATCCGCTACACCAAGCAGCTCTGACAGGTATGACACCTGCTGCAGTCCGGGAGGCAATGATGGCGGGCAACATCCTCAACTACCACCCCGATATGGATGACAGACTGGCGGATTTGCTGAACATCGGCTGGGCCGGCTTGCGCGGTTTCCCCCGGATCTACGTGAAGCAGGACATGTGGCCGACAGCAGACCCCGAGCTGCTCGCACGCTGGCGCGCCGAGGGCCGCTTGAGTGAGGCCGGCACCTTTGTGGCCGAGCACGATGACGGCAATCTTGCCGCCGTCTTCTCGGTCAGTCCCGGCCATGAGCAGACGGGCACGCTGCACTTCTTCTGCGTCAATGCCCACTACGGCGGCCGGGGCTACGGTTCGCGAACCCTCCAGGCCGCAGAGGACTACCTGCGCCAGCGCGGCATGACCGCTGTCGTGACCGAACCGATGGACTCGCGCTGCCCGGCCCGCAACGGCTTCATCCGCAAGAAGGGCTACAGCGTCCCGGACCCCGACGAGGAGAGCATAATGATGGTGCTGCAGCCGCGCGGTTACGTCCTGCGCGATGCTCTGCTCCCTGATGACACTTATGAGATCGTGACCTGGCGAGACGAGTACCTCGATAACTGGCTGCGCGTGAAGAATGCGGCCTTCAATGAAGACTCCGACCGGTCGCTTTTCCTGGAGCAGTTCCGCAGCCGCCATGATTTCGACCCCGCAGGCTGGTTCCTGCTGCGGCACAACGGCCAATTCGTCGGCGTAGCGGGCGCGCTGATCTGCACTGAACCCGACGGGACGCTGCGCGGCGGTCAACTCGAGTGGGTGGGCGTGCTGCCGCAGTATCGGGGCAAGAACCTCGGCGAGGCGCTGGTGGTGACGGCCTTGAATCACTTCGTCGAGAGGGATATCAAGCCCGTCGCCTTAATCACCCAGCTCTTCCGCAAGCCGGCAGTGGCGCTCTACGAGAAGCTGGGCTTTGGCATCGCCGCCCATCTCCATCGCTACCGCAAACAGCTCTAGCGCCGCACCCCCGCGTCAGCCCACTCTCGCCTCGGTTTACGCTCGTCCCGATATGTGATATCATACAGGCCGAGCCGGGCTCCGTCGGCCCGGCTATGTTATGTTCTCCTGAGTTCGCTTCATGCGCATCCTGCGGATTGCTGCTTTGGCGTTTGTGACGGGCTTTTCGGGCGCTGTCATGCCCGGCACCATGCTGGTGCTAACCATCGGTCAGGTCTCCGCGCACGGCTTCTGGGCGGCGCCGGTAATCGTGCTCGGTCACGCAGCGCTCGAACTGGCCGTCGTGGTTGCGCTCATCGTCGGCTTGCGCCGCATTCTACGGAATACCGCCGTACGCGGCACGGTCGGCATAGTGGGCGGCCTTGCACTCCTGTACATGGGCTGGGACATGTTCCGCAACGCCTCGGGCGTGCAACTCGACATGACGCAGACACAGCAAGCCTTGCCCTGGGGCAAGCTGATATTCCAGGGCGCGGCCGTATGCGTCGTGAATCCGTACTTCACCGCATGGTGGGCGACCATCGGAGCCGGACAGATGGCACATGCCGGCCCGCACAACACCGCCGAGTACCTGGCTTTCTACCTGGGTCACGAGATGTCGGACCTTGTCTGGTACTCGTTTGTCGGTATGATCATCGTGCTTGGCGGCCGCTTCCTGAACCTCGCGTGGCTGATAGTCCTCTGCGCCGCCGTCGTCGCCGCTCTGGGGCTATGGTTCATCTATTCGGGCACTCGGCTTATGCGTTGCGGGCCATTGGCGGAATCAGACACGTGCGCCCGCGCGGACACTGAAGTGAATCCATAGCCGGTGAGCGATGCACAATAGCTATCTGCTGTATGGGAGAGTCGGAGATGACAGACGAAAACAAGCTGCGGATTGGCCTGCCCAAAGGCAGCCTGCAAGATGCGACCATTGAGATGTTCAGGAAGGCCGGCTGGAGCATCAATGTTGATGAGCGCCAGTACACGCCGCACATGGGCGACGACGACCTCTGGGGCGTGCTCCTGCGCGCCCAGGAGATGCCGACGTATGTGGCCGATGGCGTGCTCGATTGCGGCCTGACCGGCCTTGACTGGATCATCGAGTCCGGAGTGGAGGACCGCATCGTCGAGGTGGCCGACCTTGTCTATGCCAAGCAGGGCATGCGCCCGTACCGCTGGGTGCTGGCGGTTCACGAGAACTCCGACATCAACACCGTCAAGGACCTGCAAGGCAAGCGCATCGCCACCGAGCTTGTGGAGGCCACCAGGAAGTACCTTGCCCGGCACGGCGTGGAAGCCGTCGTCGAGTACTCATGGGGCGCTACCGAGGCCAAGTGTCCCAGTCTGGTTGATGCCATCGTGGAGGGCACCGAGACCGGCAGCACCCTGGCGGCCAATAACCTGCGCATCGTGGACGTGCTCTTTGAATCCACAACCAAGCTGATCGCCAACCAGGATGCGTGGGCCGACGAGTGGAAACGCAACAAGATCCAGAACATGGCCCTCATGCTGCAGGGGGCGCTATCTGCCGAGGAGTTTGTGGGCCTGAAGATGAACTGCAGCAAGGACGATCTGCCTGCGGTCCTGGAGAAGCTGCCCGCACTCAAGAACCCGACCATCTCGGAACTGGCCAACAACGGCTGGCATGCCATTGAGGTCATCGTCCAGAAGAAGACGGTGCGCGAACTGATCCCTGAGTTGAAGGCCGCCGGTGCCCAGGGCATCATCGAGTACCCGCTGAACAAGCTCATCATGTAGCTGCAGACATCGCATCGCCGCCGAGGCCGAGCTATCGGCCGCGAGGGTTGCACTGCCGGGCCCCATCCTGCGATGGGGCCCCAAATGTCCCTGAGGCGCTCTCACATGACGCGTGCGAACTCGCCGGCGGCCGTTGCCGTCCAATATGCGGGAGCAGTTCACCGCAAATTATTTGACACTCATGCTCTTGTCAGTTATACTAACGGCAGGAAGTGTATAGGTTTTTCCAGAAAAATTCTGTAAACCTATATAACTTTGCCTGTCTCCTTGGCATGGCGTTCTGCCGAGACGGGGAGCAATGCCATGAAAGTGTGCGGTGAATGCGGAGCACGTAACGCCGACCACAGCTACCTGTGTGTCCAGTGTGGCGCACAACTCGGCGAACAGGCGCCCGCCGCCGAGCAGGGCTACACCGGCGATACTGACCAGATCCGCCCCCAGGAGGCCGTATCCGCCGAAGACCTGGTCTCCCAGGCATCCGACGTGCTGGCAGACGGCCGCGCATCGGAGGCTGTGGGGCTGTGTGAACGCGCTCTGGCCCTGGAGCCGAATCATCTCCCCGCCTTCGCCCTGCTCGGCATGGCCCATGAAGAGTCGGGCCACCTGCAGGCGGCTCTCGACGCCTACGATAACGTGCTGCGCATTGACCCGACACGGGCAGCCGAGCGCCAGAAAGTCAACCTCCTCAAGCTGCAAATCCTGCGCGGCGATCTGCCTTCCTCTGAGGCGGACGACGAGCAGGCACAGACCTGGCTGCGCTACGCGCCGGTCGCCCTGGCTGTCGGCGCCGCCCTGTTGGTGTTCGTTGTCGGAGCGCTTCTCATCATCAGTGCCCGCAACGCGCACAGGCTGGCCAGTTCCGAGGAAACTTACGACCTGGCGATGGCGGCAGGCAATGCCGCGATGGCCGATGCGCGGTATGCCAAGGCGATTTCCCACTTCCTGGCGGCGCTGGAGGCCAGGCCGGACGACAAGGCCGCTGACCTCCGCCTCCAACGAGCCCGCGAGCTACTCACGGGCGAGGGAGGTACGCAGGCTGCCCAACTGCCCAAGTACATCCCCTCCACCGGACCAAACCCCTTCGCACCGGTTGTAATACCGCCTACGAAGCCGGAAGAGGCTGCGGCTGCCGGAGCATCTTCCCCGATGCCCACCACGATTGGTCCCAGATCGCTCTATGAAGAGGTGCGTGGCGGCAGCAGGACCTCGGGAGGAGCGCAGAAGTCGGCGGCCGAGGCCACTGCCTCCAAGGGAAGCGTCAAGAATGACCTCGTGATAAGCCCGCGCAACGATGGGAAGACCGCCAAGGCGTCGGATGTGAGCCCTTCGGCCGCGACGCCGACACCCGAACCGGGTCCGGGCCAGATCAGCATCTGGACCAGCGACCGGCCTGCGCCTGCCGGCAGGGCCGATGAGACCGCAGGCAATCCCGAAGAGCTGCGGTCAAAAGCCAACGGGCTCAAGGGGCAGGGACGCTACAAGGAGGCCGCCGCCTGCTACGGAGATGCCATTGAAGCGTACCGTCGCCGGATTGACCAGAGCCCGCAGCTAAGGTCCGCTACGCAGACATCAATTGACGCATGCAAAACGCAGCAGGATTGGTGCAACTCCCAACGATGAGCTCGCGGGCTTCGCATGGGGCTCGAGGCGCCACCAGGGAACTGACTACGGAGGTAGGCCGCTTGTTGAGACGGACCCGACAGACAGCGCTGCTTCTTCTGCTGCTGGCTCCCGCTGCGTTCGCCGCGCAGCGTGACGTGGGCGTGCTGTTCCAGCCGCCGACCGGAGCCTATACCCCCCAGTTGAGTTCGCTGGCCGATGCCTTACTCAATGCGGTCTGCGCCCTCGACGGATGGCGGGCGGTGCTGCTCTACCCCGAGTCCCCATTCCTCGACACCACGGCAGCCCAGCAGCAAGTCGCCCGGATCGCACGCGGCGACGATGAAGCCGGCCTCTCGGCACTTGCCCGGGAGTTGGACCTCGACGACGTGTTCATCATTAACATCGCCGTCGCGGAAGCCGCAAATGCTCGCGAGAAGGCGCGGCTTGCCATCCGCTGGGCCCGTGCGGACCACGACGACGCGCGTGGCTTTGACGTCCTGATGCAGGGGCTCACGCCCGGCGACATGCAGGCCGCCGCACAGCGCCTGGCCGCACAACTCGTGCAGGGGTTTGCAGCCGCTCAAGTCATCTCCCCCTCCGCCGACAACACCTCAGCGCCCACAGCAGCCGACGCCCAAAGGCCCCCCGCAATAACTCCGCCGCCGGTCGTAGAGCCGGTTGCGACGCCGCCTGCTATTACTACACAGACCCCTGTGCCGGAACCGGAGAAGCCACCCGCAGCCGCCGACACGCCACCGGAGGCTGTTGACACGGTTGAGGTAGGCGGTAAGCAGGCCGATGACCATGTGAAGGCCGGGCGGGCGGCCCTGGCCGTTGGCGACCTGGAGATGGCACGCCGTGAGACGGACCTTGCCTTCAAGCACCGTGAGCCGCTGGTCCTGGTGTATTTGCTGCGGGCGGATCTGGCGGGCGCGGAGAAGGACCTGGAGGGCCGCCGCAAGTGGCTGGAACGTGCTGCCAGGGCCGACAACCGCTCCCTTGAGCCGCTCCTGCGTCTCGGGGCTCTGTACCGTGCCCAGGGCCTCTGGCAGAAGGCCATTGACAACTATGATGCGGCCATCGCGATTGACGCGGGTTGTATGGCCGCGTACGTGGGCGCGGCGGCCGTGCTTACCAATCAGGGCCGCCCCAGGCAAGCCACCACCTACCTGTCCGAGGCGGTGGCCCGCAACCCGCAAGACAACTCGCTGCTTGTGAAGCTCGCCGACGCGTACCGCCAGGCCGACATGCTGCCGGAAGCCGAGGAGACCTATGACCTGGCCGCCCGTACCGCCGAGCCATCCCTCCGTGGCCAGATATTCGACAAGCTGGGGGACCTGTACGTGTCGGTGAGCCGCTTCCAGGAGGCATTCTACTGCTATGCCGAGGCTACGCGCTTGACGGGCGACCGCGATCATCCCGTCGCACAGAAGCGCTATCAGCAGATCATGGCAACCGCCGACCAGGCCGTCAAGACCAGCCTTCAGACCGCATCCGACACGTACACCGCCTATGCCGTGGACCGCACGTTACCCCGGGAAAAGGCCTACGTGGCGTCGGAGCAGGCCGGCGAGGAGATTGGCGAAGCGGTCAAGTTCGCCAAGGCCGTGGTTCCCCCTGAGGTGGCCGCGCAATTGCACCTGCGGCGCCAGCTCTTCTACAACCTGGCACTTGAGGCCGTCGTTAACCTGATGACGTATCTGGACACGAATATGGAGTTGCCGCTCAATCGGTATCAAACCGCCGCCCGCGAGGCCGAGACTGAGTTCGAGCAGTTGCGCAAGCTCAGGGAGTTGTGATGAACTCGCCGACCTCAGCGCTGACCGGCGTCGGGAAGCTTCTCATCGCCGCCGGACTGGTCATCGCGGCGGTGGGGCTGGTTGCATACATCGTGGGCCGCTGCGGCGGCCACTGGCGAGCTCTGCCGGGCGATTTTGTGATGCGTCGCCCGGGCTTCACGGTTTACGTGCCGCTCGGGACGAGCATTCTCTTGAGCGTGCTATTGACCATCGGCTGGTACGTGGTGAGCTTGTTAAGACGGTAGAATCCCGGCCTCAGCGTGGAACAGGATGGGGGTCACAAGCAGAAAATGCGACAGCACGAGTGGACGAAGGGGAAATCCGGTCGCCAGATCCGACAAACGCTGAAGGAGGCGCGCAAAGCCATGGGTTCCGAGCAGGCGGGGCAACTGGAGGAGGGCACGGAAATTGCTGAGGACTCGGCACGTGCCGAGGCGAACGCGGCCAGATCAGGGCGAACGCAGACCACGTCTCGCGTTCTCGAGCGCCTGACCGATGACCGTGACATGGGCGACAGGCTCAGGGCGCTCCACGCAAGACAGCAGCGGCTGCCCCTGGACATGGACGCGATGCAGGAGCAGCGGGGTGCCCGGACACACGCCAAGGAGACCCGCGATGAGCTGGTGGAGCGGCTGCTGGATCCGGTGCTCACTCTCCAGGAGACCGCCGTGTTGCTCGATGTCTGCCCCACTACCGTGCGCAGGTACACAAACAGGGGTGTGCTAAACTGCTTCAGAACACCTGGCAATCAGCGGCGCTTCCGGCTCTCAGACGTGATCGGCTTCATGGAGCGGCGCGATACCCGCTAGCCATTGATGCGTCCGGCCGCGGGGGTGAACGGCCGTGGCCTGGACGCTGCTGATGATCGGATGTCCGTTTCATCTCGCTGAACAACTCCGCAGTGTTGTCTCCTCGGCTCTGCTGCAGTTCGACAGCATTCAAAGCACGCGCAATCACGCCTTCAGCCGGCACGTTGAGGAAGCCGACGTGGTGGTGCTGCACCAGGCCGGCACCCAGGCCCCACTCCCCGAAGCATGCCGCCAGGTCCGGTCCATCACCGACGTACCGATTATTGCACTCGCCGAAAGCTACGACGAAGATACTATGCTCCTAACATTCGAGGCCGGTGCTAACGATTACATATACCCCGTCTATTCCGCCCGTGAACTGCTTGCGCGTATCAGGGCCCGCCTCCGTCGCGCTCATGAATACGCCAGCCGTGGCGTGAACGGTGAGCGTTACGAGCTGGGCAACATCGTCATAGACGCCGCCCGCCACGAGGTCACGGTTGACGGACAGCCTGTCAGACTCACTCCCAAAGAGTTCGACCTGCTCAGAACCCTGGCTGCCCACTCGCAGAAAGCGGTGTCACGCCAGCAGTTGCTCCGCGAGGTCTGGGATTTCCCCGACGGCGAGAGCAGCCGTACCCTCGATGTTCACATCGGGCGGCTGCGCCAGAAGATCGAGCCCAACCCCGCCAACCCCCGCTTCATTCTCACCGTTCCGGGCTACGGCTACAAGCTGAGAATCTGAAAGCTACCTTCGGTTGGTACTCACTTGACCGACTGCGTACGGCAGTGACTTCGCGGAGGGCAGGCATCCTTGCCTGCCCGCGCCGACGGCGTTCTCTCGCGTACTTGCGCAAGTCCGTGCCGGGCCGAGCGCGCCCGAGACATGCTCTCCGTTACCGACCTTCTCTCAAGCCGCCCGCAGCAAATCCGTCTACCCAGCAGGTCCTTGCCCTCTTCGGTGGAAATCTCTCAGGAGAAACCTGTTGGGCAGCCAACCTATTGTCAGTAGCTTGCCCTACTTGCTCATGGAATCTAATGCTTCAATAGGGCGCAGGCCCGCCATCAGGAGGCAATGCAATGGCAAGACCCATCGTCGCAGCTCAAATGTACACGGTCCGCGATTTCTGCCAGACAGGCCCGGATGTAATCGAGAGCGTGAAGAAGATTGCCCAAATCGGCTACACGGCCCTCCAATCGTCCGCAATGAAGGGCGTGCCCGAATTGGGCTACGAAAAGTTCCGCAAGGTCTGCGATGGCGAGGGTGTCACCATCTGCGCCACGCACATCTCCTTCGACGACATGCGTGACAACACCGAGCAGGTCATCGAGCAGCACCAGATTATGGGCTGCAAGTATCCGGGCATCGGCGGGGCGCCGGCCGGCACCTACGACAGCGAAGAGAACTGCATCCGTTTCGCCAGGGAGGCTTCCGAGGTGGCTGCCAGACTGGCCGAGGGGGGCCTCACTTTCATCTATCACAACCACAGCACCGAGTTCGCCCGGCCTGAGCCGGACTGCAAGCGCACCATTCTCGAGATATTCTTCCATGAGAGCGACCCGAAGCTGTTCAACTTCGAGCTTGACACCTACTGGGTGGCCCACGGCGGCGGCAGCCCTGTCACTTGGATCGACAAGTGCGCCGGCCGTTGCCCGGTCCTCCACTACAAGGACTTCGCCATCACCAAGCAGCGCGAGCAGTTCTACACGGAGATCGGCGAGGGGAATCTGGACTGGCCGGGTATCAACGCAGCGGCCGAGAGGGCCGGTTGTATCTACGCCGCTGTCGAGCAGGACACATGCCCCGCCGACCCCTTCGACAGCCTTGCCCTGTCCTATAGCAACCTGCGCCAGATGGGCCTGAGCTAGTATCCACTTGAGC
>Ga0116202_10001883_pt1 | contig 12386 bp, 9 predicted proteins | sample LakKivw325mmetaG_FD_94479 | JGI IMG/M metagenome (GOLD analysis project Ga0116202, IMG submission 94479) | Anoxic lake water microbial communities from Lake Kivu, Rwanda to study Microbial Dark Matter (Phase II) - Lake Kivu water 325m metaG | ecosystem: Environmental > Aquatic > Freshwater >...
ATGCCGAAGGTGGGAGTCGAACCCACAAGTCCATCGCTGAACGGCGGATTTTGAGTCCGCTGCGTCTGCCAGTTCCGCCACTTCGGCTCGCTTCGTTCCCCTTGTGTCGGGCAAGGTCATAGCCGCCACTTCGGCTCGCCCCCTCAGTCCGCTGACGGCCGACGGCCGTTGGCGGTTAGCCGTAAGCCGTTAGCGGTTGGGGCAGGCTGGATTCTAGGGAAGCAGGCCGGCTAGTCAAGAACCCGCATACGAACCCGCATACGAATCAGTTGACAGACACGATTTGGGCTGCTAGAACTGAAACCGTGTTCAGACTGCTCCGGTCAGTTCAGGTCGCAGCGTCTCTGCTTCTTCTTACTGTCGCAGGGTGTCCGCAGCCCAAGGACCCTCCGGTCATATCTGCAATCGAAGGGAGCCGGTCCGTCGAGGCGCGCGACAGCGTTGACTACGTCTGCAGGGCCACCGACCTGTATCCGAAGCTGCTCACCTACTCGTGGTCCCAGCAAGGAGGCAGGCTCGGCTGGGATTGGGGCGATAGCGTGCGCTGGTTCGCCCCCGATTCGTCGGGCCGTGGCTCCATCCGAGTGATAGTCACGGATGAGGACGGCCTGTCTGTGACTGACAGCGTCGCCGTCACGGTACGGGCCGAGACCACAGGCGTGCTGTTCTGGGACGCGGCACTGAAGGCCGGCGACTACCAGTCCTGGTCGGATACGGTGCGCGCCGGATACAAACTCTACGGCTGGTGCGGGTCTGACTCCGGTATGTTGTTCCTGGTGGTGATGGACGAAGCCAACTTCGGCAAGTGGGTCGTCGGGGAGACCGCAGTGACGCTGCTACGGGACAGTATGACCGGCAAAGGGGGCGCCTTCTCGGTACAGCTTGGCGCCCCCGGCCTGTACCACGTAGTGGTCGACAACACGAGGGGCGCCCGTGACTACAGCTACTGGCTGCAGGTCTGGAAGGCCGGACCCTAGAAGTCGCTGGTAGGCGTCAGCTTACCGGCTGCCATCCGGATTTCCGCAGCATCTTGAGCAGCAGCGGCACGGGCAGGCCAACGACGTTCAGCAGGCAACCTGACACTCTATTGACAAAGATGCTGGCGTGCTCTTGGATGCCGTACGCGCCGGCCTTGTCGTAGGGTTCTGGGCCAGCGACATACTGCTCGATTTCATGTGCGTCCAGCTTGCGGAACGAGACCTGAGTGGTCTCTGAAGCGGTGTGAACACTCCGCTCCGGCATTCGCACCACCGCCACTCCCGAGACTACCGAGTGAGTCCGGCCGGAGAGCAGGCCCAGCATCTTTTCAGCTTCCGCCCGGCTGCGTGGCTTGCCCAGTATCCGTCTGCCGCAGACGACAACCGTGTCAATGCCGATGACGAACCCGGCTCCAACCCGCTCCGCAACCGAAAGAGCCTTGGCCTTCGCGCACGCGACCGCATACGGGCCTGGGGCGGGTCCCGCCTTGAGTCCTTTCGCGTCCCGCTCTTCGTTCACGAGCGGAGTGACCACCCGGAACCTAATTCCCAGGCGGCGCAGCAGATCACGGCGTCGCGGAGAAGTAGACGCCAGGTAGATGTTCATTCGCTCCCCATCTTGGGCAGAAGGCTGCCGAATGTACCCTTGCCGACCTTGAGGTCCGGCAGTTTCTTGATACGGACTTCAAAGTCATAGGTCCAGCGTGTACCGAGTTTCTGGTACTTAGCGAACGCCTCCCAGCAGTGGAGGTCCTTGGTCAGGAGCAGGCCATAGTTCGTGACCTGCTTCTCTGCGAAGTTGTAGCCGAGGTCGGTCAAGCTCAGCTTCCAGCCGGGGATCGCCAAGGCCGCGGTGCCGGTAATCATGTGGACCGTGGGTCCGCCAGAGCTCCGGCCATAGGTGTGGCTGAAGCTCAACTGGAATCCGCGCTCTGCTCTGGTTGAGTCAAACCCGATACGGTTCAGGTAGAATGTAGTGGCGATGGAGTAGTCTCTGCTGAGGTCGAGAGAATCGAAGTCGAACCCGGCTGTGGCGTCGATTGAGAGCTTCAGGTTCGAGCTCTGGAGCGGCTGGAGAGACGCGACGCCGCGCAGCGGGCTGAGATTGTTCAGGGCTTCATGAAACGTGCGCCAGTATCCTTCTCGCATGGTATGGGCAGTGTCGAGCAGGTCGTATGACGTGCTGAAGCTCACCGTGCCAAGGTCACGTTTGGTGCCCGCGGTGTCCACCTTTGCCTGAAAGCTGTTGCCGAACCCCAGGTTCACCCGTGCGGCTTGTGGGTCGAGCAGGCGCGGCCGGCCGAATAGAGGGCCCGAGTCCACCCTGGGTTCGTAGGCGACTCCTGCCGTCGGTGTGGCCGTGTGCAGCATTCCGCGCATGCGAAAAGCGGTGACGCTATAGACCCGATAGAGCGTCGCCCGTCCGGTCACGCTGCCCGAGTAAGACACGCCGACCGGCCGCGTGTCGCGCAGGTTGTCGAACTGAGTAAGGGCGATGGCCTCGGTCAGGCCGGCCGTTCCCATGAACCGCTGGTCCATGCTGCCCGAGAGCCCGCTGGTGACAGTGCGCGGCTGCGCGCTCAGGCTGTCGTTGTAGTACCGGCGGCCCTCGGTAAACGCGAGCCGTTCGGATACCGTCGCGCTGCCCAATTCGCCAATGGCGTAGGCCGGGCTTGAGATGCCGATGGCGCCGTTGCCAGTGAGATCGCGAGTCTGCGTGGTGTCGATGGAGTTCGTTGAATCGAGGTAGTCCTGGGTGTGATGCAGGAATGAGGCGGAAGGCGACAGGTTCCATCCGGCGAACAGCGGCCGCTGGGTAATGGAGAGCCGCGCCGACGGAAGGTCGGCCCAGCGCGTATGGCTTGCGAACTCGGTCTTCTGCTGGGCCAGTATCGTCACGCTGCCCACCTGTCGCAGGCTTCGCGTAATCTGTCCGTAGGAGAACAGCTCGGGCTTGAGCCACTCGAGTTGGTCCTCGGAGTAGTCCGGGACATATGTCGCATCCGACATCAGGTCCAACTGGCCGTCGAATTGAGAGTCAAACAGGAAGCGGTCGGACCTGTGCGCTGCGGACACGCTATAGCGGCGGGCGTGCGTATCCCATTCGTTGATGTAGGAGCCGTTGACATTACCTTGTGCGTAGGGCGTCACGATGTAGACCCCCTCGACCCGGCCCTGCAACCCTCGCTTTGTCATCACGTCCGCGTATAGAGTGACGTCCGAGTAGTCATTGATCACCTGGTAGTACCCGAGGTTCTTGGAGTAGAAGCCCTCGGTCGAGGAGTTGCCCACCTTGAAGGTGAGAAGGCCGGACTTGCGCTTCGAGGCGACCGGGACCATCCAGAAGGGCGCGGCCAGCAGGGGCGTATCGAAGAGCTTGAACAACATCGGCTCGGCGATTGCCATGTCGTCCATGAACAGCTTGACGCGCGGTCCGTAGAAGACGTAGTGCGGAGGATTGCGGTCGCAGGTCGTGTAGCAGGCGCGGCGGGCATCCAGCACCCGTTCATGCACGAGCCACACTTCGTCCGCCCGGAAGAAGCCGTTCTCGACCTGGGTATACGCGGTGCGCATCATCCCTTTGCGGGCATCGACATCGTAGATGAGCAGACTACCGGTGATGTTCTCCGAACCCGAAGTAAAAAGCACGTCGGCGTGGGCTGATAGTTGGTGCTTCTTGAGGTCATAGCGAATTGAATCGGAATGGACTGACATGTCGCCGTAACGAACCCAGGCCGAGTCGAGGAGCAGCACTTCCTGTCTCTGATTGCTGAAGATGGCCCGCTTCCCGCCAAAATAGGTGACCTCGCGGTGGGCCGAGTCGGCCGCGGTCGTATCAGCGGGCTGGGCAATCAGAAACAGGGCAAGCAGGAGCACCGGGGTATGTTAGAGGCAGAAGGACGAAAGTCAAACGGGGAGGCGGATGACGAAGTCCGAAGTCCGAATTCCGATTGAAGAACAGAATAAGGGACAGAGGGATGGAGGGACAAAGGGAGAGGGCGCGGGACTCCCGCCACTCTATCTCTTGATCCGTGTTTCCCTTTATCCTTCTGCGAGTGGGCAGAGGTCGCAGACGGGCCGGGTCCGGCAGTGTGTCTTGGCCAGCCGGACGAGAAGGGCGTGGTACTCGTTGTACAAGCGCGGGCTGCGCGGCAGGGACGACTCGAACAGGCTGCGCAAGGTCTCGTACGACTCGTCACCATCGATGAGACCGTAGCGCGACATGATACGGCGGGTGTAGGCATCGACCACGAAAACCGGGCGGTCCAGCGCGTAGAGCAGGATGGAGTCGGCCGTCTCCGGTCCTATGCCGTGGCAGGCAAGAAGCTGAGACCGGAGTTCAGCGGTCGAGGTTCGGGTCAGAGCGTGAAACCCGCGCTTGGACTTGAGCCAGCTAAGGAACGCTACAAGACGCGCGGCCTTGATGTTGTAGAAGCCCGCGCTCCGGATGAACGGCGCGAGTTCCGTGGGAGAGAGCCGCGTCAGTCTTTTGAGTCGCAGCAGACCCCGCGACCTGAGTACGCCGATTGCTTTCTCTACGTTGCCCCAGGCTGTGTTCTGGGTGAGAATCGCGCCGACGGCTACTTCGAGTCGGGTATCACCGGGCCACCAGTGCTGGGGACCATACGCACGATACAGGCGACCGTAGATGCCCTGCAGGGCCTTCCGAATCCTGTCATTCCGAGCGAGGCGTTGCCGAGACGGGGAATCTTCTCTGAGAGACCCTTCGACTCGTTTCACTCGCTCAGGGTGACGAGGGTGGGGTCGCGGCTAGCGGCGCGAGTGGAGGATACAGGGCGTCGTCGGCTCGGTTCCGGCGACGAAGACTTCGTAGCGGACGAGCGGGCAGTAGGGCGTGGCGAGTTGCCCGGTCTGTTCGCAGACTGGTACGGTAGTGATGCTGTCCGGAACCGGGAAGCTGTCGGAATCCAGCGAGTCGGGCCGCACCGTCTTCATGAAGTCGGCCCATATCGGCGCTGCCACCGCTCCCCCGGTCGCGCCGGTGAAGATGGTTTTCTTCTTGTCGAACCCGACCCAGACGCCGCAGGTGATTTCCGGCGTAAAGCCGATGAACCAGGCATCGGCGTAGTCATCGGTCGTGCCGGTCTTACCCGCGGCCAGGCCCTCGTATCCTAGTTGACGAATGGTCGTCGCGGTTCCTTCGTTGACCACGCCCTGCATCATGTTCGTCAGCACGTATGCGGTCTGGGGCCGCAGGACCGGCTGTTCGTCGGGGCGGTTCTCCTCCAGCACGGCGCCGTGCGCGTCCTCGACCCGGGTAACCATGATGGGCTTGACCCGGATGCCGCCGCCGGCCAGCGTGTTGAAGGCGTTGACCATGTCGAGGAGCGTCACTTCGACCGATCCCAGCGCCAACGAGTAGACCGGCCTGAGCACGTCGGTGATGCCCATGACGTTGGCGTAGCGCGCCACCAGCTCGGGGCCGACCTTGGTTATCAGTCGGACCGCCACGAGGTTGCGCGAAAGCGCCAGCGCGCACCGCAGGCTGATGTGGCCGAGGAACGTGCCGTCGTAGTTGTGGGGCTGGTAGTCGGGCTGTCCGGCAATCTTGATGGTTATTGCTGAATCGAGTTCAATGTCGGCAGGCGTCATGCCGTTGTCCAGCGCGGCCACGTACACGAACGGCTTGAACGCGGACCCGGCCTGACGCCTGGCCTGCGTTGCCCGGTCGAATTCACTGTGCTTGTAGTCGCGGCCACCGATGAGCGCGCGGATGTACCCGGTCCGGACGTCCATCGCGAGCAGGGCTCCCTGCAGGTACTTGGGCGGGCCGATGGTCGAGTCGCGCCTTGCCGCGGAGTCGTAGGCAGCCAGGGTCGGCCTGAGTCGGTAGTCCTTTTCGAGCTGGCGCAGGTGTGAGAGCAGGGCCAGATTCGCTGCCTGCTGCATGTCGAGGTCAAGGGATGTATAGATGACCGCGCCGGATTTGTAGACGAAGTCCGCTCCGTACTTGTCCATCATGTAGCGCCGGACCTCCTCCACGAAGTAGGGTGCGAGGTTGCCCCCGGCGCCCGGCGCCAGAACCATGAGCGGCTGCCTGAGCCCGGCGTGGAGCTCCTTTTCGGATATGCAACCGAGCCGGAACATCTTGGTAAGGTAGAAGTCACGCCGGGTGAGCAGGCGTTCCGGGTGGTTATAGGGTGAGTAGGCCGATGGGTTGGTAAGCATCGCCCCGAGCGTGGCGCACTCGACCGGGCTGAGACGGTTTGCAGTCCTACCGAAGTACTTCTCGGCCGCGGCTTCGACCCCGTAGACCGAGCCGCCGAACCATATCTGGTTGAAGTAGAGCTCTAGAATCTCGGACTTGGAATAGTGGCGCTCCAGCTCGACCGCGAGCGCCATCTCCTTCACCTTGCGACTGATGCTCCGCTCCGGAGTCAGGAACATGGAGCGGGCAAGCTGCTGAGTGATGGTCGACGTGCCCTTGATACCGCCGCGCTTGACCATGCTCAGGGCCACGCCCGGGATGCGGGCGAGGTCGATGCCCCAGTGCGAGTAGAATCGCTTGTCCTCAATCGCGACCACTGCCTCGCGCAGGCAAGCCGGGATGGATTCAAGCTGAACCGGGCGGCGCTTTTCCTGGAAGAAATCAAAGACGACGCGGCCGCGATAGTCGAGGATGCGGGTCGAGGCCGGCGGCCGGTAGTTCGCGATGCTCTCGGCCGAAGGGATGCCGGAGAATAGACCGGCAGCGGCAAGCTGGGGCAGAAGCAGCGCCAGCGTGAGCAGCGAGCGAGAGAGTCTCATAGGGAACCTGAGTTGCTACAAGTCAGAAGCCAAGAGCCAAAGGCCAAGAGTCAAAGGTCAGAGTTCGAGTGCGCCCGCACTTGGTCCCTCTATCCCTTTATCCCTCTATCCCTGGCTCTACAGCGATTCGGCCAGCAGTTCGGCAACGTCCTTGATGCGAATCTTCGCTTCGGAGTCGGTCGTCTTGACCGCGTCTTCAAGGGTCAGGGTGCAGTAGGGACAGGCGGTAGCGAGAATCGTGGCGCCGAGGTCGATGGAGTCGGTCACGCGAATCTCGGCCAGCCGGCCCTTGCCGGCCGACTCAAACCACATCCTGCCGCCGCCGCCCTCGCAGCATAGGCTCGTCTCGCGCGAGCGGTCGAGCTCCACGAACCGGTCGCCGGCCAGCGCGGAAAGCACCTGGCGCGGCTCCTCGAAAACCTTGTTCTGCTTCCCAAGGTAGCACGGGTCGTGATACGTGACTACCTCCTCGAGCCGGCGCTTGGGCTTAAGCTTACCGGCTTCAAGGAGTTCCGCCAACAACTGAGTATAGTGCAGCACCGGCACTTCGATGCCCGGGTAGTCGTTCTTGAACGCATTGAAGCTGTGGGGAGACGTGGTTACGACCCGCTTGGGGCCGCGCTCCATGATGAGCTTGGTGTTCGAGTCGCGCAGCTCCTCGAACATGCCCTGCTCGCCGATGCGCTTCTGTTCGCTCGAACAACAGCTCTCTTCCTCGCCGATGACTCCGAACTCGACTCCGGCCGCCCGCAAGAGCTTCACGAGCGCCTGGGCCGCGGGCTGGCAGCGCGGGTCATAGCAGTTGGTGCAGCAAGTGAAGAGCAGGACGTCGGTCGCATCGCCCGGCTTGAGAATCCTGAGGTCGAGCCCCAAAGCCCAGTCCAGTCGCTTCTCGCGGCCCCGGCCCCAGGGATTGCCCTGCAGGTAGGTGCTCTCCAGCGCGCCCTGAATCTGGGCGGTCATCCGGCCGCTTTCGATTATCTTCGAGCGCATCTCGACCACGAGGTCGGACGGCCGGACCGCCTTCGGGCAGCGCTCGGTGCAGGTCGAACAGGTCGTACACTCCCAGAGTCCCAACTCCTCCGCGCTCAGGCCCTCACATTCGTCGTTCAGGTAGCAGTAGACCAGCTTGCGCGGGTTCAGCGTTGACTTCATGGAGACCGGGCAGCCGCCTGAGCACCGGCCGCACTGAATGCACGACTCCAGCTCGAGCGTCTCGATTGACATGGGCCTTTATTCTATGACAGGGGGCACATAAGTCAAGGAAGCGGGGGAATCTGACGCGGAGTCAGGAGCTGATCCGACCGCCTACGGATCCCGCGTTCGCCCGGATTTGTCGGTGCCGACGGGCCCGTCGTATGTCAGGGTTGCGCGGCACGCGGGAAAGGCCGAACAGCCCCAGAACTGCTGACCCGAGTGCGCGCCCTTGCGCGCCGTTCGCAGGGCCATCGGCTTGCCGCATTGCGGGCACGTGGGTGGCGGGGAAGCGGATGGTCCGGGCTTGCCGCGGGCCCGCTCCGCGATTCGGGCCGCCGCCAGTTGCTCGCTGTACCCGCCGGCCTTGATGAAGTCGCGCTCCATGGATGCGGTCAGCCGGTCGAGCAGGTAGTTGGTCTGGTGGATAAGGCAGATGAGCGCGTTGGCGACGACCACCGGGTCCGGGGAGGAAAGCCATGGGGCGTACTCGGTCTGATCCGTCGGATCCGACCCATCGGTCGGATGCCTGAGCCCGACCGCACGCACTGCCCGTGCCTCAGCATCATCCTTGTCCCACTGGTCGAGGCCGCGCTGGCGGAGGTAGTCCTCAAAGTCGAGTAAGAGCTCGTCAAGACTGCCGCGGGCGACCTGAGTAAGGCGGATCTCGGTCTGGCTTGAGGTTGCGGCCGCGCGGCTCCCTTCAGCGATATTCTGCCGTCCGCTGCGGGCCGCTTGAACCATCTGGTCGTGGGTGCGTGAGCGCCTGTCCACGAACCGGTTGCAGAAGTCCACGGTTGCGTCGTAGATGACGGTCGCGGCCTGGAACGTGCGCAACCCACGGAAGCCGCCGCTCGGCCGCAGCCGTCGAGGCCGGTCGGGAATCCGCGGCACCTACAGGACCTTCAGGGCCAGCTTGGTTCGGCCGTGCCTCGGGTGCGTCGCCATCACGGTGGGATTCTAGGACTCGCGGGTGCCGGTGTCAATGGCGTTAGCTACGCAGTAGAGCGGGGGAGCCCTGACATCGTCGCCACGTTGACAACCTATGACGAACGTCCTACAATCGTGCGAGGCGGTGACGCAATATGCGTCAGCCGCTGCTCGCGGTCCTCCAAGCGTCAGTGCTGTCCCGGGCGCAACCGCCCATGACGAAAGGAGAGGCAAGATGAAGAGGTTCCTGCCGCTGCTCGTCTGCGCCGCCGTGCTTGCGTTCGGTCAGCCGCTCGCGCCCGCAGCCAAGCCGCAGCGCACAGTGTCAGTCAACGGCTCCGCCGACGTCATGCTGACCCCGGATGTTTGCGTGATGACGGTAATCGTGAACGTGACGCGGCAGCCGGATGCGGCCTCGGCCTACGCCGAGGTGAGATCACAGACCAAGAAGCTGATGGACGCGCTCAAGGCCAAGTCGGTCGCGGCCAAGGACGTCGAGTCCCAGGGCATCGTAATGAAGGCGGACTACCGTGCTCCCGAGCGCTCCAAGGTGACGTTCTTCGATGACTACACGGTCACGCAGACGCTCCAGGTCAAAATCCGTGACGTCGACAAGGTGCCGGCCGTCTTCGACGCCGCGCTTGGCACGGATGCAAAGGTTCAGGGCGTCAATTACGTGACCGAGAACGAGGAGCAGGCGTACGCCAAACCGCGTATCGACGCCATCAATGAGGCGAAGGCCCGGGCCGAAGCGATCTGCCAGGCAACCGGCCTGACGTTGCTCAAGCCAATCTCAGTTTCGGAACGGACCGGTGAGGATTGGGGCCCCAGCCGCTACGACGTGTCGCAAGTGGGGCAACAGGGCGGCATTCAGCTTGAGCCGAAGGCTCGAAAGGTCAACTTGTCGGTGTCGATTACCTACGAGGTGGAGTAGCCGCAGCCGCGTCAGGTCCGGCGCGTCCGCGGCGAAGCTCTCCCATAAGCTCCGGGAGTAGCTTGGGGATAAGCTCCCGGATAAGCTCTGGGAGTAGCCCGGAGATAAGCTCCCGGATAAGCTCTGGAAGTAGCTGAGAGATAAGCCCTCGGATAAGCTCCGAGAGTAGCTTGGAGATAAGCCCTCGGAGTAGCTCGGAGATAAGCTCTGAGAGTAGCTCAGGGATAAGCCCTGAGAGTAGCTCGGAGATAAGCCCTCGGAGTAGCTCGGGGATAAGCCCTGGGAGTAGCTCAGGGATAAGCTCCCGGATAGGCCCTGGGAGTAGCTCTCCCGGTGCAGGGGTGTCCGGCACCCGGTACTAGCTAGTCGATTGCTTATGGTGAACTTGCGGGGTTTTCCAGCTTGACCGCCATTCTACAGCGCTGTAGAATTGGCCTGAGATGAAGAGGTCGCCAGATACGTTCGTTTTCACAGCCGAGTTCGGGCAAAGGCTGCGGGTTCTGCGGCTCAAGGCGGGCCTGACCCAGACCGAGCTGGCGCGGGCCATGGGGCGGGCAGGAAATGGCGCAGCCAACCTCGTGAGCAGGCTTGAGAAGGGCGATGAACGGTTTCCGTCGTTCGCGCTTATCGCCGACTTCCTGCGCGGGTGTCGCGCGGGGTTCAAGGACATCCTCGATGTTCTCGACCTCTACACCGACCTGCCGACAACGCAGCAGAAGGTGTTCGACGAAGCCCTGAAGCAGATAGCGGAGAGCGTTCCGCCGAAGTGGCAGGCGCAGGTGACCAACTATGACTTGCGATTCGACCTTCCGAAGCCTGCGGGCCGACAGCTCAGGCCCGACCTCACCAAGCGATTGGAGCGGGCCAGGAAGCTGGCAGCGGCCGCGCGCCGAAGGTCCCAGTACGGCCAGTTTCTGAAGAACCGGGTGAGCAAAGCAGGTTCGCACCTGTCCGAGATCGATAAGACGACACTCTATAACCACGGGCTGGAGTGGTTCTCAATCCTCAACGACACGCGCGGCAGGCAGCGGCAGACACGCGACAAGCGGCTGTCCGAGTCGGAAGCCAGGTTCGCGAAGGCAAGCCGACTGCCGCTACCAGTGATCCGGCACCTGCAGGATGCGGTGAAGAAGCGCTTTGGTGAGATGGAGATGAGGGGAGACCTGGACTGGCGGCCGGACCTGAGCCTTGAGGAATACGAGACACGTCTGCTCGCCGCGAGCCGAAAGCCGAGCAGACGACAAGCCGAACGATACGAGTTGATACTCAAGGTCGAGCAGTACGAAGCGGCGCGCAAGCGCGCGGTCGAGCAGGTTTGGAAGGAGATCCAGGCGATGCTTGACAAGGTAGGCGTGCCCAAGGAGCGGAGGCCGGTCTATCGCCGGTTGGTTGGAACCTGCTGCGCTGCGGCGCTGAACTTCGAGGCGGGCAGCGCACGCGAGAAGCGGCAGTTGGACGAGTACATCCTTGAACCGCGCTGGATTCGGCTCGGACTAGACACCGCGCTCGCTCAGAAGCTAGCCGAAGTCATGCTCGTCCGCTTCCGCGAACTCGCCAAGTCGTTCCCGCCCGACCCGCGACCGAAGCGGTAGCCGCGTCCCGGACCGGATTTCACCACCAGGACACAAAGACACCAAGAGTCGGGGAGCGACGAAGCCAGGTGCTAGAAGCTAGATGTCGGATGTCAGAAGTGAGGACTACGAGGCAGGCCCGAACGACGAACCAAGAACGATCAACGATGAACGAAATGGGCTTGACAAGGTCCGGGGACGGCCGATAATCATGTATGCAGGAGGTGCCATGAAGTATGCGTTTGTGTTGCTAGCCGTTGGCTGCCTTGTGACAGCCGCGTATCCACAATGGTTGGAGACGACGATTCAGTTGCCCGAGTCGTCGTCGGCTCCTCAGTTCCTCTGCTACAACTCCGTTGACAACAAGATCTACAGCGCGAATCAAGTCACAGGCGACGTTGCCGTGATAGACGGAGCGAGCAACCAAGTGATTGCCATGGTGCCCGCTGGGACCTGCCCTCAGGCCATGTGCTACAACTCTGAGGACAACCGGGTCTATTGCGCGGACTACGATGACAGCATTGTCACCGTGATAGACGGCGCGAACAATCAGGTCATCGCTACCGTGGCCGTAGGGACCTATCCCTCGGCTCTCTGCTACAATCCGCAGGACAACAAGGTCTACTGCACGAACACCTACGACGCCTCGGTGGCCGTGATTGATGGCCTGAGCAACGCAGTCATTGCCACAGTTCCGACAGGCCATATGCCTGCTGCTCTCTGCTACAATCCGCAGAACAACAGGGTCTACTGCGCGACTGCCGACGACATCGTAACCGTGATAGACGGGGTCTCGGACACCGTCGTCGCTTCCGTGGCAGTGCCAGCTTGGCCTTCCGCACTGTGCAGTAACACGGAGTTGAACAAGGTGTACTGCACCAACTACGCCAGTTACAGCGTGAGCGTGATCGACGGCGCAAGCGATCTGGTGATTGATACAGTGCCCGTGGGAGCAGAGCCGTCGGCGCTCTGCTACAACGCTGCCGTCAACAAGGTCTATTGCGCCAACGA
>Ga0116202_10001888_pt1 | contig 12377 bp, 13 predicted proteins | sample LakKivw325mmetaG_FD_94479 | JGI IMG/M metagenome (GOLD analysis project Ga0116202, IMG submission 94479) | Anoxic lake water microbial communities from Lake Kivu, Rwanda to study Microbial Dark Matter (Phase II) - Lake Kivu water 325m metaG | ecosystem: Environmental > Aquatic > Freshwater >...
CCATTCAGGGGTGACGAAGTGACGAGAAGATTGTTTAAGAACCAATCGAATCCCTTTATCCAAAGGGAGAGGTTCGGGGAAGGGTAATGATTGAGTAACTATTTACATTTCACTGTATTTTCAGGATGGAGATGGAGGTTGGAAATGGGTGAAAGAGTTGGAACGGTGACGGGTTTGAAGGAGATATCGCCCTATGGGTTTTGGATCCGGGTGAATTCGAAAACGGCTGTACCCGGGCTGGATGATATGGTGCGGGTGGATTACGAATGGAATGGATGTGCTTTTCGGGCTTATGGGGTGATCACCGAGATCGTGACTCAATGGGATGGAACAGTGACCACTGGATACCAGGAAGAAGCCTGCGCTGAAGGGGTATTCATCGGAATCCCGATTTATGTGGGGCGGGTGATTGTCACCCGGGTGTTAGCACAGAGAGGGGAAAGCATGATCACAGTGACCCCGACACTCCCGCCGCCGGTGGGACAATCGGTGGTATTGATCGACCGTCAGGAGTCTGATGTGGCTTTGGGTTTTGATGTTATCAAGCGGGAAAAAAGAGAGGTTCCGGCCGGAATTCTGTCGAACAATGAGGTTGGCTATTTGGATTTAAAATACCTTTTGGGAGACAATGGCGCACACATCAACGTGAGTGGGCAATCGGGGGTGGCGGCTAAAACCTCTTATGCCACCTTTCTGCTCTGGATGATAAAAAATTACGGGCATCAGAAACTCAGGAATCACACTCTGGCCAACAGTCGTTCGCTGATTTTTAATGTAAAGGGAGAAAGCCTTCTCTTTCTCGATCACTGGAACCGGGAGTGGTATGAAGCCCGGGACGGCACCGAGGAAGATCGACGTCGGTATGAGCTCTGGCAGGGAATGTTTCAAAAATTTGATCTCGAACCCCACCCATTTGAAAATGTCGAAGTCAGTGTTCCTCCCCGGGATGTTGCCGGGACACCGAACCTCAGCCGTTCGCGCAGCGGGGTCTATTCCTACGGATGGGACATCATCGACATCGTTGAATTGGGCTTGATACCGCTCATGTTCGACCCAGAAGAGGTTTCGATGAATCCCAATTTCCAGCTGGCGGTCAGCGTCATCGAAGACGTCCTGCGTGACCGCTACGAAGCCCTGGTGTTTGATGCCCGAAAAGAGCTCTCCACCGGAATGTATCAACTTTTCCGGTTGTCACCTTCCGGATTGGACAATAAATCCCTGGTTTATTCCTATTTCATCGCGTCCCGAGTCGAGGCTGAGGAACTCCTTTGGCATTTTGGTCTTCCCAATGGTTTTGATCAACTCATCGATATGCTTCGGTTGGAATCCAGATCTGAAAAAGATGATGAATCTTCCGAGGCTGGGGATCTATCCCAAGCACTCCGCAGGGAACAGATCAATGACCTCACTATTCTGGCTATTTCACGCCGACTTCGTACTGCTCGCCGGACCGGATTGAATTATTTATGGCGCCGGGTCGATTTTCAGCCGTCGATTATCGATCAACCCCCTACTGTTCCTTATCAGCTCAACTGGAATCGACCGGGAGGAGTGACGGTGGTGGATATTTCCAAGCTCCATACCCGAGCTCAGGCATTCGTGGTGGGGGCAGTCCTGCGGGATATCATGTATTGCAAAGAACGGGCTTCCCTCAATGAGCCGGTATTCGTCTATCTGGATGAGCTCAACAAGTATGCTCCTCGCACCGGTGGAGGTCCACTTGGTTCCATATTTCGGGATGTCGCCGAACGGGGGCGGTCGTTCCGGGTGGTTTTGGTGGGCGCTGAGCAGACCGCGTCTCAGGTTGATTACCGAGTGATTACTCAGGCGGCGACCTCGGTGGTGGGACGGCAAAAATATGCCGAACTTACCAAGGAAGAATACGCCCACCTGCAGGGTTCCCTTCGGGAAAAAGCCGCTTCCCTCCTCCCCGGTGAAATGATCCTGGATCAGCCTTTTTTCCGGATACCGATCACCGTTAAATTTCCGCTCACTCCCTGGGCGACGTCGGAGGAATCCCGCGGGGATTGGTATCGATCCCACGAAGAACCAGTTGCGAAAGGAGAAATACCCTCCGCTGAGGAGGAGCTCAAGAGATTGTTGGAGTGAAATTCACCCTCCCCCCCCTTCCGTCAAGGGGGGCATATATATTTTTCATTTTTACTTATTTCTGCTTGAGAAGGAGTTGCTGTGATGTACAAAGAATATGTGATAAAAACTCGACTTCGGGAGGAATTGGTTTTGGTGACAGGATTGGTACAGGAGGCGGTAGTGGAATCAGGGGTGAAGGAAGGAATGTGTTTGGTGCAGGTGCCACACACGACAGCGGGAATAATGATAAATGAAAACGCTGATCCGGATGTGGTTGATGATATTCTCAAGGGGCTCAAACAGATGGTACCCGATCGGGCGGATTATTTTCACTTGGAGGGGAATTCCCCGGCTCACATCAAAGCCTCGTTGATGGGCTGCTCGGTACAGGTTATGATCGAAGCGGGTCGTTTGATGCTTGGGACGTGGCAAGGAATTTATTTCTGTGAGTTTGATGGACCGCGTTCCCGGAAACTGTGGGTGAGAGCCCAATGACCGCACGCAAAGTAACTCAGAATAAAAGCTTGAAATTGCTCAATAATGCCCGGGGGCAGCTGGATGCCGTTATGCGTTTGGTTAATGATGATGCGTCCTGCGTGGATATTTTAAGACAAATATTAGCGACGATTTCTCTTCTGCGCCGCTCGCACACCGAAATATTAAAGAAGTATTTAGAAGAATGTCTGGGTGAGGCGAATCCACATGGGAATAAAGAGAACCGTGCCAAAGTCTTAGAAGAAATCATGAAGTATATGGAAAAAAATATTTAGCGAGGGGAAAATAGTTTATTGAATTATATAAAAACAGGAAGTAGGCAATGGGGAGAAAACGTATGGAGTAGCCAATAATTTTGTAAATATGACAGATATCACCTTCGTTTGACTTCTCCCTTTGGACAAAGGGAGATTAAGAGGGATTCGATTTATCAGACCCGAGCCATCTCCCTCGGGAGCAATGAATTGCTCCCCTACATAGGATTGACCAGGGGAAAGGAGATTTTCAAAAGTGAATTTAACCACACCATTATATATAAATATTTTATATAATGTATTGACAAATTTGAAGATTCTGCATATAGTATAGATATAATTAAATGATTTATATATATGTGAGGTGGGAATGATGGCGAAGAGGATGCAGGAGCGGTTTTCGCTGTCGTCGTTGGCCAAAACCCTTTTTGAACAAGGAAGACGGCCAGTTGTTCCTTTGATGGGATATCCGGGTTTGCAATTGACCAAAACGACCATAAAGCAAAATCAATTTAACCATATCGTGCAATTCCAATCGTTAAGTCGGCTCTATGATCGGTTTCAGCCGGATGGAATGTTTTTCATGATGGATCTGTCGGTAGAAGCCAGTGCTCTTGGATTACCGGTTCGTTTCCCTCTGGAGGAAACACCATCGGTTGAATCTCATCCGGTTAAAGCCCGTGAAGACCTGGATGCATTTCGTAAAATTGACGTTTTAGGTGATGGACGGGTGTTGGTCTTTATCGAAACTCTGCATCACATGCGAAGTGCGTTCCCCTGCCCGGTCGGAGCATACGTCATCGGTCCGCTCACTCTGGCGGGGCTGCTCATCGGTGCCAATGAATTGGCGATGAAGAGCATCGTTGAACCGGAATTTTTCCGGGAAACGGTTGAATTTGCCTATCAGGTGGTGATGAGATATGCCCGGGCGCTCAAGGAAGCAGGAGCAGATATGATTATGGTGTTAGAACCAACGGCAGTGATATTCGGACCGAATCAGTTTCGGAACAATTTATCCAGTCTGTACCGGGAAATGGTGGGGATCTTTGATGATATTGAAATTATCCTTCACGTCTGTGGTGACAGCACTCATCTGTTAAAGGTCATGGCAGATACCGGCGTCGCTGGATTGAGCCTGGATAGTATGGTGGATTTCAAGAAGGCTGTGGAAATTGCCGGGTCTCAGGTCATGCTCATCGGAAACGTCAGCCCGGTCGAAATGCTTTCGACTTCCCCGAGTGAAGTCTATATTCAGACGGCTGAACTCCTCGATCAAACCCAAAATCATCCCCGATTCGTTCTCAGCACCGGTTGTGATCTCCCCCAGGATGTCCCGTTGGAAAACATCGATGCCTTTATGAAAGCCGGGAAAGACTGGAGACGGCAAAAAGTGACAGTGAGGGAAATTGCGGGATAAACCCACTTATTTTTTCATTCCTATCAGAAAAACCGTGACCAATATTAAACCCGCTGCAAGATTCATTAATTTCCCATAAGGTGATGCCAGCTGTCCGTGTATGGAAGGAAAATGTGAGGGGAAATAGGATCTCTTCCATACTCCATAGAAATATAACGCCACGTCGATATCGGGGAGAGTCGAGAAAAGGACCGCCCAGGCAAAATAAAGCGGGAGCGAATAGATCCGGCTGAGAATCACATAAACCATGGCTCCCAGGGCAATATCGACCAGAACCTGCCTCACTGTGGTCAGGTCTTGATGTGGGATGGCATCGAGCAGGATGTGCCCTCCGATGCCCCCCATGAGGAGAAGGATAATGTTTCTGGTTTGAGTTGCCAAAGCCAAACCCCAGAGGCTATGAACGATAATCAACATAAATTGTATCCTGTAAATACAGTAACGAGTTATGAGTGACCAGTAAAAAAGCCACTACAATCCACCATTTGAGCTCTCCCTTTGGATAAAGGGAGATTAAGAGGGATTCGATTGGTTGACCGTCCATTTCAAATCCCCCTTGTCCCCTTTTTAAAACGGGAAAAAATTGGGGAACTATCAGGCTTTCCCTGTCGACAAAGAGGCTTCCATGCATTCGTGGGCAGCGGCTTTGAGGCGGGGTGCGATGTCCCGGAAAATCTTGGGAAGGAAGAGTTCGTCGGGATGATGAGTCATGTAGTCTTTCATACCCTCCAGGAAGGCGACACGAAGGGTGGTGCTGAAATTGATTTTTCGGACCCCGGAAGTGACGGCTTGCTGGAGTTGATCAAGAGGAGTGCCGCTGCCGCCGTGGATGACCAGGGGCAAACCGGTTTGTTTTTTGATTTCCCGGATGCGGTCGAACTGAAGATGAGGAACCATCTCATTATATAAACCGTGCCGGGTACCGACGGCGACGGCTAACATGTCAACACCGGTTTCGCGAGCAAAGAGAGCAGCTTCTTCGGGTGAGGTAAAAAACTCGTCGGATTCTAAATCTTTTTCCCACCTTTCATCACCTTCGAGTCCACCGACTCTTCCTATTTCTCCTTCGACTATCACTCCAGCCAAATGAGAAATTTCGACCACTTTGCGGGTGATTGCGATATTATTTTCCAGGGAATGACGTGATCCATCAATCATGACCGATGAGAAATGATTTAGAAGAGCATCCATGACCTCTTTTATTTCGTGGCTGTGGTCGAGGTGGAGCGAAAAAGGGACGGTATATTTTTTCGACAATGCCAGAAGCGCATCTGAAAGGGCGGTTATATCCGTAAAACAATATTCGACTGGCGCGAATTGGACAATGACCGGTGAGTGCATTTCTTCCGCTTCCTCTAAAATCCAGGTCATAAATTCCAGGTGTGGGGAATTGAAGGCCGGGAGAGCGAAATTTCCCTTTTCTGCTAATTCGATAAGGCTTTTAGTAGAAACCAGAGACAATTGTCATTACTCCTTCCTGTATGGTCAAAATTGAATCTTTTTTTATGAAAAATTCAAACGTTTATATCATACGCAGCTGGGCGGAAAAATACAAGAGGGGGGATAAATACCGAATCCCCCTCTTGTTCCCCTTTTGGCCAAAGGGGGAATAGAAGCGAACTATAATGCACCACTTACTGCTGCCTACTCACTATCCTTACGGAACCAAAGTCAGAATTTTCTTGGCTTGTTTGGGGTAGTGAGCGATGAAGAGGAGCTCTTCCTCGACCAGGGGTTTTTGTTTTTCGACGTTGGCGAAACGGGTGAGTTCGAGGATCTCCCTGGCTTCTTCTTCGTTTTTAAATTCGACTTCCAGGTTGTCGTAGACATTGCGAAAACCACGGATGCCGCTGTATTCTCCTACGACGATTTGACGGCCGGTTTCAATCAATTCCGGTTCGCCCCGTCCGAGTTCTTCGTAGTCATAAAGTTCGTAGTTTTTCCGGTCCTTGATGACTCCATCGGCATGAATACCTGAAGCGTGGGCGAAAGCATTAGCCCCTACTCCGGGCTGGGTGATGGGAATAGGTACTTTAAAGGCGTAGGAAGCGTACTTACAGGTTTTCCAGGCGGCCTTGAGGCTGACATTGTCGTAGAGCTGATATTTTTCATTATCCAAATAGTTGGCATGTTTAATGGCCAAAATGACCGATATCAAGTCGGCATTACCGGCTCGTTCCCCAACACCGTTGATGGTAGTGTTGATATACACATCGCAACCGGCATCGACTGCGGCTTTGGCTCCACTTATCGAGTTGGCGACCGCCATACCCAGATCGTTATGGCAATGGAGTTCGATGGGCATTCTAACTGCTTCGGCGATTTTTGAGATCCGGTCATAAATACTGAATGGACTATCATAGCCGAGGGTATCACAATACCGGAAACGTTCCGCTCCCGCTTCCTTTCCGGCTAAGGCAAAATCGATCAGAAATTCCAGGTCGGTTCGTGAAGCGTCTTCGGCATTGACTCCCACTCCTATTGCCCCCATTTCAATGGCAGTCCGGGTGGCTTCAGTCATGGCCTGGATGACGTCGTCGCGGGTCATCCGTCCCTGGAATTTTCCTGACAGCATTTGATCAGAAGTGGAAATCGAAAGGTTGAGATATTTTATATTCGGTACGAGCTGATATGCGAGTTCAACGTCTTGTTTAACGGCTCGAAGCCATCCGCTTAAACGAATCGGACTGAGTACACCCATTTCCGCCAGTTCCAAGTTGGCGTTGAGATAGTTGGTTTCGTGTCGGGTGGTGGGAAAACCGAATTCACTCTGAATGACTCCCATTTCATTGAGATACATATTAACAATGGTTTTTTCTATCTTGGCTAATCCCAAATGCGCTGTCTGCACACCATCACGATTGGTTACATCAAGCAAAAAGATTTTTGGCATATCGATACCTCCCTTACCTTAATTGATGGATAAAACTTTTCAATCGCGTCATTCCTTTTTCGATATTCGCTTCCGAGGTGGCATACGAAAAGCGCAGATAGCCTTCCATTCCAAAAGCGCTCCCTGGGACGGCGGCAATGTGGGCTTTTTCTAACAGGATCTCAGCCAATTGGAGCGAGGTATCGATGCGTTGACCGTCAAGGCTCTTTCCCAAACAAGAAGAAAAATCAGCAAAAATGTAAAAGGCGCCACGAGGAATGGGGAAATGAACATCGGGTATTTCCGATAAATGCTGAACCATGAGCAATCTTCTTTGATTAAATCTGTCAACCATTTCCTTTATGATTTGCGAATCACATTGTAAAGCGGCTAATGCGGCTTTTTGACTGATGGAAACCGGGTTGGAGGTCGAATGATCCTGCAGCCGTCCCATGGCCTGAATGGCGTCTTTCGGTCCGGCGGCATAACCGATTCTCCAGCCAGTCATGGAAAAAGTTTTAGAAACACCATTTATCACCATGGTACGAGATTGAATTTCTGGTGAAAAAGAAGCAATGCTGGTAATTTTGGCTCCATCATAGACTAAATGTTCGTAAATTTCATCGGAAATAACCACGATGTCGCTTTCGATGGCGAGTGTGGCGAGTTCCTGGAGAGATTCCTCATCCCATACCACTCCGCTGGGATTGGAGGGATTGTTGAGTATCATCATCCGGGTCCGATTGGTGATTTTTTTCTTGATATCATCGAAGTGAATCAATAAGGTTTTCGGGTCACAGTTAATGAAGACCGGAGTGCTCCCCGCCAGCCGGATTTGTTCAGCATAGGTGACCCAATAGGGGATGGGAAGAAGTACTTCGTCTCCGGTATCACAGAGAGTGAGGATAGCGTTGTAGAGTGAATGTTTGGCTCCGCAGGAGACGATGATTTCTTCCGGGCGATAGTCAAGGTCGTTTTCTCTTTTTAGTTTAGCAATGATGGCCTCTTTCAGCTCAGGGATTCCGGAGGTAGGGGTATATTTGGTAAATCCCTGGTCGATGGCTAATTTCGCTGCGTCTTTGATACATTGAGGGGTATCGAAATCGGGCTCTCCGGCACTAAAAGAGACCACATCCAACCCGCTTTTTTTCATGGCTTTAGCCCGGGCTGAAATCGAGAGAGTTGCTGATGGTTCAATCTGATTGATTTTTTGAGATATTCTCACTCTGTACCCCCTGACTTTCTTGTTTGGCTGAGACTCTTGGGTGATTCTTACTCGTTGATTAAGATGATTGTTTTTAACTTTGGCGAGTATTCATTTCGTATATATTGAGTACTGCTCGGCGAGGTTACGTTTCTGTTTCCCAAGAAGGTTTTAATCACTCTTATATAGTAGTGAGGGAAAATTGTCAAGAAGTTTGTCGGTTTTTTTTGAAGCGATCGGTACCCCCCCCTTTATCCCCCCTCGATGGGGGAATGAATAGATAAACATAAAATAATGTAGCGACATGCCATGGCATGTCGTCATCGTCGTTTGGAAAAAGCATCCAAGGCTGGTAACGTGGCAATCTCATCTTTTTATTCATTCCATCTCAACGCCTCAACATCTTTACAGTAAATATTTTCATCATTCAGATGGTGCTTTCAATCAACATGGTAGTCTATTGATTGGAAAGAAACCGAGATTTTAGATACAATAAATGAAATATGAATTATTGACCGGTCGTTATGCCGGAATAGAAGGAGGTATGAAAAGTGAAGATTGGGGTGTTGTTGGTTCTCTTTCAGAATGAATCGTTGGAAAAGGCACTGGATCTGGTCAAGGGTATGGGGGTCGAGGCAGTTGAAATCGGGACAGGAGGCTATCCGGGTAATGCTCACTGCAAACCCGAGGAACTACTGAAAAGCGGGGATGCGATAAAAAAATTCAAGGATACGATTGCTTCGCGCGGACTCGAAATCAGTGCGCTGAGCTGTCACGGGAATCCAGTTCATCCCAATGCCCAAATAGCTGCATCCTTTCACCAGGATTTTGAAATGACCGCGTTATTAGCTGAAAAGTTGGGAGTGAAAAATGTGATCACTTTCTCCGGGTGTCCGGGCGATTCAGAGAATGCCACTTATCCCAACTGGGTCACCTGTCCCTGGCCTAATGAATATTCGGAGGTTCTCGCCTGGCAGTGGGAAAAGAAACTGATCCCCTACTGGAAAAAAGCCGGACAATTCGCTCAGGATCATGGGGTACGAGTGGGTCTGGAAATGCACCCCGGGTTTTGTGTATATAATCCCGAGACTCTCCTGAATCTCCGAGGAGCAGTGGGAGATGTCATTGGCGCCAATTTCGACCCCAGCCACCTTTTCTGGCAAGGGATTGATCCTATCTTGGCGTTGAAAAAGCTTGAAGGTGCTGTTTTCCACATTCATGCCAAGGACACCAAGATCGACGCCCTCAATAGCTCTTTCAACGGGAATCTCGACACCAAGCCCTATGCTCAGGAAAGCAAACGCTCCTGGATATTCCGTACCGTAGGATATGGGCACGATATTGCTTTTTGGAAAGATTTTGTGAGCACCTGCCGGCTGATTGGCTATGATGGTGTGCTGTCTATTGAACACGAAGATTCACTCATGTCTGCCTTCGAAGGCTTCAGCAAAGCGGTGGCTCTCCTCAAAGAAGCCTTGATTCGCGAAAAAGTTGGTGCTGCTTGGTGGGTGTGAGAAAATTTATTGTCCTCATATCGAGGGCAATAAATTTGCGCCCCTATAATGAGAATAGTATTGGTAGGGGTTTGATTTATAAAACCCAGATCAACCAAGCTGGGATAATCCTCCATATATTGGGCTCAATGAAGCGCACCTTGACATGAACGGTACACCCCCTCTCAAGAGAGGACTTAAAGAATCGCAGCAGGAATGCTGTTCTCTTAAGAGTTATCTGGTTTACTGAGTAGAAACTCAACCAGTTTACGGAAGGCGAGAGCGCGGTGGCTGAAGCGGTTTTTGATTTTTTCGCCGAGTTCGGCGAAGGTTTGATCGTATGGGGGGAGGATGAAGATGGGGTCGTAACCGAAACCAGATTGTCCGCGTGTCTCTTGGGCGATCCAGCCTTCACAGTGACCCTCGAAGAGTCTTTCCCCTCCCTCCCAGGCTAGAGCGGCTACACAGACGAAGCGTGCGGAGCGTTGTTTGGGTGGAATGTCTTTCAGCAACTCGAGTATACGCTCATTTTTGTCCTGGGTACTGAAGAGCTCACCGCCGAAACGGGCGGAATAAAGGCCAGGTGCACCATCAAGAGCGTCGATTTCCAAACCAGAATCTTCCCCAACACAGAACTTTCCGCTGACTTCGAAACCACGACGTGCTTTTAAGAGGGCATTTTCGGCGTAGCTCGAACCGGTTTCGGGAACGTCACCCGGAGAATAATCCTGGTAAATACTTCGCATGGAAAATGAAAAAGGGCGCAATATATCGTTTATTTCTTTGAGTTTCCCGGGATTTTTTGACAGAATATAAATGGACTGGGGAATTTCGATCAAGGAAGCCCTCGTTCCAGTGTTTTCTTTTGAATAGCAATGATGTCTTTGATCCCTTTTTCAGCAAGGACGAGGAGGCGATCGAGGGTTTCGTGAGAAAAGGGATCGCCCTCGGCAGTTCCCTGAATTTCGACGAACTGGCCCTTACCGGTCATCACCACGTTCATATCCACCTGGGCGGACGAGTCTTCTTCGAAGTTGAGATCCAACAGGTCATGACTGTTTACCACCCCCACGCTTACCGCGGCTAAATAATCTTTGAGTAAATTCCCGGAAGTGAGGAGACCACGATCGACATAACTCCATAAGGCGTCGACGAGCGCAATGAATGATCCGTTGATGGCCAGGGTTCGGGTGCCACCATCAGCCTGGATTACATCACAATCGATCAGAATAGTCCGTTCGCCCAGGGTGTCCATATTCATCACCGAGCGAAGAGCCCGGCCAATGAGACGTTGAATTTCGTGGGTTCTCCCACCGATACGGCCTTTGATGGATTCCCGGACGTTACGGGTTGAGGTCGCCCGGGGAATCATGGCGTACTCGGCGGTGATCCAGCCTTGATTGGTCCCCCGTAGAAAGAGAGGGACTTTATCCTCGATGGTCGCTGAACAGATAATCCGATTGTTTCCTTCCTCTATTAACACCGATCCCTCGGCAGCCCGTAGATAATTTCTGGTAATCGTAAGGGAACGGATTTCATCAAACCGTCTGCCATCATTTCGTATCTGGGTTATATCACGTTCATTTTTGAGATATGAATTCAAATCTTGAAAACTATTGAACTTCTGCAATGAGTTTTTCATCCCTTTCCAGCGGTTCAGAAATATCGATATGACCGCATAATGTTGTTTCTTCTTTTCCGTCGATTAAGATCTTGACTCGTTTTACATTGGGAAGCGAAGTCAAGGTATCGACAATACTGAAGACACTGAGGAGTTCCTGGGAGGTGCCCCCGGCTTGACCTTCTTTCATCTCCCGGCTGAGGTCGACATAGATCACTCCGCCTTCGGAAAAAACGCCATTTAATCTGGTTAATGGAGGGAGAGGATTGTAATGAGATGAAAGTTGAGGACCCTTCAGCAGTTCCTGGAGGACTGATTCCAGTAAATTGGCACTTTTCTCCATGGTCCGTTTTTCGGGTACCAGGGCGGTAAATTCTTCATTGGTAAAGTAAAGGACGACTTCGCTGGTTGATTTTTCACCGGATGGGGTCAGGCCATTCTCGCTGCCATTGGTGGAAATAAAACCGGAATCATCCGGAGAGGTGGTGGTTTTTTTCCCTCCAGGTATAAGATATTCACCGGCATAGACGATCGCAAAAAAAACCGCCAAACCAATTAAAATGTATAAAATGGGGTGAAGAAAGGTTAAACTTTTCTTTTTTCTTCTTCTTTTTGTCCTTCGTTCATCCATGATTGATTTTAATCCTCAAGTAATTTTTTGAGATCAGCACTCGATAAAAATTGTTCGATACCAGTAACCATCCCCCGTACCAGCTTATCCTGGAAAGCAGAGTTCGCCAGGTTTTTGGCTTCGGTTGGATTGCTCAAGAAACCGATTTCAATCAGACAGGAGGGGAAGTACATGCCCTTGAGTAAAATTAAAGGTGCTTCTTTCAGCCCTCGTGACACCTGGCCGGTCTCTTTGACCATACTCTTTTCGATGATATCGCCTAAGGATTTGCTAATGTCCCGGCTTATGACATACAAAGA
>Ga0116202_10001889_pt1 | contig 12377 bp, 10 predicted proteins | sample LakKivw325mmetaG_FD_94479 | JGI IMG/M metagenome (GOLD analysis project Ga0116202, IMG submission 94479) | Anoxic lake water microbial communities from Lake Kivu, Rwanda to study Microbial Dark Matter (Phase II) - Lake Kivu water 325m metaG | ecosystem: Environmental > Aquatic > Freshwater >...
CGGCAGAAGAAGGCCCTGAAAGATTTCATGGATGTGTGTTCGGAGGAGAATTATCCGCTTGCCGGAAAGTCCCGCGCCCAGGCGGAATCCTTCCTGCGGGCGCGCGACGAACTCAAGCATTCCGGACCGCGTTCATGATTCCCCGCTGTTTTGTTGAGCCGGCACTCTGGGACAACGCACACCTGCGGTTGCAGGACGACGATTCGCATCATCTGGCGGATGTCCTGCGCAAGGGGGTAGGGGATACCGTGGTGGTCTGCGACGGGCGCGGCGGCGAGGCGCTCTGCCGGATTGCGGGCGTGTCGGCTGGCGGGAGCGTGACGGTGGAAGTCCTCGAGCGGCGGCATCAGCCGGCGGACATGGTTCTGGTCACGCTTGTGCAGGCCATTCCCAAATCGCAGAAGATGGAATGGATCATCCAAAAGGCGACCGAGATCGGCGTCTGGCGGATTATGCCGGTGCTGACCGACCGTGGCGTGGTGCAGTTGACGGGCGAGCGGGCGGAGCACAGGGTCGAACGTTGGCGGCGGATCGCCGCGGAGGCGGCGCGGCAGTGCCGTACGGCATGGATTCCGCAGGTGGCCCCGATCGCGGACCTCAAGCGCCTGCTGGCGACGGGGCTTGGCCAGGATCTCCTTCTTGTCGGTTCGCTGGAGCCGGATGCGGTCTGCATGAAGGGATTTCTCCGGGCGACGGCGGAAGAGCCTCCGCGGACGGCCGCATTGCTGATCGGGCCGGAAGGCGATTTTTCGCCGGAGGAGTTGAAGGCGGCGAGGGGGGCAGGGGCCGTTCCCGTGAGCTACGGAACCCGCGTCCTGCGTGTCGAAACGGCAGCCCTCTACGGCTTGAGTGTCCTGGCGTACGAATTTGACGGTAGGGGCCGGAACCACGTCCCTGCAGTACCGGCTTCCTGAACGAGTGCTGGATCGGGGAAGGCGGCTGCCTCAGAGGGGCGCCAGCAACTGCTGGAAGGCCGGCAAGTTCCTGACAGGCTGGAAGCGGGGGTCCTCCCGGAGAAGAGTGAGGGCCGCTTCTCCGCCCACTCTGACGCTTTGCCGCAGCGACCGGAATGCATCCTCCTGCTTGCCGAGCGCGAACTGGATGGCGGCCAGATCGACCCATCCTCTCATATCCGCGGGCACGGCTTCGGTGTAGGACTGGAGCGCGGCAAGCATGAGGTCCGGCTTGCGGTCCTCGGCCGCCAACTGGGCAATGCGCATGTACATCTGGGGAGGCATGGGCTTTTGCGCCAGCAGGTTGCGGCACAACTGCTGGAACAGGTCCGAAAGGCCCAGTTTGCGGTAGATGTCCGCCAGTTCGAGAGCCACACCCACACTGGCCTTCCCGGAGTTGAGCAGGGTTTCCAGTTCCCGCCGCTTGGCCGACATGTCGTTGCGGTCCTTCAATTCCGTGACGAATCCCCCGGCACGGTCGTTTCCGGGGTCCTGCCGGCAGAAAGCTTCCATCAGCACGATGGCGTCGTTCGGCCGGTTCCACCGGAGATACAAGTCTGCCAGCCGGAAGTTCGCCTCCGGGCTCAGGGGGTAGAGTTCAATGGCTTCGCGGAAGGCGGTTTCCGCCTCGCCAAACTGGCCGCGTACGACGTAGACGCCGGCAATGGCGCTGCGAAGCTTGGAGAACGACTTGCGCGCGCAGACATCACGCAGGAAACGGCGGTCATGCATGAAGCGGCGTGTATACCAGTCCCAGAAGTCCAGATCCTGCTGCACGTTCTCGCGCGCAAGGGAAGGAAGGGGTTCGGAGTTGATCTTCATGATCAGCCCGTGGGGGGTGAGGTAGGGATACATCCATTGGATGACGTAGCTTTCCTCGACATAGAAGTTGTGGTGCGCCTTGTTGTGCTCGAAGATCATCTGGGCCAGGATTCCGTTGATCAGCATTACCCCGCCGACGCCCTGTACACTGACGCGGCCGCCCTCGATCTTGATGTCGGCGCTCGCGGGGGTCTTGCCCGAGCGTACATCCTCGACGTACCGCTGAAAGGCGTTGTTGCCATCGATGACGGAGGGGATCCAGATGGAGTCGCCGTAGAGATCCCGCATGACGCTCATATACGTGCCGTCCGCCAGGGCGTTCTGCGTAATGAGATACACGTCCGGGCGGACCTCCGCGGAGTAGATCATGTAGGTTGGAACGAACCGGCCCGGATCCGTGCCGCCGAAGAAGACGGCGCCCGGTCCCATTTCGGGCGGAAAGGTGGGGTCGGGGAGGGGTTCCTCCTCCCCGGACAGTTCCTCGTTGATGCCTTCGCACCCGCGCAACTGGTAGTTGCCGAACTGCCATCCGTAGTCATGGCTGTTCTGCTCGGCGCCGCCGTCCGTCCGGAGGAGTTCCTTGTTGTAGGCATTCTGCAGGATCGGCCAGGCGGGCAGGGCGACGCTGGCGAAGATGACGCCGGCCCAGATCACGGCCTTGTTGCCCTTGAACAAGGTATCCACGGCGGCGAGCGTGAGGAGTAGTCCATAGCCGATCCAGAAGGCGAACAGCGTGTGGGAGGGGATGAACTTGACCCGTTGGATGAAAGCATCCTGGATGTCGCCTTTGGGGTTGGAGAGAGCGATCATGACCACGCTCATCACCATGAAACCGGAAAGGGTGGCCAGGATCCATTTCCTGTCGTCGCTGTCGATGTCCACTTCCAGGGCGCCGTTGCCGCGCATCAGGTGATAGACGAGACCGATTGCGGCGGCGGGCAGGAGGATGGCCATGAGGATGCCCATCTTTTCGCCCGCGTTCAATCCGAGTTGGGGATTCACCGCAATACCGAGCAGTTTCCCTGCGATATACAGGACAACCAGCAGGCCCACGAGCAGGACGCCTCCGATGGTCACGCGCTCCGAGACAGTGCAGGGTGTCCGGTTGGTCAATTTGAAGACGAGTTCCTCGATCTCGTGCAGGAGCAGGGTGGCTCCTCCGACCGCCATGAGGATGGCGGCCCCCAGGATGGGTAACCGGTAGAGGCGGCTGAGGATTGCGATCTCGGCGCCTGTCGGCACGAGGATTTCCTCCGCCGTGATCAGCACGACAGCCAGGAAGGCCAGCAGGATGGCGAAGTAGATAGCCTTGAAGCGGCGGCCGTTGATCCGGACGCTCCAGGCGGTGAACGGCAGGATGCCGAGAAGGGCCACGGGCAGCGTGAACTTCGCCCGCAGATCGCTCATGTACTCGCCGATCTGGCGGACAAACTGGGCCGAGAAAATGTCGGCAGGAACGATCTTTTCGTACTGTCCGCGGGTGATCGCGTGGATAAAACCCTCCCAGGTGCGGGGGTAGCCCCAATTGATCGGTGGATTGGTTTCCGACGCCAGCGGCATGAAGATGTAGACAGCCAGGCCCAGTTCCAGCCCGAGAATGGCGGGAGCGACCTGGCGGCCGTTCGGCAACTTGCGATATACCAGCGCAAGCCATCCGAAATTCGCCAGGACGTAGAAGTAGGTCAAGGGGTGCGACGGGTGGATGATGCCCATGAAGGACACGCGCTGGTCGGGCCCGACAAGGCCCTGGATCACACCTTTCGACGCCATGATGTAAAACACGGCATAGGGGAGCCCCGCGAGAACAAAATCGCGGAAAAGCTTCACGTCCCGAACCAGGATGACAACGGCCAGGGCCACCAGAAAGAGCAGCAGCACCTGGTAATTGGTCAACCCGAGGCCAAACGTCAGCGACATCAGGTACAGAAGACGGTTTGCCGGGTGCTTGCGCCAGAGCCATGCCAGGGTGGCGGTCATGGCGACCAGGGTGGTGTAGCCGAGTACGTAGTGGATGCCGACCTGTGAGAAGTCATCGAAGCGGATCAGGTGGCGGATGACGCGTGAACCCATGACGACCAGGCAGGTCAGGGCGATGGCCAGGATCAGCCAGGTTACGCCACGGATCGGTTCCTCCGGTTTCCGCATCCAGACGTAGGCCGCGAACATGATCACGACCAGAAAGAACGCATTGAGGGCGTACACCTCGACGATCACCGCCTGGGACCAGACGACGGGACTGAAGGCGAGCACGAGACTGGCGGCCACGCCGCTGCTCCAGCAGATGATGCTTTCGGTGCGCTCGCCGATCAGTTCCGTTGTCCGCTTGATGCTGCGGAGAATGTCGCGTCCGCTGCGGCACAGAAGGATGGCGGTGAAACCGCTGGCCAAAGCCCCGAAGACGGCGGACGCGAAGGCCGATCCCCAGGCGGGATTGGGCTGGCCGCGGAACGTGACAAATGCGAACACCTTGGTAAAGACCCACGTGATGATGGTCCAGATGGGGTATCCCGGCGGATGCGGAACCCCGAGATGGTCGGACCCGACCGCCAGTTCACCGCTGTCTTCCAGCGTTACAGTCGGCGCCAGTGTCATGCCGTATACGATCAGCGAGAGAATGGTGGCAGTCCAGAAGGCGCTCCAGTCGACAAAACGGAGGAAAGGTTCCTGCCGGGGCGGTTGGCGGTTTTTCGCTCCGGCTGTTTCCGGCGCGACGGCTTTGGATGAGAAGGATTGGGCCATGGGTGTGTTCCAAATAGAATTCGCGTTTGATAACAGATTGGTCCGGAGTAAACAAGACCAGATTGCATCCGGCAAGGTCATCGGCATTGACTTGCCGGTTGTCAGTTGCTATCTCGTTGCCATTTGGCGGCTGAACGGAAGCGGAGGAGATCATGAAGAAGAAGCATCTGCTCGCCTTTGACCTTGGCGCTTCGAGCGGGCGCGGAATCGCGGGAGAGTTCGACGGCAAGAGCCTTGTGCTGAAGGAAGTCTGCCGATTTGACAACATTCCGGCGCGAACCCCGTATCACTATTTCTGGAACCTGTTCGGCCTGCTCCAGAACATCCTCCATGGCATGGGAGCGTTCCGGAAGCAATACGGCGCACCTCCGGATTCCATCGGGTTTGATACCTGGGGCGTGGATTTCGCCCTGCTGGACCGGAAGGGCGAGTTGCTCCAGAACCCGGTCTGTTACCGCGACGAACGGAGTGCGGGCATGGACGCCGTTTGCTTCTCGCGCATCCCTCAATTCGAATTGTACGAGAAGACGGGAATCGCGTCCCAGCCGTTCAACACCTTGTATCATCTGCTGGGCACCCAGGTCCGGGAACCGTGGATCCTGGAAAACGCGCGGACTCTCCTGCTGATGCCCGATGCGTTGAACTACCTGCTGACCGGCAGCATTGGCTGTGAGTTGTCCAACGCCTCCACGACCCAACTGCTGCAGTTGCGCGGGGAAACCTGGGCCTGGGATGTGATTGGCCGGCTGGGGTTGCCGGGGCATATCTTCCCCGAGATCTACAAGGTGCCGGACCGCTGCGGGGTCCTGCTGCCGGGCATCCGGGAGGAACTTGGATGGAGCGAGCCGGTGCCCACGCACGCAACCGGAACGCATGACACCGCATCGGCCGCGCTTGCGTTGCCGACGGGCGAGAAGAGCCCGCTGTTACTGTCTTCCGGAACCTGGTCTCTGCTGGGCATCCTGTCCGACCGGCCGGTGGTCGTGCGCGAGGCCATGGATCAGAAGCTGACCAACGAGCGGACGGCCGATGGACGGTATCGCGTGCTGCGGAATATCATGGGGATGTGGCTGGTGAATGAGTGCCGCCGGAGCTGGAAAACCGCCGGACTGCGGGTGGATTTCGAGTTCCTGGACGCCGAAATGCGCGCTTCGCGTCCGTTCGGACCGCTGATCGATCCGGATCACGAAAGCCTCTTCCACCGCGGCAACATGGTGGAGAAGATCGCGGCGCTGTGTACCGCCTCCGGGCAGACTGTGCCGGCCACACAAGGCGCGTACATGCGATGCATCAGCGAAAGCCTGGCACTGAAATACAAACACACGGTGCTGATCCTGTCCAGGCTCACGGGGATCAAACCCGGCACGCTGAACATCATTGGCGGCGGGGTGAACAACCGGGCCCTGAACCAGATGACAAGCGATGCGACGGGTCTGCAGGTGGTGTGCGGGTCCAGTGAGGCCACAGCCATGGGGAACCTGATCGGCCAGCTTCGCAGTGCGGGAGAGATCGCGAATTGGGAGGAAGCCAGCCAGGTGGCGGTGCAATCGTCGCCGGTGGAACGGTTTGAACCGCGTGACAGCGACCGGTGGGAGGAAATCTACCGCTCCCGGTATCTCGCCATTCTGAACGGATGAGGAAACAGCGCGCGGCGCCGGCGGGGGACGGGCGCCGCCTCTGGATCAGAACTGTCGGCGGCGGAAGCAGAGGATCCCGAGGCTGGCCACGCCGGTACAGTAGGCGAAGGCATAGGCGGCGCCATGCCGCAATTCGTTGAGACGCACCCCGGTCTGCGGGGTGAGTGAATCCGCAATCCAGAAGGATTGAATATCCGGAAGAACGGCCTGCAGCGCGAACCGCAACGCCGGCAGCGGCGGGCAGAGGTTCACAAAGTAGTCGGCGATGAGTCCCGCGAAAAAGAAGGCCGCCAGCAGGGTGACCGCCGGAGCCGGCTGCAGACGGGTGGAAAGGGTAAGGGCGATGCACGAGAGCACGAGCAGAGCCATGCCCCCCATGAGGCACGCGGGAAGGATTCGCCAGTCCAGATGCGAGACAAAAGGAATGGGCTCTCCGCCGGGCGCCCGCGATCCGGCAAACAGGGCGGCAAGAGTGAGCGCCAAGGGCAGGAGGAACTGTGCGCACGCCGGGAAGGAGCGCCCCTGCCGGAAATTCAGCAGGGCTGCCACGGCGAGTGCCGCGGGCATCGCCAGCGCGGCGGCCGTCAGCCCCCCCGTGGGAAGCTCCTGTTGCCGGGGAACCAGGCAGATGGCCAGCAGCGATGCGGCGGAGGATGCCCAGACGAACAGGAGAACGACCAGGGCCACCCCGGCGAACTTGGCCAGGAAGAAGGTGGCGCGGCCCACCGGGCGGCTGAAGACCGTAAGCAGTGTTCCCGCCGCACATTCGGAATGCAGCGTGGACGATGCGGCGTAGCCGGCCAGAATGACCCCGAAGACCAGTTGAAACGCCAGGGCGGAGTCGCGGGTGAGACTGGCCTGCTGGCCGATCTGGTGGGCGACAAGCTGCGGGAGGAAAAGGATCAGCACGTTCGCTGTCAGAACCACCAGGAGGCAAACGGGCTGGCGCAACAGATCCTTGCAGGCCAGCCCCGAGATCGCCATGAACTGTGCCGCCGATTTCGACATGTTGGCCCGGTCAGCGGACCTGCTCGACGACGATCGTCTTGTCCACCTGCTCGCGGAGGATTCGCTCGATGCCCTGCTTGATGGTCATGGTGGCATGGGGGCATCCGCCGCAGGCGCCTTTGAGCTTCAATTTCACATTGGCGCCGTCAATGCTCACAACATCCATGTCGCCGCCGTCGGCCTGCAGAAATCCACGGAGTTTCTCGAGTTTGGCTCTGATCTTGTCTTCCATGACGAATCCTTTCCCAAAGATGCCGTTGGCATCTGGGGAATCAGTATGACAGATTGCCGGCCCGCATGACAAGACCGGCCTTTCCGGACCCGGCCGGCAGAGTTCCATGCCCGGATCATGCTTCCCATGCGCCGGGAATGACTCGCTGGCAGGACGGGCAGCGATTGCCCCGGAGGAGATTCTCGCGGATGACGTAACTGTACCGGGACACGAGCGTCTTTCCGCAGAACGGGCAGGCCGTGTCCTGCCCTGAAAGGCCGGGCACATTGCCGGTATAGACGAAACGGCACCCTTCCTGGAGGGCAAGGTCACGGGCGCGCAGCAGGGTGGCGGGCGGCGTCGGCGGAAGGTTGCGGAGCTGGTAGAGTGGCTGGTACCGCGTAAAATGCAACGGAACATCAGGCCCCAGTTCCTTTACAACCCATGCCGCCAGCCGCTGCAGTTCCTGGGGATGGTCGTTCAGCGTCGGGATGACAAGGCAGACGATTTCGAGCCAGACGCCCGATCCGGCAATGATCTTGAGGGTTTCCAGCACGGGAGCCAGGAGACCATCGCACACATCGCCGTAAAACGACTGCGTGAACGCCTTCAAATCGATCTTGACGGCCTTGAGGTGTGGCAGCAGCGCGCGCAGGGGGGCCTCGTTGATGAAACCGTTGGAAATCAGGATGCTGTGGATGCCACGGCCGGCGGCGGCCTTGGCGCAGTCCCGCATGTATTCGTAGAACACCGTCGGTTCGCTGTAGGTAAAGGCCAGCGTCCGCGCCCCGGCCCTGGCCGCGGCTTCCGCGATGGAATCGGGCGGGCGGACCGCCGCGGGAACGTCTTCGGGGGATGCCTGCGCAATGTCCCAATTCTGGCAGAACTTGCAGTGAAGGTTGCAGCCCACCGTTGCCAGCGAAAACGCCTTGGTCCCCGGCAGGACATGGAAGAACGGCTTCTTTTCGATGGGGTCCAGGTGCATGGCGCAGGGACGGCTGTGGACGAGGGTGAAGTAGCTCCCGCCGCGGTTCTCGCGCACGCGGCAGTAGCCGCGCTTGCCCTCCGCCACCCGGCAATGACGCGGACACAGGTCGCAGCGGATGGCGTTGTTGTCCAGCCGCGTCCAGAACTCGGCTTCCCGGGGCACAATGCCTTCGGGAAGAGGTCCGCTGGCTCCGGCTGCGGCAAGCCGCCCGCAGGTGCCCGCCAGGAACGCCAGGGTCGCGCCGCCGAGAAACTGGCGGCGGGTGGCGCTGCCACGGGCAACCCCCGGTGGCAACAGCGCGGCAGCGTGAGGTTTGTCAGACGTACTCATTCTCTGGTAGTATAGCACGAAAGCCATGTCCACGGAGAAGAAAATAACCGCGCCACGATTGCCGCCCTGGATCCGAGTCCGCCTTGGCGGAGGGGCGGCAGCCCAGGCGGTGAATGACCTGATTGGCGAATGCGGATTGAATACGGTTTGCTCCGGCGCGCAGTGCCCGAACAAGCCCGAATGTTTCCGGCAGGGAACCGCCGCCTTCATGATCCTTGGGGATACTTGCACCCGGCATTGCCGCTTCTGCGCGGTCAAGGCCGGACCTCCGCTGCCGGTGGACAGCGACGAACCCCGGCGCGTGGCGGACGCGGCGGCACGCCTGAATCTGCGTCATGTGGTTGTGACCAGTGTGACGCGCGACGACCTTTCGGACGGGGGCGCGGGTGTTTTCGCGGCCACGATCCGGGCCATCCGGGAGCGTCTGCCCGACTCCCGCGTGGAAGTGCTGGTCCCGGATTTCCTGGGCAACAGGGGAAGCCTGGACACCGTGCTGGGTGCGCGGCCGGATGTGTTTAACCACAATCTCGAAACAGTCCGGCGTTTGCAGGGCGTCATCCGGCCGCAGGCGGACTATGAGCGGTCGCTGGCGGTCCTGCGCTATGCCGCAAGGTGGAGGGATGGGGCGGCCGGCGGCGGGGGAAGTCCCAGCGGAGTCATGGTCAAGTCGGGGCTGATGGTTGGATTGGGGGAGACGGATGTGGAAGTGCGGGAGGCGTTGCTTGACCTGCGGGCTGCCGGCTGCGGGTTGGTGACGATCGGTCAATACCTGGCGCCGTCGCAGGGGCATTTCCCCGTCGCGCGGTACGTGCCGCCGGAGGGCTTTGCGGAATACGCGCGATGGGCGCGGGAGGCGGGATTTGCGGGTGTGGCGTCGGGGCCGCTCGTGCGGTCCAGCTATCATGCCGGGCGGCAGTACGAGGACTCGGCCCGACCCTCGCCCGTCAGGAGCATCGAATCATGAAAGTCCTTGTCGCCACAGGCAACCGGCATAAGTTCCGGGAAATCCGCGCCATACTCCGGGTGCCGCACATGCAACTGTTCAGTTTGTGGGAGGTCGCGGATCCGCCGGAGGTTGTGGAAGACGGAGCGACCTTTGAGGAGAATGCGGTACTCAAGGCTGCGGCGCTGGCCAGGTTCACGGGCTGTTGGACCTTGGCGGACGATTCCGGGCTGGAGGTCGATTGCCTGGGCGGCGAACCCGGGGTGTGGTCGGCCCGATATGCGGGCCTTCCCACGAATGACGGCGCCAACAATGCCAGGTTGCTCGCTCGGATGGGGGATGTCACGGACCGCGGGGCGAGGTTCCGGTGCGTGATTGCGCTGGCGGATCCCGGGGGCGTGGCGCAAACGGTGTCGGGCGCCTGCCCCGGCCGCGTCCTGACCGCGCTGCGGGGAACGCACGGATTCGGGTACGATCCGCTGTTCGTTCCCGACGGCCACGACCAGACGTTCGCGGAGCTGGACAGTTCGATCAAGAACCGTATATCGCACCGCGCCCGTGCCCTCGACGCCGCATTGCGCGCCTGGGCCGGGTTCCTGGCCACGGAAGGCTGCCTGGAAGGCATGACCCATTTCAGATTGTCAGGGAAGGCTGCGTTCTGTAGTATACCCGGTTCATTGGCGTGACTTGTTGCGTGTGAATGGAATGGCGTGAGGAAGCGATATGTTCGAGTTAACCTTCAATCCGGGCTACAATACATTTGATTCGGATTCCTACACGGTCAATCTGAACAGTCCCCGGGAACCGCAACTGTTCCGGAATGCCTTCCCGTACGATGAGGTGCCCCGCATCGGTTTCAATCATCGCCTGGTCCCGATGAAGATGCCGAGGGAGATCTGGGTCACGGACACCACCTTCCGCGACGGGCAGCAGGCCATGCCGCCGTACACCGTCAAGCAGGTGGTGGATATCTACAAGATGATGCACCGGTTGGGCGGGCCGAAGGGCCTGATCCGGCAGTGCGAGTTCTTCCTGTATACGAAGAAGGACCAGCAGGCCGTCGAGGAGATCCAGGGGCTGGGATACCGCTATCCGGAAGTGACCGGTTGGGTGCGGGCCCGCCGCAAGGATCTGGAACTGGCCAAGAAGATGGGGCTCAAGGAAACGGGGATTCTCACGTCGTGTTCCGACTACCACATCTATCTGAAGCTCAAGATGACCCGGCGGCAGGCCTTGCGGGAGTATCTGCGGGTCGTCCGGGAGGCCATTGAGGTCGGCATCATTCCGCGGTGCCATTTCGAGGACGCCACGCGTGCCGACTACTACGGGTTTGTGGTTCCGTTTGCCTTCGAGCTGATGAACCTGGCGCGGGAAAGCAAGTCGGTGGTCAAGATCCGGATTTGCGATACGATGGGGCTGGGGGTCCCGTATCCCGGCGTGGCGATGCCGCGGTCGGTGCCGGGCCTGATCTACGGTCTTCAGTACTACGCCGGGTTCCCGAGCGAATGGCTGGAGTGGCACGGGCATAACGACCTCTACCTGGTTACGGCCAACGCAGTCACGGCGTGGCTCTACGGCTGTTCGGCGGCAAACGGAACGCTGCTGGGCATCGGGGAGCGCACGGGGAATCCGCCACTCGAGGGCATGGTGGTCAACTATCTCCAGTTGCGCGGGAACGACTGCAACGTGGATACGACTGTGATCACCGAGATCGCGGAGTATTTCGAGCGCGAACTCAAGGTGCAGATTCCCTCCAACCAACCCCTGATCGGCAGGAGCTTCAATGTCACGCGGGCGGGAATCCATGCCGACGGGCTGCTGAAGAACGAGGAAATCTACAACGTCTTCAACACGGAGAAACTGCTGAACCGGCCGGTGGATCTGGCGGTGACGGACAAGAGCGGACAGGCAGGTGTTGCGCTGTGGATCAAGAAGTACTTCAAGCATGCCAAGGAGCACGTCTCCAAGACGGATCCCGGCGTGCAGAAGATCTACGAGTGGATGATGACCCAGTACGATGCGGGGCGGACCACGGCCATAACCGACGAGGAATTGCTGGCGCAGACCAAACTGCATCTCTCCCACTGGCTGAAAGAAAACGGATATGCGGTTTGAGATCGTCACGTTCGGCGACCCCGTCCTGCGTGTCAAGTCCAGCCCCGTGGAATCCGTCACCGCGGAACTCAAGCGGGTAGCGGACGGGATGATGGAGACCATGTACGCTGCCGAGGGCCTGGGTCTGGCGGCGCAGCAGGTGGGACGCACAATCGCAATGTGCGTGATCGATATACCGCCGGCCATGGACATGGCGGAGGACGGCCATACCCGCCTCAACCCCGATGCGCCGATGCCGCTGATCCTGTTCAATCCGCGCATCGTCGCGCGCGGCCGCGAACTGGCGCGCCGGGAGGAGGGGTGCCTGAGTTTTCCCGGGATCCACACGGCCGTGCAGCGCGCCGCCGAGGTGGATGTGGAATTCGTGGATTGGAAGGGCGAAGTCAGGGTGTTGCACTGCAAGGGTTTGCTGGCCCGCGCCGTCCAGCATGAACTGGATCATCTGGACGGGGTGCTTTTGGTGGACCGGATGTCCGCCGTCAAGAAGATCAGCCTGGCCGGACAGTTGAAGCGCCTGCGGATCCGGACGGAAAAACTCCGGGTACAGGAGACGGGCCAGTAACCGGTCAGCCGAGCCCTGTGGCGGTCATGCCACGGGTTCCGTCGCTGTGACTGTGGCCTCCGCTTGGGC
>Ga0116202_10001890_pt1 | contig 12374 bp, 10 predicted proteins | sample LakKivw325mmetaG_FD_94479 | JGI IMG/M metagenome (GOLD analysis project Ga0116202, IMG submission 94479) | Anoxic lake water microbial communities from Lake Kivu, Rwanda to study Microbial Dark Matter (Phase II) - Lake Kivu water 325m metaG | ecosystem: Environmental > Aquatic > Freshwater >...
AGCGTGTCGTGCAACACCGTGGGCGTGGACCAGTGGCTCTGCTCGCAGCGAGCCGCCATGATGGCCACATCGCGTTCGCCCTCGCGGGTGCCGCTGTACCAAGCGGCGAGGATCGAGCCGTCCGCGGTCTCGGTCATGGTGGCACAGTGGCTCGAGGGGCGGCCCGGCAGCGTGTCGAAGATGAGTGCCTGTTGCACGATTTCCACGGGATGACAGGTTCGCCGCCGGGGCGGTGCTTTCCTGTCATCTCCTGAACCGGAGAGCTCTGATGCAGGATCAACATCTGGCGAGCGCAACTGTCGGCGAGCGCCCCCTGGCGCTGCAACTCGGCCTCGAGGTGGGCCTGGCCGCTACGTTCACCGCGGCCACGGTCGCGGCCGCGCACCTGAAGATCCCCCTGCCCTTCACCCCCGTCCCACTGACGCTGCAGACGCTCGTAGTGCTGCTGGCCGGCGGGCTGCTGGGGGCGCGGTTGGGCTTCGTGTCGGCCACGGGCTATCTGCTGCTCAGCCTGCTGGGCCTGTCGGTGATGGCCGGACCGAGCTTCATCGGCCCGACCGGCGGCTACGTCCTCGGCTTCGTGCTGGCGGCCGTGGTCGTCGGGCTGTGCGTCCGGCGGGGGACCTGGGGCTGGCTCATCGTCGGGATGGCGGCCGGGAGCCTCACGATCCTGCTGTGCGGCTCGCTGTGGCTGAGCGCCTACACCGGGCAGGACTGGCTGAAGGCGCTGCAGCTCGGCGCGCTGCCGTTCCTTCCGGGCGATGCGCTCAAGACGGCGGCGGCGGTGCTGGTCGTGCGGCGCTTCCAGCCGCAGGTGAGGCGCGTTCTGCGGTAGAGAGACACTGCATCCGGAACCAATAGCCATGGCCCTGATTGACCCCCGACGTTACGAGACCGTGGACCGGCAGGTGTTTGCCGCGGAGTTCGAGGACTTCCTGCCGGCCGAGATCTACGACGCCCATGTGCATCTGCACGTGCCCGCCTTTGGCGTGCCCACCCCGGAAGCCATCGCGGAGTCGTGGGCGTCCGAGGCCCCGCACGAGCTGAGCCGCACGCAGTTGGACGAGGTGCAGGGCCTGCTCTTCCCGGGTCGGAGCACCCGAAGTCTGGTCTTCGCCAACCCCAGCAAGTGGGTGGACCTGGAGGCGGCCAACGCGCACGTGGCGCAGGCGATTGCGGCGGATCAGGCGGACGGGCTGCTGGTGACGCGCCCGGAATGGCCGACCGACCAGGTCCGCCGCCTGCTGGAGGAGGGCGGGTTCCTGGGCTTCAAGCCGTACCCGGGACTCGTGGGCGGGCGGTTTGATGAGAACGTGGCGCTCGACGACTTCCTGCCGCCGCACCAGCAGGCCCTCGCGGACGAACTGGGCCTGATCGTGATGCTCCACCTCCCGCGCCCCGAGCGGCTGCGCGACCCGCGCAACCAGGAGGAGGTGCGGCGCATGGTGGAGACCTACCCGAACCTCCGCCTCATCATCGCCCACATCGGGCGGGCCTACACCATGGGCTTCGCGGAGCCGGGCCTGCAGGCGCTGCACGACCTGCCCGCGCACTGGGACTTCGCGATGAACCTGAACGCCGAGGTCATCGAGCTGGCCATGCACGTGTTGGGGCCGGAGCGCCTGCTGTATGGCAGCGACTTGCCGGTGGCGCTGATGCGGGGCATGCGGCGCCACGAGGGCGACACGTACATCAACTACAGCGACGGCGACTACCAGTGGAACACGCCCGAGCGCCGTCAGCCCGCGGACGTCGAGGCCGGGTACACCCTGTACCTGTACGAGGAATTGCGCGCCTTCAAGCGGGCGGCCGAGCGGGCGGGATGGGGACGGGAAGCGGTGGCGGCGGTGATGAACGGCAACGCGCGGCGGCTCGTGGCCCAGTAGTGGCGCAATTCATTGCGCCTGTGGGCGTGATGAACCACGCCGCTACATGTGTGGGCGTGATAAATCACGCCGCTACATGTGTGGGCGTGATGAATCACGCCGCTACATGTGTGGGCGTGATGAATCACGCCGCTACGCCTCGGGCTTGACGTGCTCCAGGAGCGCGGTGCGAAGCTCACTGGGGATCGGCAGTGAGCGCTTCTCGATGGCATCGTGATGCACCACGACGGCTTCCCCACTCGCGCAGAGCTTCCCCCGCTGCCACGCCTCCTGGTAGGACGTGAAGGACGAAGTGCCCACGCGGCTGACGTAGGTGCGGATCTCCACGTCGTACCCCAGGGCCATCGGCGTATGGAAGTCCACGCTCAAGTGCGCGAGGACAAGGTTCCACAGGTCGAAGTCCATGTCCGGGCGGAAGAGTACGTAGAGGGGCATGCGTCCCAGCTCGAACCAGGCCGGCAGGCAGGCGTTGTTGACGTGGCGGAAGGCGTCCACGTCGCCGAAGCGGGGGGTAACGGTGATGGTGAACAAGCGCGGTCTCACTCCCGCCGCGCGAGGGCGGCCAGCGTGTCCAGGTCCAGCGTGCCCTTCTGGCCCCAGCCGGCCTTGCCCGGTGTAATCTGGGGGCGGAAGCCTTCATACAGACGGTACGCCGTCTCACCCAGTTCGTCCGGCTCGTAGGCGGCGGCCAAGTCGCGCATGGCGGCCAGCACCTCCGGCAACGCCTCGCCGAACTTGCTCTTCAGGTACTTCTCGACCGTTTCCGGCTCCATCGCCTTGTCCTCGACGACGGCCCGCAGGCCATCGGCGGTGTGCTTGCACGGCACGCCACGGCCGCACACCTCCACCCAGCAGTCCTCGCCGAGTCCGGTCTTCTTGGGCTTGCCACCCTCACCTGCCTTGGGCGGGCCGAAGACGCCCAGTTGCCGGCCCTTGGACTGGGCCATCAGGCCCGAGAGCACGCGGCCGATGGTCAGGGCCGCCGGCCAATCATGCCCGCGACGCTCCGCCACGACCGCGCCCCACAGCGTGAGCACCGGGGCCCGGTTCACCTGGATCGCGCGCTCGCCCATGGTGGCTCGGAGTTCGCCGGACGGCGGCGCGTCTCCTCCCCCGGAAAGGGAACGGGCCGGAGCGGTGGCTCCGGCCCGTGCCTTCGCGCAGATCGTTGGCCTACGACGTGGACAGCGCAGCGTCCACCGTCTCCAAGAGCGTGAAGAGGGTGTTGCCGCTCTCATCCAGGGCGACGGTGATCTCGCCGGTGATCTCCTGGTCCAGCCGCAGCAAGTATTCGGCCAGCGGGTCCTCGATGTACTTGCGCACGGCCCGGCGCAACGGGCGGGCGCCCATGTCCGGGTCGTAGCCCTCGCGCACGAGCAGATCACGCACCTCATAGCCGAGCCTCAGGTTGAGGCCGCGCGCCTGTAGCTGCGCGGTCACCTTGTTGACTTCCAGGTCCACGATGGCGGCGATCTCCTCTTCGGTCAGAGCGTGGAAGACCAGGATGTCGTCCACGCGGTTGAGGAACTCGGGGCTGAAGGTCTTCTTCAGTTCCTCCATGACCTTCACGCGCATGCGGTTGTAGTCGCGGCGGTGCTCCTGCGCGTTGCGAGCGGCCTGTTCGGTGGTGAAGCCCACCGAGGAGCTGTTCGTGATCAGCCGGGCGCCCACGTTGCTGGTCATGATGACGATGCAGTTCTTGAAGTCCACGACGCGGCCCTGGGCGTCGGTCAGGCGGCCGTCTTCCATGATTTGCAGCAGGATGCTGAAGACCTCGGGGTGCGCCTTCTCGATTTCGTCGAAGAGCACCACCGAGTACGGCCGGCGGCGGACGGCCTCGGTAAGCTGCCCGCTCTCCTCGTAGCCGACATACCCCGGCGGCGCGCCGATGAGGCGGCTGACCGCGAACTTCTCCATGTACTCGGACATGTCAATGCGGACCAGCGCCTCTTCGTTGCCGAACAGGAACTTGGCCAGCATCCGGGCCAGGTACGTCTTGCCGACGCCGGTGGGGCCCAGGAAGATGAACGAGCCGGTGGGTCGGGCGGGGTCCTTGATGCCCGCGCGGGCGCGGCGCACGGACCGGGCGATGGTGCGAATCGCCTCGTCCTGGGCCACGATGTCCTCGTGCAGGGCCTCTTCCATCCGCAACAGCCGCTGCGACTCCGCCTCCGTCAACGAGACGACGGGGATGCCCGTCCAGGTCGCCACGATCTGCGCGATGTCGTCGTAGCAGACCTGCGGCATCTCGGTCCGCTCTTCAGGTGCCCACTCCTCGTCGAAGTCCGCCGTGGTCAGTTCGGGGCCGCCGAAGTCATCCAGGTCATTGGGCAGGGAGGCCGGGCGGGGCCGGGAGAGCGGGCTGCCCTGCGGCACGTCGCCCACCGGGCATTCCTGCCGGTAGCCCCGCAGCTTCACCCGCGAGCCGGCTTCGTCGAGCAGGTCAATGGCCTTGTCGGGCAGCGACCGGTCGGCGATGTAGCGGGTGGACAGGTCCACGGACGCCTCCAGCGCCTCGGGCGTGAAGGCGACGCCGTGATACTCCTCGTAGCGTTCCTTGATGCCCTGAAGAATGTCGAGCGTCTGGTCGCGGTCCGGTTCCTGCACCATCACCGGCTGGAAGCGGCGCTCGAGGGAAGGCGTCTTCTCGATGTGCTTGCGGAACTCATCGAGCGTCGTGGCGCCGATGCACTTCAGTTCGCCCCGGGTGAGGGCGGGCTTGAGGATATTGCTGGCATCCATGGCGCCTTCGGCCGCGCCGGTGCCGACAATGGTGTGCAGCTCGTCGAGGAAGACGATGATCTCGCCCTGGCTGGCGCGGATCTCCTCCATGACGCGCTTCATGCGCTCCTCAAACTCGCCCCGGTACTTCGTCCCCGCGACGAGACTGGCCAGGTCCAGCGCGACGACGCGCCGGTCGCGCAGCAGCGTCGGCACGTCGCCGTCGCTGATGTGCTGCGCGAGGCCTTCGACGATGGCGGTCTTGCCGACGCCGGCTTCGCCGATCAGACAGGGGTTGTTCTTGGTGCGGCGGCACAGGATCTGGATGACGCGCTCGGTCTCGGCATCGCGGCCGATGACCGGGTCGAGTTGGCCGTCGCGCGCCATCTGCGTGAGATCGCGGCTGAAGTGATCCAGGGTCGGGGTCTTGCTGCGCTTCTCGCGGTCGCGCTGAGGGTTCTGGCGGCCGGACTCGGCGAGCGCCTGGCGGATGAGCGGCAAGTCGGCGCCGTGGCGCCGGAGCAGCCGGAAGGCCGCCCCGCGGCCCTCGCGCAGCAGACCGATGAGGATGTGCTCGGTGCCCACGTGGTAGTCGCCCAGTTGCTTGGCTTCCTTGAGGGCCCGGAGCAGCACGCGTTGAGCTTCGGGGGTGAAGGACGGCTCTCGGCTCGTGACTTCACCGGGGGGCGCGGCCTCCATCTGACGGCGCAGGTCGCCCCGCAATCGTTCCAGATCTATGTCCAGTCGCTCCAGGAGTTCGATGGCGCTGCCTTCCTGCAGGCGCATCAGCCCCAGCAGGAGGTGCTCGGTAGAGATCAACTGGGCGCCCATGCGGGCCGCCTCGTCGTGAGCCATCAACACCGCGCGCCGGGCGCGACTGGTGAAGCGTTCCCATATTTCCATTACGTCGCTGCCTCCAATGACACGATCAGCCGCGGCCGCCATCGCTGACCAGCCGCAAGCTCTGCCACCTCACTCCGGCCCGGGAGAGCCCGGGACCTCGCCAGATCGGGTCCGTCAAGTCGGTCGAGCGTCCGGCTGGACGATGCCGCCGCGAGATGGGTGTCTGGTGGCTGCCAAACCCATCTCGTCCGGGCGTACCGTACGCGACCGCAGTAGACCCTGTATGATAACAATATGGCGTCGGTCGGAGTTTCCTGGAGGAAACCATTCGATTTCCTCAGGTCATCTTTGGCGAATAGCGCCGCCGCCGGGGCGCGGCGCTCATTCGGGAACGGCGCTGGCCTCCGGGTAGATGGGTTCACCGCAGCACTGGATCAGGCCCCGGAAGGCCTCCAGCAGCCGCTGGGTGGTCTCGCCCGGCTTGCCGTCCCCAATCTGCCGGCCATCCACGTCCACGACCGGGATGATCTCGGCGGCCGTCCCCGTCAGGAACACTTCTTCCGCCGTATAGACGGACTGGATGCGGAACAGCTCCTCGCGCACCTCGAGCCCCATCCCCTCGGCCAGATCCATGACGGCCTGGCGAGTGATCCCCGGCAAGTTGCCAATATGCACCGGGGGAGTGATGAGCCGCCGGCCATAGACCAGGAAGATGTTGTCCCCGGTGCACTCGGCCACATAGCCGTCTGTGGTCAGCATGATCCCCTCGGGCACGCCCGCCCGGGCGCACTCGAGCTTGGCCGTGATGCTGTTGAGGTAGTTGAGCGACTTGATGGACATGTTCAGCGCATCGGGCGCGTTGCGGCGCGTCGCGCACGTGATGAGCGTCAGGCCGTTGCGGTAGAACTCGTCCGGGTAGAGCGAGATGGAGGTGGCGATGCAGAACACGGTGGCCACGGGGCACTTGCGTGGGTCCAGCCCCAGGTCGCCCACCCCGCGTGTCACGACCAGGCGGATGTAGGCGTCGCGCAGTTCGTTGGCGCGCAGCGTCTCCAGCACGATCTCCTTCATCTCTTCGAGGGAGTAGGGGATCTGCAGGTTCAGGCAGTGGGCGCCGTCGTACATGCGCTGCAGGTGCTCCTGCAGCTTGAAGACGCGGCCGTGGTAGGCACGGATGCCCTCAAAGACGCCGTCGCCATACAGCAGGCCGTGGTCGAAGACCGAGATCCGGGCCTCCTCTTCGGGAACAAGCTTGCCGTCCAGCCAGATCTGCAGAGGCATGACTCAACCATCCTGTGTCATATGATCGCGAGGCCCGAGCCGGGACGCGGGCTGCCACTGGAGTATAGCTTTTCTGTCGGGGCTTTTCAAATGGCAATGGTCCCTGCCTCTGGGGCAGCATGCTCCCCGGCGCACGGAGGAGGGTGCAGGCGCGGGGCGAATTGGCGTGACTGCAGGGCGATGCACCCAGGAGACAGCCATGAATAGCGAATGGATCACCCGCGGCTTCGAGAGCTTTCGGCGCGGGAGCTTCGACAACGGCGGCCAGAACCTGTACGTGTCACACGCCGGGGTGCTGCAGCGCATCCACTTCCTCGACCTCAACGCCGACGGCTGGCCCGACCTGCTCATCTGCAACAGCCAGAACCACTGGGAGCGCCCGCCGTGCGCTGTCTATGAGGCGCCGCTCGCGGGTGGGGTGCGGCGGGACTTGCCCTCTGATGGCTCCGTCTCCGGGGTTGTCGCCGACCTAAACGGCGATGGGTACGACGACCTCGTCCTGGCCATGGACTACAACGGGTCGCGGATGGACCTGAACGCCTTCGTGTACTATGGCGGGCCGGACGGCCTGGGCGAGCATCGGCGGATCGAGCTGCCGGCTCCGCGCGCCACGTCCGTGGCCTGCGGGGACTTCAACGGAGATGGCCGGGCTGACCTGGCCTTCGTGTGCAACGGCAAGGTTCGCTTCTTCCCGCAGTCCGAGCTGGGCTTTGAGCCCCAGCGCTTCACGGACCTGGACGTTGAGGCGGAGCAGATCGCGGCAGGGGACCTGGACGGCGACGGCTGTGCGGAGCTGTTCGTTCTCACTCCGTCCGGGGAGGCGCGCCTGTACTGGGGCGGGGCGGAAGGACTGAGCGCGGACGCGTTCGTCGTTGCGCAGTCAGCACAGGTGAGGGCCGACGAGCCGGGAGAACCGGGCTCCGATGTCGTGCCCGAGACCGAGCGCTCCTATGACGCGCGGGCGCTGGCGAAAATCGTGGCGCTGGGGGGCAGGCCGCATCTCTTCCTGCCGGGCGAGGGGCAATTTCGGTTGGTCCCCGTGCGTGCTGACCGAACCCTCGGCGAGCCGCTCATCATTACTGCGCCGCGCGTACTGTCCGTGGCAGTGGGGGATGTGAACGGCGATGGCCACGAGGACCTCGTGCTGGCCTCGCGCGGCACGCACGAGGGCCAGGAGTGTTCGTGGGTGTATTGGGGAGGGGCAGAGGGCTTCAGCGACGTCCGCCGCACGGCCTTGCCCTCGCACAATGCCTGCGACGTGGCCGTGGGCGATCTGGACGGCGACGGTTGCGCCGACATCGTGCTGTGCCAGGACCGCACCGAGGAGTCATTCACGTTTCATTCGCTCGTCTACCGCGCCACGTCGGACGGGGTGGACCTGCAGCCGCTGAGCCTGGAGAGCCACGACGCCCGGCGGGTGTTCATCGCCCGCACGAGTGACGCCGCCGACCCGCAAGTGGTCCTCGTCAATCATCGCGCCCGGCGCGCCGGGGGCGATGTGGACCCGGTGATCTACTGGGGCGGCCCCGAAGGCTTCAGCCCCGAGCGCCGCCATCCCCTCAAGGGGCGCGATGCCGTGGACGCCGTCTGCTGCGATCTCGATGACGACGGCTCCCCCGAAGTCGTGACCGCCAACTGCTCGGAGAACGCGACGCATCTCGACCCGGGCTCCTTCGTCTTCCACGGCGCGCGCGGGGAGTACGCCTACGAGCCGATCCTGGCCCTCCCCACGACACGCGCCCACGGCGTGTGTTGCGCGGACCTGAACCACGACGGCTATCTGGACCTCGTCTTCGTGGGCTTCTCCTTCGGCGACATCCTGATCTTCTACGGCGGGCCGGACGGCTACGACGCCGAGCATCCACAGCGGATCAGGATGGGAGTCGAGGGGGACGAATGGAACCAGCCGCGCTGGATCTGCCTGGCCGACCTCAACAACGACGGCTGGCTGGACCTGGTCGTGCCGCAGATCGGTAGCGACCGCAGCTTCATCCTGTGGGGCGGGTCCGAGGGCTTCAGCATGGAGCGTCGGCAGGAGCTGTCGGTCATCCATGCGGCCTGCGTACAGGCGGCAGACCTGACCGGCAATGGCACCCTGGACCTCATCCTCGGCGGGCACACGCCCTCGCTGCAAGGCCCGCATGACTCGTTCGTGTATGTCTACTGGAACGGGCCGGAGGGGCTGCGGGAGGACAACCGGATGCAGCTTCCCGCGAAGGGTGTCAACGCGCTCGGCGTAGCGGACTTCAACAACGACGGGCGGCTGGACCTCTTCGTCGCCAACTACCACGACGGCCGCGAGCGGGACATTGACTCCTACCTCTACTGGGGGCAGGAGGACGGGACGTTCGGTGCGCACGACCGCACGCGGCTCTTCGCGCACTCCGCCTCCGGCGCCGTGACCGCCGACTTCAACCGCGACGGCTGGGTGGACCTGGGCATCGCGTACCACAAGGTGAACAGCGACCATCTGGGCCATTCGGCGGTGTGGTGGAACGGGCCGGATGGTCTCCTCGAACAGAACGTCACCTGCCTGCCGTCCGAAGGGCCGCATGGCATGCCGCGGGTCGGTTCGGGCAACCAACGCGACCGGGGCCCGGAGGAGTTCTACACCTCCGAGCCGCACCTGTTGCTCGAGGGCGTGATGGCAGTGCGCCTGCACTGGGAGGCCGACGTGCCGGAGGGGACATGGGTGCGGGGGCAGGTGCGAGCGGCGGCTACGGAGGGGGCCCTGGCGGCGGAAGAGTGGCACGACCCGGGGGAGGACGGCGCGTTCAGTCTCCCGCTGGCCTCCAGCCGATGGCTGCAGTACCGGCTGGCCCTGGGTGCGCCGGACGGCTGTGGCACGCCGCGAGTCAGCGAAGTGCGGGTGACGTGGGAAGGGTCATAGCGTCTCGCGCCGGGCATCGCTCGAAGCGTATTCCCGCGACCACTCCGGGTCACGCGCCGTGCGCAGGAAGTTGAGCCAGCGGCTGCAGAAGGGCTCGGGCAGGCCGAGCCGCAGCGTGTCGCGGGCCGTGCGCTCCACGTCATAGGCGGCGTAGTGAAAAGCCAGGGCCCCCACCTCCTCGATGGCATAGCCGGCGCGCGGGTCGCCGTTGCGCGGCTGGCCGACCGGCGGGAGACACACGAGCCGGTGGCCCGCGAGTGTCCGGGCCAGTGCGCGATGCGAATGGCCGACGAGCACGAGCGGAGCCGGCAGTTCGCCCACGTGCGCGGCCATCACCTCGTCGGGCATGGCCGGGTGCAGATACGGCGCCCCGGGCACGTGATGCCGCGCCAGGGCCGACTGTCCGCACACCGATAGCGTCAGGCTGTTCGGCAGCGCCACCAGCCAATCGAGCTGGCCCTCGCCAAGCTGGGCTGCCGTCCACGCGTCCCAGTTCAGCGGTCCGGCCCAGGCCTCGGCACTTCCGCGTAGCGCCAGCACCGCCGCGTCGTGGTTGCCCAACACCGCCTGCGGCTGCAGGCCCATCAGCAGACCAATGCACTCCGCCGGGTGCGGGCCGTAGCCGACGATGTCGCCCAGGAAGACGACCTCATCCACCGCGCCGGCGTCCGCCAGCACCGCCTCAAGGGCCGGGAGGTTGGCGTGCACGTCGGCGATCCAGAGACGCTTCACGGGACGGCACCCATCAGTTCGCGGATAGCCTGCAGACTGCGACGAATGCCCGCCGGCGACACGCGGTCCGGGTTCATCTCCAGCGTCGCCGTGCCGGCGTAGCCAATGGCCGCCAGGCCATCCACAATGCCGCCGAAGGCGACCTCCCCCGTGCCGATCTCAATGTGATCTACGGCGTCGCGCACGTCGTGCAGGTGCAGGTGCACGAGCTTGGGCCCAATCAACTCGATCAACGGGCCGAAGCCGCCGTAGCGCTCCAGGGACGGCCGCCCACCGGGCAGGAGCATGTGGCCGACATCGAGATTGACGCCGACGTGCGGCAGCCCCCACTCCGCGACGGCCCCGAACCCGTCCGTGATCTCGAGCGCCACCGTGGTCTGCGCTTCCGCCGCGCAGGCGTTGACTTCCTGCATGGCCTGCTGCCACGCACGCGCCTCGGCCTCCGCCGGGCAGGCGTGGACGGTGACGACGCGGGCGCCGAGGTCGTGCGCGAAGTCCAGCACGGGCCCGAGTGCCGTCACGCCCGCAGGCAGGCTCGCGGTCCGCAGGTCAATGGCGAAGGGGGCGTGGATCTCGACGAAGGGGAAGTCGGTCAGCTTCTGGCGCAGTCGTGCGCGTTCCTCGGGTGGGCACGTCGCCGGCTCGACGCCGCGCCACTGCCCCGGTGTGCCGGCCGCGGCATGCAAGCCTACGCCGTCGAAACCCGCATCGCGCGACCAGGCCATCTGGCCCTCGATGTCGAGCAAGCGGCCGATGCGCCAGAGCATGTTGCCGATCAGCGGCATGGCGGTTCAGCGCTCCACGGCAAAGTCGTAGACGTGGCTCACGCCCTCGCAGCCGAGCACGCCGAGGAAGACCTCGTTCGGCAGTGCGCTCAGCGTCGTGCCGACGATGCGCCCGTCCACGGTCATCTCCAGGCGCTTGCCCTTGCGCTTGACCGTGACGGTGTAGCGCGGGTCGGGCTTGAGTTCGAAGGTGGAATAGACCGCCAACTCATAGGTGCGCTTGCCTTCCGGGGTGGCGAAGTGGTGCCACAGGTTGATGCCCTTCTCGTAGATGATCACCTCATAGAACTCGCCGTACTGCGGGCGGCCCTGTGCGTCGGGGGCCCAGTCCTGGGCGATGACCAGCCCTGGCGCCGAACCATTGATCTGGAACGTCGCCGTGGCGGTCCAGTTGCCCGCGAACTTCGTGTTGTAGACCATCGTGGTGAGGCTCTGGTCGAGCTTCGTCTTCAGGGCCGGGTCGGCCGGCGTCTCGTTCTCGATGCAGTCATCCCGCTGGACCCACTTGCCGAGGTGCTCGACCGTCGGGTTCTTGCACAACGTCCAGGCGGCCGGTTCCCAACCGTCGGGAGTGAACTTGAGCGACACCAACGTCTCCGCGGCCCCCGCGCAGGTGGCGAAGGCGACCAGCAGCAGGGCGCAGCCGAGCAGCTTGGCGATCCTGTGGTTCATGGCGGACTCCTTGAGCATCCAGGCGGATCAAAGCAGTACAAACATCTGGTTCCGCCGCTGCCGCGCCGCCACCTGCCGGCGTCCCGGCCCTCGCCCAGGGAGGAATCGGCCGCCTGCCTCGCCAAGAGACGTTCCTGACTGCCAGCTTGTGAGGTCCGCGACCATGAACCCCTGGACGGTACTCCTGTTGCTGTGTCTGTTGGCTGCCCCGCTTTGCGCCAAGGAGGGCGTGTCGCTGCTGACGCCGCCCGAAGCGGAAGCGCTGAAGGCCAGCATGTCCAGGACCCCTGCCGTGCCACCCGAACTGCTGAAGGCGACCGATGCGGAACTGTGGGACTACGTGCCCCCGGCGTCACTAAGGCGGGCCGTGTTTCTGGGCCCGACGGATGTTGGCTGTCCCATCCACGGCAAGGAGGTCTTCCGCGTCGGCGGCGGGTTCTACCCGTGGCTCTACAGCGGCGACAAGCCCTGGCAGGTGAAGTGCCCCGTGGGCGGGGAGACCTACCCCAGCAACGACTTCGGCGCGTACCTCAAGACCGGGATGAAGGACAAGTCGCTGCTGAC